>Ga0154914_132_pt1 | contig 50404 bp, 49 predicted proteins | sample RifCSPhighO2_01_FD_105883 | JGI IMG/M metagenome (GOLD analysis project Ga0154914, IMG submission 105883) | candidate division WOR-1 bacterium RIFCSPHIGHO2_01_FULL_53_15 | reverse complement strand
TACGCCGGCCAGAACAAGGTTAACCCGACCGCGATGATACTTTCCGCGGTTTTGATGCTCGATTATCTGGGAGAAAAAGACGCTTCCCAAAGGCTGGAAAAAGCGGTTGCCAGGGTGATCGCCGAAGGCAAGAATGTTACCTGCGACCTGAAGCCAAACCGGGACGACCCGACCGCCGCTTCGACTTCACGGATGGCCGACGCGATCATCGCGGCGCTCTAACTTTTTCCAATGAACGGGCTCTTCATGTTTTTCAAGCATAGCCTAATTCCTAAAGCCGCAGGGCTGGTCGTCTTTGTCCTGATTATCTCGTTTGGCGCTTACTTTGCCGTCAGTAACGCCGTCTTATCGGATCTTTTTAAAAAATCAGCGATCAAGTCGGCCAATACGACATTTAATGTTTTAGACCCGATGCTGCGCCATTTAATGATGACCAATAACCAGCCGGAGCTGCAGCGCCTGGTCGCCGCCCTGTCAAAAGATTTTGCCCTCATTCAGGTGGTCAGATGGGACGGCGTTATAAGGAAGAGCAGCGACCTGAAAAACCTGGATAAAAAATTCAATATAAGCGGGCTTGATCTGCCGGCCGCCCTCAAAGGCAAAGCAATTGACGGCCTGCGCAAGACAGGCAAGGGGGAAATGGTTTATTCCTCCCTGCGTCCGATCCCGGCTGAAGCGGCCTGTTACAAGTGTCACGACAGGGATCTTTCTGTCCTTGGCGCGATACAAACGGATATTGACTGGCGCCCAATCCAGAGCCAGATCAACTTCATCCGTTCCTTTTCGCTGGCCGTCGCGCTGGCCGGGATCGCCGGCCTCGGCCTCCTGCTCGGTTTTTCGGTCTATCAGGTCATCATCCGGCGCATTGTTGATCTCTCCGGTTTCGCGCAGGGCGTCACTTCCCTGGAATTTGACGCGAGCAAAAAAATTAAAGTTGCCGGGCAAGATGAAATCAGCTCTCTGGCCGGCGCCCTGAACAAAATGATCGACAACCTGGCGGCTTCGCGGACGGAGCGGGAGAAGGCGGAGCTGGCGGTCGTTAGAATGAACGAAGAGCTCGAAAAGCGGGTCGAGGAGCGCACAGCCGAGCTCAAGCGCGCCCAGATGGCCACCCAGCATCTCCTGCGCAGCGTTAAAGATGACAAAGAAAAGATCGACAAACTCTATGAGGACCTCAAGGGGATCGATAGGATGAAGACCGAGTTCATGTCGGTCATTTCGCATGAACTGCGCACTCCCTTAACGCCTGTTCTCGGCTACACCTCGTTTTTTCTTGAGGAAAAGTTCGGGCCGCTGGCGCCGCAATACCGAGAAAGCGCAAAAATAATCGAGAAAGAAAGCAAGCATTTGCTTGCCCTGATCGACAGCATCCTCGATGTGGCGCGGCTGGAGCGCGGCGGGCAATTGACGCTCAACAAGGAGCCGGTCTTTATCGGGACGCTGGTCGATGAGCTGATCGACCTGATGCGGCCCCAGAGCGAGAGCCGGCAGATCGAGATCAGGGCGGAACTGGACAGGAACCTGCCGGCGCTCCAGCTTGATCCGGTCAAGATCGGCCGCCTATTGACGAACCTTTTGGGCAACGCCTTGAAGTTCACGCCAAAGGGCGGCAAAGTTCTCATCACGGGCTCCGTCAAAGACAAGAGTGTTGAAGTCCGGATCGCCGATAACGGCATCGGCCTCGCCAAAGAAAATCTTGAAAAGATCTTTGAGAAATTTTCACAGCTCGACAGCTCCACTACCCGGGTGGCCGGCGGCCTCGGTCTCGGTCTGGTTTTTGCCAAAGAGATCGTCGAAGCCCACGGCGGTAAAATCTGGGCGGAGTCGGCCGGGCTGGGGCGAGGATCGGCTTTTATTTTTACCCTGCCGATTGTATAATTATCGCATGGAAGTGGCGCAGATATTTCTGCTTCTCGTTATCGGCCTCGCGGCCGGCGCCTTGAGCGGTTTCCTCGGCATCGGCGGCGCTGTTTTCATGATCCCGGCGCTCGTCTACACGTTCAAGATGACCCAGCACATGGCGCAGGGTACGGCGCTGGGAGCGATGCTTTTGCCGGTCGGCCTGCTGGCCGCGATCAAATACTACCAGGCGGGGAATCTCAATATTCCGTTCGCGGCGCTGATCGCTCTGGGGTTTCTCGTGGGCGGATTTTTCGGCGCGGCGCTCGCCATGCCGATACCGGATGAGCTACTGCGCAAGATCTTCGGGGTTTTTCTGCTGATCGTTTCTCTGAAACTAATATTTTAAAAACAATTTTCCCCAGCCGGTCTTGAGCATTTTTTTGACCCGTTCTTGGCCGATCTTCGGGAACCAATAGTAGTCGTGATAGATGATCGAGGCGAGATAAGACCAGGGGGCGAGCACTGTGCGCAGAAGGAACTTTTCCAGCGGTTTAAACGGCCCCCAGTAGATCATTTCCTGCCCGCGGCTGGCGAACGTCGTCCGCTCCATGTGAAAATGAAAGTTGACCTTCGAAATGTCCTCGCCGACGATCTCGATCTCCTTCGGGTCGCCGACGCCCAAGCCCGCCTCATGGGCCAGCCGGATAAACTTGAGCGACATCGGATCAAAGCCCATCATCTTGGCCGAGATCGCGTCGATCGCCACCTGGTCGTCCGAAGCCAGGATGTAGTCCTTGACGTGGGGGACCATACAGCGGGGACCGGGGCCGTCCCCGGCAAAAGTGCCGTCCATGACGGCGAAAAGGCCGCTGTGAATCTCTTTCTGGATCGTCAGGAGATCGACCAGCGTTTCGTGGATGACCGAGTGGGTCCAGTGCCGTTTTTCGTGCAGGAGGCCGCCGAAAGCGTTCTTCATGGCGCCGGTCATGGTGGTGAAGACGTGAGTGTTATGGCAAAAAATAAGATTAGCAATAAAATTATGCGCTCCGGGCACGGTCAAATCATAAAAATATTCATAGGGAGAATTATAAATGCTAATATCTTCAATATGATCCCAGGCGATCGAGTCATTTAATAAAAATTTTAAATATTCAATTTCATTTTTAAATTTATCCGTTCGATCGAGCCTCTCGAAGAGTTTAATAAAGAACATTAAGACGGGCCTGGTGGGCAAGCTATAACCATTCTCGATGCTGTTAACGGCAGATGGTTTACCGGAAGATTCCTGAGTCAGGCCTAATCCAATCCGAATTTTCCTGAAAATTTCCGGATTAAGCGGGATTGTATCCCAATTTGTCGGGAATTTACTTCTCCGTCTTTTTATTATTAAAGCATTCAAATTATCCGCCTTATGGCTGCTTTTGAATTTTATATATTTGTTGAAATTAAATAATTCATCGCCATAAATTGAAATTTGATAATATTTCTTTTTGGGCTTCGATTTGTCCGGCCGGTTCCAGGTCTCGTTCAGGAAACAAATTATTCCGAGCCGCGCAAATAGGTATTGAAACTGAACGGCCAGTCGCTTGCTTTTAGTTGTGACATGCACCCCAGCTTTGCTAACGCCGCCATCCCCATCAAGGTAGCCCTGCAAAAATGCGCCAATTTCTCGCCTGGAGCATTTATACAAAAGCGACGGGACGACCTTTGTTCCCGCGCTAAAAGGCAAAACAATGCCAAGTTTATTGAAAAATTCCTCAATTTCTAAGCCGTCGAAATATGTATCTATAATTCTTGACTTTCGCGGCTTAACCTTTAGGCCGAATAGATTCATTGATAGCCTGAAATAATCAGTTCGGATTTTTGGATCGGCGTTTGTCCACCAGAATCGACAGGTTGTGCGCATCTTTTGCGCCCAGCCCTCAGCAAAAAAATAACCAAGCCAGCGCCAGAACTCACAGGAAGTGTTCGCGGGGATTTTTATCCTCTTTTTGTGCCCTCTGGAGGGGATCCCATATCTTTTTAACAACAGTTGCGTAATTTGCCAGGGTAGTTTATATTTCTTTCCGATTTTGGCCGAAGAATGGCCTTTTAGATAATCCAGTAAAATTCTCTTTTGAAGATTTATTGAATATTTTTTACCGGGTCGGAATATAATTGAATTGATCTGTTCAGGGCCAAAAGCGTATAAATCATCTATGCTGGGCAGCGCTTGCTTTCGCCCGGAAATATTGATTCCTCTGGGGATTGCCAGGCGGCCTCCTTTTGCTAATTCCTTTGCTTTTTTCCAGCCCAAAGGCGTTAAGAAGGGGTGTTCTAATGAGGTTTCTATCCAGCGCCCCGTTTTTAACTTTAGGCGGACAATCTTTTTGTTTTTTGACGGTGATCGCCAAAAACGCGCAACATTTTGGGTTTCGATTCGATTTTGTTCCAAAGAAAAAATCTGTTGACGACCTTTTACATATTCATCCCCATCATCGACAAATGGGGTTCTCCCTTTCATTTTTCCTTCAACTAATTCTTTGATGGGCATTGTTTCCCCGTTCTCAAGTATGACTTCCGAAGAAGGAGCTACGCATTTCATCGTCGGCAGGTGGATGATGTTCTCCCCGATCATCCGCTTTGGAATGTATATCCCGTCCGGATAGATATCGTTGAGGACGAGGATCTTTCCCTTGGGCTCGTATCTTACCCATTCTTCCCCTTCGTAGAGGTGGATGTTGCGCAGGCCGTATTTTTCGATGACCGGCTTGTGCTTATTGGCTACCTCGCCTTTCTTGGCCGAGACGACGACAGTGCGGTTGTGGCAGGCGTGGATCAGCTCTTGCTTATAGCCGTCGGAGAGCAGTGTCTTGATTACCCCTTCCAACTGCCAGGGGGTGGTGGAGCAGGCGGGGTAGAAATGGTGCCAGGAGATATTTATCTTGAGCGCGGTGTCTTTGTCTTTTGGCAGGAATTTCTCATAATCGGCCAGATGAAGCAGTTGTTTGTAATCGTCAAGAACTGTCTCCGGCTTGGTCTTTAAGACGGCGACTTTGGCTCTCATTTTTTCTATTCCTTTCTTAGGAGATCAACGCCCCGCCTGACATAAATTTTGGCTTTGACGCCGATGCTTGCAAAATCCTTTTCCTTAAACAGCGAGATCAGGCCGGCGGCTTCCATTTGCTTGAGGAATCTATTCCACCTGTTGACCGAATCATCAATGACGCCGAATTTTGACTGATCGGCCAGTTCGACGGTAATCAGGAAGTCGCTTTTTGTGAAAGCGGGATCGCCGGCCTGAAAAGCCGTGTAAAAGGGGGCTTGCCAATCATTAAAATAAAAATATAGAACATAGGGAGACATCGTGTTGCCCAAACTGATCGCCGTTGAGAACGGCCTGTTCTGCGGGATATTCTGCCGGTAAAAGTCGAGAACCGAGATCATTCTCTCGGGCTGGCGGCTGAGCGAAAGCCCGTGAGCGACATCGATTTCTCCCCGATAAATCCCGACGAGCCGAGGCAGTGAAAGGCCGGCCGGCAATAAAAGCATGATCAGGACAACGCCGTATGAGGCGCGCCTGTTGGCAAATTTGGCCGAGAGCCAGTCCGCCAAAAACGAAAGAAAAAGAGCCGCCAGGATGAGAAATATCGGCGCGATGATATAGATCAGCCGGTTCATTTTGTTGCCGATCACAAAGATCGAAAGGAGGAGCGTGATCCAGGTTATCAGATACAGCGGGCGGTTTTTCCTGAACCTAACCGGAGTCAGGATCGCCAGGAGTATCAGCGCCCCGAGCCAGGCGGAAACGGCATAATCATTTATTATGGCTTTGGGATAAAAGAGAAAATTCGTCAGGAAGCCGGAAAGGATGCCCTGGCCTTCGGCAACTTCGGTCTTTGACCAGAGAAGCATCTGGTATTTGCGCTCGGTATCGCCGGTCAAAAACCAGAGCAGGGAGATAGAAATTATCGGCGCCGCGACCAGGGCCGCCCGAGAGAGCCAGCTGACGAATGGGGACGCGGCCTGGACAGCGGTTTTCTTCTTTTTTTCTTTTTTGGCTTTGAACAGATCGTAAAGTTCGGTCAGGATCACCACCGAAAACGACGCCAGCATCATGAAAGCGTAGTTATATTTTGTCACGACCGAAACGCCCAGGACCAGGCCGAGCCCGAGCGGCCACGACCAGCGCTTATTTTCACGGCCCCGGAGATAGAGATAGAGGGCGAGAAGATATTCGAGGGCGCCGAGCCCCTCGAGCATGTTCTGGACGGAAAACGAGACCATGAGCGGGGAAGTCAGGGCCAGCGCGGCGGCCAGCAAGCCCGTTGGCCGGCCGTGTTTTTCGGCCAGTTGAAAAGCGATCAGGTACATCAAGAGGACGGTTGCCGCGAAGACGATCAGGCTGAAAGAACGGGCGGCGGCAAAGCTGGCGCCGAAGGGCAGAAAAAAAATAGAGAGCAGCCAGGAATGAAAGAATGGCCAGAGGGTCTGGCGGTGGGTATTGGCCAAAAAGCTTTCCAAATTCAGGTTCTGGATGTCTTTAGCCAGCCACATGCCGTAGATGCCGTGATGGGATTCATCCCAGTGAAAAGAGTCCATGGGCAGGATAAGGTTGAAAAAAATTATTCCCGAGGCCGCCAGGGTCAGCAGCACGGCGGCCAGCAAGCCGACCTGGAAGTTAGTCAGTTTCATGTTTTAAATAAATATATTATGAAAATCAGCGAGCCGAACCATAGCATGATGTCGATAAGGAGGGGGATATCGGTCAGCAATAATTCTTCGGGCCGACTGCCTTTTTCCTTGCGATAGATCAGGTAGAGATAGCGGAAGATCCCGTAGAGGACGAACGGAATGGAATAAATGAGGTAATGCGTGCCGAATTTGGCGGTCGTCTCCGGCCAGAGGGTGTAGAGGGCGTAGGCCATGACTGTTGAGCCGGCGACCGCCGAGATCATCTGGTCGAGGAGCTGGGGATTGTATTCGTCGAGGATCTTCCGGTGCGCGCCCGTCCCGAGGGTGACCAGCTCGTGGCGGCGCTTGCCCAGAGCAATAAATAGTGAAAGGAGGATGGTGCAGATGACGAGCCAGGGCGAGAGCTCGACGGCGATGACAACGACACCGGCGACCGCCCGCAGGATAAAGCCGGCGGCGATCGAGAAGGTATCGAGGATGACCATGTCCCGGAGCGCGAAAGTGTAGAGAATCATCAGGAGAAAGTAGATCAAGGAGACCAAGAAAAACGAGAAGGAAAGGTAGATCGAGAATATCAGGGAGATCAAGGCCAGCAGGATCGCTGTGACAATTGCGACGGTCGGGCTGAGCTTGCCGGCGGCGATCGGCCGCAGTTTCTTGACCGGGTGTTTGCGGTCGCCTTCGGCGTCCCTGACATCATTGATCAGGTAGATCGCACTGCTGAGCGCGCAGAAAATGATGAAAGCGTAGATGACCGTGAGCAAAAGCGGCAGTTCAAAGAATTTGAGGGAGAAGATCAGGCCGGCAAAGACAAAGAGATTCTTTGTCCACTGCCGGGGGCGAAGCGAGATCAGGAGAGAAGTCATGCCTTCTTGATCAGGAACAATTTCTGGCCGTATTCCACCGGTTTGCCGTTCTCGGCCAGGACCTTGACAATCTTGCCGCGCACCTCGGCTTCGATCTCATTAAAGAGCTTCATCGCCTCGATAACGCAGACGACTTTGCCCGGCTCGACCTCGTCGCCCGTCTGGACAAAAACCGGGGCTTCGGGGGAGGGGGAGCGATAAAAAGTGCCGACCATGGGGGAGGTGATGGCGATCAGGCCGTCATCCTCGTCAGTTTTGGCGGGTACGGGGGATGAGGAAAGAGGGATGAGGTGTGAGGTATGGGGTATGGGGGCGGGGCCGCCTTTTTCCCGGCGCACCTCATATTTGACCCCTTTTTCTTCGATGGCGAGGCCGGAAATGTCCTCTTCTTTCACCATCTGGATCAATTTTTTTACCAGATCCCAATCAGCCATTTGATCACGCCCTTCCGAGGTATTTGCCCTCGCGAGTATCTATTTTCAGCAGGTCGCCGACATTAACAAAGAAAGGGACCTGGACGACCGCGCCGGTCTCCATGGTGGCCGGCTTGCCGCCCGAAACGGTATCCCCCTTAAAGCCGGGGGAGGTATCCGTCACCTTCAGTTCGACCGAAGCGGAGAGGTCAAGATCGAGCACCTCCTCGCCGTAGAAAGAAATGTTGACCACAAAACCCTCTTTCAGGTACTTTGAGATCTCGGCCAGCTTTTTCTTGGGAATGGCGATCTGCTCAAAGCTGGCCGGGTCCATGAAGTGATAGCCCTCGCCGTCGGCATAGAGGAACTGCATCGGCTTGTACTCAATGCGCGCCCGCTCGACCTTCTCGTCCACGTTGAAGGTCCGCTCAAAAATGGCGCCGGAGCGCAGGTCCTTGAACTTGGCGCGCACGCGGGCCTGCTGGGCCCACTTGATGTGATGATATTCCAGGCACTTGAAGATCTTGCCGTCCATCTCAACGGTCGTGCCGGGCCGGACCTCGGTTATCGCGATCGACATGAGGCAAATTATACTAAACTTGACGCTCCATTTCAAGTAAAGTAGAATAAACGTATGTCTTACATTATAATTCTCGCCGGCTATCTCTTGGGGGCTATCCCTTTTGGCTTGCTTATCGGAAAAATCTTGAAGGTCGATCTCCGCAAAGCCGGCTCCGGCAACATCGGGGCGACCAATGTCCTGCGGACGATGGGGATTGTACCGGGCTCAGCAGTCCTGGCGCTAGATCTATTAAAGGGCACTGGGGCGGTTATGATCGGGCGCTGGTTTTCCGGCGATCCGGTCATTATCGTTTTCTGCGGTCTGGCGGCTGTCATCGGCCACAGTTTTTCCGTTTATCTCGGTTTTAAGGGCGGCAAAGGGGCGGCCACCGGCCTGGGGGTCTTGCTCGGCGTCGCGCCGGATATTTTCCTTTTTGCCGTCCTGATCTTCCTCGCGACGGTCGCGCTGACCCGCCACGTTTCTGTCGGCTCAATGCTGACGGCGGTCGCGGTTTTTGCCGCTTTTATTACACTTGGCCGGCCGCAGCCCTACACCGCCGCCGCCGGCCTGGTCGCCGCCATTATTTTCTTGCGCCACCGGCCGAACATCAAGCGATTGGTCGCCGGCACCGAGCCGCGGTTAGGTGAAAAATGAATATCTCCGTCATCGGGGCGGGGGCCTGGGGAACGACGCTGGCCATTCTGCTGGCGGAAAACAAGCACGAGGTGACGCTCTGGGCCTATGAGCCGGAGCTTGTCGCCTCGCTGAAAGAGTTCAGGGAAAACAAGAAGTTCCTGCCCGGTTTCCCGCTGGGCAAGACGATCAGGCTGACCGGCTCCCCCCAGGCGGCCGCCGACGCCGAGATATTTTTTCTGGCCGTGCCGACGCAGTTCCTGCGCCGCGTCGCCGGGCAATTTTCAACTATCATCGGCGAGCGGGCGATCGTGGTCTGCGCCAGCAAGGGGATAGAAGAAAAGACGCTCAAACTGCCGCTCGAGATACTGGGCGAAGAGCTGAAGACCAGGCGGCTCTGCGCTCTGTCCGGGCCGAACCTTTCTTCGGAAATTGCCCGGGGCCTGCCCGCGGCGACCGTCGTCGCTTCCGCGGACGGCGAAGCGGCGAATAAAGTTCAGGCCTGCCTGATGAACGAGCGGTTCCGGGTTTATACTAATGCCGACCCCATCGGCGTCCAGTTGGGGGGCGCGCTCAAGAACGTGATCGCCATCGCGGCCGGCGTGGCCGATGGGTTGAAGCTCGGCGACAACGCCAAGGCCGGACTCCTGATTCGCGGCATGGCGGAGATCGCCCGGCTGGGCGCCGTGATGGGCGCCCGCCCCGAAACTTTTGCCGGCCTCTCAGGCATGGGCGACCTCATCACGACCTGCTCGAGTAAACTGTCGAGGAACCATCAGGTGGGTGAAAAGCTTGCGGCGGGGATGAAATTAGCCGATATCCTGAAAGAGATGACGGCGGTGGCCGAAGGGGCGCCGACGGCGGCGGCCGCCCGGGCGCTGGGCAAAAAACTCTCGATCCCTCTCCCTATTATCGAAGAGGTTTTTGAGGTCCTCTACGAAAACAAGGATCCCTATCGGGCCATCAGCTCGCTCATGGCCCGGACGGCGACTAGTGAATAAGGGCCGCGTCCCGGGCTGATTTTTTCACCATCCCGTCGATCTCCGGTTTTAGCGTTTCCAGGTATTCTGGCGTGATGATGCGCGGCGTGACAAAGACCATCAGCTCGCTTTTTGTTTTTTCCGTGACCGACCGCCGGAAAAACGTCCCCAGGAAAGGAATGTAAGAGAGGATCGGGACGCCGACGTCCGTTGTGGTGTCCCTGTCCCTGACCAGGCCGCCGATGACAAAGGTCTGGCCGTCCTTGACGATCACTTCGTTGTGGGTCTCGGTCGTCTCCTCGACCGGCAGGTCGTTCTCGATCCGGCCGTCGCTCAGCTTCGGGTCGACTTTCATCCTGATCATCCCGTTCTTGGTCACATTGGGCGTGATAGTCAGCGAAGTGCCGATATTGAGGAAGTTGACGATTTGAGTGGTCGAGGTCTGCGTGATGACGCTGGTCTTGTAGCCAAGCTTGGCGCCGATGAGCAGGGTGGCCTGTTTGTTGTTGAGCGTGGTCAGCCGCGGCGTGGCCACGATGTCGAATTTTGTGATCGTCTGAAGCCCCTGCAGAAAGGCCTCCAAGCTGCCGGTGGAGAAGATCGAGAGGGCGTGGGCGTAGATTCCCGCCGCCTCGAAGCTGACGGAGGCGAGGCCTGTTGTTTTAACATAATTGTTATTGGCGGAATTCCTGGTGTAGCCAAGATTGAGGCCGAGCGTGCCGTTGTCGCCGTTATTGATCTGGATCATCTTGACCTCGACCATGACCTGGGCGGGGGAGACGTCAAGCTCCTCGATCAGCTTTTCCAGGCGCGGCAGGTAGTCGGAGGTCGTCTGGATGACCAGCACGTTGTAGCTGTCGTCGGCCGTGACGACGCTGCCGGTCGGCAGGATAGCGGCCAGCGTGGCCTGCAGGTCCGATGGTTTGGCGTTGGCCAGATAATAGGTGCGCATGATCTTTTTGGTCGAGACAAAGATCGTACCGTGATCCTCGAACCAGTCGAGCCCCTTGGTGCGCAGGACGGCTTCCAGGCCGTCCTTGGGTAAAATGCCGGAAAAGGTGACGGTAATTTTGCCCGTCACGTCGTCGGCGGCCACGATGTTGACGCCGGTCGCCTTGGCAAAGGTCTGCAGGACGCTCTTGATCTCCGCGTCCTTCAGGTTAAGATAGACCTTCCCCTTGGCGATCGCGATGTTGGATTGTTCAGCGGCCGGGGCGGGAAAGATTAGAAAGAATATCAGAAAGCAGAAAACAGAAAGGGAGAAACAGAGAACAGAAAAACAGAGATCAGACCCCCTCCCTGTTCTCTGATACTCTGACATTCTGACGCTCACATTCTGATTTTCTGATACTCTGATACTCTTAAAAAGATTGATCATTTTACCTTCCCTCCAATTTCAAGATTTTCGTCGCGGAGCCCTTCTGCAGAGTTACCTGGTTTTGCGTGATCGAGACGACTTTCCAGCCCAGGACGGCGCCGCCCGGCGCAACCACCTGGTCTGAGATAAAGGCGATCTTCATGCCGGCATCAAGCCAGATGCCCTGGAGCACCGGCTCGGCTGGCTTGGGACTCGGCTCGCCGGGCAGGGTCGGGGGCGGGAGCTCTTCTTTCCCCCTGACGGTGGTGCGGAGCGCGAACGGGTCGACCAGCTTGACCTCGGCCGTCGACTCGGCCAGCTCAAAGAGATCGACTTTTTTGGCTGCCGCTTCAGTTTTAGCGGCCGGCTTTATCGGCGCGGGTACGGAGACGACGGGCGCCGGCCGCGGCCTGACGATCAAAGGCGAGAGGACCGGCCAATATGTGAAGCCCGCGTATATTATCGTCGCCGCCAAAATTATTGCTAATATTATTCTGTTCATTTTAGTAATACGCCGTCAGGGCGACCTTAATATCGAGTCTCGGCGCCGGCCCGCCGCTCGAAGCGATGTTCAGGCTGTCGATCAGCACCAGGATGCGCAGGCGATAGAGAATATAAAGGAAATTATACAACTCTATATACGTGCCGGAGCAGGATAAGCTGAACTTGAGCCCCTCGCCGCTTTCCTCAAGCAGGGGCTTGACAAAGACGAGCGTCAGGCCCGACCGCTCGGTTGCCTGCGAGATGAGCCGGAGGACCTCGAGCGCCTTTTCTTCGCGCGGCAGTTCCGACCTGACGGCAATGATGCCGACCTCTTTTTCGATGGCCTGCAGGATCTTGATCTTGCCCTCGGCGACCCTGAGCTCGAGGCGCCTGTCCCTGACGGTTTGCCGCAGTTTCGTGATCTCATCCCATTCGGGCGTGAGCAGGAACTGGTAAAAGACATAGAAGACCACGAAGCCCAGGGTGATGATCGCCAGGTTCCTTTCCCGGTCGGATAATTTTATGGCCGCCATCTCATTGTTTCCTTATTTTCGCCAGGAGCTCAAAATTGAACGCTTCGGTCGCGTAGTCGTAATTCTTGGCCGCCTGCACCAGCTTGACCGCTTCAAAAAGCGGCGAGCGGGAAAGCCCTAAAACAAAACGCGAGAGGGTCGTTTCGGCCGCCTCGTCTTTCCTGAAGGCAGCGCCCCAGACGTGGACTTCGGCGATCGTCACGCTCAGATTGTTGATGATCACGCTGGACGGGATGAGGCGGCTGATCTCTTCGAAGACCGCGGGCATCTGACTGCGGTTCTGCTCGAAGGTCTTGATGGTCAGTTTCTTCCTTTCCTCTTCCTGAGTCGCCTTCTCGATCGCGTCGAGACGGGCGAGCCGCGGCCGATATTGGTCCATTTTGCCGTTGATGTAAGCCAGCTCCCGGTGCAGGCCGAAGGCGCGCAGCCAGAAGAACAAGTAGATGAGCGCCAGGAAGCCGGCAAAGGCGGAGACGATATACTGCGGCTTGAGGAGCTTTCTGCTTAGCGCCGCCCAGGGGAATTTGATTTCTTCCGGCAGGAGATTGATGCTGCGTCCGCCCGTGAGGGCCGCCCCCAGCGCCGCCGCCAGGCGCGGATCGAGCTTGGGGAACGGCTCGGGCGTTATGATTGGCGCGCCGAGACCCGCGCTTAAAAATTCTTTCAGGTTCGGCGTCAGCGAACTGCCGCCGGTCAGGATGATCTTGCCGACGGCGCCTTCGCCCGTCAGCCCCTTGTAATACTCAAAGGTGCGGGCGACCTCGCTCTGCACTTTTTCGAGCGCCGGCCGCACCATGGCCTGGAGCTGGCTCAGCGGGATCTCGCCGATTTTGGGGAAATGTTCCAGATCAAGCGGCAGACCGTATTCAACCTTGATCCGCTCCGCTTCTTCCGGCGAGACCTCGACCTGGCCCTCGGGCGAGACGAGTATCCCCGACATGGCGCGGGTGATGTTCTCGCCGCCGAGGGTGAGCTCGCGGTTGAATTCAAATAGCCCGTGGCGGTAGATGCTGATGTTGGTCGAGCGCTTGCCCATGTAGATGATCGAGGCGATCTTTTCGTCCGGCTTGCTGATCTCTTCCCGGTAGAGCTCCCGCAAGGCGTCGGGGAGCACCGTGATGCCGGCCAGCTTGAGGCCCGCCTTGTTAAGAATATACTGGGTTTCCAGGAAAAAATTGCGGTTGACGCAGGCGGCGAGGTAATCGGTCTTTTCGGTAAAGACCTCGCCCTTGGGCAGGGGATAAAAAGAGATGATCGCTTCTTCCGCGGGATAGGAGATCTCTTCGGCGAATTTCCACTTGATGGCGTCGGCCGCTTCCGAGCGCGGCAGTTCCGCCAGCGAGAAGACCTTGACGATGGTGTCGCTGCCGGCGGCCACGACGACCGCCGACCTGGCCGCGATTTTGTTTGACGCGACGAGCTTGCCCAGGGCGTCGGCCTTGGCGTCTTCTAACTGGGGGTGTTTGTCGATCAGCGCGTAGGGGACCTCGGTCATACCCCAGTTTTTTAAGACATAACTGCCGTCTTTTCTCTCAATTTCGACGACTTTAACCGAAGTGATGCGGAGATCAATCCCTAACATCGATCTGGCTGTCAGCATTTGGGAGTAATTATAGATGATAAAGGGCGATTGTCAACGCAAAATCACGCAAAAGCGCAACGCCCGTTTCATTATCTTTAGATTTGTGTAGAGTTACTGAAACGGCTAAATATATCTTCGCAGTTCCGATTCGAGGACTTTTTTGAACCCCTTAATGATCCGCTGGTGGCCCTGGGGCAGGAATTTCCCAAGCTCTTTCTTGAAATCTATTTTCAGGCCAGCCAACATCGGCATTATTTTTTTCAAAACGGCCTTATCAGGCAAGAGGTTGGCCCTGAGCATAAAATAGAGGTCATAAAAATCTCTCGATTTTTGGCGATTGAGCAGGGCCTCGATCTTTTCCGCGATTAGTTCTTCCCTTTTTAAGGCCATGACCGAATAAGGCGGGATATAGGGGTTGTCGACAGTAATTAAATGGCCGCTAAGCCTTTTTTTTCTGCCGGAAATTTCAAGGGAAATGTTAAATTTATGCGCGCCGATCGCGGAGCTTATTTCTCCATAGTAGCCCCCGCTGGTCAGCGAAGATTCGATCAGCTCGATCGCCAGCCCTTCCCGGTCAAGCCGGAGCATTGTTTCCTGCAGGAGATTTTCGATCCGGTTTTGGTCGATCTTCGAGGTTGAGAAATCCAAATCCTCCGAAAAACGCGGACTGCGGTAAAGTATCCTTAGCGCTGTCCCGCCTTTGAAAAAAATCGTATCGGATTCCGGCAGGGAATAAAAGATGCTCAAAAATTGATTTTGAACGTATTCCCGGGCGACATTAATAAAATCGCTTTGCAGTTTTACGGCTATTTCGTTTATTTGTTTTTCAGAAAGCATCGGATCCACTCCAGGTATTTTGGCCGGCCAAACAAAGAGGCAAAAGATATTAATTTAGCCGTATTAATGCCTCTTGTTTTTAGGCGTTCATTCAATTTTTTCTTGCCTAAAAATATCAGGTATAGATAATCAGCCAGGGCCTTTTCTTTTTCCGCGAACAAAGCGTTTTCTCCGCTGATCGCCGTCAGGGCGTAGCCGGTAAAGGCCGGTTTTTTTAATTTATGATAAATAAAATGCTGTTGGCCGGCCGTAAATTCTCTGGTCGTCCTGGTGGTGGCGGATGTAATGCTGTAAACCGCCTCGGGGATCAGGTTATAATACGAAAGCGCCTTTTCAAACGAAATATATGAGGGCTCATAGAGCTTGTTCGCGATCAGGTAGTTTGACGGATAATTCGTTATTATGGCGTATAAGCCGCCTTTCAGGCGCGCCAGAACACCGCTTTTCGTGTATCTTTCCAGCAGCTGCTGCGCGGATGATCGAGAGACTCCCATCAGGCGCCTGAACTCCAGTGTAGAAAATATTTTCAGGCCGCTTTGCAGCAGCTTTTTTTGCATTTCAATCAGTTTCATTTTTCTATTATAAATGATAGATTATTGAAACAGAAATGTCAATTGTAAACCAGGCCGTAATTGGAGATGTCGATACCGGGGGTCTCGGCCGTGATGCCGGGCGGCGTGGCGGGGGCCAGGACCGAGTCGTTCTGGATGACCATCGTGTCGTTGTAAAAGCTGGCGATGTGCAGCAGCACCAGCCCCCCCTCGACCGTGGCCTGGTTGTGGCTGACATAATCGTAGGCCAGGACCGCCCCCCGGAGGTGGCCGTTATTGTCGTTGGTAATCGTGCCGTAGGGGGCGAGGAAGGTGCCGCGCGGCTGGGCCGAGCCGTTGACCACGATGCCCAGGTTGCTGCTGCTGTTTGATTTTGAATAAATGACGGCGTCCATCGGGGTGGCGTTGCTGACGCCGATCTTGACGTCGTTGAGGCCGATGACCTCCAGCGTGTTCGGCCACGAGGTTGTGCCCGAGATGTCGACGGAAGTCGGCGAGCCGCGGGAGACGAAGCGGACGGCGTTATAAAAAACCGAATTGGCGTTCGTGCGGGTGGAGATCTTGGTCGTGGCGCAGATCGTGACCGGCCCGGTGACGTATGAATCAGCCCAGAAAGTGATATCCTTGCAGTAAAGGGTGCCCGGCCCGGTGATATGGGCGGTGCCGCGGACATCGACCGACTTATAACTGGCTGTGCCGCCGGCGAGATTCAACTCGCTGTTGCCGGTCAGGTTGAGGTTGCTGGCCCCTTCAACGGTCGCCTGGTTCAGCCAGGCAATGTAGTACGAGTCGTCGAGCACGTACGGCTCCGCTGTGCCGATCGCTTCCCAGGAATTGTAATAATTCGGGATGCCGAAGGCCGGCAGGGGGTCGATGGCGGCGCTGTAAATAATGCCGGTGGTCTGGGCGGGGGGCGGCCGGGGCGGGAAGATCTTGACCGTGCCCGAGAGGTAGAAATTACCGAGGATCTTTGACTGGTTGTAAAAGTTGACGCCCTCCTCCGTGCCCGCGCCGGTGCCGACATAGGCGCCGTAGTCCTCGAATTGCGACGGGAAGGAACTGACGTTTTTCTTAAAATTGCCCCGCAATATCCGGCTGACGCCCTGGACGGTGCCGGTCACCTCCAGAGTGCATTGCTTTTTTATCTTCCAGAGATAGCGGACGGTGAAGGTCCCCGGGTTCAAGCTGACCGGCCCGAAGTCGGCGTTGTCCGTCCAGTCGGAGTCGGCCGCCAGCGAGGCGGCGAGGGTGAAGCGCACTCCGCCCTCAGCCACGTTCAGCGCCTGGACGCCGTGCAGGTTTTTCACGGCCGAGAAACTGCCGGTTGACAGCAGTGAGGCGGCGGTCACGCCGAGCACAGTCACGATCACGACCACAAAGATAGCGGCGATCAAAACCTGTCCTTTTCTCATATTAAATTCCTTATCCGGGCGGCGGATTCGATGGTCGTCAGCTGGCTGCCGGCCAGGATAGCCAGCCAGACGCGGATACTGCGCATATCCTGTTTGACCGCCGTCGCTTCGCCGGTGGCGTCAAGATAGGTGAAGGTGAGACCGGTCGGCGTGAGCAGGTTAGCGGCCAGCACGGCGCCGTTGCGCAGGAGGTTGGAGCTGCTCTGCTCGAAAGTGACAACATTGGTCTCAATATCGAGGAAGGCGCAAACTGAAGCGGTTGAAGTTAAAATATTTTGCGGCTTCTTAATGCGGATCAGCTCGGCGACCATCCGGTCCATGGCCGCGCGCGCGGCGCCGGTGGCCGAATCCCGGCCGGCCACAAAGAGCCAGGCGTCGATCGAGGTGACAATAAAGTTGCCGAGGCCAAAGGCCAGGATCGCCAGAATGGTTATGACCAGAATGGTTTCGACCAGCGTGAAGCCGCGTTTATCCCTATTTGGCTTCATAGGATGTGACGAGCGAGCGGATTTCGGCCGTGTTGGCGCCGCCCGTCGGCCCCCCCCAGACGCGGACATTGATGTTCTTGTAATTGGTCGGCCCGCCGACGGCAGTGTTGAGATCGGTTGATGTGACATAGGTGACTACCACTTCGTAATTGTAATTGCTGAAATTGCCGGCAAAAGCGGCCGGCGCGACGCTGGTTTCCTGGGAGAACGGCTTGACCAGGAACTCTTCCATTTTCTCCTGCGCCAGATAGATCTTCTTGTTCATCGTTTCATATTGAGCGGTCCGCGGCGCGAGTGAAATGAAGACCGCGATCAGGGTATAAAAAGCGATGCCAATGATGATCAGCCCCATGACCGTTTCGACCAGGGTAAAGCCGGCGCGGTGGCGGTTTGAGCGGCGCTTTATCGTCATTGTATGTAGATCCTGCCGGTAGCTGGAACAAGCCTGACGGTCTTTGTCGCCGCTCCCCTGGCCAGGGTGATCACGCCTTCAGCCGTGATGGCGGCGGCGGCCTTGTCGGTGTAGGGGACGCCGAACGGGTTAAACTCGACCTGGCTGCCGCCGTCGATCGATACGCCGCTGATCGTCACGCCATAGATTGAGTAGACATTGACGATGAAATTATCGAGGTTCCTGGCCGGGTCGTTGACGACGGAATCGACCGTGCCGGTGGTGGAATAAAGCGTGTAGCGGTTGACGGGGGCCGCCTCCAAACTGACGCCATGCCAGACCCAATAGCTGGTGGCCAGGCCCTGCGCGTAGCGCAGGTCGGCGGCCAGCTTGTCGGTGGCGGCCGAGAGCTGGATGCCGCTCATGATATTGCCCAGCCCGACGACGGCCGCGCCGGCCAGAATGATCGCGATCACGATCGCCATGGTCAGTTCGACGATCGTGAAGCCGGGCAGATTCCTCATAGCGGGAATTCTATCGCCGCAGAGAACTTTTATCAAGCAGGTATTTCAGGCAGACGCTTTAAGCCCTCACCCAGTCAGGGAGCAAAATATGGTCTCTACTTAACTGCCCTCTCCCAGAGGGAGAGGGATTGGTCGATAATCAATTATTTCTTCTAACCTCTTGAGCGCCCGCTTCCGATTTCCGATCACCTCGCTATTCTGGATCCTGACTACCTTTATCCCTTCGGCTTCGATCACTGCCTGCCTCAGGCGATCATAGTCCTTTCGCTTCAGATGGATTCCACCGTCAACCTCGATTCCCAATCTAAACTCATGGCAATAAAAATCAACGACAAAACCCTCGATCACATGCTGTCTTCTGAACTTCAGATTCTTAAATTTACGTTTGCGCAGAAGTTCCCAGACAATCTTTTCCGCTTTGGTCTGGTCTTGCCTTAGGGTTCGCGCGAATATTTTTTTGATCTCTTTCATGTCCGGCAACTACCCAACCCCTCTCCCTTTGGGAGAGGGCGTAAAAACGAGAATAATATCTTAATTCGAAATTGGGAGAGGGCTGTTTACTAAGCCCTCAAAAATTTCCGTCTCCTCAAAACGTAATTAAAACAGACGCCGAGCGTCTCAAGGCCGTAGACGGCGCTGCGCCAGAAGTTGATCTCCGAGGCCGCCGCGAAGTAGCGGCAGGGGACGGCGATCTCGCCGGCCTTAAAACCCGCCGCCGCCGTTTCCGCTAAAACTTCCGTATCAAAAACAAAATCATCGGAATTATTCTCGAAGGGGATCGTCTCCAGCAGTTTCCGGCTGAAAGCGCGGAAGCCGGTATGATACTCGGAGAGATGAAGGTGGAAAGTCATCTCTTCGACAAAAGTCAGGAAGCGATTGGAGATCAGTTTATAAAAAGGCATGCCGCCGGCGCCGCTTAAAATCCGCGAGCCCATCATCAGGTCGACCCGGCCTGAAAGGATCGGCTCTATCATCTCCGGTATCTTGGCCGCGTCGTATTGCCAGTCGGGGTGGACCATGACGATAACCTCGGCGCCGAGATGCAGAGCTTCCCGGTAGAGCATTTTCTGGTTGCCGCCGTAGCCGAGGTTATGCGGGGTTTTGATAATGCGGATACCCAGTCTTTGCGCGATCTCGACGGTGCGGTCTTTTGAGCAGTCGTCACCCAGGATCACTTCGTCGACTTTGTCTTTAGGTATGTCGCGGAAAGTTTTCTCGAGCGTTTTCTCGGCGTTATAGGCCGGCATGATGACGATGACTTTTTTTGCCATCACAGCGACCCTGTCAGTTGCTTGAATTTAAGCGTGAAGAGGCCGCGGTATTTGCTGGCCGCCTCGCGCCAGAGGTTGAAACGGCTAATTCTGCGGTCATCGCAGGCGATCGCGACTTCGGCGACCGGTTCTTTTTTTACATGAGCGATAAAAGTCAGGTTCAGGACAAAGCTGGTGTAATCATCAATGTAGTTAAAATATTTTTCAAGAAAACTCTTACGGTAGGCCTTGGCGCCCGGGGCGTAATCGGCATATCTTAAGCCCATAATGGTTAGAACCGAGAGATAAAAGACAAAACTCCCAAGCTTGCGAAAGAGAGAGCGGTTCTGGAGGCCGCCGATCTTGGTGCCCAGAACGAGGACATTTTTATCCAGCAGGTCATTCGCCTTGGAAATAAAGACAAGATCGGCCGAGAGGTCGGCGTCGATAAATATTATGTGCTCGTATTTTGCTTCGGTAATACCCTTCTTAAACGCCCGGCCGACACTCTTTTCCGGCAGGGCGAAGGACCGAACCTGCGGGAACTTCTTCTCCAGTTCTCTGCCGATCGCCTCCGTTGAGTCGGTTGAGCCGTTGCTCACGATGATGATCTCATAAAGGGTATGGGGTGTGAGGTATGAGGTAAGTTGTTTGATATTGTCCGCCAGGATCTCTTCTTCGTTATAAGCCGGTACGACGATCGTGAAGGGCTTCATTTAAGCTCCTTGAGGCGGTCGCGGGAATATTTGGCCCAGCTGGTCGTGGGGAAGTCACGGATGATCTTTTTATAAATGGCGATCGCGCTCTGTTTATTGCCGAGATTGTTTTCGGAGTAGGCGAGATCAAAGTAGGCCTGCGGCGTCCAGAAAGAGGCCGGATAGGCCTGAATGAAGGCCCGCAACTGAACCGCACCCTCGTTGAATTTATTCGCCTTAACCAGCGCTTCGGCCTGGTTGAAAGCCGCTTCGTTCCTCTGCCTCAGTGTGGGAGGCTGCGTCCTGACCGAACCGGCCAAAAATAATATCAGGAGAGCAGACGCCGCGCTCAAGCCGATGAAAAACCATTGTCGCCCGCTGATCGCCGCCGGCTCGGCCGCGGTTTTAATAATGCCGGACCAGCGCGGGCTGGCGAGGGCGAGAACAATCCCTAAAAGCGTGAAAAGTTTGCCGGCCAGGCCCAGCGGCCCCGCTTCAAAACTCAAATGGACTTTGTGAGCGGTCGGAAAGATCAGCATAAATGACGGCGAAACGAGATAAACTCTATCCGCGCCGCTCACGCGCCAATTGGGATGGTAGGAAACCTTGATCAGGAGAGGATGGCCGAGCTCGGATGTTTCTATATCGATCGTTTCGTCCGAAACGACGCTTGTCACTCTTGGAAACCTGCTCCTCCACGTCGCGGTTCCCGATTTTTTTATCTGTGATAGGTCAGTGACAACCTGCGAAAAATGCTTGCGGTCTAAGGCGTCCGCCTTCTTCTTGAACGCGACAAAAACAGCCTGCGGGTCACTGTGTGCGAACCACTGATAAGAAACATCGCGCCAGTCATTGGTCGTCAAAAGGACCGGTTCAATGGCCAGCGGTTCGACATATCGGCCGGAATTTGTCGTCAGGCGGTAGATATTATATTCGCCGACTTTCTTTTCGAGCTTGAACTCCGGCTGGCTTTTCAATGCCTCTTTAACTTCCGGCGAACGGACGACAAAGTGCGAAACATTGAACAACTTAAAATGTTCCTTCCCCGCGTTGAGATCGAAGGTTGAGTAGAAATAATCCTGCAGGGGATTGCACGGCTGGTACGAGGTCTCGGACTCGATATAAAAAACGAAAGGGGCCGAGATGGCGCCCAGCATGTGGATCCCCTCAAGCGTCTGCCGTTTCGCGAAGTAGGGGAGGGTCTCCGAGGAGCGGATCGAACCGAGCGCTTCGTCGGCCGGCGCGTGCTCCCATTCGACCCGGCCGCCGTTGGAATTTTTCAGGAACTCGTTGATCCCGTGAAAGATGGGCCAGGTGTTTTTCTGCTCGTAGCCGCCGTAGTTCCAGTTGATCCAGCTGCGGATATAGGTGGTGTTGGCATTGACCCAGACCGCGACGACGATAAAAACAATGAGCGGCAGAAGAAAAGCGGCCCGCGTGTTTTTTAAGAGCGCGGCAAAGCCAACGGCGCCAAAGATCGCGAGCAGCAGCTGAAAGAACGGCACGAAGCGGATATCCAGGACGCCGATATTGGGCCCGGCGAGATAAATAAAAACGCAGGCGAGGGCAAGATAAACAAAATAAGCCGTCCGCTCGTCCCGTCTTTCAAACAGGGCCGAGACAACGCCGAGCGCCATGAAGGGGATGAGTACGAGGGGGAAAACTTCAAGGAGCGAATTGATCGTCCAGCGAAAGACGAACGTTGTCGTGTAAGGCGTATTGCCTAAGACCGGCAGGAGCCAAAAGGCGAGCAGGAGAAAACCGAGCGCGTACGCGCCCAATAGATATTTCCAGTTGCGGCGCCAGTCGCTCAACAGGAAAAATGAGCCGATGATCAGGGCGAAGATGAGCGTGTAGGCGTGGCTGAGGCCGGTCAAAAATATCAGGAGGGCGTTGAAGACCAGGAATTTTTGCTCCTTGACTCCTCGATAGAGAGAACCCAGCAGCAGGAGAACGAAAGCCAGGCCCAAACTGTAGCAAAATTCTCCCGCCAGCGTGCTTGGTATATTGCCGCCCCACATGGAATTGCCCTGGTTGAAAAGAAAAGGGAGGGAAAAGACGGCCGCAAAGATCGGAACGGGGAAGGCATATCTTAAAAAACGGAAAGCGGCGTAAATTGTGACGGGCAGAAGGAACATCCCCAGCACGGTTATTAGCTTAAATGAAACTTCAAGCGAAACAAAAAAGCTCAAAAAGGCCATCAAGAGGAACGGCAGAGGAAAATAGTGATAGAAGAGGGGATAGCCGGCGTAATTGCCCTGGTCCCAGCCCATGATCTTGCCGTGGGGCAGCAAGTAATCCTTGAGGTGGAACGCCGCCGGGTAATGCGAGCCGGTGTCGCCGCCGTTGATCGTCGTCTTTAATAAAAGCAGCTGGGGCTCGAAGTAGCTCAAGAGAAAGAACGCGATCAGGCCGAGGACGACGAGATCGGCGAAACCCTCACCCGCTGACATTAAACTGACCCCCCTCTCCCAGAGGGAGAGGGGAAAAGATTTTTTCGACGGCGGGGAAGAGTTATTTCCCACGGTTGAAAAACTGGGCCCCGATAAAAATCGCAGTCAATAAACCAAGGATGATAATGACCGCCGAATAGCCCAGGCCGAAGAAGCCCTGGCCGGCAGTGATCTTGATTATGCCGGGAGTCAAGCTGGTATAGTGCAGTCCCTGGTCTTCAAATTCCGAAACGGCAAAGACCTGGTAGGTCGAGCCGGCGAGGGCGGAGAAATTCTTGACGACGATCTTCTGCTTTGTCTCGGAACGCGGCGCAAGTTTCATTTCGCTCTTTTCAACATCAAGCGTCAGCTCGCGCGGAGCCAAGAGGAAGGTCGCCAGCTTGATCGCTTTGGCCGAGCTGTTCTTGAGTGACAGTTCAAGCTCCCCTTCTTTGGCGAATGAGGCCGGCCTGATCTGACCAAAGACCGGCGATGATGTTTCCTGGCCGTTGACATATGTCTGGGCGATGAGCGCCGTGAAGGGGTACTGGTTGGCGTCGGTATAATGCATGGCAAGGGACAGCGGGTAGGCGCCCGGAGTTTTCAGCGACAGCGGCACGGCGATTTCGGCCTGATAAGTTGAATTGACCGGCAGCTCCGCCATCTTTTCAGCCCTGACATTTTTGCTGCCGGCCATAAGCTCGGCCGCAACATTGTAAGCCGGCTCGTCGCCTTTGTTGATGACCGAGACCTTGACTTTCAGAACATTATTTTCGTATTTGGCCGAGAGGCCGGTTTGCAGGCTGATGAAGGAAGCGTTAGCGGAAGCGAGCATGGCAAAAGACATACAAAAAGCCAAAATACACCTCACCCCTTTCTTCTCCGACTTCGTCGGAGAATTCATTCCCCTCTCCATCTTCGATGGAGAGGGGTGGCACGAACGAAGTGAGTGACGGGGTGAGGTTCTCATTTCTTGCCTTCGATGACGATCTTGCGAAAATCCGCGACGGAGAGATAGAGCTTCTCGAGCGACTTGAGGAGCGCCAGGCGGTTGACGCGCAGGCGCAGGTCCTCGTGCATGACGAGGATCTTGTCGAAAAACGTCTCGATCGGGTCGGTCAGTTTTGAGAGCTCAAGCGCCGCCTCGGCCCAGCGCTCGCTCTTGATCTTTTCGGTCACCGACCAGTTGATCTTGAGGTAGAGCTCGTAGAGCTCCTTTTCCCCTTTTTCGGCCAGGTCGTGTTCGAGCACCTGTTCGCGGGGCGGGGTGCCGGCCAGTCGTGATAATCTGTCGGCGGAGAGGACGACCCCCGGCAGCCACGGTTCGCCAAGGAGAGGGTTGAGCGCCCGCGCCTTTTCCACCGCGTCGAGGACGTCGTTAAAGCCGTAGAGCGCGGCGTCGGCGACATCGTAGCGGATCCCCATCTCGAGAATGAGCGGGCGCAGGCGGGCGACGAAAAAGTCGATGATCTCTTGCTTGATGCGGGGCAGGTCCTGATAACCGGTCTCCCCCTTGTTGAAAAGGTAGCCGAGAAAGATCGGCTCAAAGAGTTTGTAGTTGTGGCGGATCGCTTCATCAAGCTGAACATCGATCTTTTTCTCAAGAATAATTCGGATAATGCCGTGGGCGGCGCGCCGCAGGCCGTAAGGGTCAACTGATCCGGTCGGGATAAAGCCGGCCGAGAAGGCGCCGACGATCGAATCGAGCCGGTCGGCCAGGGCGACCAGCGTCCCTTCGGTTGACCGCGGCAGTGCATCCTCGGCGAACCGCGGCAGGTAGTGTTCAAAAATGCCGGCCGCGACGTTGGGGTCTTCGCCGGAGAGCAGCGCGTATTCCCGGCCCATCACCCCCTGCAGTTCGGGGAACTCAAAGACCATTTTGGTCGTGAGGTCCGCCTTGCAGAGCAGGGCGATCCGGCGGGCGTTTTTGACCGGGGCTTCTTCGAGCAGAAGTTTTTTCCCGAGCCACTCGACCAGCTGGCCCAGCCGCTCGCCCTTGTTGTAGACGGTGCCGAGTTTCTCAAAGAAAGCGACCTTTTCAAGATCGGCGACGCGCAGCATGAGCGGCACTTTCTTGTCTTCCTCGAAGAAGAAGCGCGCGTCGGCGAGGCGCGCCGAGAGGACCTTTTCGTTGCCGGCGGCGACTTTTGGATTCTTGCAGCCGTCGGTCACGACGGCGAACTTCGGCAGGAGGCGGCCCTGTTCGCCGGTCAGCGGAAAATATTTCTGGTTCTTCTTCATCGAAGTGATGAGGACGTCCTGGGGGAGATCGATGAATTCTTTCTTGAATTTGCCGATGTAGGCGACAGGATTTTCGACCAGATAAGTCACTTCGGCGAGGAGATCTTCGCTGACAATGGCTTTCCCGCCGGCTTTCCGCGCCGCCGCCTCGACCGCTTTTCTTATTAGCTCTTTCCGTTCGTTCTGGTCGACGATAACGCCGAGCTTGAGGAGCTGCTGTTTATATGAATGTAGGGACAACCCTTGTGGTTGTCCGCCGGTTCGGACGGGGACAAGCCCCGTCCCTACATAGCGGTGTTTAAAGGTCTTATGCCCGGACTTAATCCCTGCTAACTCAAATTTGATAACTTGCTTACCGTAAACCGCAAGCATCGAATGTATCGGCCGGACGAACTTAAAGTCGAGATTGCCCCAGCGCATTGAGAGCGGCTGATAGAGCGAAGTTATTATTTCCGGAAAAACCGCTTTGAGGAGCCGGGCCGTCGGTTTGCCCCGGCGAACGACCCTGGCGAAAACAAAATTCTTGCCGTTGACGGTCTTCACCGTCAGGTTTTCGACCGCCGTCCCCTGGGCCCTGGCGAAGCCCTGCGCCGCCGCCGTCGGTTTGCCGGACGGGTCGAAGGCGACCTGGGCGATCGGGCCCCTGACTTCTTCGGTGAGATCCGGTTGTTTGGCGGCGAGATCTTCGACATATAAAATAAGCCGGCGGGCGGTGCCGAGCGTTTCAATTTTGCCAAAGGCGAGCCGCTCGCGGGCGAGCTTCTCTGCCGCTTTCTTTTTCAGGTCTGCGAGGAGGCCGGGCATAAAGCGCGCCGGGATTTCCTCACAGCCGATCTCAAGCAGGACGTTCGACATATAATTTCGCGCAGCTCCTTGCCATTTTTCTGATCCTCAATATATAAGCCATTCTTTCGGAAACCGAGACAGCGCCCCGGGCGTCGAGGATGTTAAAAGCGTGCGAGCATTTTAAAATATAGTCATAGGCGGGGATCGTCTCGCCGTTTTGCAGGAGGCGCCGGGCCTCTTTTTCATAGATGCCGAAAAGGAGAGTGACCGCCTCGACGTCGGCCGTCTCAAAATTATATTTTGACTGTTCCCTCTCCTGCGGCAGGTAGATGTCGCCGTATTTTGCAGTATCATTCCAGCTTATCTCAAAGACATTGTCGACTTTCTGGATGAACATGGCGAGCCGCTCGAGGCCGTAGGTGATCTCGACCGAGACCGGTTTGCAATCGTAGCCGCCGCACTGCTGGAAGTAGGTGAACTGCGTCACCTCCAGCCCCTCCGCCCAGACCTCCCAGCCGGTTCCCCAGGCGCCGAGCGTCGGCGATTCCCAGTTGTCTTCGACAAAACGAACATCATGCTTGGCCGGTTCAATACCGATAGCGCGCAGGGAATTTAAATATCGATCCTGAATGTCGAGCGGCGAGGGCTTCATGATGACCTGGTACTGAAAATAGTGGAAGAGGCGGTTGGGGTTTTCGCCGTATCTGCCGTCGGTCGGCCGCCTGACCGGATCGATATAGGCGACATTGCAGGGCTTGTCCCTCATGACGCCGAAGAATGTGGCCGGCGACATCGTGGCGGCTCCCTTTTCCAGGTCATACGGCTGGCGGATAACACAACCCTGATCGGCCCAGTACTCGTTTAATTTTGCAATAATTTCTTGAAAATTCAGCGGCTTCACTCTATAATTATACCATGCTTCAAACAGCTATCAAGAAGGTTGTTGAGTGTCAAAATTTAACCCGCGAAGAGGCGGCGCTGGCGATGGATACTATCTTGCAGGGGAACGCCACCCCCTCCCAGATCGCCGCGCTTATTACGGCTCTGCGGATGAAGGGTGAGACGGCTGACGAGATCACGGGTCTGGCCGAAAAAATGCGCGAGCACGCGGTCAATATATATCCTCACGCCAAGGACCTTGTTGATACCTGCGGCACCGGGGGCGATTTGTCGGGCACTTTTAATATTTCTACGGTGGCGGCTTTAGTCGCGGCCGGCGCGGACATCCCGATCGCCAAGCACGGCAACCGCTCGGTCTCGTCGCGCTGCGGCTCGGCCGATGTGTTAGAAGCGTTAGGCGTCAAGATCGACAGCGAGCCGAAAAAAGTTGAAGCATGTATCGACGCTGTGGGCATCGGTTTTATCTTCGCGCCGAATTTCCACAAGGCGATGAGGTTTGCCGGGCCCTCAAGGAAAGAGATCGGCATCCGCACCGTCTTCAATATTCTCGGTCCTTTGACCAACCCGGCGCGGGCCTCGGCGCAGGTGCTCGGCGTTTTTAAGCCGGAGCTGACCGAGCTGATGGCCGAGGTCCTGAAAAATCTCGGGACAAAGCACGCCCTGGTCGTTCACGGCATGGACGGGCTTGACGAGATCTCGCTCTCGGAAAAAACGAAAGTTTCCCATCTCAAGAACGGCAGGATCGAGAATTATTTCATCAAGCCGGAGGACGTCGGCTTCAAACGCGAACCCAGAGAGGCAATCCTCGGCGGGTCGGCGCAGGAGAATGCGGAGATCGCCATAAGAATTTTAGAAAACCAGGAGATCGGGCCGAAGCGCGACGTTGTCGTCCTCAACGCGGCGGCGGCGATCGTGGTCGGCGGCAAGGCCAAAGACCTGAAAGAAGGGATAAAATTAGCGGCGCGGTCGATCGATTCCGGCGCGGCCAAAAATAAACTGGAGGGACTGATCCAATTTACATCAAAACAGACAGGTTAGTCAAAAGATACGGGAAGAAGATCGCCGTTAACCATGTTTCGATCGAGGTTAAACAGGGAGAAGTGGTCGGGCTGTTAGGACCGAACGGAGCGGGGAAAACGACGACGTTTTACATGGTGACCGGGCTGGTCAAGCCAAATGAGGGCGATGTTTATCTCGGCGATCACGAGATCACGCGCCTGCCGATGCACAAGCGGTCGCACCTGGGCATCGGTTACCTGCCGCAGGAAGCGTCGATCTTCAGGAAACTGACCGTGGAAGAGAACATCCTCATCCTCTGGGAGCTGATGCCGGAGATCCCGAAGAAAGAATATGAAAGTCGGTTGGTTGGTTTGTTGGCGGAGTTAGGTGTCACTCATTTAAGAAAGCAAAAAGCGTACTCGCTCTCCGGCGGCGAACAGCGCCGGGTTGAGATCGCGCGGGCCCTTTCGACCAGCCCAGCGTTCCTCCTGCTGGACGAGCCGTTCACCGGCATCGACCCGAAGACGGTCGGCGACCTGCAGGGGATCATCCGCCATCTGAAGGAAAAAGGGATCGGCGTTTTGATCACCGACCATAATGTCCGCGAAACGTTGGCCATCACCGATCGCGCTTACATCATTCATAAGGGCGAGATCCTGGTTGCCGGGAATTCAAAAGAGATCGCCGAGAGCGCAGAGGCCAAGAAATTTTATCTGGGCGATGAGTTTGAGCTTTGATCAAAACGATCGACCGCTATATTTTTAAAGAACTGTTAGAGCCATTTTTTTTCGGGCTGGGGGCTTTTACGGCCATTCTCTCCTCTTCCATGGGACTCCTCGAGTTGGCGCGGGCGGTCGTCCTCAAAGGGATGCCGGTCCTGACGGCTTTCCAGATTTTCCTCTACCGCCTGCCGGGGATCGTCGTCTATATTTTCCCGATGGCGACGCTTTTGGCCGCCCTGCTGGCCTTTTCCCGGCTCTCCCACGACAGCGAGGTCGTCGCGTTCAAGGCGCACGGCATTTCGCTCTACCGGCTGATCATCCCCGTTCTCGTCCTTGGATTTCTGGTTTCCGTCGTCAATCTGACCTTTTCCGAGATCGTCGTCCCCGCCTCGAATACCGCGGCCAAGAACCTCCTGATCGCGACCGCGACCACGCGGCAGCCGAAGCTCCAGAAGAATGTCTTTTTGCCGGAGCTCGCGCAGGGCCGGCTCAAGCGCATCTTTTACGCCGAATCGATGCAGGGGGAGACGATGTCGGGCGTGATCGTGCAGGAATTCGACCGGGGCCGCCTCGCGCAGATAGTTAACGCCGCCTCAGCCGCCTGGCAGAAAGACAAGAACCAGTGGCTCTTCCGGGACGGCACTATTTATCTCCTGGCCGAGTCGGGGGAGTACAAGCACACCATCAGGTTCAAGGAACAGTATGTCACGATCAAATACACGCCGGCCGATTTTTACGTCGGCGACCGCGAATCGAGCGAGATGAATATCGCCCAGTTGAAGGAATTCATCGCCCTCAAGCAGAAAATGGGCTCCGACATCACCGACCTCAATATCCAGCTCAACATGAAAATGGCGATCCCGTTCGCTTCGCTGGTCTTTGCCCTGCTCGGCGCGCCGCTCGGTCTCTCGCCCCGGCGCACATCCGGCTCGGTCGGCCTGGGCATCTCCATCCTCGTCATTTTCTTTTATTATCTATTAACTTCGGTTTCGATCGCGATCGGCGAGCTGAAATACATTGCTCCCGGCGGCGCCGCCTGGCTGCCGAATATCGCGACCGGGGGGATCGGCTGGTATATTCTTTCCCGGGCGGCCGACCAATGATCTTCGCGCTCCAGGTCAGCCTGATTCTGCTGGTCGTCAGCGGCGCCATCGCCTACATCGGCAATTACGTCGGCCGCTATATCGGGAAAAGGCGGCTCGTCATTTTTGGCCTGCGCCCGCGCCACACCGCGATCATGATCGCGATCCTCTCCGGCGCCCTGATCGCGGCTGTCACGCTGGCCTCCCTGCTTTTTATCTCGCAGGACGCCCGCACCGCCTTTCTGGGTCTTGAGAAACTGAAAAGCGAACTAAGCGAGCGGTCGGGGGAACTCTCTGCCGCCAACAAGGAACTCGAGGTAAAGCTGCTGGAGCAGAATGAACTCGAGGCAAAACTCGGCAAAGCCAGGGTTGAGATCGCGCAGATAAGCAAAGCCAGGCAAAAGCTGGGCCGCGAGGTGGCCGCCGCCCGCCAGGGCGAAGTGATCTTCAAAAAAGACGAGCTCATCACTCTGTCTCTCATCCAGGCCGGGCCGGAGAAGGAAAAGATCGAAGCGGGCCTCAAGGCGATCATTGACGCGGCCGATGCCCGCCTGCGCGCCTTTGGCATCCGGAGCGCCCTGCCGCTCATTGTCATCCCGGACGAGGAATTTGAGCGGACGGTTTATGAGCTGGCCGGCCGCAACCTTGTCTTTGTCGTCAAGCTCCTGGCGGAGCGCAACTCGCTCTGGGGCGAAGAGGTGCCGGCGCGCTTTGAGCTCGTTGAAAACAAACTTGTTTACGGCGAAGGGCAGGAGATCGTGAGAGGCGACATCCCGCAAAAACTGGCCGCGCCGCAGATCGAGCAGGAAATCATGCGCCAGCTTGGCCTGGCGCGGCAGGCGGCGCTTGAGGCGGGCGTCCTGCCCGACGCCTCCGGCTCGCTGGGCGGCGTGCCGTACGCGCAGATCGCCGAGCTGGCCAAAAAGATCAAGGACAAAAAAATCGCGCTCAAGATCTTCGCCAAAAAAGACATTTACACGATCGGCCCGCTTGACGTCGGTTTCAAAACGGTGAACATCAAATGATACTGGCGATCGACCCGGGCAAAGATAAATGCGGCGTGGCGGTCATGGAAAAGTGGGGTGAAGTGCTCGAAAAGAGCGTGATCGGGCGGGAACATCTTCCGGCTGAAATTCTGCGCATCTGCTTCGGCAATAAGGTCGAAAAGATCGCCGTCGGCGAGAGCGCGGCCGGGCGGGCGGTTGAGAGAGAACTGAAGAAATTCGGTCTCCTCGACGGCATCGTTTTTGTCCCGGAAAAAGATTCGAGCCGGCTGGCGCGCGAGCGCTACTGGCGGGAAAACCCGCCCAAAGGTTTCTGGCGGCTGGTCCCGACATCACTGCGTTTCCCGCCCGTGCCGATCGACGATTATGCGGCGGTCGTCATCGGGGAGCGGTATCTGGCGACTTTGCCTCGGCCCAGTTAGGCCCGGCGCCCAGGTCAACCCTGACCGGGACTTTCAGCGCCAGCGCGTTCTCCATTTCTTCTTTCACGATCTGCTTGACTTTTTCCAGTTCGTCCTTCGGGCCTTCAAAAACTAATTCATCGTGAACCTGGAGAATCATCCGACATTTGACATTTGACATTTGTAATTTGTCATTTATCCGCACCATGGCGACCTTGATCATATCGGCTGCCGTTCCCTGGACCGGCGTGTTGATCGCCATCCGCTCGGCCGCCTGGCGCAGTCCGCCGTGCGGGCTGTTGATGTCGGGCAGCGGTCTTTTGCGGCCCAGCCTGGTCGTGACATATTCATTGTCGCGGGCTTCCCTGATCGTCTTTTCGATAAAGTTTTTGACCCCCTGGTGTCTTTCGAAATATTTATTAATGTAGGCGGCCGCTTCGGTCTTTTTGATCTTCAACTGTTTGGCCAGGCCAAAGTCGGAGATGCCGTAGATGACGCCGAAGTTGACGGTCTTGGCCGCTGCCCGTGAGATGCCGAGCTCATCGGCGGTTGACTGATGGACGTCAAGCCCCTCGCGAAAGGCCTTGATCAAGACCGGGTCATCGCTTAAGTGGGCGAGGACGCGCAACTCGATCTGCGAGTAATCGGCGGCCAGTATCTGCCAGCCCTTTTTTTCGGGGACGAAGGCGCTCCTGATCCTTTTCCCCCACTCGCCGCGCGCCGGAATATTCTGCAGATTCGGGTTCGAGCTTGAGAGTCGGCCCGTGGCGGCGATCGTCTGGTTGAACGAGGTGTGGATGCGGCCGGTCTTTGGGTGGATTATCGCCGGCAGGGCGTCGATGTAAGTTGATTTGAGTTTCGTGAACTGCCGGTAGTCGATCAGTTTCTTGGCGATCTCAAAATCTTCAGCGGCCAGCTCCTCGAGCACTTCGACATCGGTCGAGGGGCCGGTTTTCGTTCTCTTCTTGACCGGCAGCATCAGTTTGGTGAAGAGGATATGAGCGAGCTGTTTGGGAGAATTGAGGTTGAAAACCTCGCCGGCGATGGCAAAGATATGGCGCTCGAGTTCCTTCATCTCCTTGTCGAGCTCTTTTGACATTTCGGCCAGGAGATCGCGGTCGACGCAAACCCCCTCGCACTCCAGGTTGATAAGGACGGGGAGAAGCGGCATCTCGATCTCGTGAAACAACCCGTCCATCTTTTGGGCCTTGAGCGCCAGAGCGAAGATTTCATAGAGGCCAAAAGTGGCGTCGGCGTCACTCCCCGCGTAATCGGTCGCCAGGTCAACCGGGACCTTTGAGAAATCGTCATACTCGGCGTCTGCGCCGATCAGCTCCATCAGCTTGATCATCTCGCGGCCGAGGAACTGTTTGGCCAGGTGCTTGAGCGAATATTTGCCGGAGATCGGATCGAGGAGGTAGGCGGCGACCATCGTGTCAAAATAGGGACCGGCGACTTCGATGCCGTTATTTTTTAGCATCTCGATATCGAACTTCAGATTATGCCCGATCTTGAGCTTGTCCGAAGCGAAGAGCGGCTTTAGCTTTTCTTTAACGGAATGTAGGGACAACCCTTGTGGTTGTCCGTCGGTTCGGACGGGGACGAGCCCCGTCCCTACATTGCTTTTATGCGCTAATGGCAAATAGTAAGCGGTTTTTACTTCGGTCGAAAAAGCGATCCCGACGATCCCGGCGGTGAAGACATCAAGCCCCGTCGTTTCCAGATCAAAAGCGAATTTATCGGACTTTTCGAGGGCTTCGATCAGTTCATCGAGGTCTTGCCCGGTCTTGACCGCCTTAAAGTTGAACTTAGCTATCTCTTCTCTTTTTTTTTCAACGACAGCTGTTGTACCATGCCTGCCGGCAGGCAGGTCGAACAGGCCGGACTCTTTGCCGCCGTATTTTTTGGCTAAACTCTCGAACTCCAGCTCTTTGAAGAGCGGAATGACTTTGCCCGCCCAGTCGGCATCTTTTCGGCCGGCTTTTTTGAAATCGATCTCCAGCGGCACGTTCGTGACAATGGCGCCGAGCTTCCGGCTCAACTCGGCCAGGTGGAGATTATTTTTGAGGTTTTCTTTGAGCGCCGGCTTCTTGATCTTATCGATGTTTTTATAGATATTCTCCAGCGTGCCGAACTCTTTGAGGAGTTCAATTGCTGTCTTCTCGCCCACTTTTGGAACGCCGGGGATATTATCGGAGGCGTCGCCCTTGAGCGCCTTATAGTCGATCAACTGGTTCGGTTTGAGGCCGCTGTAGCGTTCCTCGACCTCTTTTTCGCCGTAGAGGACGGTATCGGTGATGCCTTTTCTCATTGAGAGAACTTTAATCTTGTCATCGACTAACTGCAGAGGGTCAAGGTCGCCGGAGAGGATCTCGACGTCAAAGCCCTGCGCCTCCGCCTCTTTGGCCAGCGTGCCGATCACATCATCGGCCTCGAAGCCGGCGACTTCATAGATCGGGATGTCAAAGGCCTCGGCCACCTTTTTAACATAAGGGAGTTGTTCGTAAAGGGTAGGGGGCGCTTTTTCGCGCGTCGCCTTGTAGGCCTTATATTCTTTATGCCGGAATGTCGGCTCCGGACGGTCAAAAGATATGGCCACAAAGTCAGGTTTTTCATCCAGAACCTTGAGGAGCATGGTGGTGAAGCCGTAGATGGCGTTCGTCGTCAGCCCGCTGGCCGAGCGCATCGTGTCGGGCAGGGCGTAGAACGCGCGGTAAGCCAGCGAATTGCCGTCGATGAGGACGAGCTTTTTGTTAAATGAGTTCATTAGAAATTGAATATTATGAAACGGCTTTTAAAAAATCGGCACTATTTAATATTCTGGTTTTGCCGATCTGTTTGAGGCGGAGAAGATGATTATCCCCGGTGATTAGAAAATCAGCTTCTGCAGAAATGGCCGCAGTCAAAAACTTATCATCGGACGGATCAGCCTTAACGAGATTAAAAAAGCGAATTGGCTGAACAATGTTGCCTATTTCGGTTAAAATAAGTTTTATGGCGTCTTTTTGGGCGGGGGTAAAATCGAATTTTGGATACTCAAGCACCCTTTCAACTTCCGCAATGATCTCATTGGTCAGATAAAGCGAAAATCCCCCTTTCAAGCATCTCCTCAGAACTTCGCGTTCGTTGCCGTCGTAACCCAGGGCCGAAACATAAACATTCGTATCAAGGATTATTTTTTTCTGGCCCACTTAATTGCCCTGGCGATGTCGGATTTCTTAATCCCCGCTTGTTTAAACTTTTGCTGGGTTTCGGCGACTAATTTTTCGAAGCGCACGGCAGGGCTTGATTCACTCAATCTTTTCAGCAAAATATAATCCCTGCCGGTGATCAGGTAATACTTATCCAGCGGTCGAACCCCGGATATCTCCAGTTCCCCTTTTTTATTCGCTTCCAATAATTTTTCTTTTGGCATTTTGCACCCCTGGTCGAAAGTATATCATGTCGTTTAATTATTGACAATTTAATGGATGTTTATCGCGTCCGGCAGGGCGTAGAACGCCCGGTAAGCCAGCGAATTGCCGTCGATCATGACGATCTTGGGGTCGGGATGGTTTTGGCTGGTTTGTTTCAATTTTTAGAGATTATCAGATTCCAATTGCCGCATTTATAATCCTAATTCCCGCAGAACATCCTTCGTTTTGCAAACGTTAATAAGCTTTTTTACTTCAGGTTTAAAGAAGTCGCTGTCTCCAGTGATAAAATAATCCGGGTTGATCGTTAGGGCGGCAGCCAGGATTTTAGAATCCTTCTCTTTATCAATCAATTTTTTTGCGGCATGTATTTTGTCAGAGTAATATTTCTTTTGGATTATTCCCGCAAAGTCCATAACGGCATTTTCAAGTTCTTCCAGGGCGATTTTGCAGCTTTCGTTCCCAAAGGCCCCATATTTTCTCCTAATTACTTCCTTGGCTTCCTCGATCGCTAAATCAGAAGTAAACAGGTCGATATCCATCAGAGATAAAACTTTTGACTCATTACCGGAGAAGAAAACGCCGGATAAAATAATATTAGTGTCGATAAAAACTCTTTTTCTCAACCTCTGATCCTCTTCCATTCATTGAGCATGGATTTTTTAGATACGCCAACGCTTTTAATTGATCTCTTAAGAAATTCACGCGCTTCTTCGGCAAAAGCCTTTCGCAGGGCGCTGCTAATGACCTCGGATTCAGTGAGGAAAAGCCCTAAACGAACCCTTTCTTCGATCTCAATATAAAGATTCTTGGGAATTTTAGCTTCTAATAATTTAACGGCAGTCATTTTTCTCACCTCCAGGCAAAGTATATCATGTCATTTCCCCATTGACAATTTCACCGGGCGATTATCGTGTCGGGCAAGGCGTAGAACGCCCGGTAAGCGAGGGAATGGCCGAAGAAGCGGGATAAGAAAAGCGGCCTAAAGCCGAGGCCTAAGCCGCTTTTGAAGAAAACCCTTTACTGCCCGAAAATATCGTCCAGCGATATCTTCTTGTCGGCCAAAAATTGTTCCAAGTCAGCCGCCATGGCCACTAGGTCAGCCGTCGAAACGCTGGGAATCCGGATTGCCTGACCCGGCTGAATAAGATTTGGGTCGCGGATTCCACTGACCGCGGCGATCGCCAGAGCATTAATATGATTTCCCCTGTCGCCCTTGTCGCCATATGTGTCGATCGCTATGCCGGTCAAAGTTTCCCCGGCGCTTACAACATGGGAAGGCTGAAAGGTCATGTTCACGAGCCTCTTTGCAATTGCTTGATTCACTGCCGGTTGCATATTTTCCCATATTGTTGGCGATTTTGGAGGCCATTTTTTTTGACCCCCGACTGGTTCAACAGTACTCATTTTCCATCACCCCCTTTTTTTCGAGAATGTCATTATTCATAGTCCCCGAACCGTTCGCCGGCCAAAGCAGAGCCGTAAAGATAAGCCCAGGCGATTTCAGTTTGGCGGCTTAAGCCGATGTTTAAGCCGCTTTTGAAAAGAGCCATTTCGTCAATTTGCGCGCGGCTTAATTTACGTTATCCGTTGTTATATTATTATTTATAAAATTAAACATTTCATTGAAATCCCTAAAGCCGCTGGAAAGCCCGCCCAGGCTGAACATGATCGAAGGTTTTTCGGATTCTAAAGTGAATGGGTTCAAGGTAATTAAAAGGGCGCGGTCTTTGGTTTGACCGCCTAAGGGACTGGAAGCGGAAAAGGCCTGCCGCGGGTTTTTTGGGGAAATTTTCAGGATAAAACCGCCAATAATCTCAAAATTAAAATCGCGCGCAGCATCCGCGGGGATTTCCATCCTGGCAATTTCTTTTTCCCCGTAGACAAAGGCAAGCGAATTGTTGCTGCGTGATAGGCCGTACAAAGGCGATCCGTCTTTGATCAGCAGATGAGCTAATCGCTCGTAGGCCGAACGCACGAAGGCATTCGGCTCGTAAATCATCGGAGCGCTTTGCCCGGATATCAGATCGGTTAAAGTGAGCGTATTATTTTGCGGATTAATTTTAAAGGCGACCTGCTCCCCCTGATTGGTTTTGACGGTTAATGTGTTTGACGCCTTGTCAAAAGTTAAGGCGATGAATTCTGACGCGCCGTCATTTATATCCGCGGTCCGGGAGGCGTAGAAATCTGAAGATGGGGCGAGCGCCGGGAAAGAGAGATATTCACCGCCGCCTTCAAAGCGTCCGATGCCGAAGCCAAGATCCAAGGCCGCCGGCGGCAATTTGCTTAACAGATCAAAACGGGCCCGCACTTTTTGAAAGAGGGCGGGATCTCCCGACATTAGCTGCTCGAGTTTTTTAATCATGGAGAAAACTTCCTCCGCGGAAACCTGCCTGACTGCGTACAGGGCCCAGGCCGCATTTTCGCTCCTAGTTTTTTGGCTGTCTTCGCTAAGGGGGTTGGTTAAGGTCGCGTAAAGGTCATCGGCCGAAAGATCGTTGGGATTACGGTCGCTGTCAATCTGGATGTTTTTTATAAAGCCGGTAAAATTTGGACTAATGGCGCTTAAATTAATTGACATTTGTTGCCTCCCGTTAATTACGACTTCTCGCCTAATTGGTAGCGGACGAACCGGCGGATGACGATATTCTCGCCGATCTTGGCGACCAGCGCGCCCAGGAGATCTTTGATCGCAATCTTGGGGTCGCGGATAAAGGGCTGGTCGAGCAGGCAGACCTCGGAATAGAATTTATCGAGCCGGCCCTGGATGATCTTTTCGATCGCTTTCTCCGGTTTGCCCTCCTGCCGCGCCTGCGTGGCCAGGATGTCGCTTTCGTGGGAGATGATGCCGTCCGGCACTTCGTCGCGCGAGATATATTGGGGATTGGAGGCCGCGATCTGCAGGCAGATGTCTTTGACAAAGCCCTGAAAGTCGATGTTGCGGGCGACGAAGTCGGACTCGGAATTGACTTCGACCAGGACCCCGATCTTGCCGCCGGTGTGGATGTATGACTCAACGATCCCTTCGGCCGCGGTGCGGCCGGCCCGCCGCGAGGCGGAAGCGACGCCCTTTTTCCGCAAAATATCGACGGCCGCTTCAAGGTCGCCTTTGGCTTCTTTAAGCGCCGCCTTGCAATCCATCATGCCGCAGCCGGTCTTTTCTCTTAAGGACTTTATGTGTTCACTGGTTATTTCCATCTTATCTGCCTTTTTAACAATCTAACTAAAAACCTACCCTCTTCTCTTCCTCCGCCTCTTTCGGCACGATGACATGCGAGAGGACGGTCTCTTCAAGATGCTGTTCCATGGTCAGCGCTTCGGCTTCTTCGACCTCAAGCGGCGCCGCGATCGGCTCGCCGGCTTCCCCGCCTTCGGCGGCCGCTTCGACCGGCTTGGCCACTTCGCGTCCGGCGATCACGGCGTCGGCGACGATCTTGGTGAGCAGTTTGATCGAGCGGATGGCGTCGTCGTTGCCCGGGATCGGGTAATCGACCTCGTCGGGGTCGGTGTTGGTGTCAACGATGGCGACGATCGGGATGCTAAGGCGCCGAGCTTCTTTAAGCGCCGTCTGCTCCTTGATCGTGTCGATGATAAAGACGGCGGCGGGGAGCATCGTCATCTGGCGGATGCCGCCCAGTCCCCGCATCAGCTTGCGGTGCTCTCTCTCAAGCAGGATCACTTCTTTTTTCGGCAGGCGGGCATAGGTGCCGTCCTCTTTCATCTTTTCGATGTCGTTCAAGCGGGCGATATTCTTTTTCAACGTCTTGAAGTTCGTCAGCGTACCGCCCATCCAGCGCTGGTTGACGAAGAACATGCCGCAGCGTTTGGCCTCTTCTTCGGTCGCCTCCTGGGCCTGCTTCTTGGTGCCGACGAACAGGATGGAGCCGTTGGCCGCGAGCCCTTTGACGAACTCATAGGCCTTTTCGATCAGCGGGATCGACTTGTGCAGGTCGATGACATGGATGCCGTTGCGGGCGGAATAAATGTAGCGCTGCATCTTGGGATTCCAGCGCTTGCTCTGGTGGCCGAAATGGACGCCGGCCTCGAGCAGTTCTTTCATGGTAACTACGGGCATGGTGCCTCCTGGTGTTTATATATTCAGATCATAACGAGAGCAATCAAGTATTGATTTTATCACAGGATCGGGGGTTTTGCAATTAAGGATACAATTATGGATATCAGGGGATCAGAAGATCAGGAAGTGGGTATCAGGAGATCAGGATATCAGGTTCAAAAAACCGGCAACCTTCTGATACCCTGATATTCTGATATTCTTCCTCCTGATGACCTGATCTTCTAAGGATATCAGGGGATCAGAAGATCAGGAAGTGGGTATCAGGAGATCAGGATATCAGGTTCAAAAAACCGGTAACCTCCTGATGCCCTGATATTCTGATATTCTTCCTCCTGATGACCTGATCCTCCGATATTCTCCCCCCTGATGCCCTGATATTCTGATGTCCATAATGTTATAATTCACAAGCCATGTCGATAACCGAAAATATCAAGAAGGTCAGGGAAAAGATCGCCAAAGCCGCCCAAACCGTCGGCCGCCAACCTGATGAAATAAAACTTATCGCCGTCGTCAAAAATGTGCCGCTGGAGGATATCTTTGAGGCGATCGAGGCGGGCATAGCCGACATCGGCGAGAACCGCGTTCAGGAGGCGGAAAAGCGGGCGGCGCTGATCAGGGGAAAATATCCCGCCGTCACTCTCCACATGATCGGCCATCTCCAGCGCAATAAAGTTCGACAGGCGCTTGACATGTTTGATATAATTCAGTCGGTTGACAGCGAGCGGCTGGCGGGGGAGATCGAGGCAGAGGCGAAGGAACAGGCGAAGGTCTTGATCGAAGTCAACACTTCGGGCGAAGAGTCGAAGTTCGGAGTTAGGAGTTCGGAGGCGATCGAGCTTGTTCGTTTCGCTTCAACGCTGGGAAAAATAAAAGTCCAGGGGCTGATGACGCTCGGGCCGCTTGAGGCTGATCCGCGGTCCAGCTTTGCGGCATTGCGCGAGTTAAGCGTAGAGATAAAAAAAATGAACCTCCCGAAGGTCGAGTTGAAGTATCTTTCCATGGGGATGAGCGGCGATTTTGAGACCGCGATAGCGGAAGGGGCCAATCTGGTCCGGCTCGGTCGGGCAATATTTACTCGGGAGGGATAAAAAATGGTTGAGAACATCTTGCGGCGGGCGAAGCGTTTCATCGGTCTCGAAGAAGAGATAGGCGAAGAGGAGAGCGGCGGCCAGCAGATGGATATCGGGACGATCCTCAAAGGAAAACGGGAGCGGGAGCCGAGGGTGGATGGATTCTCCGACATCATGGTCTATGAACCGAAGATCTACGAAGATTCTCTCAATATCTCGACCAACCTGCGCGGGGGCTCGCCGGTCATCGTCAACCTCAAGCACCTTGACCCGGCCGAGGGGACGCGCCTCATTGATTTTGTCTGCGGCACGGCCTACGCCATCGACGGGCACATGATGAAGATCGGCGAGACGATCTTCCTCTTCGCGCCGAGCTCTATCGCCATCGTCTCGGCCGAGGAGCGCGCCACGCTCTCCGAAGAAATGACGCAGACGGTCAGGCAAAAACGCGAGACGTTTTTCAGCCGTTAATGCTTGCATAATTGCCCGTCTGATATATAATGAATACACTGTGGCGGTAAAAAAACATTCATGGCCCGTTTTTGTTCTGATCGTTTTTTTAACCCTGTCGGCCGGCGCCGTGTCCGCGGAAAAAGTGACCGGCGGCGGCGTCACGGTTGATTATGTTATTCCCTGCAGCGGCCTGCCCGCGCCCCTCTCCGGCCCGGGGATAACGCTCGAAGCGATCGGCGGCCAGCCGGTGATCGGCATTTTTTCCGACGGCCTGACCCCTGAAGCCGCTTTTCTCCCCTCGCTTGAGGTCTCCGGCGTCTACACTTATAACGACCCGGCCGAGCCGATGCGCTACGGCCTGACCTATTATCAATCATTTTACCTGCGCAGCAGCGCCTATGCCGACCTGGCCGCGATCATGGCTGACGTCAACGCGGCGCTGGAAGCGGCGGGGATCACGGCTTACGAATGCATCGAGGTTGACCATTACGACCCGGCCAACCAGGGCTGGGAGGAGACCGCGCGGTGGCGAAATTACGACCAGCAGCTCGACTTTTATCACGCCCGGCCAATCTACAGCCCGGCGACCGGCGCCGTGACTTATGAATATACGCCGGCTTCACCGGCAGCCAATTTCGCTCAAGGCGACTATGTCTACTTTGGCTTCGGCAAGATCTCGGTGCCGGCGGCGGCCTATGAAGGCAGCCACTGGAAGTACCGGGACGCGCTCGACGCCAGGAGCGCGCTGAAATTTAACTGGGCGCCAAAATAAATAAATGAAGACATCAAGATATATAATTATTATTTGCCTGATCGCGGCGGCAATATGTTTGACGCAGACGGAAAGCCCGGCGACCAGGGTGCTCGGGGGCGGGCTCGGCATTTTCGGCGGGCTGGCGGACGAAGGGATCACGGTTCTGCCTTCACTCGAAGTTGCCGGCGTTTATACTTTCAATGACCGGAGCGACCCCCTGCGTTATGGAATGACTTATTATCAGTCGTATTATCTCAAGAGCGCGGCTTACGCGACGCTCGAGGCGATCATGAGCGATATCAACACGGCGCTTCAGGCCGCTTCCATGCCGTACGAATGCATTGAAGTTGATCATTATGACCTTATTAACCAGGGGTGGAACGTCACCGCGCAGTGGCGCAATCTCAGTAGCGACCAGCGAGCGGTCTATCATGCCCGGCCGATCTACAGCCCGGCGACGGGCATCGTCACTTATGAATATATGACCGCTTCGCCGACGGCCGAATTCTCGGCGGGTGATTATGTCTATTTTGGCTTCGGCCGGATCGCCGGCTCGGCAACTTATGAATCGGATGGCTACTGGCAATACCGCGAAGTGATCGCGCCGGTTTCAACGATCTTTACCTGGCAGCCAAAACAATGAATAATAAAATTATTTTGATCTTAATAGCTTTTGGTTGGCTTGGCTTGCTTGTTGTGGCCTCTTATGCCCCGCCAATGCCGCCGCCTCCCCCGCCCGGGGTCACAACATTACCGCCGCCGACGTCGCCACCGCCGACGTCACCACCTCCGACGTCGCCACCGCCAACTTCGCCGCCGCCGACGTCACCGCCCGGCGTGACCACGACAACCATCCCGGCAAGCTTTATTATTTCGCCGCCCAATTATGATATTGACGGCGTCATCGGTCAGACAGCGACGCGCGCCGTGACGATCGAGGTCCTGGAGAGGAAAACCTGGCAGACCTATACCTGGGAAGCGGAGAATTATCCGGCCGGCATGGAGCCGGCCGCGGGACAGGCGCCATGAGAGCGGCCTTAATTATGCTGACCATGCTTTTTCTGCAAAACGCGGTTTTTGCTCCGCCGCCCCCGCCAGCCCCGCCGCCGCCGGCAACGACAACCACCTCGACTACGCTCGGTGGAACCACCACCACCTCGACTACGCTCGGTGGAACGACCACCACCACCTCGACTTCGCTCGGTGGAACAACGACCACAACACTGCCTTATATTTTGTTGAACTTTCCCCTGACCGCCGACCTGGCCAAGAGCCCGGTCTATTCTGTTGGTTTCCGGGTTTATGAAAATGGGCAAGAGATCGGTCCGGCTTCGGCCGAGGCGAGGAACCTGGCGCTCTATTTCCGCTTCCCCCTGCCCAGAATCACCGATGTCAGGTTCGGGGAGCGGCTTTACCAGAAGGGGCTGGTGGCCAGGGGAGAGAAATTTATCGTCTCGGACACGCCGAAGATCACGGCCAAAGTGGAGAGCGATTATGCCGTCTCCGCCGCCGGGGTCTCTATTACCGCGCAGGGTGTTGAGAGCGGCTCGCCCAAGAACACGATGAATATCTCCGAAGCGAACCAGACCGCGGTCTATACGGCGGCCGGCGAGGTGCGCGGCTTTAGCTTTGCTTATGACGTGCCGGCCGAAAAAAAACTGGTCGACGGCGATAATCTATTGTCTATCTCTGCCGTGGATAGTTTAGGCGCGGAAACGACCGAGGCCTTCACTGTCACCGTCATGGGCGGGCCTCTCCAAGTAATCGGGCCGGTCCTGGTCTTTCCGGCGCCGTTTTCCATCACCAAGCACGGCCGCGCCGAGATCCAGTATGTCCTCTCGCGCGACGCCGACCTCGATCTCTATATCATCGCCGGCACCGCCCAGACGATCAAGCGCTTTTCTCTGCCGACCGGCCAGAACGGCGGGGCGGCCGGCTACAACAAAGTTGTCTGGGACGGCATGACCGACTTCGGCATCAGGGCGGGGAACGCCGTCTATGTCGGCTCGATCGTTTCCAAAGCCGATGGAAAATTGTTGGCGCAGTTTAAATTTTCGGTGGTGGATTAGGAGGAATAAAAATGAAAAATCCAAAATCAAAAACCTCACCCGCTGTCGTTAATCGACCCCCCTCTCCATCTACGATGGAGAGGGGGATGAATTCTCCGTCGAAGACGGAGAAGAAAGGGGTGAGGTGGATTTGGGTATTAGCGATTGTCATTTGTAATTTGTCATTTGTCATTTCGCCGCAGGCGGCCCAGGCCACGACGTATTATGTGGACTCCAGCCGCCCAGATAACACCGGCAACGGGCTCACGCCCGGTACCGCCAAGAAGACCATCACTGCGGCGATTCCGCTGGCGACGACCAGCGGCGACATCATCTCGGTGGCGGCGGGGACTTATGACAAGACGGCGCTGGGCGAAACCTTCCCCATCCCTGTCCCGGCCGGGGTAACGCTGACCGGCGAGGCGGCCGACCGGACGACGGTGATCATTTACGATAACGACGCGGCGGACAAGGCAAGCGCGTATGACTGCTCCGTTTCCCTCGGGGTCGGCGCGGTGTTAAGCCATCTTTTTGTCAGTTCCGAAGGGGATTCGGTCGTCAATCGGGGCGCGGTTAAGCTGACTGACAACGCGATCTTGCGCGACTGCCAGGTCGTTATGAACAACGCGCCGGCGGCGGGGCCGGGGACCTGGACGGTAATTGTCGGCGGGGCCGACAATTCCACAGTGGAAAGCTGTACCATTTTCGGCGCCGGCACGGGGACCGCATATGTGGCGGGGATACTGGTCGGCTTAGGGGGAGTAGATAACTGCCGCATCTACGGCAATGAGATCAGGGACAGCGCCTACGGGCTCCTTATCAGTTCCTCTTCCGGGACGACGCTGATCGACAAGAATACGATCGTGAGGATTACCATGGGCGTATTTACCCACAGCGCGGCCGGCGGCACCTATAATATCAAGAACAATATCCTCTGCCAGACGGCGGTGGGCGGCGGCCTTTTAGCTTCGAGCTCGAACGGGATCTATCGAAGCGCGGGGACCGTGACGTCTAATTATAACAATATCTACGGTTTTTTGTACAAATATAATGGGGTTAGCGCGGGGGCCAACGACAAAGAGGAGCCGCCGCTCTTTGTGAACTCAAACACCAACGATTACCGGCTCTGGAGCGTCTCCGCCTGCCGGGGCGCCGGCGAGGGCGGGATCAACATGGGGGCGAATGACGCCGCCTCGCCTGCCATCACAGTAACCGATCTCTATATTGACGCCAGTCGATCTGATAACAGCGGCGACGGCCTTTCCTGGGGAGCGGCCAAAAAGACGCTGACTGCCGCGGTCGCGCTGGCCCAACCCACCACCACCGTTCATCTGAAAGCGGGGACCTATTCTGCCGGTGAAACTTTCCCTCTCTCTATCCCGGCGCGGGTGTTAGTGACGGGCGAGAGCCGTACAACGACGACGATCGAAGCCCCCTCGGCGGTCGCGGCGATGCTGACCCTGGAGGGCTACGCCACGCTGGAGAGCGTGACGGTCCGGGGAGTGAGCGCCTCCGGCGGCGGGTCGGTTTTTATTTACCTGTTAGGTAAAGGGGCGACCGTGAACAATTGTATTGTTGATACAGGGACCCTGCCCAGCGCGGACAGCAGTAAGGTGTTCGGTATTTACCTCCTCGGGATAAACTGCCGCGTCACGAATTCCGTGCTTTACGCCGCGGGGGGAGCTGTTTTTAGCGGCGGGACAGGGAGATGGAATACCGGAGTTTTGGCGGGCTCCGGCACCGCGGGGTACTCAGCGGATACCACCGGCTCGACAATTGAAACGAACGAGATCAGGGATCTCGGGATAGGGATCTGGACATCGAACAATGTCGCGGCAAGCACCACGATCAACCGGAACACGATCACGGGAGTTTATGGAGGGATCATTCTCGCAGGAGACAACTACGCGACCTATACGGTAAAAAACAATATCCTGGCCAACTCGAGCACGGCTGGATTTGAGATCAGCGATTCGGCCGAGTTAACGGCCAATTATTCCTATAACCTGACTTATGAGGCGGCGGTTTCGATCGACGACGACGCGACCATTACTTTCAATAACCTCGGCAACAACATCAATAACCAGGATCCGAAATTCTACTGGACGGGCCGGGATGATTACCGCCTCTTTTCCGACTCGCCGGCGGTAAATGCGGCGGATGACGGGACGAATATGGGGGCCAATCAACAAACACCGGTCTCGGCGGCGGGCTATCCCAAGGATTATTATGTGAGCACCGGCGGCGATAATGACAACGACGGCACAACCGCAAGCACCGCTTTCCGCAGCATTACTTACGGCGTGACTGCTCCCCGGGCAATGACGGTCAATGTTCTGGCCGGAACCTATAACGCGGCGGGCGGAGAGAGCTTTCCTATCACCATCCCGGCCAGCGTCAGGTTAAAGGGCGTGTCCAGGGGAGATGTCGTTATCTCCGGCGAAGCAGGCACTTATGGCGACGGTACAAAAGCGGTAGTCAGCGTGCGTCAAAACGCGACACTGGAGACGGTCACTATTTCAGGGGTCGGCGATCCGGGGGGCGGGTTTAGCTGGGCGGTCGCTTTAGACAATGGCAGCACCGGCGCGCAGGTGATCAGTTGCGAAGTCAGTGCTAACGCCAATTACGGCCTAGGCTGTCTGATCATCAATGACGGCAGCCAGACGGTTCAACATTCGATCTTCACTTCGCACGACGGTTCGAGCGCCTCAAAATACGGTATTTACTTTGTCGGGGTGGGTGGACAAAGCATCAACGGTTCGATCGCCCAATACAATGAAATTCGCGACCAGAGCGTTGCCGGTATCTATGTCGACGGCGGGCTGGGGAGCGACACGATCACGATCAACAAGAATACGATCGTAAAAAACGCCAAGGGGATCGCTGTCGTGGATGCCGCGCTTGGTTTCGACGAAACTTTTACCGGCACGGCCAATATCACCAATACGATCGTCGCCAGCAGTTCGGCCACCGGGATCGCGAAAGAATCCGCCGGCGGCGCCGTCACTTCCACTTATAACAATGTCTTTGCCAACGCCACGAATTATTCCGGCCTCTCTTCCGGCGAGGGCGACATCAGCGCCGATCCGCTGTTCACCGACTACACGGGCAACGACTTCCGCCTGCGGGCGACATCACCTTGTATCGATAAGGGAACCCCCTCAGGCACCGACATCGGCGCCTATGATTACACGGCGGGCGCGCCGTCCGCTCCCACCGGCCTGGTCGGCACGGCCGAATCGACATCGTCGATCCGCTGGAGCTGGACGCATGATGGAGAGGAGTTAGGCGGTTTTTACCTGTTAGATGATGCCGATAACACGGTCAAGGGGGCGGCGGGCGCGGCCACCTCGGCCAACACGCTGGAAGCGGGCCTCTCGGCCAACACCGCTTACATCAGAAAAGTCCGCGCTTACAATGCCAATGGCAGCAGTGAGAGCTCGACCGCGACAAGATATACGCTGGCTAATGTCCCGAGCGCGCTGACGGCCGACGCGACCGCCTCGACGGAAGTCACCATCAGCTGGAGCGGCGACGGCACGAAATATACTGTCCAGCGGGCGTTCGAAGAGACCCCGACCGATTTCGCGGTGATCAGCTCGGAGGTCTATCCGACGGGCGGCCGGGTGAGCGGCCCGGCGACCTATACCGACCGCGACCTCATGCCGACTCATAGCTACCGCTATCGGGTTTTTGCCTATAACGGCGATAACATTACGACAGAGGCGAGTTCCACGCCGACCGTGACGACGCCGGCCTACACGGCCAAACCGATCATAGAGTGGGCGGAGATAAATCGTCAGCGGCTGACCGACCGGGATAATTACATTGACGCCGAGCCGCGGGAGAAAGTCAGGATCTCTGTCAGGAGCGAGGTGGGGATAGATCCGGAGAGTCCGCGCGTCACGTTCACGCGCGCGTCAGACGGCAAGACCTATGGGCCTTACAGCGTGTCGATCGTTAAATCCACCGGCGACGAATACGAATACCTGGTCAGCTGGACGCCGGGCCAGCTCGACAAGCTTGAGGCCGGTGAATACACGGTAAGCTTCTCGGTCAAAAATTCGCTGGGCAACTTGAGCGACACTTATGAGCGGAAAGTGACGGTCTATAGCGAGGCGTCCGCGCCGGGGCTGGTCGAGGGGACGGCGCCGGTTGTTGACAAGCCGACTTTCAGCCCGGTCTCGGGAGAAAAATCGACGATCGCCATCACCTTGACCCGGTCGGCCCGGGTGCGGGTTTCTATTTTCGGCTCGACGGGCAGTGAGGTTTACCGCTATGCGGGCGAGATGTTAGCGGGCTATAATACGGTGGCGTGGAACGGGAAAGACCCAGCCGGCAACCTGGTTGGCAACGGCATCTACCCGTACAAGATCATCGCCGAGGGCAAAGAGGTCGGCAAAGGATATTTGGTGGTGTATTAATGAGGAGAAAACTAATGAAAAATTTAATAAGTAACGGGAATAGGGTAACGGGTAACGGGGATTTTCTTTTTCGCGTCACTCGTTACGCGTTACTCTATTCTTGCCTGGCTTTCGCGACGGCAAGCTGGGCCGCCACTCCCACCGTAACCTCCATCAACCCGGTCACCGTCGAAGCCGGCCAGATCACGGTCATCACGGTCGAAGGGACGAATTTTGTGACGGGGGCAACCGCCACTTTCGAGTTCGGGGGGGTTACTGACGCGAGAACAAATTCCACGACCAGCTCGGCCGAGGTCAAAAGCGCGACCCAGCTTGAGCTCTTCGTCAACATCGATCCGAGCGCCCTGACCGGCCAGAACCGCCACCTGACCGTGACTAACCCCGGGGACGAGTCGGGGGCGCTCCTCAGCGCCCTGCAGGTCGACGCCAACTCCGGCTCGACCAAGATTCCCACGGAGGAAGCCAAATTCGCGACACCGACCGGCTTTGTCACTTATGAGAGCGACTTGATAATCTCCGCCTCGAAGCTTTATCTCTCGGCCCGCATTTCTTCCGAAGCCGGCGTCTCGCCCGGCAAGATCAATGCCAGGCTACTGATCGACCACAAGGTCTTTACCGGCGTCCAGGGGAGCTACTTCAGCCAGGAGGCGGGGGTGACGACCGAGGGGACGTATTATTGTACGGCGGAATACGCCGCCGGCTTCTCCGGCGACCACATCATCACGGTTTACGCCGAAAACGACAGCGGCTCGCCCGCCCAGCGCGACTTCTCGGTCACGGTCACCGCGGCGCCGTCACCGACGGCTCTCTCTGTCGCGCCGGTCTATTCGAACCTCGTCCACGACCCGTCGTCCTCCGACCCGATGATCGTCCAGTTCCCGGTCCCCACGACGATCACCAAGCCGCTGACGATGGTCGTCTCCGGCTCTTCGCCCGTCATCGTTCGGCGGCTTGATATGAGCCGGGTGCGCGCTTCGCAGGGGGCCGGCGACACCGGCCCCGGCTACCACGAGGAGCCGCTCGACGGCAAAGCCGACGACGGCACCGAGCTGCGCTCGGGCGTCTATCTCGTCACGATCCACGACGGCGACCAGATCATCGCGCAGGGCAAGATCTATATTCACAATACGGAGAAATGAAAATACAAAATCCTCACCCGCTAACGATTAACCGCCCCCCCTCTCCATTTCATGGAGAGGGGAAAGGCAATTTTTTGTTTTCCCTTCTCCATCGCAGATGGAGAAGGGGGCAGGTTGAAGGTCAGCAGATGAGGTGTGTCCTGGGATTGCTTTGCGTCTTAAGCTTCGCGCTTCCCGTCTCCGCGCAATTCCTCGCCTGGGACCCCAGCCGCCACACGCCCAATGCCCGAGTTTTAGGGTTGGGTCGGGCGTACGTCGGACTGGCTGACGACACGGCCGCCATCTACATGAACCCGGCGGGCCTCGGCGAACGCAAGCAGTGGGAGTTCACTACGATGTCGGGCAAGTTCGCCAATGAGTTCTTCTATTATTCCGCCACCGGCTATATGCCGCTGCCGCTTGGCGTTTTCGGGGTCGGTTTTGCCGGCTCGGCGGTGGGCGGGGCGCCGGTCACCCGCATCGCCGAGGGCTCGGACCCCAACGACCCGATCTACGAGGTCGATCCGACCCAGCAGGCGGTCTCTAATTATAATAATGTATATCTCCTCTCCTACGGCCTCAAGACCGCCGACCTAATGTCGCGGCTGAAATTCAACAACCAGTATCTTGATAAATTTAATCTCGGCGCCAGCATCAAGCTCTTTAGCGCCGGGCTTTCCGGCGACGGGATCACCGACGGCAATGCCTCCGGCACCGAGCTTGACCTGGGCCTGCAGTACCAGCCCCCCTGGCCCTGGCTGAAATTAGGTATGACCGTGCAGAACGCCCTGCCGTTCTCGGCCGGCGGGAAATTGCGCTATGCCAATGGCCACGAAGAGACATACCCGGCTGTCCTCGAAACCGGACTCGCGCTGAAGCTCCTCGGCCAAAAAGGAGCATTCCGGACATTCCCTCAGGAGCTCTCCTTTGTCTATGACATCGATTATTATCCGAGCTTGAAGCTCTATCCGCTTGTCCATCATTATGGGCTGGAGTGGAAGCCGGTCAATATGCTGGCCATCAGGGCCGGCATCGACCAGGACCCGCAGGGCGACGGCGCGGGCGGCATGACGACCGTCTCCAATCTCACGGCCGGCGCCGGCCTCTATTACGGCGGCTTCCGGTTTGATTACGCTTACAACGAATTCAAGGCCCTGCCGGGGGTGGCCAACAGCTACTTCTCGCTCTCCTATTCACCGCCGGAGCCCATGAAAGCGGGAATCAAGGATTACTTCAAGATCTCGGAGCCGCCGGACAAGCTGATAATCTTCGCCGGTGAGATCAATCTGCGCGGCGCGATCGTTGACGACCAGGTGAAAAGGATCTTCATCAACAACAGCGAACTCCGCCTTGACGGCGGCGCCACGTTCGAGGCCGAGATCACGGCCGACCTCGGCAAGAACAAGGTCGTCATCGAGGGCTTTGACGAGCGGGGGAAACTCCGCGCGCCGTTGGACAAAAAAGTTTTTCGCATCCTGCGCCTGCGCGCCTTCAGCGACGTGGCGCCCGACTACTGGGACGCGAACCAGATCTCCCTGCTGGCCATGCTTGGCATCATCGGCGGCTATCCGGATGGCTCGTTCAGGCCGGAGGGGAATATCACGAGGGCGGAGATGTGTTCTTTGCTGATGAAAACGAAAGAACCGAAGAACGAAAGAACTGAAGAACCGAAGAACGAAAGGACTGAAGAACTGAAATTCAATGATGTGCCGGAGACGCACTGGGCCGCGGCATTTATCGCGCAGGCGGCGGCGGCGGGAATCGTCAAGGGCTATGAGGACGGGTCGTTCAAGCCGGGCGGCAATATCACCCGCGCCGAGGGGATCGCGATGGTGGCCCGCTCCGCCGGAATATCCGAAGAGACCTGGGAGCGCGAATTCCCCGACCTGCCGTCGCTCCACTGGTCGGCCAAGGTCGTGGCCGGCGCTTACAGGGCCGGCCTACTCGAGTTCCTCAAAGGCAAGCGTTTTGAGCCGGAGAAAGAGCTGACCCGCGCCGAGACGGCTGATATGCTCTACCGGACAAGTTTCGTGCAGGGCGTTTTAAATAAAGATTTATTAAATTGGGAAAATTATTAAAAGGGAGGCAAAGACGATGAAAAAATTAATAATAGGGTTGGTCATGTTGTTGACGGTGGTGACGCTGGCCTGCCTGCCTGCCGGACAGGCAGGGGCCGCGGTGCCGGAGAATATAAGTTTCCAGGGGAGGGCGTCGGGGGTAACGCCCGGCGAGGTGCAGATGATATTCAAGCTCTACGACGCCGCGACCGGCGACGCGCCTCTCTGGACGGAGAACCAGACCGCCGCGGTCGATGCCAGCGGCATCTTTAATGTCCTGCTCGGTTCGGTCAATCCATTCTCCAGCTCTAACTTAAGCTTCGATTCCCAATATTATCTCGAAACGACTGTT
>Ga0154914_131_pt1 | contig 51363 bp, 48 predicted proteins | sample RifCSPhighO2_01_FD_105883 | JGI IMG/M metagenome (GOLD analysis project Ga0154914, IMG submission 105883) | candidate division WOR-1 bacterium RIFCSPHIGHO2_01_FULL_53_15 | reverse complement strand
CCCCCAAGTCTCCTGCCACCTCACTTGGACCAACGAAAAGACGCACGAGATCATCCGTACTAACCTTGACCGCTCACCCCTCTTCCAGGGCAAGATCAAGGGGGTCGGGCCCCGCTACTGCCCGTCGATCGAAGACAAGGTCGTCCGCTTCCCGGAAAAAGATCGCCAGCAGTGCTTTATCGAGCCGACCGGCCGCGACACGCAGGAGATGTACGCCCAGGGGATGTCGACCTCGCTCCCCGAGGATGTCCAGATCGCGATGCTGCGCACGATGCCGGGGCTGGAAAAAGTCGAGCTGATCCGGCCCGGCTACGCGGTCGAATACGATTACGTCCTGCCTTCGCAATTAAAATACACGCTGGAGACAAAGGGGATTCCCGGCTTGTTCTGCGCCGGACAAATAAACGGGACATCCGGCTATGAAGAGGCGGCCGCTCAGGGGCTGGTCGCTGGGGTCAACGCTGCCTTGAAGGTCAAAGGGAAGGAGCCGCTGATCTTACGGCGCGATGACAGCTACATCGGCACGCTGATCGACGACCTCATCACCAAAGAGATCCTCGAGCCGTACCGGATGCTGACTTCGCGCTCCGAGTACCGCCTCATACTGCGCCAGGACAACGCCGACCTGCGTCTGACCGAGCTCGGCTATCGTGTCGGTCTGATCGGGGAAGAGCGCTACGGCGCATTTATAAAAAAGAAAGCGGCGGTTGAGAAGAAGGAAAAGCTTTCGCCGGAGGTTGCGGAGCAAATCGAGATCACGCAAAAATACGAGGGTTATATCCGGCGGCAGCTTGAGCAAGTCGAGCGCTGTAAGAAGCTTGAGGATAAAAAGATCCCCGCCTCGCTCCCTTTCGATTCTCTGCGGGGGCTTTCGCGCGAAGCGCAGATAAAACTCGCCCATCACCGCCCGGTCTCGGTCGGGCAGGCCTCGCGCCTGGCCGGTGTCTCTCCGGCCGACATCTCGGTCCTGCTCGTCCATCTCCAAAGCTATGGACGAAAAAATGGCGCTGTGCTAAAATTCTCTTCGGAGGAGGTGAAACAATGAAAAAGTTACTGATCGCGGCTCTGGCGGTTATGTTTATCGCCGGGGTTTCGCGCGCGGCCAATTTCACCAGCATCGGCGTGATCGACGTCCAAAAGGTCTTCAAGGGCTACAAGGAGACCTCTAAGGCCCAGGCTGATCTTGCCAAACAGGAAGAAAGCTTCAAGAAAGAATTTGAGGAAAGCCAGAAGAAGCTCGAGACGGCCGAAAAAGACGGCAAAAAGAAAGAAGAGCTCGAAAAGATGAAGAAAGAGCTCGAAGAAAGGCTCGCCCCCAGGCGGGAAGAGCTGCTGCGCACCAATGAACAGCTGACGATGAAACTGCAGTCAAAGATTCTTGAGGCCGTCAAGAAAGTCGCCCAGAAAGTCGGCCTCGACACCGTGCTCGACAAGCAGGTGGTCATCACCGGCGGCATGGACCTGACGGAAATGGTCGTCACGGAACTCAACAAATAGCGTGAAGCTTAAAAAGTTGTCCGAGATCGCTGCCGGTGAGCTTTCCGGCAGTCCTGATATCGAGATCCGGGGGGTCGCCCCCATAGAGCGGGCCGGGGCCGGAGATTTGGTTTTCGTTTTGGAGGAAAAATTTCTGGCTCCGGCTTTGTCGTCTGCGGCTTCGGCGATCGTTGCCGCCCCTTCTGCCAGGATCGGCGGCAAGCCGGCGATCCTGGCGCGCGATCCTCGTTTAGCCATGGCCCGGATCCTGCCCCACTTTACCCCCAAGCCAAAGATCAAGCACGGCGTCCACAAGACCGCCGTCGTCGCCGAAAGCGCCCGCATCGGCAAGCGCGTGACCATTTATCCTTTTGTTTACGTCGGCGAGAATGTCGAGATCGGCGACGATTCGGTCATCTACCCTTCGGTCACGATCTATGACAACGTAACGATCGGGAAAAGGGCCAGAATACACGCCGGCGCGCGCATCGGGGTCGATGGCTACGGCTTCGTCTGGCATGAGGGGAAATATGAAAAGATCCCGCAGGTCGGCGCCGTTGTCATCGAAGACGACGTCGAGATCTACGCCAACGTCTGCGTCGCCCGGGCCACGCTGGGCGAGACGCGGATCGGCGCCGGCACCAAGATCGATAACCTGACCCACGTGGCTCACAATTGCGTCTTCGGCCAGCATTGCGCCATCACTGCCCTGGTCGGTTTTGCCGGCTCGGTCACTTTCAAGGACCACGTCTCGGTCGGCGGCATGGCCGGTTTTAACGGCCATATCACCGTTGGCGAGAACACCGTCGTCATGGCCAAGGCCGGCGTGACCAAGGATATCCCGGCCAATTCGGTCGTCTCGGGGTTCCCGGCGCAGGAGCACATGGAAGAAATGAAATATCAGGCGGCACTCAAGCGCCTGGCCAAAAAATCTGAATGAGGGTCGCCTTTTTCGCCGACTCGTACAAACCGTATCTCTCCGGCGTCACGAATACAATTGAAATCCTCGCCAATGAACTGCGCCGGCTGGGCCACCGCGTCTATATCCTGGCGCCGCGCTACCCCGGCCATGCCGACACCGACCCCGACATCATTCGCTTCCCCTCGTTTGCCGGCGGCTACCCGAAGTTCCGGCTGGCTATCCCATATGTCAGGGAGATCCCTGAAGTTGATATAATCCACGCCCACTCGCCGTTCCAGGCCGGCCTGCTCGCACGCTTCGTCGCCCGTCGCCGCCGCATCCCGTTTGTTTATTCTTTTCATACGCTCTTCACCAGGTATGTCCATTTCGCCCGTTTTATTCCCGCCGGTCTAGCCAAAATGGGAATCATTGCATACTTGCAGGCCTTTTGCCGCGGCACGGACAAAATAATTACACCGTCCGAAATGGCCAAGAGAGTTCTGCGCGCCTGGAAAATTCAAAGGCCGATCGAGGTCGTCCCTTCCGGCGTGGAATTGCATCATTTTAGCAACCGCCGCGCCGAATTAAGAAAGAAATATCATATTCCGGCAGAAGCAAAAGTCCTGCTCTACGCGGGACGACTATCAAAAGAGAAAAATATCCTTTTTCTTTTGAAAATGTACTCCGAACTCCGAACTCACAACTCAATACTCGTTCTCATCGGCGGCGGACCGCTTTTGAAAAAAATACAAGAGACAAGAGATAATAACCAAACAATAATATTAACAGGGGAAATCCCCTACCCGGAAATCCTAAGTTACTACTCAATAGGCGATATTTTCGTCTTTTCATCGACGACGGAGACCCAGGGGCTGGTCCTGGCCGAAGCCAAGGCCGCCGGCCTGCCGATCGTCGCGCTCTTTGCCGGCGGGCTGGTTGATTCCGTCCGCTCCGGCCTGGACGGCTATCTTGTGCCGAGGAATATGGACAAATTTGTCGAACACGTCAAGCGCTTGCTCGGTGACGATAATTTAAGAGGAGAAATGTCGCGCGCCGCTCTCGAGGACGCGCGCGAGCGCTTCGCCTCCGATGTTGTTGCAAAACGGGTCGAAACTGTCTATAATTCGCTCATCAAAGGGGGACAAAATGACAAATGACAAATATCAAATGACAAATAAATCTAGAAATTTCAAATCGATTAAACGATTTGGGCTTGGGATTTTATTTGGATTTTGGGTTTTGGGTTTTGGATTTCTGCCGCAGGCGGGCGCGCTCTCCCGCGTCTTCCCTGCCCCAGCTTTTAACGGCCCGACCGGCCTCGTGCGCGTCCCTTCAGCCGACATCATCCCTTATAAAAATTTTAACATCGCCGCCGACTACGGCTCGGTCATGGCTGCCGGCGGAACGACGTCGACTGAAGCGATCATCAATTACAAAATGAATCTCGGCGCTTTTCACGGCCTTGAGCTGGGAGTCATCGGCGGGACAGATCGCTCGACCAACAAACTGCGCGAAGGGGTCTTCGTCAACATGAAGCTCTCGCTCTCGACCGGCGACGAACCGGACCCGCTTCTGTTAGCGCTGGGCGTCGAAAATCTCTTCTCCTACACGCAGACCGATGTCTACATGGTCGCCACCAAGTATCTCAAGGCGGGGCCGCAGCTGACGTTCGGCTTTATGGCCGACTTCCCGAACTACAAGTTCCGGCCGCTGGGCGTCCTTGGCGTCAACACGGCGTTAGGCGACAATCTTTTCCTCGTCGCCGACATGATGGTCGGAGAAACCCTCTTTCAGGTCAACGGCGGCGCGCGCTTCTACTTTACGCCGATCTTTTCTCTTAATATCAGCGGACTGAACCTCCTCGACGGCGGGCAGGCCAAGGATCAGCGCACGGCCCTGGTCGGCTTCAGCTGGGCGAATCCCTTTTAGGATGGATGGTCTGGTCAGGGAGCCCGTAAAAAACATCCCTGAATATATCCCCGGGAAAACTCCAAAAGAGCCCGGCGTTGTCAAGCTCGCCTCAAATGAAAATCCCTTTGGCCCCTCACCCAAGGCGCTCGAGGCGATCGCAGACGAGGCCAAAAAACTCCAGATCTATCCCGACCAGAAATCTAGCCTCCTGCGCGAAGCGCTGGCTAAAAAGTTCGGCCTCGCCGACCAGAATGTCATCTGCGGCAACGGCTCGGACGACCTACTGCAGATCATCGGCGCGACTTACCTCAATCCCGGCGATGAGGTCATCATTGCGAAAAACACTTTCTCGGTCTATGAGCTGGTCAGCCGTATCTTTGACGGCAAAATGGTCTTTGTCGGGCTAAAAGATTATTCGCTTGATCTTGAGGCGATCGCCGCCGCCATCACCCCAAAGACAAAGATCGTCTTTTTGACAAACCCCAATAATCCGACCGGCACGATCTTTACCGCCGCGCAATTCGACGCCCTGATGAAGAAGGTGCCGGAGAATGTTCTGGTGGTCGTTGATGAGGCCTACGCCGAGTTTGTCGAGAGCCGCGACTTTCCGGACGCCGTTAAATACATAAAGGCGGGCAGGAATGTTTTGGTTCTTAGAACTCTCTCAAAATTCTACGGGCTGGCCGGTTTGCGCCTTGGCTACGCGCTCGGGCCGCAAGAGCTGATCGCCCCGATGTTCAAGACGAAGATGCCTTTTAACGTCAACCGGCTGGCCCAGGCCGGCGGACTGGCGGCGCTGGGGGACAAAGAGTTTCTCGATAAAACATATAAAAACAACGCCGAAGGGAAACAATATCTTTACGCGGAGTTCGATAAGCTGAAGCTCGAATACAAAAAGACCGAAGCCAACTTCATTTTTATTGATCTGAAAAAGTCGGCCGATGAACTCTTTATGACCATGATGAAGAAAGGGGTGATCGTTCGCCCACTCTCATCTTTTGGCCTGCCGCAGGCGATCCGGATTTCGATCGGGACAAGAGACCAGAACGAAAAGCTCGCCGCCGCGTTGAAAGAATCAATTTGACAACGGCCCCCTCCGAAATGCACCTTGACAACAAATTTCGATCCCCATATAATTGTTCGGAAAATCAAACAATCGTCTGGAAAAATGGACAATGAAATTTCATGGCATAGCAACAGATCTTTTCTCAAGCAGGACAAAGGTCGCGGTCCTGGCCTTTCTCTTAAGGTTCCCGGCAAAAAGATTCAAAATGGATCAGCAGTAAGCTGCCAAGGTAACGTTTCATTATTTTATTATTTTTAATAATATTCTGAAATATGCTTAAACGAACTCCGCTTTATCAAAACCATCTCGTCCTCGGCGCCAAAATGGCCCCCTTCGCCGGCTGGGAGATGCCGGTATCATATCCGGCCGGGATCATCGCCGAGCATAACGCGGTGAGGAATTCCGCCGGCCTCTTTGACATCGGCCACATAGGCTTGATCAAAGTCGTTGAAGGAGAAAACGCTCTCTCCCTGATCCAAAAAGCGGCGACGAACGATGCTTCAAAGCTTGAGATAAACCAATGCCAGTATTCCGTTCTCTGCAACGAGCGGGGCGGCGTGATCGACGACATCCTGGTCTATCGCCTGCCGCTCTTTTATCTGATCGTCGCCAACGCCTCTAACGCGGACAAAGTGCTCGCCCACCTCAAATCTATTAATTCAAAAGCCGCCGTCTCTTTTTACGATAATTTTTGTTCCATGACCGTCCAGGGTCCGCGCGCGGAAGAGATAACTGGCTGCGTCTTGAGCGCTTCTTTATCTGGCCTGAAACATAACCGCGCATTGTGGTGGCGTGATATCATCGTCTCGCGCACCGGCTATACCGGCGAAGACGGCTTTGAGCTGGTCGTCTCAAAGCGAGAGGCCGCCGCACTCTGGGATGGATTCATCAGGGCCGGGGTTCTGCCCTGCGGCCTGGGCGCCCGCGACACACTGCGGCTCGAGGCGGGCCTGCCGCTCTATGGACATGAATATGACGAAGAAACAACGCCGCTCGAAGCCGGCTACAGCTGGGCGGTTAAATTCGATAAAGGCGATTTTGCCGGTAAGTCCGCTCTCGAAAAGGAAAAGAAAGAAGGGTTGAGGAAAAGGTTGGTCGGGATCGAAGTTGCGGGTCGGGCGATACCAAGGCAAGGCGCGGAGATAGTAGACAGTAGAAAATTGAAAATAGGGATTGCCACCAGCGGCACGTTTTCTCCCACATTCAAGAAGCCGATCGCCCTCGCTTACCTCACGCCTCATACCCCATCCCCTACACCCATCTTCGTCTCCATCCGTGACCAGTTGTGCCCGGCCAAAGTCGTTGACAAGGTCTTCTACAAGAGAGTAAAATAACCATGATGGACCTCAAAAAGGCCTACTATTATATTATTTGCCTGGCCTCCCTCTTCGTCCTTTTCTGGGGGCTGGTTGATCTCTCCGGCGCCGCCGTCGGACTCGCCATGGCCAGGCCCTCGATCGAACAGCCGGCGCCGCCGTCGCCCGAAGGCGACCAGTCGCTTGACCTTTATTATCAGAAAAAGATACTTTATGACCGGCTCTCCGACGGCCTGGCCCGCATCGTCATCGCCGGGCTGGTTTTTGCCTACAGCCGCGGCCGCGTCAACAAACTAGAAAGTTAAAAGCATGTCTTACCCCGCAGAGCTTAAATACAGCAAGGAACACGAGTGGATCAGGGTTGACGGGAAAGTCGCGACCATCGGCATCACTTTTCACGCGCAGGACGCGCTGGGCGATGTTGTCTACGTCGAAATGCCTTCTCTCGGCAAAGAGCTCGCCGCCAGGCAGGAGTTTGGCGTCGTTGAATCGGTTAAATCCGTTTCCAGTCTTTTCTGCCCCGTTTCCGGCAAGGTTATCGAGCGGAACGCCGAACTGGAGAAGCGGCCGGAACTCATCAATTCCTCGCCTTATGAGAGCGGCTGGATCATCAAAGTCGAGATGTCGGATCCGGCTGAACTTAATAAACTACTCTCTGCCGCCGATTACCAAAAAACCCTGCCTCCCGCCCACAAGCACTAAGGTGGCCGCCAACCTTTTCGCCGACATCCCCGACAAAGTACGGCTCAAAACACCGCTCGATCTTCCAAGGCCGCTGAGCGAGCCGGAGCTCGTTGAAGAACTATCAAGGGCCGCCCAACAAAATAAGCCGTCTTCATTTCTCGGCGGCGGAAGCTGCAACCACTTCATCCCCAGCGCGGTCAATCACGTCATCGGCCGCTCCGAATTCTACACCGCCTACACTCCCTACCAGCCCGAGGCCAGCCAGGGAACGCTTGAGGCGATCTACGAATACCAATCGCTCATCGGCGAGCTGACCGGCATGGCGGTTGTCAACGCTTCGATGTACGACGGGGCAACGGCGCTGGCCGAAGCGGCATTTATGGCCTGCCGGATAACCGGCCGCAAAGAAATCGTTGTTTCACAAGCTGTTAATCCCAACTATCGCGCTGTCTTAAAAACATATTGCACCGCCGCCGATCTTGCTCTGAAAGAAATTCCTTTTGATCCCAAGACCGGCCTGACTCCGAACTCCGAACTCATTACTCCGAACTCCTCTTGCTATATTATTCAGCAGCCCAACTTCTTCGGCAACATCGAAGAGGTCAATGGCCTGGCGGATAAAGTTCACGCGCAGGGCGCCCTCTTTATTGCCAGCGTCGACCCGATTTCACTCGGGCTGTTGAAGCCCCCGGGGGAATACGGCGCCGATATTGTCGTTGGCGAAGGGCAGTCGCTGGGCCTCCCCCGCAGTTTTGGCGGGCCGGCGCTCGGGCTCTTCGCGGCCAAAAAAGAATTTCTGCGCCAGCTGCCTGGCCGCATCGTCGGCCAGACGAGCGATCTCGACGGCAAACGGGGCTTTGTCCTGACCATGTCGACCAGGGAGCAGCACATCCGGCGCGAGCGCGCGACCTCCAACATCTGCAGTAACGAAGCTCTCTGCGCCCTGGCCGCGACAGTCTATCTCTCGCTGATGGGGAAAGCGGGCTTGAGAAAAGTGGCGGAGCTGTGCCTACAGAAATCGAATTATTTAAAAAAGAAGCTCGGCAATAAAGTCCTCTGGCCGAACACGCCGAGCTTTAAAGAATTTGCGGTAAAAACAAATGGGTCGTTCGGCCTTGACCTCTCAACTCATTACTCCGACCCTGCCTGCCGGCAGGCAGGACTCAAAAACTCCGAACTCATCTGCGTCACCGAGCTGACAAAAAGAAACGAACTGGACGAATTAGTTGCCGAGGTCCTGGCGGCCTAACGGACGGTCAAGCACGAACCCCTCCCCGCCTAAAACGACTTCCTTCTCCCCCTCAACCCAGATCCAGACTTTGTCGATGCCGGGAACTCCCGTCATGGTATAGACGATCTGCGCGATCATCCCCTCGAGGCGGGCGGAGCCGCCGCCGTAATTCTCCAGCTCGCGGCTTAAGTCAATGATCGCCATCTTACGCTCGAGTTTAATGTGCTTAACTTTGACGCCGGCCGGGATGTGCGTTGTCATCCCCCGGCCGCGCTCATCTTCGCTCGGGCCGGCAAGGAGCGCAGCCAGCGCCTGCTCAAGCAACGGCACATCGGCTTTGATCGGGCGATTCACCGCAATAAGTTGATCGCCTTTGACAAAATAAACGCTCAGGCCCTCTGGCCGCGACTGCGCCTGCCAAAGCCAGAACGAGATCAGGCCGCCGGCGAGCAGAACGGCGACAACGAATGGGGCAAATCTTTTCAGATCGATCTTGAGGCGCTTGCTTTTCATGGCCAAGAGAGTCTATCACATTTAAATAACCGGTGCTATAATAAAATAACGGCAAAATTTTCAGGAGGCATAAAATGAAGAACTATATTATTGGGATCCTGGTTATTCTCGTCCTGGTCCTGGCCGGGGTCGCCTTCCTTAATTCGCGGCCAAAGCCGGCTGAGGCGCCCGCCGCCGCGCCCGAAACGATATTAACAACGACCACCACTCTGCCCGCTCGTCGCCCATCTGCCGAGGGTTTGCCAACAGTCATCACCCTCTATCACGCGGGGGAAAAAGAGTCGCTGCGGGCGGTCGCGGTCGCCAACAAGCTCGAGTCCGGGGAAGAAAACCTGGCTGCCTTCAAGAGCTTCGACACGCTGGACGATCCGCAGACGGCCGTCCTCTACGAGGTCCACTCGGTTCCGGCGATCATCTTTCTCACTCCGTCAGGCAAAGTATATAAAAAGGTCGAGGGCTTCTTGAGCCAGGAAGAGATTGCCAGGATCGTGCGCTCGATCAGGGACTAGTTACTTTTTCTCTTTCTTCTTTCTGCCCCGTTTGGCCGGCGGCAGCTTGGCCCGTTCTTCTTTGATCTTTTCGAGCAACTCTTCCTTGCGTTTTTCTTCCGATTCGACGGCTTTTTCGAGAGTTTCCGCCGCTTCCTCTTCCGAGATCACCCGCGCCAGATCGACGATAGAATCGCCCTCATCAATGCGCTGGATGCGCACCCCTTTGGCGTAGCGCCCCTGAGTTGTGATGCCGGCGGCCTTTTGCCGGCTCATCGTCCCCTGTGCCGTGACGAATAGCAGTTCGTCGCTGCCTTTAATGATGACCATCTTCGCAACTTTGTCCTCATCCCTTAGCTTGATGGCAATGTGCCCCTTGCCGCCGCGGTTCTGGGCGGAGAATTCATCAAGCTTCATGCGCTTGCCATAGCCGCGCTCGGAAATGGTGAGCAGGTCGCCGCCGTCGGCAATGATATCCATGGAAACCAGCTTGTCCCCCTTGCCGAGGCGAATGCCGCGCACGCCGCTGGCCGTGCGCCCCATCGGCCGCACGTCTTTTTCCGAGAAGCGGATCATCAGGCCGCTCTGCGCGCCGAGGATGACCTCGCGCTTGCCGTCGGTCTCCTGGACCCAGCGCAATTCATCCGCGTCCTTGAGCTTGATGGCGATGATGCCGGACCGGCGGATGTTGGCAAAATCCTCCAGCGGCACTTTCTTGACCATGCCGTTGCGCGTCGACATCACCAGGAACGTCTTCTTTTCAAAATCAGTGACCGGCACGGCCGCCGTCACCGTCTCCCCCTGTTCCACCTGCAACACGTTGGGGATGGCCTGGCCCTTGCCGGCCCGGCTGGCTTCGGGCAGGTCGTAAACCTTTAACTTGTAGACCCGGCCCCGGTTGGTGAAGAAAAGGACATAGGCGTGGGTCGACGCCGTAAAAATATTCTCGATCTCGTCTTCCTCGCGCGTCGTCATGCCGGAAACGCCGCGCCCGCCCCGCAGCTGCGACTTGAAGACCGAGACCGGCACGCGCTTGATATAGCCGTCACGTGTGATGAGGACGGCCACCTCCATCACGGGGATCAGCTGTTCGATGTTAATGTCTTCGGCCGCCGCCACGAGATCGGTCCGGCGGTTGTCGCCGTATTTTTCCTTGGTCTCGACGAGCTCCTTCTTGACTATCCCCATCAGCTTTTTGCGGCTGGCGAGGATCTCTTTGAGTTCGCCGATCAATTTTTTGAGCGCCTTGAGCTCTTCTTCGATCTTCAGCCGCTCGAGCTGGGTTAGGCGCTGAAGTTTGAGGTCAAGGATCGCCTGCGCCTGGATCTTTGAAAGGTCGAACTTCTGCATCAGGCCTTCGCGCGCTTCGTCAATGTTCTTGGCTTTCTTGATCAGGTTGACGATCGCGTCGATGTTCCCGACGCAGATGACCAGGCCTTCCAGTATATGGGCTTGCTCCTCGGCCTTGCGCAGGTCGTATTTGGCGCGCCGGGTCACGACCTCTTCGCGGTGCTTGAGGTACTCGACCATCATCTCGCGCAGGTTCAGGAGTTTCGGTTCGCCGTTGACCAGGGCGACCAGATTAACGCCGAAAGTGGTTTGTAAGTTAGTGTGTTTGAAAAGCTGATTTAAGACGACGTCGCGCGTCGCGTCACGTTTTAATTCAATATAGATCCGCATGCCTGCGCGATCCGATTCGTCGCGCAAATCAGAAATGCCGATGATCTTTTTCTCCTTGACCTGATTAGCGATCTGTTCGATCAACTCGGCCTTATTGACCTGGTACGGGATCTCGGTCACGATAATGGCCTCCTTACCGCCCCTGACCGGCTCCGAGTCATAGCGCGCCCGCAGCGTCAGGATGCCGCGGCCGGTCGTGTACGCGTCCCTGATCCCCTGTTTGCCGCAGATGAGGCCGCCGGTCGGAAAATCCGGGCCCTTGACGACCTTGAGCAGTTCTTCGATCGGCGTCTCCGGCTCATCGATCAAGAGGGTCAGTCCGTCAACGACCTCCGCGATATTTTGCGGCGGGATGTTGGTGGCCATGCCGACGGCGATGCCGGAAGAGCCGTTGATCAATAAATTGGGGATCCTGGACGGCAGAACCAGCGGCTCCTGCAGGGACTCGTCGAAGTTCGGCCCGAAGTTGACCGTCTCCTTCTCGATGTCTCCCATCATCTCGACGGCGAATTTCGAAAGCCGCGCCTCGGTGTAGCGCATGGCCGCGGGGGAGTCGCCGTCGACCGAGCCCATGTTCCCCTGCCCGTCTACCAGCGGGTAGCGGAGAGAAAATTCCTGCGCCATCCTGACCATGGCTTCGTAAACCGCCGAGTCGCCATGCGGATGGTATTTACCCAAAACTTCACCGACGACCCTGGCCGATTTCTTGTACGGCTTGCCGGGCTGGAGGCCCAGCTCGTCCATGGCAAAAAGGATGCGGCGGTGGACCGGCTTAAAGCCGTCCCTGACATCCGGCAGAGCCCGGCCGACGATGACCGACATCGCGTAATCGATGTAGGACGATTTCATCTCGGCTTCGATCGTCGTCGGCAGAACCTGCGCGGTCAAAACTTCCTTGGCCTGCTCCTTCGCCGGTTCCGGTTCCTTGGCTTTTTTTCTCGCCATTATATGTCTAACCTCTTCACGTCCTTAGCGTGTTTTTCGATAAATTCGCGGCGCGGCTCGACTTCGGAGCCCATGAGGACCTTGAAAATTTCGTCGGCCACCTCGGCGTCATCGAGCGTGACCTTGAGCATCGTCCGCGTTTCCGGGTTGAGCGTCGTCTCCCAGAGCTGAACGGGGTTCATTTCGCCCAGGCCTTTGTAGCGCTGCAAGCTCGTCCCTTCTTTGCCGACCTCTTTAATTTTGGCTTCCATCTCCTTATCAGAGTGGAGCCAGTACTGCGCTTTGCCTTTCTTTAATAAGTAAAGCGGCGGCTGGGCGATGTAGAGATTGCCGTTCTCGACCAGCTCCCTGGCGTAGCGGTAGAAAAAGGTCAGGATCAGCGTGCGAATGTGCGCGCCGTCGACGTCGGCGTCGCAGAGCAGAATGATCTTGTGGTAGCGCAGGCGCTTGTGCAGTTCTTCGGGGGTGAGTTCCGTCTCGGTCTCGCCGTTGCCGTCCCCCTTGAGAACTGTCACGACCCCCGGGCCGATCGCCGTGATGAGGGTGCGGATCTCATTGTTAGCCAGGATCTTGTCGAGGCGCGCTTTTTCGACGTTGAGGATCTTGCCTTTGAGCGGCAGGATGGCCTGGAATTTTCTGTCCCGCCCCTGCTTGGCGCTATTATGAACAAAAATTCCAGAAGCCAGGGCAAAGTTGTGCGTGTTAGGAACTTCGATATCATAAACATCTATCTTCTCTTTGGCCTTTTCAATTTTGATAATTTTATGGTTGTAATTTTGCGCCGCCTCAATTAATTCGGCCTCGTTGCCGCCAAAAAACCTGTTCTTCAATGTTTCCAGAGACACCAGGTCGGTCCATTGCGTCCGAGTTTTAGCGCTTCTCCAGGCCAAAAGCTCATGGCTTCCCCATTGTTTTCTTGCCTTGTCTGAATAGAGCGCCCTGACTTCCGGCTGGTTGGCGAAGTAATTCCTCACTCTCTCCGATTGCTTTTCACGATTGGCGGGTTTGCCCCAATATTCCCTTTGCGCCTTAACCAGCGTGGCCAGTGATTTCTCTCGATAATCGGAATTCCGATCATAAAACTCCTTGAATTTCTTCTTCATAAATTCCACGTAGCCCGGGTTTATCCATTGCTTTTTGGCCTTCGCGCTCAAAATTCGGCCATATTCTTCTCTTATCTTTCTCGAAAGCTTTTCGCGATATTCCGGCTTTCTTTTAATCAGATTGCATTTTTCAATCGCGTCCGGCCGATGAAGTGTATGTTTCAACCTCCCCCGGTGCAAAGCCATGTGCGCTTCGGCTCCCATTCGGACAATGTTGTCCGGACTGTTGTTCAATTTCCGAAAATCGGCATGATGCTTGTGGTCTCCGTCGCCCTTGCTGTATTTGCCCCGCTTGAGGTTGAATTCGTCCGCCAGCACATGTGTAAATATCCATTTATGGGTTTTGGGATTCAGCGCCATTTCGTAGCCCGCGATGGTTATCCTGCCCTTGCGCTCGGAGAGCTTCCGGTTCAAGGGCATGATGCTCATGCTTGGGCTCAAATTCCCGGCCTCAATAAACGATCCGTCTCTTAACATAAATCTGTGATCCGGGGTGCAGGTTATTGATTGGTTATTATCCAGCGTGATCTTAATAACTTCGGCATTATTTTTGGTGACGCGGGGGCGAACAATTTTTTCAATGCCGATGCTTAAATCATCTTTAATTGTATAACAATAGTTGGTTTTTCCCGCCTGCCATTCTATTAATAATTCTTTGAAGCTCAGATTCCTGCCATCAACCAAAGCAATTTCCGTTTCACCAGAAAAACAGCCGCCGGCGCTGTCGCCCTCAACGATGAAGATCTCGCACTTGGCCGGGTCCGATTCGGAGCAGTCGGCCAGCTTGCCGGGAAGCGTGGCCGTATCAAGCGCCGATTTTTTGCGCTCAAGCTCCTGCGCTTTTCTGGCCGCCGCCCGGACGCGGAAAGCTAACAGTGATTTTTCGATAATGGCGCGCGCCGAAGCAGGATTTTTGTCGAGATAGGCGCCCAGGCCGTCGGTCACGATCGAGTCGACAAGCCCCTTGACCTCGCTGTTGCCGAGCTTGGTCTTCGTCTGACCCTCGAACTGCGGGTTGGGAATGCGCAGGTTGATGACCGCGGTCAGGCCCTCGCGCACATCCTCGCCGGCCAGGACCTCATTCTCTTTCAGGATGTTGTTCTTTTTCGCGTAGTTGTTGAGCGCCTTGGTCAGCGCGGATTTAAAACCGACGAGATGGGTGCCCCCTTCGCGCGTCCTGATGCAGTTGACGTAGGAAAAAACATTCTCGTCGTAATAATCCTTGCAGTGCTGCAGCGCGATCTCAACGTAGATGTGCTCTTTTTCGGCGAAGAAATGGGCCGGCTGGGCGTAGACGACCTCTTTGCCCTTGTTGAGGAACTTGACGAACTCGATGACGCCGCCTTCATAATTAAATTCCTCCGCCTTGCCGTCGCGCTCGTCCTGCAGGCTGACCTTGAGCCCCTTGTTGAGGAAGGCGACCTCTTGCAGGCGGTGCTTGACTGTTTCATAATCAAAAATGATGTCGTCAAGGATCTTTTTGTCCGGCAGGAATGTGACGACCGTGCCGCTGCGCTCTTTGTCCTTTGAGGCAACGATCTTTTCTTTGCCCGGCGCCCCGACGTTGAAGCGCTGGGTATAGACCTTGCCCTCGCGGTAGATCTCGACCTCCATCCACTCAGAGAGCGCGTTGACGACCGAGACCCCCACTCCGTGTAGTCCCCCGGCGACCTTGTAGACCGAGTCGCCGAATTTGCCGCCGGCATGCAGGGTGGTTAGGACGACCTCGGCAGCCGGCCGCTTCGTCTCGGGATGGATATCGAACGGGATGCCGCGGCCGTTGTCTTCGATCGTCGCCGATTTGTCCTTGCGCAGAATGACTTTGACCGTGTCGCAGTGGCCGGCCAGCGCCTCGTCCACGCTGTTGTCGACGACCTCGTAGATCAGGTGATGCAGTCCGGCTTTGCCGGTTGTGCCGATGTACATGCCGGGACGCAGCCTGACCGCATCGATGCCGCCCAGGATCTTGATCTTAGAGGCGTCGTAGCCCGAGCTGGACTTGCCCTTAGCCATTACTCCCCTCCTGAAAATTTTTCAATCGGGCCGCCGAGCGGCTTGAAGCGGATATCGCTGATCGCGTCGCGCCCGGCCAGGTCGTTGAACTTGCTGATGAAGGCCTTTTTTAAAAAACCGAGCTCAGCCGCCCAGGCCGGACTGGCGGTCAGAACATAGAGCGTGCGCTCGGCGATCTTAACGGCCTCGGTGTTGCGCCGAACGCGGTCATCAGCCACGCTGTTCCAGAGCGCAACGAGCCGGCAGTTTTCGACCGCCCGCCCGATTCCTTGATCAAGGCGCGCAAAGATGCCGGCGACCTTTTCGGGCACTAGACCGCCTCTTGCGTCCTGATCGGCATCACCACGTAGAGATATTCGTCGCTGCCCTCCGGCCTGATCAGCCCGGGGCTTAAGCCCTCGCCAAGTTCCACGGTTGTTTTCTCGCTCTCGATCACCGAAAGGACATCGGTGATCAGCCGGATGTTAAACGACGCGCGCGCTTTTTCCGGACCCTTGATCTCCGCCGCCAGGACCTCGTCCACATTGCCGACGTCCGGCGTGTTCGCCGATAAATGCATCTTCCCGGACCGGACCTCGAATAACGTGACATTGGCCGACCCGGAAGCGATAACGGCCGCCCGCTCGGCGGCCCTGAGGAATTCTCTGGTGTTGAGGGTGATCTTAGTCAAGCTCTTTTTGGGAATAACCTGCTTATAGTCGGGGAACTGTCCTTGGATCAAGCGTGAAACAAGATGGGCGTCGCCGTAGCGGAAGCTGATCTGTTCGCCGGAAACGACGACCTTGAGCGCTTCGCCCTTTCCGCCTTCGATGATCTTGGACAGCTCCGACATGGCCCTGGCCGGCACGATAACATTGACGCCGGCCTCCCCCTTGGCTTCGGTTTTTCCGCCGCTGCGCGCCAGCCGGTAACCGTCGGTCGCGACCAGGCGCAGGGTCGAATTATCACCCGCGACGCCGCTCTTGCCGGTTTCCACAAGCACGCCGGTCAGGATATATTTGTCTTCACTGCCGGAAACGGAAAAGATTGTCTGCGAGACCATGGTCGCGAAGAGTTCGGGATCAACTGAGAAGGCCCTGCCCTCTTTGACCTTCGGCAGAGCCGGGAATTCATCCGGCGGCAGAGAATGCAGATTAAAATGCGATTGGTCGTAGCTTATGCGCACCGTGCCATTCTCGCCCAGTTTAAACCCGACGGAGGTATCGGGCAGTTTAGAAACAATGCCGCTTAAAGTTTTGGCCGGCAGCAGGACCGCCCCTTCTTTAGTGACATTGGCCTTCAGGACCAGCTCAAGGCCGATCTCAAGATTATTGGCGGAGAGTTTGAGGCCCGATCTTGTCGCCTCGAAAAGAACGTTGCCGATGATCGGCATTGTGCTGCGCGCGGCGACCAGGCGCTCGACCGCGGCGACCCCGGTTTGCAGTTCCTTTTTCTCGCAGATAAATTCCATATTTCCCTCCCCTCGCGTCTTATCAACAATTAATTTCCGTCTTATATATTATAGTATAAATATGTTAGTAGTAAAAGAGACTGTTAATATGTTGATAAGGTTCTTAATCCCCGTTCTTTTGCAAAAAGTTATTAAATCTTTTCCACCGCTGTGTTCAGGGCCGGTTGATAACTTTCTCGCCGGTCTTTTTACACAGTCCGGGGTGTGAATTTCTTGACGGCGGCCGAGATTGTTCTGATATCATCGGCCAGCCGCGCGTCGCGCTTGATCGAGGCCCTGATCTTTTCGCAGGCATGCAGGACCGTGGTGTGGTCGCGGCCGCCGAACTCATTGCCGATCTTGGGCAGTGACGCGCCGGTCAGCTCGCGCGCCAGGAACATCGCCATCTGGCGCGCGCCGGCGATCTTCTCCGTCCGGATTTTGGCGGTCATGTCCTCGGGCCGCACGCCGCAGTGCTCGGCGGCCAGCTTCTTGATCAGGTCGATCGAAATATTGACGGCGCTCTTTGGCGGCGTCTCGATGTCTTTGAGCATCCGGTCGACCAGCGGAATGTCTATCGCGACGTTATTGAGCGAAGAGAACGCGACGACGCGGATCAGCGCCCCCTCGAGTTTGCGGATATTCGAGACGATGCGGCTGGCGATAAAATCGAGGATCTCGTTGGCGAGCGTGATGCCGCTGATCTCGGCCTTTTTCTTCAGGATGGCGACGCGCGTCTCAAAATCCGGCTCCTGAACATCGGCCGTCAGCCCCCATTCAAAGCGCGAGCGCAGGCGCTCTTCCAGCGTCAGCATCTCTTTAGGCGGCCGGTCCGAGCTCAGGACGATCTGTTTGTGCGCCTCGTAGAGGGCGTTGAAGGTGTGGAAGAATTCCTCCTGCGTCCTTTCCTTGCCGGCGATGAACTGGACGTCGTCGACCATCAGGACGTCGATATTGCGGTACTTGTTGCGGAATTGGACATTTTTGTCGTCGCGGATCGCGTTGATGAGTTCGTTGGTGAACATCTCGGACGAGGTGTAGAGGATCTTCGCCTTCGGATTCTTGAGCGAGACGCGGTGGCCGATCGCCTGCATGAGATGGGTTTTGCCGAGCCCCACCCCGCCGTAGAGAAAAAACGGATTGTAGGCCGTCGCCGGGCTCTCGGCCACCGCCAGGGCGGCCGCGTGGGCGAACCGGTTGCCATGGCCGACGACAAAACTGTCGAAAGTGTAGCGGAAATTGAGAGAAAGATTTATTCTCTGCGGATGCGCCGGCTTTTGCGGCGCGGCGGCCTCGAAGAGCGGCGTCGAGAAAAGCTCTTCCGGCCCGACGGTAAAATACACCAGCTTAATCTCGGGCACAAAGGCGCGCAGTTCCTGCTCCAGGAGCGAGACGCAGAATTTCGAAAGCCAGTCCTTGACCACTTGCGCCGGGACAGCGACTTCGAATTTCCCGTCGCCATAAGACAGTGGTTTTGTCGAGGAAACCAGTGTTTCGTAAACAGGACGATTCAAGCTCTTTTCGAGCAGCGGCAGGACCTGGTTCCAGATCAGATTAATGTCTATTTCTGTCATATTGATTTTTGAAGCCGTGAGTCCTTCTTTGGCGGCTCGGCAATATTAATTATATCACCGAATAAGCCCCGCCGCAATCACCAGGTTGACAGTTGCCGCCGTCATGGTCTATAATAATTATGAAATGTCGACAAAACGAACGTACCAGCCGCATGTCAAGAGCCGAAAAACGACGCATGGTTTTCTGGTCAAGATGAGGACGCTTGGCGGGCGCCGGGTCATCGCCAGCCGCAGAAAAAAAGGAAGAAAACGCCTTGCTCCCTAAGCGGGAACGGCTCGTGAGCGGACACGAGATCAAAGGGATACTAAAAAGAAAGCAACTCCACTACTCCACCCCACTCCTCAATGTTGTTGCTCAGGCAAACTGCTATTCCTTTTCTCGCTGGGCTGTTGTCTGTTCAAAGCGGCTTGGTACGGCAGTTGTCAGAAATCAATTTAGGCGGCGAATCATGGCCGGAGTCTTTAATATTAGGCATAATATAGCTAAAAATCTCGATATTGTCGTGGTGCCGCGGGGTCGACCAGTTAAAAGTTCAGTTTACGGCGACAATATATTGGAGCTTTTACGTAATCGATGATTAATTTTGTGATGTTTTTGTTGTCTTTATACAGAAAAATAGCCGTTTATTTCATTCGGCCGTCGTGTCGCTTTTACCCGTCTTGTTCTCATTATACGGAAGCGGCTCTTGTGCGTCATGGGATGATCACTGGTTGTTTTTTGGCGTTTAAACGGATAATTAGATGCAATCAGCTGTTTTCGGGTGGTTTTGACCCTGTGCCAGAGTAAATTTAATTTTTTGGCGATATACTGCCTAAAATAATGGATTTATCGATGTTTCACGTGAAACATATTTTGTGTGAGACTGGTTAGGAATTCAAAGCCCCACACTGGTTTCAACTCGGGGCACGGTCCTAACCGGTTTCATTTCGACATGAACTATTGGCAGATTTAGGATAATATGGATTATTTGTCAAACATAATGCTTGAGGTTCTGAAGTTCTTTTATGCCATCGGGGGGCATAATTGGGGTTTGGCCATTATTTGGCTGACTATAACCGTGAATTTGGCCCTTTATCCGCTCACTTTGTCTTCGCTCCAACAGATGGCGGCCATGCAGAGAATCCAGCCAAAATTAAAAGGGATTCAGGAAAAGCATAAGGATGACCCCAAGAAACTTCAGAAGGAGATGATGGGGCTTTATAAGATCGAAGGAGTCAATCCTTTGGGAGGATGTTTGCCCGTCTTGTTAAAAATACCGTTCTTTTTAGCGCTATTTTTTGCCCTACAGAGCAAGGAATTTCTGACCATAGTCGGGCAAGGGGCTGTTTTTGTGCCGGGTTGGATCAACGACATCTCAAAACAGGATCCGTTTTTTGTTTTACCGGTTTTGATCGGTGTTTCGACCTGGCTTTCGCAGAAGTCAATGCCGGCCACTCCGGGCCAGAGCCAGGCGATTTTATGGTTTATGCCGATTTTTATCACTTTTATCAGTTATAATTTCGCCGCGGGAGTTCAACTTTATTGGATCATATCTAATTTAATGGGTTGGGCGCAGCAGTCGTACATTATGAAGCAACGGATACCGAAAAAGAGTTTTTAGGGGATTGGGGAATTAGGGGATATGGATTAAGGTATCGGGGTATCGGGAAATCAGGGTGTGGGTATCAGGGGATCAGGATATCAGGATTTGGGCATCACGGCATCGGGAAATCAGTAAGGACAGGCTCTTTTTCCCGAATTCCTTAATTTCCCAATCCTCTAATCCCAATTGCCCAATCCCCCAATATCCAAAATAAGGAGGATTATATGAAATCAATAATAATGAAGGGGAAAAGCGTTGATGAAGCGGTCGAGGCAGCTTTAGCCGTTCTCGGTGTGGATAAAAACAAGGTGAATGTGAATGTGATAACCGAGGGCAAGCCGGCGGTCATGGGCATTATTGGCGGTGAGGAGGCCGAGGTTGAGGTCGTGGAGCAGGGCTCGGCCGCCGAAGAGGCCAACCAGTCGCTGCAAAACATCTTAGACAAAATGGGACTATTGGCTATTGCGGAGGTTGCGGGTGAGGTGGAGGGCGAGGTCAAGTTGGCGGTCAAAGGCGAGGATATGGGCCGCATCATTGGCAAAGATGGAGCCATGCTTAAGTCATTAGAAATTGTTGTCGGCGCAATTATTCGCAGGTCGACTGGAGTCATGACCAGGGTTCACATTGACGCTGGCGGTTATATGGATAAAAGGGAGAAGGCCCTTCAGAGATTGGCGGCCGAGGTGGCTGAGGAGGTTGAGCGGACAGGCGTTGAAAAGGCGATGCCTTATATGGAGCCGGCGGACCGGCGGATCATTCATTTATTTCTGCAGGATAATCCCAAGATAAAGAGCTACAGTGCGGGCGAAGGCAAGGAACGGCGCCTGGTCATCGCCCCTAAGTAGCGCCTTTCCTCATCCAAATGTTCCACGTGAAACATAATGAAATCCGCGTTAGATGATACTATTGCCGCCATCGTAACCCCTTTTGGCTCCGGCGGGGTGGGGGTGGTCAGGTTATCAGGGAATCAGGGGATCGGGATATCAGAACAATTAATTGATAATTTTCCGCGGCACATAATCCCCTCTCGCGTTTACCACTCATGGGTGCTTTCGGACCGCAAGCGCCTTGACGAGGTTATATACTACTATATGAAGGCGCCTAACAGCTATACTGGCGAGGATATCATCGAGATCAATTGTCATGGCGGGCGCGTGGTTTTGCGCAAGGTGCTCGAGTTAGTTATCGCAGCCGGGGCCCGGCAAGCGGTGCGGGGCGAGTTTACAAGGCGCGCTTTTCTCAATGGCAAGCTTGACTTGGCTCAAGCGGAGGCGGTTATTGATTTGGTCGCGGCCCGCTCTGATAAGGGTGCGCTTGCCGCGGCCGCGCAGCTTTCCGGCGGCATTTCACAAAAAGTTGCCGCGCTCCGGTCTTCACTCTTGTCATTGCTGGCAGAGATCGAGGCCGGGCTGGATTTCCCGGAGGATATCGGCGAAGTTGGCGGGGAGCAAATTATTGATCTTTGCCGGTCAGTGGTTAATGAGATTGCCGCTTTATTGGCAACGGCCGCCGGCGGCCGGGTCATGAGAGAGGGGGCCAGGGTTGCGATAGTCGGCCGGCCGAATGTCGGCAAGTCCAGCCTGCTCAACGCGATGATTGAGGCCGATCGATCGATCGTTTCTGATCAGCCGGGCACGACTCGCGATACCGTTGAAGAGGGGTTTGTCTTTGATGAGGTCCATTTTTTGTTTGTTGACACCGCGGGTTTGAGGGCGCCTGGTGATGTGGTTGAAGAAAAGGGGATTGCGCGGACGAAGGCGGAGATCGCCAGAGCCGATCTGGTTTTGGCGGTCTTTGACGCAAGCGCTCCTTTGACTGCCGAAGATGGATGTCTGCTTTCTAAATATGGTGTGGATAAGTGCCTCGCGGTCTTTAATAAAATTGATCTCGGCCTTCTGGCTACTGTGGATAAATTTGAGGGCGCGGAGGCTACGGCTTTTGTCTCAGCGCTGACAGGCGAGGGGATCGATAACTTAAAAAAACTCATTGCGAATTATATCAGCCGTGATAAGATTATGGCGGTTGACGGCGGCTTGATCAATATGCGGCATGAAGAGTGCTTATTGAGGGCCAGAGAGGCCTTGGAGGGCGTTCTGGACGGCGCAAGAGGAAAAGTCCCTTTGGATTTGATCGCCATTGATCTGCGGCTGGCGGTTGCCGCTTTGGGCGAGGTCTCCGGCCACCAGGTTTCTGATGAGGTCATTGATCAGATATTTTCTGGTTTTTGTGTTGGCAAGTGAGGTTCTTTTGGCCTGTGGATAAGGAGTGTGGATAAACCATGGCACAGATAATTGATGGTAAATCAATCGCGGCAAAAGCGCGCTCGGAAGTCAAGGCCGAAGTTCTGAAGTTTATTTCCACCGGCGGGCCTCGGCCAAAGTTAGCGGTCGTTTTGGCGGGGGACGATCCGGCCTCGCAGGTCTATGTTAGAAATAAGGAGCGCGGCTGTGCCGAGGTCGGGATGGCATCCGAAGTTCGCCGCCTGCCTGCCTCGACCAGGCAGAGGGACTTAATCGATATTGTGCGCCAGTTAAATGCCGATAAGGGGGTTCATGGAATTTTGGTCCAACTCCCGTTGCCGACCGGCTTGAATGAAAGAGAGGCGTTAGATGAAGTCGATCCGCGCAAAGACGTGGACGGCCTGCATCCGTTGAACATGGGGAAACTATTAAAGGGCGATGACTCAGGCTTTGTTCCTTGTACGCCGCAGGGAGTTATCGAGATCATTTTATCCACAGGGATCGACCTGGCTGGGAAAGCGGCGGTCGTTGTCGGCCGCAGCAACCTTGTCGGGAAACCCATGGCTCTTTTGCTCCTCCAAAATAATGCCACGGTGACGATCTGTCATTCCAGGACAGTAAACCTTGGCGAGGTGACAAAGCGAGCGGATATTTTGGTGGCGGCGGTCGGCAGTCCCCGAATCATCCATGGCGAGATGATCAAGCAAGGGGCAGTCGTGGTTGATGTCGGCACAAATCGGGTGGGGGATAAATTGGTGGGCGACGTCGACTTTGATTCGGCTGAAGAGCGGGCGGCTTTTATCACGCCGGTGCCCGGCGGGGTCGGCCCGATGACGATCGCCCTGCTTTTAAGGAACACGCTCAAGGCGGCTGCATTACTGGCCGCGAAAAAGGCGTAGGATGTCGTGGGCGCTGACCAGGGCCATGAGCGCCAATAAAACTACAAATCCCCAGTAATTGATCTTGTTCTCCAGCCGGGGGTCAAGCGGTTTTTTTCTGAGCCATTCTATTATGACAAAAACGATCCGCCCGCCGTCAAGCGCCGGTATCGGCAGCAGGTTCAAGACCCCGACATTGATGTTCAGGAAAGCGGTAAAGTAGAGCAGCGAGACCAGCCCCGTCTGCGCATATTTCCCGGTGATCTGCGCGATGCCGACCGGGCCGGCCAGATCGGCCAGCGAAACTCCGCCGGTGATCAGTTTCCCGACAATGATCAGCGTCAGCAGGACCAGGGAAACGGTTTGCTCAATTCCGTAATAGATTGAGCGCAGGGGATTGGTTCGCAAATAGTCTAGCTTTGGCGTGAAGCCAAGCAGGCCGACTTTGAGTTTTTCGTTGTACCTGGGGGTTGCCTTAAACTTTAATCTTTCCCCCCCTCTTTCAATTAGCAGGGTGAGGGGCTGCCTGGGGCTTTTGTGGATGAACTCAACCGCCTCTTCCATTTTTTTAAATTTCCGGCTGTTGATCGTCAGAAGTTTGTCCCCGGCTTTTATCCCGGCGAGCGCCGCCGGCTGATCCTTGTTAACTGAGGCGATCTCAAATGAGGCGCCGGTCGGGACGCCGACAACCAGCGACATCAGAATCAGGATGATCAGGGCGACGACCAGGTTCATGGCCGGGCCGGCGACTAATGTTTTGAATTTTTGCCAGGGCGTCTTGGCTTGGTATTTTTCGTTCTCCGGGCAGGCCTTGTCTTCATCTGTTTCCCCTTCGCCCGCGATCCGCACGAAAGCCAGAATCGGCACAAGGTTGAGTGAATAAACGGTCTCTTTCTTTCGGAAAGCGAACAGGCGTGGGCCGAAGCCAAGCCCGAACTCGAACACTCTTATGCCGGCGCGCTTCGCCCAGATGAGGTGGCCGAGCTCGTGGGCAACGGCAAGGATCGTGAATACAATAATGAAAGCGACGACGCTGGTTAACATGCGTTTTTCACCTCTTCCGCCAGCGCCAATATTTTGACTGCCTGGTCTGAATTAACGGCCGGCTCTTCTTTATTTTTGATCGCGGCGATAAAATTTTTCTGTTCCTCTGTCAGTTGGTCAGCCGGCTTAACCGGCGTTGTGCTCGGTGTCGGCGACGTAAAATCGCGCAGGTATATCGTCTTGTTTAAGAGGTCGGCCTCGACCAGGTATTTCTCGGTAGTAACTGCGATTTTCCTTGTTTTAGAGCCAAAAACACGACTGGCCTCAATTCTTGCGATCGGGCCGGTCTTGAAGGCCAGGTTAGCGATCACCCGGTCAAACATTTTCGTCCTGATCTTTTCTCCCTTCGCGTTCAGTTCGGCGATCTCGTCGCGGATTATAAGCTGGATCAAGTCGAGGTCGTGGATCATCATGTCAAAAATAACGTCGGTATCGGCGATTCTTTCCGGGCAGGGGCTTAGTCGTTTGATGTCGACGCCGATGATCTTTTCTCCTTTGATCTCTTTCAGCAGTCGGACGAACGCCGGGTTAAATCTTTCAATGAAACCGGCGGCTAGAATCAGGCCTTTTTCTTTGGCCAGCGCCGCGAGCTGGCGCGCCCTGGCCGAAGCGCCGGTGAAGGGCTTCTCGAGCAGGATGTGTTTGCCGGCGTTCAGGCAGTCGGTGGCGGTCGCGAGATGCGTTTCGGTCGGGGTGGTGACAATGATCGCTTCAGTCAGCGGGAGAAGATCCTTGTAATCATTGAAAAATGGAACGCCGAGTTCTTTGGCGAAAGCTTCTGCCGCCGGGTCGATGTCAGCTATGCCGACCAGGTTAAGCCCCGGCAGGCCGGCCGCTATTCTGGCGTGGTTTTTGCCCATTGAACCGAGGCCGATCAAGCCGACCTTTATGCCCCTGCCTTTGATCATTTATCGCTGAATTCCCGGACGGCGAGGACGACCTTTCCCAGTTCGTCTTCGGTCAACTCCGGAAAGATTGGCAGTGAAATGACTTCTGCCTGGGCTTTTTCGCATTCCGGGAATTCTCCCGCATTGTGTTTTAGCCCCGCGAACGCCTTTTGCAAGTGGAGCGAGAGCGGATAATAGACCATGGCGCCGACCCTTTTATTTTTTAAGTCCTCAAAGAGGGCGTCACGCTTATTTAATCTGACGGTAAATTGGTTGTAAGTGTGCCTGAAGCCGCTCGGTTCTGCCGACAACCGCAGTCCGGCCAAATCTTTCAGTTTTTGAGCGTAACGGGCGGCGATTTCACGACGAGAATTTATGTATTTTTCAAGGTGCGGCAGTTTGACTCGGATGATGGCTGCCTGCAGTTCGTCCAGACGGCTGTTGTAGCCGATAATGTCGTAGTGATATGTTTTGCGGCTGCCGTGGCCGCGCAAGACCCGCAGTTCGTCGGCAATTTTATCATCATTAGTCGTGACCAGGCCGCCATCGCCGAAACAGCCAAGGTTTTTGGTCGGGAAGAACGAGAAACAACCGGCATCGCCAAAACTGCCAACCTGTTTGTTCTGGAACGTTGCTCCGGCCGCCTGGGCGCAATCTTCGATCACTTTTAAGCCATGCTCCGATGCAATTTTGCCAATTTCGGCCATATTGCAGGCCAATCCGTAGAGATGAACAGGCAGAATGGCTTTGGTTTTCTTCGTGATCTTGCGGGTGATCTTGGAAGCATCAATATTGAATGTATTTGGCTCTATATCAACAAAAACCGGCGTGGCGCCGCAATAGGCGATGGCTTCCGCTGTAGCCACGAAAGTAAATGGGGAGGTGATAACCTCGTCCCCCTGTTTGATACCGCAGGCCTTGAGGGCCAGGTGGAGAGCGTCGGTCCCGGAGGCGACCCCGACCGCGTCCTTGGTGCCGATATAGGCGGCAAATTCCTTTTCCAGCGCGGCCACATTCTCGCCAAGGATGAACTGGCCGCCGTCGATCACTTTTGAGATCGCGGCGTCAAGCTCTTTTCTCAAGGCAGAGTTTTGCCTGGTGAGGTCAAAGAATGGAATTGGCATTTCTGGAATGATTATAGCATTATATCTTTAACAACGAAAGTTTTGAGCGGCAACGGAACTCGCTTAATTATTGAATATTGGCGGCCACAATGCTTATATGAAATTGTTTTGATTTCGATGAAATTAACCTGATTATTTGACGAAAATATGACAGAATGAACTTTCAACCATCAACAGAAACGTCCATTTATCCCTCGGTGGTTCGTGGAGAAACTTTTCCGGCACACCAAAGGTTTTCACTGGCGCAAGCCGGGCCAGAAAATGAGCTTGCCGAATTGTTTTATAAGTATTTCCATGAGAAAGCCAAAGGCAACGGCTGGACGGCAAATATGGCATTAAATAGAGCGAATGAATTTTCTAAGCGGCTTATTTCTAATGGCATCATGTCGAGGGAAAGAGCGCTAGAAATTGAATATTCGGCCAGTTTTCTCGTGGATTATGCCGATCTTAGTCAGAATGTGGCAAGGCTTTTGCTGCGATTAAAGGTTCTGGCCAACGCGAAAATTCTTCCGTTATCTCCTGACAATCTTATGCGGACAGCCGAATATAGATTATGTCTTGAAGCACTAAAAGCTGAGGCGTCAACCGCCGCAAGCGCTCCAACTTCGGCGGCCGGCCTGATCGCTTTGCGCAATATTATATTTATCGAAAAACAATTTAGGGATATGCGGCTTTCTATTCCTGATTTTCGCCCCCCGCAAAGCCGATTGGGGCAGAGCGGGACCGTCGATCTTATCAATATCAATAAGCCAACTGTTTTTAGCGTTGATGAGCTGCCGAAACATATTGTCGACCTCTTAAAAGCAATTCGTTACGAGCGGGCCACATATTATGATCGCCTTCAAAGGCATGGCTTAGCAATTATTGCTGCCCCGTCTATGGGCCAGATCGCGGGCCGCCTTAACGATACCCTTGGCGCCGTTGGAATGGTATCATCGTGCATTGGCGCGATCTTATTGGCTACCGGCGATAGGCCATCTTTGCCCGCAATCTTGGGAATTATTGTCCACGAAGTTGCCCACCTTGAACAGGACCGTGGCGCAGGATTTCAGGGGAATAATTTTTACGCCGAGAAAGAAGCATATTTACAACAGCTGGCCTTTCTTCAGGAGTTAAAGTCCTACTTTGTGCGGGGCAAGGCCGACCCTGCAATGTCGGCCGAGACAGAGGGCCAAATTATTGAGCTTAAGGAGCTAATTGACCGCTCTTTTCGGTAATTTCAGGCCGGCGAAAACGCGAATCAATTAAATCAATTTGTTAAGCAATGAGCCAAGTGGACTAGCATTATAATTGATTGATTCCAAGGATCCTTCACTGGTTGGCAGCGCACTCCGAAAGTTACTCTGAATGTCTTGAACGGCATTCTGTAGATTGGCCAACCGGGTTTTGCCCTCGTCGTCGAGCACAAAAAGGGGCTTTGTCATGTCGCTTTCGCGGAATACGCCCCCGGACTCCGGATCGATATATGCTGTTTCGCCCTTGTATTCCCCCACAAAATAGCTTTTACCTCCGACCTCATCAGTGGGGAGGCCGGAAAACCCGTTTGTTTCAAAATGCACATCGCCTCTAAAAGGCCCCGGAACATCGAGAGTCGCCCTCATCGAATTTGCCGTGGAGTTATCCCCGATTGAATTCGCCGCATATACAAACGCCGCTAATCCCGCCCCGATCGCTAATGGTCCAGCCATTTTGTCCTCCTTGGTAATGTGACATAGCTACTATATATATCGATTATCCCAAGGAGGAACTTGCGTCAAAAAGTATCTAAATGAAGCAAATTTCTGGCGACTTTTTCTATCGCCCCGGCGGCGCCAAGCCTTGATAGCAATCGGGTAAATTCTGCGTCATTATGAGGAGAATTGAGCAATCTTCTTGCCGAAGCCAATATGTTTTCTGGGGTCGCATCTCCCATCACCAACTCCGGAATGACCGCCTCATCCAAGAGGATATTCGGCATGGAGAAAAACTTTATCTTTTTATCTATTTTCAAAAAGTATTTTCCGATGAAATAGGTCAGGGGCGACAGTTTGTAGACCATGATATTCGGGATGCCCAGGATCGAGGCCTCGAAGTTGATCGTGCCGGAAGCGCAGATAGCAAGATTGGAGGCATTTAGCGCATCATAGATAGAGCCGGGCAAGAGGACGGCGCAATTTTTAATGTTTAATGTGAATTTCTGAAGCATCGTATAAATTTCTTTTGAAGCGGCGGGGATGAGAAAAAAGAGATCAGGGGTCTCTTTTTGGATCATTTCGGCGGCTTTGAGCAAGATCGGGAAGAGATTTATTATTTCTTGCGTCCGACTGCCCGGACAAATGGCGATGACTCGCGACTCGGGGCCCGTGACCCGTGGCCCGAAAAACTTCTTTCGGGCCACATCCCTGGTCATGGTCGGCTTAACAATGTCTAGCAAAGGATGGCCAAAATAGACGACATTGGCCCCGGCTTTTTTGTAGGCCTCGTATTCCTTTTCAAAAATAGCGACGATAAGATCAACGGTTTCGGCGACTCTTTTTACGCCGCGCGGTGTGCCCCAGAGCCACTCCTGCGGCGCGATGTAATAGGCGGTCTTGACCCCGATCTTTTTGCAGAATTTGGCCAGCGGCAGATTAAAGCCCTGCGAATCGATCAGGATCACGAGGTCGGGCTTTTCCTGTAAAAGGAGCTTTTTGACCTTATTGAAGACGGAAAAGATGGGGAAGAGGTTGGGCAGGGCCTCGAGGAGGCCGATCGTGCCGCGTTGCGTGATGTCGAATTTAATATCAACGCCTTCGGCGGCCAGGCGCTCCGAGCCGACGCCGAAAAAACGGGTATCGGGGCGGAGTTTTTTTATCTCTCTGACTAAATATGAGCCATGAACATCGCCGGAGACCTCCCCGGCCGAGACCATGATTCTCATTTAAATCCCGAGTTCGGGAATCTCCGGCAGCAGCAGCTCATCGGCCTCGTTCTCAAGCGCGGTCTTCTTGCTGATCCCGCGGCGGCTTTCGTCCTCTAAAAACGAGACGAGCTGTTCGATCTCGGGCAATGGGCGCAGACGCTTCTTGATCTCTTTGGCGGCTTCGGCCGTGTTGTTGCCCGATTCGTAAAGTAATTTAAACGCTTTCCTTATTTCCGATTGGCTGTCCTGAGCGATCCCGCGGCGCTGGAGGCCGATCGAATTGATGCCGCGCACCTGGGCCGGGTTGCCTTCGACAAGCATAAAGGGCGGTATGTCCTGCGTGACTTTTGACTGGGCGCCGACCATCGTCAGCCGGCCGATGCGCACGAACTGGTGGATGCCGGCCAGGCCGCCGATCACGGCCTGGTCCTCGATCTCCGCATAGCCGGCCAGGCCGACATAGCCGCCGATCACGACCTGATTGCCGATCCGGCAATTATGCGGCAAGTGGGCGTGGACCATGATGAAGTTTTCATAGCCGAGGCGGGTCTCGCCGCCGCCCGAGGGCGCGTGGATCGTGACGAACTCGCGAATGACGTTTTTGTCGCCGATAATGATCGCCCCTTTTTCGCCTTTGTACTTCACGTCCTGGGGCGGGGCGCCGATCGAGACGCCATTATGGATAACATTATCTTTGCCGATCGTCGTCTGGCTTGTGAGGAGGCAATGCGCGGCGATTTTTGTCCCGTCGCCGATCATGACTTCCGGCCCGACGACAGTGAAGGGACCGATCTCAACGTTCTTGCCGAGCACGGCCTTCGGGTGGACGGCCGCCTCGGGGCTGATCTTCGTGCCGCCTGGAAATTTGTCGGCCAGCGAGAACATGAATTCACCTTCAACCGCAACCTCGCCGTTGACGGTGGCTTTCCCATTCATCTTGCCGAGCGCGCCGCGCAGCCAGAGCGTCTCAACCTCGAGCCGCAGCTGATCGCCCGGCACTACCGGACGGCGAAAGCGGACGCCGTCGATCCCGGCGAAATAGACGAGTTTCCCCTCTGTCGCCGGCAGGCGCAGGGCCATCACGACGCCGACTTGCGCCATCGCCTCGATGATCAGGACGCCAGGCATGATGGGGTGATCGGGAAAGTGCCCCTGGAAGAAGGGCTCGTTCATCGTCACGTTCTTGATCGCGACGGCCCGCTTGCCCTCTTCCAGCTCAATGATCCGGTCGATCAGCAGGAACGGGTAGCGGTGGGGAATTATTTTTTTTATCTCTTTGATGTCTAATTCGGTCATGTTTCGAGCAGCCTCCTCATTTATCCGCCGAATCCTTCAGGAGAAGGCGGACTAAATCCGTATTCATTTTATGCCCGGAGCAGACCGCCCTGATCGCGGCGCGCAGCGGCCGCCCCAGCAGGGCGAGATCGCCGATCAAGTCGAGTATCTTGTGCCGGACCGGCTCGTTGGCAAAGCGCGGCTGGTTGACATAACCGTTTACACTGAGCGCGAGGGCGTTTTCGGTCGAGGCGCCCAGCGCCAGTCCCTGCCGCTTCAGCTCTTCCGTTTCTTCCAGATAGCCGAATGTCCTGGCCGGAGCAATTTCTTTGATGTATGACTGTTTTTCGGCGTCAAAAACGAAGAACTGCTCGCCAATTCCTTTAAAGTTTACCATAAATTCAACCCGGAATCCATCGTGGGGCAGGGCTTCGAGCGAGGCCTTGCCATCATTCAGTTTAATTGGCCGCTTAAGCGTCCTGTGTTCTGTGTTCTGTGTTCTGCTTTCTGCTTTCTCGATCGCCTCCGCCCACGGCAGGGCGCTCCCGTCCAGCGCCGGCAACTCATCGCCCACCACTTCGACCTCCAGGTCGTAGGCGCCGATACCGTAGGCCGCGGAGAGGAAATGCTCGACAACCGCGATTCCTTTGAGCGAAGTCCCCCGGCGGGTGTCTTTCAATTGCGCGATCGTGGCGGGGATCCGTTCTCCTGCCCGGATGAAGACGATTCCCGAGCCGGCGGGGGCCGCGCTAATTTTTACTTTAACCGGTTTTCCCGAGTGCAGCCCAATGCCTGCAACCTCGATCATCGCGGTTCCGGCCGGGCGATGGGGACGTTCGACTTCTCGCCGTAGAGCTTATAGTAACTGCTGATCGTTTCCGACTTGAGCAGTTTGCCCCCGGCGTCAAAGACCGAGCGTGTCACCGTCGTCTTGAAAGGATTATCGGCGTCAAGGACTTCCTTAACGGTCGCCGGCCTGAACCTGCCTTCGGCCAGCATCTCGACTGAGGGGCTGGAGAATTTTACGGTTTTCCCGTTCGGCGTGCCGTATATTCTAAATGAAAGCCGGCGGTTGGTGGCCGCCGCTTTGATCAGGATCGGCTGGCCGGTGTCATTCTCGAATTTAAAATCAAGCTGTCCGGGATAGACGGTCGCGTCGCGGCCGAGAGGATAGATGTTAAAATAGAACGAATGGTTTCTGCGCTGAATAATTTTTAAGTCGGCCAGCGAGACGGCATTATATAGAGTCGTGGCGATCTGGCAGGCGCCGCCGCCGAGTGATGGCACCAGCTCGCCGCCGATGATGGTATACGCCTCTTTAAAGCCCCGCTCCGGCGTGATGTCGCCGAGGGCTCTGGCCAGCGAAAAAGATTCTCCGGACATGAGGAGCGTCCCCTCAAGCCAGGAGGCGATCAGCTTGATATTATGTATCCTGTTCGGCGAGTCGTGCGTGCCGTAGTATGTGGTGAAGGCCGACAGCCGATAGACCGGCGGCTGCGCCCGCAGGTCGGCTTCGGTCACGCGCGGCGCGGAGTGCTCAATGATCAGCGGAAAAGTTCTCTCCCCCTGCGCCAGCCGCGATTTGAAAAGTTCGATCGAATCTTTGATCCGAACCTCCTTGCCGGCATTCTCCGGCTCGATATTATAACCGCCGGTCTCTTCGTAAAGGATGATCGTCGCGTCGCGGGGGCTGGCGTTGATCTCGGCGGCGAGCGCCTCGATCACGGAGGCCAGCCGCCCCTCGTCAAGGGTGAAAACCGGCTTGAGGCGGAGCGGGCCGCGCTGGAAGCGTTCTTTCAAGTCCTTTAAGTAGCCGTTGCGATGGGTGGCCGCGAAGGCCTCCTTGACCGATTTTTCATGATCGATGCCGAGGCCGGCGGTTTCCGGCGGGAAAACAAATGTTAACTGATCGGCTTCGATGGTTATGAGGGGAGAAAAAACCTGAGAAGCTTTCAGCTCACGGAGTTTTTCAAGCGCTTGCGATTGGTTCAAGCCGGAAACATCGACTGAGCCGATATAGGTTTCGTAGGGGAAATTACCCTGCGCCTGAAAGTAGTCGTAAATGACGAAGCCGACGGCGACGATCAGCGAGACCGCCGCCAGGAGCGCTAATGTCCTGAGCAGGGTTCTCAATTACTTGTTGCTTAGGCGAGAATTTTTGAAACTGCGCCGGCGCCGACGGTGCGGCCGCCCTCGCGGATGGCGAAACGCAGGCCCTCTTCAACCGCCACGTCGGTGATCAGTTCGACGGTCATCGTGATGTTGTCGCCGGGCATGACCATCTCGACTTTTTCCGGCAGTTTGATCTCGCCGGTCACGTCGGTGGTGCGGATGAAGAACTGCGGCTTGTAGCCGTTGAAGAACGGCGTATGGCGGCCGCCCTCTTCTTTGGTCAGCACGTAAACCTGGGCTTCGAATTTCTTGTGCGGCTGGACCGAGCCAATTTTGGCGCAAACCATGCCGCGCTGGAGCTCCTCTTTTTCCACGCCGCGCATAAGCAGGCCGACGTTGTCGCCCGCCAGTCCCTCATCAAGGGTCTTGCGGAACATCTCGACGCCGGTCACGACCGCTTTCTTGTGCGAACCGAGCCCGACGATCTCGATCTCTTCGCCGACCTTGACCTTGCCGCGCTCGATCCGGCCGGTGCCGACGGTGCCGCGGCCGGTGATCGTGAAGACGTCTTCGACCGGCATCAGGAACGGCTTGTCCAGCGGGCGCGCCGGATCCGGGATGTAGCTGTCGACGGCGGCCATCAGGTCGAGAATCGGCTTGCAGTCGGGGCTGTTGGGATCGCCGCTCTCCATGGCCTTGAGGGCCGAGCCGCGGATGATTGGAACCTGGTCGCCTGGGAACTGGTATTTTTTCAGCAGGTCGCGGGTCTCGACCTCGACCAGGTCGATCAGCTCTTTGTCGTCGACCATGTCGATTTTATTGAGAAAAACGACGATAGCCGGCACGTTGACCTGGCGGGCCAGCAGGATATGCTCGCGCGTCTGGGGCATGGGGCCGTCAGCGGCGGAAACGACGAGAATCGCGCCGTCCATCTGCGCGGCGCCGATGACCATGTTCTTGACGTAGTCGGCGTGGCCCGGGCAGTCGATGTGGGCGTAATGGCGCTTCTCGGTCTCGTATTCGACGTGGGCAATGGCGATGGTGATGCCGCGGGCTTTTTCTTCGGGCGCGCTGTCGATCTCGTCGAAGGCCTTGGCCTTGGCCAGGCCCTTGGCGGCCAGCACTTTGGTGATCGCCGAGGTCAGCGTGGTCTTGCCGTGGTCGACGTGGCCGATCGTCCCGATATTAACGTGGGGCTTTTTCCTCTCAAATTTTTCTCTGGCCATTTTCAAATACCTCCTAAGAATTTCTACTGCCGATTATTTAGGCAACGTTATATTATACACTATAATACCGCCCGCCTGTCAAGCGGGAAAGCCCGCGACCAGGATTGAACTGGTGACCTCGTCCTTACCAAGGACGTGCTCTACCAACTGAGCTACACGGGCAGGTCAGAATATCAGTATATCAGGGAATCAGGAGATCAGGCAAGAAGTTCGTTTTTTTTGAAGATCGGGTCAAAGGCATAGTTTTTTAACGCATCAGCTGCCCCTTCTTCTCGATCAACGACAGCAATTATTTTAACGACCTTCGCGCCGAAGGACTCAACGGCTTCAATCGCTTGCAGGGCCGAGGCGCCGGAAGTGGCGACATCTTCGACGACAACAACATTAAAGCCGGGCTCAATAATTCCCTCGATCATCTGCTTCGTACCGTGCGCTTTCTCTTTTTTCCTAACGATAAAACCGGGGATGTCGCTTAAAGCGACGACGGAAGAAGTGATGGGATCCGCGCCGAGGGTTAGCCCGCCGATCGCGTCAACTTTTATCCCTTTGAGCTTTTCGAGGATTATCTTCGCGATGAGCTTTGCGCCTTGAGGATGAAGCGTGACTTTACGGCAGTCAATGTAGAAATTGCTTTTCTTGCCGGAGGAGAGGACAAACTCGCCGGTCTTGACCGCGCCGGCTCCAAAGAGCAGTTTTCTTAATTCTTCTTTTTCGCTCAAGCTTCGGTTTTAATCGGCGACCAGCGCAAAGGCAATCAGGCCGGCCAGAATCAGGACAAGGCCGATGCTCCCTCGAACGAGAGTCAGAAGATCGCTCCAGAAAAGATAGACCGTCCAGGCGCCGAGGACGATGAAAACGAGGCCGATGAGGACTTTGATGACTTTTGCGACCATGACTATAAACCTCCTTACGGTTTTTGACCGCTTGGGATTATAGCAGACCGCTGAAATTAAAACAAGCGGAGGTTATTGTTCGGCGGGGCCTTGTGTTTTAGCAACTTTTTCCATTCGCGCCGCCAGGATCTCGCCGACCGGGATCTTGACCCAGCCGACATATGTATATGAAAGCGGGCCGAAGGCGAAGCCGATCTTGACTTTGTGCCAGTTGGCATCGGCTGAGACATCGAGCAACTTGACTTCGATCGGGATCTTATACATGACATTTGAGGTTTCATCTGGAGCCGAATAAAGCGTTCTGACTTCCAGATTGTAAGGCTCCTTGGCGGCGGCCAAAACCGAGCCGATCAAAATCAGCGTCAGGAACAGAAAAACCAGCGTATTTTTCATCTTGTGTTTTCCCCTCTCTATATACTATTCGTGCCGGGGGAGGGAAAACTTGTGTGGGGGAGGGGGTATGAGGTGTGGGGTATGGGCAGATTTAGAACTTTAAGAACTGCCGAAGTTGCTTTTCGGCCTCTTTTTTCAGCTCGGCTTCTTTGGTGGCCAGTTCGGCCTTAACCGACTCTTCGATCTCCACCTTTTTGGCCTCGATCTTGACCTTAAGCTTGCCGATGGCGGCTTCAAATGGCTTGTCAAGAATCGGCCTTGGGAATGGCTTTTTCAGATCGCCGGTCAGCTCAAATGCCAGCTCAAACCAGCCGGCTTTGTCCCGGAACAATGAGAACTCTTTCGGCAGATCAGACGTGAGCGCCGGGGCCAGCTTGAGCGTCAGGCGGTTCCCCGGCACCCACCGCAGTGTTTTCAGGTCAGCGCCGCCGTTGAAGTAGAGCTTAAAATCGTTTTCTTCGATCTTGAGGGCTTTGGCTGACACGACCCTGTCCTTAAACGAGACAGCCGTGTAGAGGCCGCCGAATTTAATATCCTGCTGGAGAGAATTTGACTTGATAGTTTTGCCGATCTCGGCCAGAGTTTTCAATCGCTTGAGTTCGCCGTTTTTCAGGGCCAGGGAGCCGTCGAGGGATAGATTGACCAGGATATCGCCGGGCTCGACGCCGCGGCCCTTGAGCGAGGCCGAAAGATCGAGCCGGCCGTACACTTTATTGAGCAGGTCTTTATAGTCGGCCAGGCCGGTCAGGAATGTCTCGATCGCGGCGTTAGAGAACGGCGCGGCGTTAAAGCCGGCGAGCCGCAGATCGCTGACAGAATAGGCCAGGCCGGGGACGCCCAGGTCAGCTGATAAATGCCCCGACAGGACGCCGTCATAAATTTTTATCGTCTTGATCTCCGCCCGGGCCAGCTTGCGCTTGAGTGTCAGCGCCGCGTCGATCTTGTCGACCTTGAATTTCTGGAAAGTCAGGTTCGCGAGGTCAAGCTTGCCGTCGACAGAAAGATTATTCGGGATGCCGGCCATTGCCCGGTTGATATTGGCCGTCAATTCTCCAGGCCGGGTTGTTTTTTTTGAGCCGGCCGGCGCGGCAAAGACCGCTAGAATAGGGTCGACCGAGAGGCCGCGCGTTGTGACGGCAAAGTTGACCGCTGGATTCTTCCAGTTGGCGATATCGGCCGAGATTGTGGCGCTTTCTCCCGCGATCGACAATTTGGTGTCGCGTAGAGCGGCGCTTTCTCTGTTGAGGTCAAGGCTGACCTTGCCGACAAGCGCGACCGGGACTGGCTTGTTTTGATAAATAATGTCGGCGGAGACCTTGAAATTGATCGGTTTAATAAGGGCGAGCTCAAAACCGGAAACATTTATATTCAGATCTTTGATCTCGCTCGATGTCCCCGTTGAATTGTCCATGTAGAGTATTTTGCCGGCGGCGACGGAGAAACTTGAGACAAGCAGGTCAAACGGGGGCTGCGCAGGGCGTTTATCGGTTGCGTCGGGCGAATCGTTTACCGTCGGGCGTTTTACTGGTTTTGGTTGGGCCAGGTCCGAGTAGTTGAATTCGCCGCGGGTATTTTTTTCGACCAGGATCTCCGGCCGTACCAGGCGAACTTCGTGAATAAGGAGCTGGCGGGAGAACAGCGGCCAGAAGGCGTAGCGCAGTTCGATCGAGTCAGCGGAAACGAATGGCTTTTTCGCAAAACCAGCCCGGTTGCCGATATAGAGCTTTTCAAGTTTTACCCCGGAAAAGATATTGAACGAAACCTTCTCGATGCGAACCTCGCGGCGCAGCGTTTCCGAGAGGCGAGCGACGGCAAAGTCTTTGATCTGATCGAGCGGCAGGAAAAGCGTCAATAAAATTGTCCCGGCCGCAAGGATGGCCAGGCCGGCCGCGAGGGCGATCAAAAGCCATTTGAGGAATTTCCTCATTTTTTGCCGGCTAGACCGGTCAGCAAGAGAAATAGCCCGGCGGCAACGAGGAGCCAGGTTAGGAGAGAACCCATGGGAACATAGGCGGCGGCGAGCAAGAGGGCGCCGCCGATAAAAATCCTCAAGAAGCGCTCAACAGTGCTTTGCATGTGGAAATTATAGCCGCGAGTTCAAATAATGTAAAGTGGGTGTTATAATGAAATTGTCGCTTTTATTTGCCGAAGAATTAATATATGTTAAAAAGAGCGGTTTCAATAATATTGCTTTTGATCGTTTTCGCCGGCATGGGGCTTTCGCAGTTCCAGGACCCGCGGGCGGCCAAACTGCGCAAATTCCTGGATAAATACCCGGACAGCCCCCTAAAGAGCCACGTTAACGAAATGGTCTATTGCGCCGACCACTTCGGGCTCGATTACCGGCTCTACCTGGCGATAGCCGGGGCGGAGAGCACTTTTGGCCGGTGCTATCCGAAAAGGAACCACAATCTGACCGGCGTCGCCAACGGCGGCAAGCGCTTCCGGTCGATCTACGACAATATCTACAGGACCAATGAGCTGATCGCCACGGGGAAATGGTACCGGCGTTACCGCAAAACGAGGAATATCAAGGACTTTGTTTATACCTACAAGGGGAAACCGCCCTACAAACACTACATTAGTACGATCCGCTATGTCTTTGCCGAGGTCGAAAAGATCTCGGTCAACAACGGACAGCCGAAGCTTCTTTTAACCCAAAAGTAAAGATGATGCCCAATCCCTCGATGGCTCGGAAGCTCGCCACTCGGAACAAGCAGAAGCTCGCAGAACTTCTATAATTATTTTTTCAGTGGGCGCGCATTTATTAGAGTGGGGAGTTGTATCTGCCTGAAGCGGCGAAATTTCGCCGCTTTTTCGCTTTTAATCCCTCGAGAAGCCGGCGTGAGCGTGGCAATAAGATTGCTGCCTGAGACATTAGAAAGGGGGTGAGCGCATGGATAAGCCCTTTGAGGATTTTCCAGCTTATATAAAGGGAGTGAATGTAGCTAAGGAAGCGAATCTTGTATGCGCAGACATTAAAGACGGGCAGTTCAATTATCTTAAAGATCAAATCAGGCGGGCTGCGTCTTCGGTTATTCTCAATCTTGCTGAGGGATCGGGCAGGTGGACGAAGAGGGATAAAATAAACTTTTATCGTATAGCAAGGGCATCCGCGTTTGAATGTTGCGCGGTTCTCGATCTCTTTGCGGCCTTTCAATTGGCAGAGAAACAACACTTGGAGAGACTGAAAAAGCAATTTGTTGAGATAGCAGGTAATTTGCAGGCGTTAATCTTTAGCATCGAAAAAAGAAAATTTTAGATAATTCTTATCCTTGCGCCTGCGCCTGTTCCTGTGCCTAAAAATCCGATGCAAGGCGCAGGATCAGGAACAGGAAATAAAAATCCTGTGCCAGCTCGGATTTTTATTTGGAGAGAGGAGGATTCGAACCTCCGAAGGCATAAGCCGCCTGATTTACAGTCAGGTGCATTTAACCACTTTGCTATCTCTCCGTATTAACTGACAACTTACAACTAACGACTTACAACTTGCAGCCGAGATCAGCAGAAGTCGTAAGCCGCCAGTTGTTTTGAGGAAAATTATCTTCGTTTTTTCTTTCGTCCCCTGGCCATCTTGGCGCGGGAAATATCGCCTTTTTTGTCAACGAAATAGAGATAACCTTTTGCTTTCTTGATGCCGACTTTCGCTACTTTTTCCGCCATTTATGTCACCCCCTTTGTCTTAAAACCTCATACAGGATAATGCCGGCCGCGACCGACGCGTTCAGTGAATTTAGCCTGCCCCGCATCGGCAATCTGACGACCTCGTCGCACCTCTCCTTGACCAGCCGGGCGAGGCCCGAGCCCTCGCTGCCGACGACAAAAGCCGCCGGCCCCCGGTAGTTCGGTTGATTATATAATCTTTTGCCGTCGATTTCAAGGCCGTAGACCGTCAGTGATTCGTTCCTCAAATAGCGGATCGCCTCGGCGATGTTGGGGACGCGGGCGATGGGGACGGCGCGCGCGGCGCCCGTCGAGACCTTAACGACCGTCTCCGTCACCGGCGCCTGGCGCGCCTTGCGTATGACGACGCCGTGGACGCCGGCCGCTTCGGCGGTGCGCAGGATCGCGCCGAAATTGTGAGGGTCTTCGATGCCGTCGAGGATTAAGATAAAAGGGGGCTCGTTTTTGGCCGCGGCGATCTCGAGGAGGTCGGGCAGGTCTTTATATTCAAACATGGGCGAGAGCGTCGGCAAAAATGGCCAGCGCCCGGTCGATCTCAGTTTTTTTAACATTGAGCGGGGGGATGAAGCGGATGACCGTGCCGTCGCCGCCCGTCGAGATAAGGACCAGTTTTTTCTCGAGACAATAATTGATGATCTGCTTGACCGGCTCGCCGGCGCCAAGATCGACGCCGAGCATGAGGCCGCGGCCGCGCACAGCCTTGATGAGTTCGGAGTGTTGAGTTTGGAGTTCGGAGAGGTTTTTCTTGAGATAGGCCCCGAGACGCGCGGCGTTCTGCAGGAGTTTTTCTTTTTTTATGACCTCAAGAGTCGCGCTGGCGGCGGCGCAGGCGACCGGATTACCGCCGAAAGTTGAGCCGTGCGCCCCCGGGCTCCATTTGGCCATGATCTCTGCCCCGGCCAGGCAGGCGCCGAGCGGCAGGCCCGAGGCGATCCCTTTGGCGACGGTAATGATGTCGGGCACAACCCCGGCGTGCTGGCTGGCGAACCATTGGCCGGTGTGGCCGATGCCGGTCTGGACCTCGTCAAAAATAAGCAGCACGCCGTTCGCGTCGCAGAGTTGGCGCAGGCCTTTCAAAAAACTGTTTTCAACTTCTATGTAGCCGCCTTCGCCTAAGATCGGCTCGATGATCAGGCCGCCGATTGAGCGGCTTTCGATCAGTCCCTTAACGACGCGCAGGTCAAGCGGCGCGATATAGACCTCCGGCAGGAGCGGCGCGTAGCCGTCGCGGTATTTCATTTTTGATGTCGTGATGGAGAGGGCGCCCAGCGTGCGGCCGTGGAAGCCGCCCTGGAAAGCGATGATCCCCGGCTTCCTGGTCGCGTATTTGGCGAGCTTGACGGCCGCCTCGACCGCCTCCGTCCCGCTCTGGCAGAGAAAGGCCTGGGCGTTTTTCATCGGCGCGATCTTCTGCAGTTCTTCGGCCAGTTTGACGTAGGGCTCGTAATAGGCGACCCCGATGCAGACGTGAAGAAGCTTCTCCGCCTGGTTTTTTATCGCCGCAACGACTTTTGGATGACAGTGGCCGGTCACGTTGCAGGCGATGCCGGCGGCGAAGTCAAGATATTTTTGACCCCGATAATCGATCAAATATGAACCCCGGCCGGCGGCGACTTCAAAGTCATCAAAATATTTTCCCAGGACGGGGGAAAGGACCGATTGGCCGCGGGCTTTCAGTTTTTTCATACAATTTATTATACGCTATATTTATGATATACTGCAAGGCAATGCTCTGCCGCAAGAATATCTGCTCGCTGCTTTTTGCCTGCTGCTTATTGGCCGGAACGGCCTTGGCCGAGCTCGTCCCGAACCAGGTCATCGTCAAATTCAAGCCGGGCATCGTTAAGCTCCCCAGAGGTCTGGCCGTCGCGGGAATCAAAGCCGCTGCCGTTTCCGCCGCCTCGGTGCGGGCGCTCAATGCCAAATACAAAGTGGCCGAGTTCAAGCAGATGTATACCGATGCCCTGGCTATCCGCCCCGACTGGAAACACCTGGACAATGAATATATCCTCACCTTCTCCGCCACGGCGGATGTCATACGGGCGCGCGATGAATATAAAAAAGATGCCAGCGTGGTGACGGCCTCGGCCAACTCATATGTTCGGGCCTTTGACATCACGCCGAATGACCCGTTTTACAGCGAGCAGTGGGGGCTGGTAAAAATCAAAGCGCCCGCCGGCTGGGTCAAAACGACCGGCACTAACGAGTCGATCATCGCCATTCTTGATACCGGCATCAACTATGATCACGAGGATTTCAGCGGCAAGGTCGATCTGGCCGACGCGAAAAATTACGTTTCGGGCGGCACCGATCCGTTGGACGATTTCGGCCACGGCACGGCGGTCTCTGGCATTATCGGCGCGGTCACGGACAACTCGCTGGGTATCGCCGGCCTGGACTGGCACGCGAAGCTGCTGCCGATCAAAGTTCTGGACAGCAGCGGCAGCGGCGATATATCAGACATCAGCGAGGCGCTGGCCTACCTGACGGCGAAAAAAACAGCCGGTAAGAATATCGTGGCCGCCAACATGAGTTTGGGCCAGTACAACACCGGCGCCGATCATTATACGGAAGAGGATCCGGCCAGTTTGAAGGAGCGTTGCCAGGAGGCCTACAATGCCGGCATTGTCCTGGTGGCCGCGGCCGGCAACGGCAATGTTGACTGGAACACCTACCCGGCCTATTATTCAACGGTTTTAGCGGTGGCCGCCACGGACCAGGATGACAAGCGTTCGGTCTGGACCGGCATCGATCCAGACACCGGCCAGACACAAGCTTCAAACTACGCCAGCTGGGTGGATGTCGCGGCGCCGGGCAGCGGAATCTTCAGCACTGTTATGAGCGGCAGTTACGCCAACGGCTGGAACGGCACCTCGCTGGCTTCCCCTTTCGTGGCCGGCCTGGCCGGCCTGATCAAAGCGGTCAATCCGGCTCTGAGCCCGGCCTCGGTCTACGCGCAGATCGCCGGTTTGGCCGATAATATTGACGCCTTGAATCCCGGCTACGCAGGCAAGCTGGGCAGCGGCCGGATCAATGTCTACCGCTCTCTGGCCGGCCTTGTTTCGGAGATCACTTCACCGGCCAGCGGCGAATATATCCGGGGAACAAAGACGATAACCGGCACGGCCGGCGGCTGGAACTTCGCGAGTTTTGAAGTCGCCGCGCTTAAAAGCGGCGGCGTCGAAGAGACGATAATTGTCAGCACGACTTCGGTCGAGAGCGGCACGCTGGCGGCGTGGAATACGGCCGCCGGCCGCTACGGGCCATACACCGTCCGCCTCCTGGTCTGGGGCGCAGGCGGAACATCTTCGGAAGCCGATGTTTCGGTCGTGGTCGATAATGTCACGCCGGAGGCGGCGATCGTCTCGCCCGCCAGCGGCGCTTCAATCAGCGGCCGGATCACCATTACCGGCAGAGCGACCGACGAATATTTTGATCATTATATTTTGGAATACGGCGCCGGCGGCAGCCCGGCCTCATATCAAAGCCTCGGCGCCTTTTACGCGCCGGTCGAGGGCGGCGTGCTGGCGACCTGGGAGACGGCGGGGCTGGCCGGAACTTACGCGCTGCGCCTCACGGTTTATGACCGGGTCGGCAATGTTTCGGTCGAAGCGGTCAGTTTGAATATTTTGTCGGAAACGCCGACCAAAGCGGTTCAGGCGGAGGGAGCGCTGCCGCTGACCTTTGCCTTGCCCAACCCTTTTGTTCGGACCAGCACGACCGAGACAACATTCAGCTATAGCTTAGCGGGGAATTTTAACGCGACCATCTACCTCTTTGACGTGAACGGCAGCCTGGTCTGGCAGAAAAGTTACGCGGCGGGGGAAAACGGCGGCAAGGCCGGCGCTAACAGCCCTTCATGGGACGGTCTCAATCTTTACGGCGCCTCGGTCGCGAGCGGAGTTTATCTCTATCAGGTCACGGCGGACAAAAAAGTCATCGGCCGGGGCAAAGTCATCGTCCTCAATTAGAAATTCATCGTCCCCTCAATCGAGAGCAAACTCGCCCTAAAGTCATCCGTGCCGGTCGTGTTCTTGTTGTTCTTATAGTCGACCTGCTTGAGCGAAGCGACGAGGGTAAAATTTGTCAGCACCGGGTTCTCGACCGGAATGACAATGTTTAAGCTGTAGGTCTGGGTTGTCTTCCTGTAGTCAATGTCGGCCACGGCGCCCGCCTGCACCTCGCCCCGGTTGTTCTCATCCGCGAGATCGTAGACGAGCGTCCCCCAGCTGAAAATCTGGTAGCTGGCTTTGCCGTTGGTCAGGGTTTTGGGCCGGCTTTGATTGGCCAGCTTGTCCATCGTGATCTTGCGCGTATAGTCGGCGGAGAGGCTGAGGCGCGGCAGGAACGGCAGGGCGAGCGAGGTCTGGGCGGTCACCGTGTTGTTTGAGGTTTCCGTCGTGATCGGCGCGGTGGTCGAATTATTGGAATTCTTGTAATCCTCCTGGTTGTAGCCCACAGTCAGCGGCAGGCTGGGGATGAGGGTCAGGTTGAGCGTGAAAGTCTGCGAGAAGGTATTCGTTTTCGTCGCGACCGTCTGCGTGCCGGCGGGCGCCGTCTGCCGCTGATCGGAGGCGGCAAAGCGCGAGGTCAGCCGCAAAATGCTCAGGGTGATCGGCGTGTAATCGGCTTCCCAGCCGATCGTGCGGCCGGTGCTTTTGTTGGCGGCGCCGGTCTCCGGCACGTTCTCGCTCTTTGAGGCGTTCAGTCCGGCGGATAGCCACGGGAAAGGAGTGAGGCGCGTCGCGCCGTTGGTGCGCAGGCTCAGCGGATTTTCCCCGCCTTCGATGTAAGAGGTCCTCTCCTGGCGATTGTGATCGAGCGAGCCGCTCAGGAGGCTGAAGGGGGTCACGTCCATGTGATAGGTCTCATTTTTTGTTTCGATCGCCCTGTCGGTTGGCACGATTTTGTAATCGGTGTGATTCAAGATCGAGAACCGGGTCGTCCATTTCTGCAGGAACAAGGTCGTCAGGTCGAGCGAGAGGTTGTAGGCGTTGTCAACCGCTTTTGTGTGGGCGGTCCTGGTTTCCAGCGAGCCGAGCGTCACCGGTTCGTTGTATTGGAAGTCATAGCCCAGGCCGACGCGGTCGGTGAATTTTAAATTACTCCCGGCGTGGTAATAATCGATATTCTGCGTTGAGCGGTTGGGGTCGTTGACGTTGACCACGTGATTTTTCGATGTTGTCTTGCGGTATTCGTATTTCTGGCTGAGCGTCAACACCCCCCTCTGCCAATCGGCGGGGACAACGCTGCCCGAATACGAGGTCTGCAGGTTATCGCTCGTGTGGAGCGCGCCGGCCGAGAGAAGGTCGTCCAGGGTTGAGAACGTGCGGTAGCCGAGATCGACCCTGGCCAGCCCGCCCGGGTTGAGGCCGGCGGCCAGAGAATTATCATAGCTGCGCAGGAAAGTCGAGCGGGTGGCGCCGATGGGGTTCTGGTTGAACTTGTAGGAATAATTAGAATAAAAAGAGTGGAACTCCGGCTTATAATTCACGTTGTATTCCTCGTAATTCGAGCCGAGACCGATCGCGGTGCCGCCTAACGGCGAGAAATCAAAGCCGACCTTTTTGGTCTGGCCGTTGACCGTCAGCGCGTCGCCGAACAATTTTGTCTCGGCGCCCAAACGGAAGGCGGAGTCGACCTTGGTCTTGGTCTCGGCCGCGAGGCCCGAGCTCGATTGATACTTGTACTCGACGGAAATGGCATCGAGCGTGGCCGGCGAGATATAGAAGAAGTTGAAGGAGCCGGGCGCCGTGTAGGTGATGAAATAATCGATGTCGCGGTTGACCAGCAGGTTATTGACCAGGATCTTTTCGCTGCCCTCAATAATGGCGGCGGGCGAGTGCAGGGCATAGAGCTTTGAGCCGCTGCCGGCAAAGGTCTCCACGGTCGTTTCGGCCACATAGACCTGGTCGGTCTCGCTCCTGGCGTAAGCGGAATCGATCTTAAAAATATTGCCGATCTTAAAACTGCCGTCAAAACCCATGGCCGCCTGGGCAATGTTGCCGCCGGTCGAGGCGCTGACCGGCACATACTGGTAAATGGCCTGGAAGTTCTTGCTCGTCGCCAGCGGGTTGTTAAATGTGATCGAGGGGTTGTTCGGGTCATAATTGATCGAATAGCCGGTATCGCCCGCTGTGGCGTCGAAGCTGGGATTGCGCGTGTAGGTGATGATGGCCGACGAGCCCTGATCCCAGACCTGGACGGTCTCGGAACCCGGCACGATCTGGCGGATATTGCGCAGGAAATACGGCCCGCGGTTGCCGTTGCCGACGTCGGTATATTTGCCGACAATGCTTTTCTGGTACGAGTAGGTGACGTTAACCTCGTCGCTGGCGCCGAAACTTTGATTGAAGAAATAGAGCGTGCCGGTGTCATAGCCGTCGCTCGGATCAGCGCGATCGGTCACGTAGGAGAGGGGGACCGGCGGGATGACATTGTAATTGCCGGTGGCCGGATCGACCTCGACGGTCGGGACCGTGTAATCAACTTCAAAGGTCAGCTGACGCGTCACGCCGCCCTGGCGCAGGGTGACGACCAGCGCGGCTTCGCCGGTGGGGAGAAGCGGGCGGTTCTTGAGCGAGAGAACAAAATTGCCGGTGATCAGCGTCTGGCCGGCGAAAGAATCAATCACGGTGGCCGTTGGCGCAGCGGCGGCCTGCTTGGCCGATTCCCGAAGATAGGTCGCCCCCAGCTTGAGCTCTTTGGGGAATTTTGAGACGGCGGCGGGCGGCAGGGCGGTCACATTGTAGCTGTAGCCGGCCTTGATCTGGGAGGTCGGCCCGATCACGACCCCAAACATTATTTCGCCCTTGGGATATGAGATCTTGTAGTCGAGGTCCCGGACAAAAAGCTTGCCGTCGACTTCGATCCTTTCGCTGCCCGGCACGAGCTGGCCGTGTTTTGTGTGATAAGGGCCGCGGCTGCCGATCCCGGCGATCGGCTCCGTCTCCCTTGACGTCTCAAAGTGCCTGTATTCGACGACGAGCGCCTCTTCGGAAGTCGGCAGGAAGCGGGTCAGCAGTTTGATCTCGCCGGAATCGTAGCGGATGATGTAATCCTCGTTCTTTTTCAGCTGGGTCCCCATGAAAGTCAGGGTTTCGCTGAAATTGATGACCGGGGTGCGCGTCAGCTGATACTGGCCGGAGGCCTCTCCTTCCATGACTTCCGGTTCGACCGTGCCGGCTGTCGGGAAAATGTCGCGCGCGGCGAGAATGACCGGCTCCTCTTTCGGCGCCGGCTTGCCGAACTGTTCGGGATCGATCGTGAACCTTGACTGGAAACCGAAGAAATCGCGCTTGGAGAGCGTGGGGAAAAACAGATCGAGCACATTGGTGTATTCATAGGAATATTTGAACTCATCGGTCGTGTTGAGTATCCGGTTGAAAGTTATCTTGCCCTCGAAGTAGTCGATCGTGTAATCGGTGTTGCGCCGCAAATAGACGCCGTTCAGCTGGACCAGATCGCTGCCCTCGACGATCGAGCCGTGCCCCAGATTATATGGGCCGCGCGTGTTGTTGCCCTTTTGCGAGGTGAGGGCCTGCGTCTGGCTTTTCAGCTTGGCCGAGGGGACCGTCAGGATGTCGTACCAGCTGTCCTTGGAGCTCAGCATGACGCCGTTCAGGAATTTTGAGGCCGAGACGAACTCGTTGCCGGTAAAATTGGCGTTGATGTCGCCGAAGGTCAGCTCGTTGTTATAGTATTTGACCTTGACGTCGAAGCGCTCGGGCGTCTCCGGCTGCTGGTCGAGGTCGTAGGTGACGGAGAGGCTCTCGGAGAGCTGGCCGAGAATCTTGAGCTGGAGGCGTTCCTGCCAGGGGCCGCCGGAAAACGTCGGATAAAAGCCGCCCAGCTGGGTCAGGCCGGTAAAATAATTCCGGCTCGGCGCGACCTCGACCTGTTTGTTTTCCCATTTTTTAAAACCGGAGATATCGATCTGCGGATATTGAGACGTGTAGGCCGCTTGCTCGGCCCACACGGCGAGCGTAAATAAGGCCAGAAAAAACGCGGCCAGCGAGTATTTTTTCACTCGCCGCATTATAACATCAGATAAATTTCTTTACCACCAGGATCGCGTTGTGTCCGCCGAAGCCGAAGGAGTTGGAGAGCGCCGCGTTGATCTTCATCTTTTTCGCCTGATTAGGAACGTAATCGAGGTCGCAGTCGGGGTCAGGCGTTTCATAGTTGATCGTTGGCGGGGCGACGTCGTTTTTGACCGAAAGGGTGGTGGCGATGAACTCGACCGCGCCCGAGGCCCCGAGCAGGTGGCCGAGCATTGACTTATTAGAACTGATTGCTAACTTGCGGGCGTGCTCGCCGAAAACGGCCTTGAGCGCCATTGTTTCGAACTTATCATTGAGTTCAGTCGAGGTGCCGTGCGCGTTGACATAATCGATGCCGGCCGGGGAGAGGTCGGCGTCTTTGAGCGCGGCGCGGATCGCCCGGATGGCGCCTTCGCCGCCGGGCGCCGGCGCGGTGATGTGATGGGCGTCGCCGCTCAGGCCGTAGCCGACGATCTCGGCGTAGATCCCGGCGCCGCGGGCCTGCGCCGATTCAAGGCTTTCGAGTATGACGGCGCCCGCGCCTTCGCCCATGACAAACCCGTCACGGTTTTTGTCAAACGGCCGGCTGCCGGTATTGGAGAGGGCGCGGGCGGCGCAAAAACTGCCGATGCCAAGCGGCGTGATAGCGGCCTCGGCCCCGCCGGCGATGACGGCGCGGGCGGCGCCGCGCTGAATCAGCTTAAAAGCCTCGCCGATGCAGTTGGTGCCGGTGGCGCAGGCAGTGACGACGCACATGTTCGGTCCTTTGGCGCCGAGAATGATCGAGATATAACCGGCGGCCATATTGGTGATCATAAAAGGGACGGTGAATGGGCTAAGGCGGTCGGGCCCTTTCTCGTGCAGGTTGCGGGCCTGCTCCTCAAGAAAACCGATGCCGCCGATGCCAGAGCCGAAAATGACGCCGATCTCAGCGGCGTTGTCCGCCGTGATTTGCAAATTCGCATCTTCGACAGCCAGCTTGGAGGCGGCCACGCCGAACTGGATGAACCTGACCAGGCGCCTGGCCTCTTTTTTTTCCAGGTAAAGACCGGGCTCAAAGTCCTTGACTTCGCCGGCGATGTGAGAGGTAAAGGCGGCGGCATCAAAATGGGTGATCGGGCCAATGCCGTTCTTGCCGGCGGTCAGGTTTTGCCAGAAGACCTCTTTGCCTGTCCCGATGGGGGAGAGGACGCCCAGACCGGTTATGACGACTCTGGTCAACAGCCCGCCTCCGCAGCTTCCTGAAGGATCTCCTTGACGATTCTGGCGGCGGGCTTGATTGAGCGGTCGGGAATCTTCCAGACGTACTCGCCGGAAAAGACCACGCCATGGTCAATGTCACCTTTTTGCGAATTGATCAGGGCCTGAATGATACAATATTTGAATGAACATTTCTTGAGGCAGAAATCACAGCCGGCCGGCTTCGGCGCCTGGTCAGCCAGGATTTTTTCGACGAATGCCGTCTTGATTGCCCGGCCGGGCATACCGACCGGCGATTGGATGAGGACAACGTCATCTTTGGTTGCCGTCTGGTAGCGTTGTTTGAACGAGGGCGCCGCGTTGCACTCGTCGGAGAGGACGAAGCGCGTCGCCATTTGCACCCCAGCCGCCCCCGCCTTGAGCGCGCGGCACATCTCCGCGCCGTTGATGATGCCCCCGGCGGCGATGACAGGGAGGCTGACCGCTTTCTTGACCTCCGGGAAGATATCCCAGACCGATTGGTCGGTGCCGAGGTGGCCGCCGGCCTCCTTGCCTTCGACCACAATGGCCGAGGCGCCCAGCTTTTCGGCGGTCGCCGCGAGGCGGGCGGTCGAGACAATGGAAACGATCGGGGTGTCGCCGTCCTTGCCGTATTTAAAGATATCTCGGGAAAAACCAGCCCCCGTGATAATGAGGTCGATTTTTTCCTGGATGGCGGCCTGGACGATGCCGATAAAATCCCTGGCGGCGAACATGATGTTGATGCCGACGATGCCTCCCGCCGCCCGCTCCCTCGCGATCGCGATCTCCTTGCGCAGTTCATCAAAGGCCATGCCCGAAGCGCCGATGATGCCGATGGCGCCGGTCGAAGCGACCGCGCCGGCCAGGGCGCCCGTTGAGATGCGCACGGCCATCCCCCCCTGAATGAGAGGGAGTTTGGCCGTTAACTTATCGATCTTTAATTCTGGCAGCTTCACTTTATTTTCACTTCTTGGCGTGCGACATCACGTAGCTGATCGTGTCGCCGATCGTTTTGATCTTTTCCGCGTCCTCATCCGGGATCTCGATGCCGAACGCCTCTTCGAGCGCCATGACCAGCTCAACGGTGTCGAGCGAATCGGCGCCGAGGTCGTCGACGAACGAGGCCTCGCGCTTGACCTCTGATTCGGCGACCCCGAGCTGTTCGACTACGACCTTTTTGATATCGTCATAAATTTTATTTTCGTCCATTACTTCACCTCCCTATAATTGCATTTTCCCATTCGAGAAATGAGCCCAAGCGCATTTATTTAGTGATAGCGTTTCATTATTTACATGTACATGCCGCCGTTGACGGCTATGACCTGCCCGGTCACATAATCCGACTCCGGGCCGGCCAGGAAGAGGACCGCGTTGGCCACGTCATCGGGCGTGCCGAGCCTGCCCAATGGGATGAGCTCCATCATTTTCCTCTTGACCTCGTCCGAGAGCTTGTCGGTCATCGCCGTCTGGATAAAGCCGGGCGCGACCGCATTGGCCGTCACGCCGCGCGAGGCCAGCTCCTTGGCCACCGTTTTGGTGAAGGCGATCACGCCGCCTTTGGTCGCCGCGTAGTTCGCCTGGCCGAAGTTCCCCATCTGGCCGACGATACTGGCAATGCTGATTATTTTACCGTATCTTTGCTTCATCATCAAGGCGGCGGCCGCTTTTGTGCAGTTGAAGACGCCGGTCAGGTTGACGCCGATGACCGCATCCCACTCCTCTTTTTTCATCCGGATCAATAAATTATCCTTGGTGATACCGGCGTTATTGACCAGAATGTCGATCCGGCTCATGGCCTTCACGATCTCGGCGACGCCTGTTTCAACGTCGGCCAGGTCGGCGACATTGGTCTTGATCGACATGGCTTTGACTCCCAGCGCTTCGATCTCTTTGGCCGTCTGCCGAGCGAGCTCAATGTTAATGTCGGAGACAACGACATTTGCCCCCTCTTTGGCCAGCGCGACAGCGATCGCCTTGCCGATTCCCTGCGCCGAACCGGTCACTAACGCGACTTTATCTTTAAGCTTCGACATATGATTTTACCTCCACATTCGGATCGGTCTTTTTGATCAACCCGGTTAAAACCTTCCCAGGCCCGACTTCAATGAAAGAAGTCACGCCGTCAGCGATCATTTTTTTGATCGAATCTTCCCAGAGCACGGGAGCCGTCACCTGCTTTACGAGCAATTGTTTTATCTCCGCCCCGCTTTTCACCGGCGCGGCCGTGACATTGGCATAGACCGGTATTTTAGCATCGTTGATCGTGATTTTCTCCAGCTCGATTGCCAGTTTGTCCGCCGCCGGCTGCATGAGCGGGCAGTGGAAGGGGGCGGATACTGCCAAGGGAATGATTTTTTTGACCCCGGCGGCTTTTAACTTTTCGCCGGCCGCTTCGACAGAGCTTTTCTTACCGGAGATGACGATCTGGCCTGGCGAGTTGAAGTTGGCCGGCCAGACGCCGCCGACCCCCTTACATATGTTAATGATGGCGTCTCGATCGCCCCCCAGAAGCGCGGCCATGGCCCCTTCGCCCGCTGGGACCGCTGCCTGCATGAACTTGCCGCGCAGATGGACGGTTTTGACCCCATCTTCGAATGAGATAGCGCCGGCAGAGTAGAGTGCGGAGTATTCGCCAAGCGAGTGGCCGGCGACGGCGGCTACCTGTGTTCCGAGTTCCGCTTTCTGCTTTCTGCTTTCTTCCAGCGCGGCGACGCTCACCGTAAAGATCGCCGGCTGTTGTATTTCAGTTTTTATGAGTTCTTCTTCGGGCCCTTCGAGGACGATTTTCTTTAGGTCAAAACCGAGGATCTGGTTCGCCTGCTCAAGGAGTTTTTCAGCAAAACCTTTGCCCATCCCCACCGACTGCGACCCCTGGCCGGGGAAAACAAAGGCGGTTTTCATTTTAAGCCCTTTGGATGTATTGCGGTCCAGAAGAAAATGGCAGGCACTGTCTGCCGTTTTTGATAAACAAGGAGCTTTTGATAATTTCTTTTTCCGACAAATTTATTCATATTAAAACACAACTTGTACCACTGGCGCAAGATTTGCAAATCTCTCGCCAGCGGAGAGAAACATTTTTTAGATTAGACTTGTCCATTATACCAAAAATCCCGAGCTCAAAATAGAGTGAAATTTTCTTGGGGGGGCCGATATAAGGGATATCAGAGTATCTGGGAAGCCGGGTAGCCGGGAAAAATAGGAGGAGAATGAAATGGATGTTAACGCGGTGAAGGCGGTCAAGCAGAGGGCCGGGTATGAGAAGCGGATCTTAGATAATATCGAGATGGTTGACGGGCGCCGCAGCGGTGGCATAAGCCGGGCGGAGTTTAATCAGGCGGATACCGATGGGAACGGTGCGATTGCCGGGGCGAAGTGCCAGAGCGCGTTATTTAATCCCAATTCCCGGCCGGTAGAGTGTGGCGCGGAGAAATCGGCCAGCCCAGAGCTACACCCGGCCGAGGTGACGAAGCCGACTAAATAATGGCGGATGGGGCGGGCTGATATCCGAAAAACCACTTGACACGCTACTCCGAATAATCTATATTATACG
>Ga0154914_124_pt1 | contig 65601 bp, 42 predicted proteins | sample RifCSPhighO2_01_FD_105883 | JGI IMG/M metagenome (GOLD analysis project Ga0154914, IMG submission 105883) | candidate division WOR-1 bacterium RIFCSPHIGHO2_01_FULL_53_15 | reverse complement strand
AGCGTCTTAGAAATTCCGGGAGCCAAAGAAGTCGCGATCGAGTTCCACTCGCTCTCCAAAACCTACAACATGACCGGCTGGCGGATCGGGATGGCGGTCGGGAATAAAGAAGCTGTTCAGGCATTAGCAACGATAAAATCGAACATCGACAGCGGCGCGTTCAAGGCGATCCAGTTCGCGGCGATCGAGGCATTATCCGGGCCTCAGGAAAGTGTTGATAAGAACCGCAAGATTTTTGAAGAGCGCAGGAATGTCCTGATCGATGGCCTCAATTCTCTCGGCTGGCAGCTTGAGAAACCCAAAGCGACATTCTACATGTGGGTCCCGGTTCCCAAAGGCGAATCCTCCGCCTCATTCGCCGAAAAACTCCTCGAAAAATGCGGTATCCTCGTCGTCCCCGGCTCGGGCTACGGACCCTCCGGCGAGGGCTATGTCCGCCTGGCGATCACTTTACCCAAAGAGCGGATCGCCGAAGCGATCGGGCGAATGAAAGAGGCCGGGATCAATGCCTGATTATCGGCTTGACTTTTGATGTCCCGGTTGTTAAATTATTCATAATTCTCAAGGAGGCGAACATGAGCAACACAAAGGGATTGTTTTTTACTTGTTGTTTGATGATTGGGATTTCCGCGTTAGCAGCTGGCTGCGGCCAGCAGCCCGGCGGCAGTTACAGCAACGGCAGTAAAAACCCGGTGATCTCGACTGGCGAATTATTTAATGTTTCAGGCGCCACCGCCATCGCCGCCGCTTCGGCCGCCAGCACGACCTCAAGCAGCGCCGTCAAAAGTTTTTCGGCCATGAACGTCACCGAACTGCTCAAGCTTGACGCCGACGGCAAGATCAGCTCAGTATTTTCCGATGCCTTTGCCGCAAAATGGCATCCACCGATCTCCGTGATCGAAACCGGCCCGGACGGTTCTCTCTACGTCGGCTTCCAGTGGGGGATCTGGCTCCAGTCGGGGAGCGCCGAAGGGACCCAGGCCGCTTTCTTTAAGATCGGAACCGACGGCTCGGTCGAGGTCGTTGATGATTCGATCAACGGCGTCGGCACCTGGTACGGCGGCTCGGAGAACGGCGAACTGCCCGTCAAACAGGTGCAGTTCGACAGCGACGGCAATCTCTATTATCTGGGCAAAACCTCAGCCGGCAACACGATCTTGAAGAAAAAAACGACCGCCGGCGTCATCAGCCAGATCGGCAGTTCCAATTACGAAGTGCGCGATTTTCTCGTCACGCCGAACGGCTATGTCCTGTTCCACGGCTCCAACGTCGGCAACTGGAGCATCGAGTGGCTCCGGATCATCTACGGCAGCACCGTCAACACCATCTTTTATAATGACGGCGCCGGCTGGCTGCGCGCCTATTACTATTACACCTACGGCGGCGAGAATTACGTCATGCTGATCGGCGAGAACCTGACACTCCTCAACGAAAGCGCGATCCCCCAGAAATATTCCGGCATCACCCGGGTCAAGCTCAATTCAACCGGCGCTCCCGCGCTGGTCGAGGCGCTCTACGACGACAACAACATGTACAACGACACCTACACCACGATCGGCAGCCAGCTCACCTGGGGCTACTGGGACCCGACCGAGATGGCCAACAAAAGATTTTTTATAACTGACAGTTACGGGCAGGTCAAACCTTCACTCTCACTTGAAGCAGGAGTAACCGAGGCCTCAATTCGCGCTTTCATCCGTAAAAAATACCAGAGCGTCACAGCCGACACGCTTGACAGCATAACTTTCGCAGGGCTGGCCGCCACGCTTGAAAGCTGGCAGATAAACAATTTTCTTGATAATTTGATCGCGGCCAACGTCACCGGCGTGACGTGGACCAAGTGGCGCGAAGAGAACGGCTTGAACGGCATCCGCTTCGGCAACGCCAAGCAGATCGTCTTCGCCTCAAGCGGCAAGCTCTACGCGGTCATGCGGCTCGATGACTGGGGCGCGGGGAGCTCCAAGGGCGATAAGCTTTTCCAGATTGTTAACGCCTCCGGCAGCGCCGAGATAGTCGGCTTCCAGCAGGATACCGCAAATTATTTCAAGTCGATGAGCAAGGTGCGCTCCTTCGGCAATTATGCGGTTTATCTCTCGAACAAAGTCGGCATGTACAAGATCTTCCGGCTTGACTTGAACGATCCGGCGGCCGCCCCGACCGACATGATCCCCACCCTCTCGAATGTCGAGATATTCAACTTTAACTATGACTCGAGCACGGGCAAGCTCTATTATGACGTCTATGATCTCAGCAACAACACTTCTTACGTGGCCTCCCAGCTTCTGACCAGCACGACGGCCGACAGCCGCGTCTCGGCCGAGGGCTATACTATTACCGACATTGTGCCGTTCAAAGCGGATTAAATAGTTTGGAAGTACTCATCGCCGAGCACTCCGGTTTCTGCGTCGGGGTTGAGCGGGCGTTCCGCATCGCGCTCGAGACCGCCGAGGCGTCAAAATCGGCCTACATGCTGGGCAATCTCGTCCACAACAAATTAGTCGTCGAGCGCCTCAAGAACTTCGGCGTCAAGACCGTCTCCGATATCTCGGAAATCCCCCATGGCGCGCAGGGTATCCTCATCATTTCCGCCCACGGCGTCGGCCCCGAGGTTTATGAGGCCGCCAAAAAACTTAAGCTCGAGATTCTTGACACGACCTGCCCCTGGGTCAAAAAGGCGCAGAAGATCGCCAAGGAATTTTCTGACGAGGGGCGCCTCGTCATTATCGTCGGCGACAAGGGCCACCCCGAGGTCAAGGGGATCGTCGGCTGGAGCGGCGGCAAGGCCAACGTTGTGGAAAAAGTCGAGGACCTGGGAAAGTTGGGACTCGCGTCTGAAACGCCTGTCGGCATTCTGGCGCAAACGACCCAGCCCGAAGAGCACTTTGACGCGATGGTCTCCGCGCTTCGAAAGATCGCCAAGGATGTCCGCGAGTACGACACGATCTGCGGCGCCACCACCAAGCGCCAGAGCGCGGCGGTCGAGCTGGCGCGCCGGGTCAACCTCGTGCTCGTCATCGGCGACCGGCTGAGCGCCAACACCAAGCGGCTGACCGAGCTTTGCGCCAAGACCGGGACGGAGACCCATCAGATCGAGACGGTCGAAGAATTGTCTGTTGGTTGGTTAGTCGGCAAGAAAAAGGTCGGCATCACCGCCGGCGCCTCGACCCCGGAGTGGGTCGTTCAGGACGTGATCAAAGCTCTTCGGTCGGCTCCCGCAGGACGCGCCAGAAGCAGTAAAAGCTTATCCCAATGATAAAGCCCCACGAGACGATCAAAAATATCCAGCCAGAGATGTTCATTCGACTTTCCCCTGCGCTTTTTTTCTGTACCACGCGATCCTGACAAGTAAAGCAATGGCTAAGAAGAGCAGGATCAGGCCGAAGCGCGTGGCCAGGACATAGGGCCGCGCTTCCGGGGAAACCCCCTGCATCAAGAGGAGGGGCAGTGCCTGTTGGTAAAACCAAAAGCCGAGTATGAAGCAGAGGAAGAGCGGTGTCACATACTTGATGATCGGCTTGTAAAAGCCGGGGATCCGCATCTCGGCGCCGTGATGCATTTCATCCCAGGCCTTCTCGATGCCGAAGACCCAGACAAAGAGGACCGCCTCGATCGTACCGAAGAGGACAAGGCAGAACGTCCCGGCCCAGAAGTCGAGTTCGTCGACCACACCGTGCCCTAAGAAGAAGATCGGGAACTGCATGAGGATAAAAAGGACAACGCCCAGCCGCCGGATGGCCGTTTTGCGGTCAAGGTCAAACTCATCGCAGACAAAAGCGACGGCCGGCTCGGCCAGCGAGACCGACGAAGTCAGCCCGGCCAGAAAGAGAAGCGCGAACCAGAGGAGAGCAAAGATCTCGCCGAGGGGTATCTGGCCGAAGATCAGCGGCATCGTGACAAAGCCGAGGTTGAAGGCGCCGCTGTGGGCGGCGGCGGTAGCGCCGGCCAGGCCGAAGAAGGCGAACGCCGCGGGAATGACGATCGAGCCGCCGAGAACGACCTCCGCCAATTCATTGGTCGAGGCCGCGGTCAGCCCGGAGAGGACGACGTCATCGCCGCGCTTGAGATAGCTGGCGTAAGTCAGGATCGCACCCATGCCGACGCTCAAAGTAAAAAAGATCTGCCCCGCCGCCGCCAGCCAGACATTGGCGTTCGTCAGGACAGAAAAGTCGGGATTCCACAAAAAGCCAAGCCCGTTAAGGACGTTCCAGTCGGGGCGCGCCGGGTCAGGCGCGCCAAAAGTCAGCACCCGGACCGCGACAATGGCGCCGAAGAGGAAAAGGACCGGCAGGGCGATCTTGCAGAGGAGTTCGATCCCCGCCTGGACGCCGCGATAGAGGAAATAGAAATTCAGCGCAAAGGTGATCAGGAAAAATATATAAGCCGTCCAGATGTTGCTCCCCGGCGCCAGTCCCTGATAGGCGGCCAGAAAGCCCTTCATCCCTTCCGGTGTGGCAATGGCTAAGAGCTTTCCGGTCAGGGCAAAGAAGGCGTAGCCCAGCAGCCACGATTCAATATATGTATAGTAAATAAAAACGACGATCGGGCCGAAGATCCCGATCACGCCAAGGTATTTGACGACGCGGTGCTTCCAGAGGCGGTTGAGGATAAAGGGGGCGCTGCCGTGGCCAAAGAGCCCGCCGTAGCGGCCGATCGCCCATTCGATCCACATGAGCGGTATGCCGAGCAGCAGGAAAGAAATAAAATATGGGATCATGAAGGCGCCGCCGCCGTTCTGCGCCGCCTGGACCGGGAAGCGCAGGAAATTGCCGAGGCCGACGGCCGAGCCGGCCACCGCCATGATGACGCCGAGCTTGGTCCCCCACTGCTCTCTTGGTTTTTGTTCCGACATCCTGTGTTATAATACTACCGGAGAATTCGCATTTCAACATGAAAAAAATCATTTTTTTATTGATCTTCTCGCTCTTTATTGCCGCGGCCGGCCAGGCGGCGCGGCTCAACAAGGTCCGCCTCGGCTTCTACCCGGACAAACTGCGCGCCGCCTTTGATTTTGACTCGGCTTTCACCTACGCGCTCGAGGAATCGAAAGAAAAAATCACCATCCATCTGCAGAAGACCGAAGCCAGCCCCGACATCCAGAACTACATCGACGTCAGCGACATGATCGTCAAATATTTTGAGGTGGAAAAAGATGACGCCGGCTTGAAGATCACGATCCCGCTGGCGGAACCGGTCCCCTATAACATTTTTTCCCTGAGCGATCCAGACCGGCTGGTCATCGATTTTGACCGCGCTTTCACCAACGTCGTCTCGGGCGGCACGATCATCGACGGCGTCGAGCACTTGATCGTCTCGAAGGGGAGCGAAAAGGGGCGCGTCAACGCGCATGTCTTAAAGATCGATCCGGGCAAAGCCGATGTTTATCCAGCGCTTGCCCGCAAGAACAAACCCAATGTCCTCGAGTCCTTCGTCAACGCTTTTAATCCCTGGAAAGAGACCGGCGCCGACCCGCATTTCTTCCGCGCCCGCGTCGGCCAGATCGCCGAGGAACAGCGCGCCGTCGCCGCCGTCAACGGCACCTATTTCGCCTACACCGGCAAACCCCTTGGCTCGCTCCTGATCGACCGGGAGCTCGTCTCGACCCCGATCTACGATCGGACAGCGCTCATTTTGGCCGAGGATCGCAAGACCTATATCGACAATGTCATAATCGACTGTTATTTTCTGACGGCCCGGGGCGTCAGATACGAGATCACCGGCGTCAACCAGGGGCGCGACGGCAGCGCGATCATCCTCTATACCCCGGCCTGGGGCGAGCAGACCGGCAGCGATGAGAAAGGGGTCGAGCTTGTCATCGCCGGGCAGGTCGTCAAAGAGATCCGGCCGGGCAACTCAAACATCCCCCAGGACGGCTACGTCATCTCGATCAGCGGGCCGGCCGCGCAATTTATCGGCGACAACGTGAAGGCCGGCGACAGGATCGACCTGCACATCAAGATCATCCCGTTCGCCGTCAACCCCGGCCCAATCCGCCACATGGTCAGCGGCGGGCCGCGCCTGCTCAAGAACGGCGTCGTCTATGTTTCAAAGAACGAAGAAAAATTCAAATCCGATATCGCCAGGGGCCGCGCCGCCCGCACGGCGGTCGGCGTCACGAAAGAAGGGAAGCTTCTGCTGGTCACGGTCGACGGGCTGCCCAGGGAAAAGTCGGCCCGCGGCGATAAGAGCAGTCTCGGGGTAACCCTCGAAGAGCTGGCGAATTTGATGATCAGCCTGGGGGCGGTCGAGGCGATGAATCTGGACGGCGGCGGCTCGACCACCATGTGGATCGACGGCACCGTCGTCAACCGGCCGGCGACCGGCTACGAGCAGAAGGTAAGCAACGCTATCGTTGTCGGCCCGCGGTAGGTTTAATCCGGCAGGGTCTCGCCGGGTTTCACGTCGTGGCCGATCACGAAATCAGCGGCCTTCATCCGCTTTTTCCCCTCGAGCTGGAGTTCCAATAACAGCAGGTTTCCCCGTCCGGTCGCGACCAGGAGGCCTTCGTGCTTGATGATCTCAATGATCTCCCCCGGCTGTTTCTCCCGCGTTGAGATATCGAGCGGCACCGGCCGCGCTCTGAATATCTTCAACCGCTTGCCGCGAAAAAATGTGTGCGCCGTCGGCCAGACGATCAGCGCCCGGATCCTGTCGTGTATCTCGACCGCCGTTTTGCGCCAGTCGATCTCGCCGCTCTCCTTGGCGAACGACGGGGCCAGCGTCACGCCGGCTTCATTTTGCGGCACATATTCGACTTTGCCGGTCTTTATCTCATGGAGAACCTTGATGAGCAGTGGACAGGCCGCCGCAAAGATCTTTCTCGACAGCGTCTCGTAATTATCATCTTCAGTAATCTCGACTTCTTTCCGCGCCGCGATCGGCCCGGCGTCGAGCTGTTCCACCAATTTAAAAATAGTCGCGCCGCTCTCTTTCTCGCCTTTCAAGAGCGCCCACTGGATTGGCGCCGCGCCGCGGTATTTGGGCAGGAGCGAAGCGTGGATATTGATAAACCCGTGTTTGGGAATCTCAAGAATATCTTTCGGCAGAATTTTACCGTAGGCGACAACAACGCAGAGATCGGCCTTGACCGACTCCAGCCACGCTTTGAAAGCGTTATTGTTTTTGACCGATTCCGGCTGTTCGAGCGGCAGGGCCGCTTTGAGAGCGACTTCTTTTACGGCGGAGAAAACGATCCTTTGCCCCCGCCCCGCCGGCCGGTCCGGCTGGGTCACTACGCCCGCGATCTCCTGCTTCGCGTCGATCAATGTTGTTAAAACTTGCGCCGCCGGCTCCGGCGTGCCGAAAAAGACGATTCTCATATTTTCTCCGCCACCGGGACCTGAAAGACAAACCTTGACCCCTGCCCCAGCCCCGCCGACTCCGCCCATATTTTACCATGATGCGCTTCGATCACGTCTTTGGCCAGCGCCAGGCCAAGCCCGACGCCCCCCGCTTTTCTGGTCAGCGTATCGGCGACCTGGAAGAATTTGTCGAAGATCGTTTCCAGGTATTCTTGCGCGATGCCGATGCCGTCGTCGGAGACGGTCACGGCAATAAAATTATCGTCGTTTCTTGTCGCGATCTCAATGACCGGTTTCTCGCCTTCTTTGGAGAACTTCAGCGCGTTCTCGATGATATTGATCAGGGCGCCGCCCATTTTCTCCCGATCGCCCATAAAGCCGGGGCCCTTCGCCTCGAGCTTCAATTTCAATTCCGCCCCCTGCTTATTCAGCTGCGGCTTCATGATCTCGACCACGGATTGCACAAGCTCGTGGATCGAGATCAGCTCGAGCCTGAGATTGAAGCGGCCGGTCTCGATCTTTGAAAAATCAAGCAGGCGGTCAATCAGCGTGAGGAGACGCTGGTTGTTCTCTTTCACGATCGTCAGATATTTCTTCTGGTCGTCGGAGAGCGGCCCGGTCACCCCCGCCAAGAAGAGAGAAATATAGCCGTCAGCCGAGGTGACGGGGGTGCGCAGTTCGTGCGAGACCATGGAAACGAACTCGTTCTTGAGGCGGTCAAGCTCGGTCAACCGTTTCAGGGCCTTGCGCAGGTCCTCGGTCCGCTCGGCGACTTTGACCTCGAGCTCCCGGTTCCAGTTCTCCATGATGTCGCGGGCCCGCTTTATTTCGGCCGACATCGAATTGAAATAATTGACCATGTCGCCGATCTCGTCGTTTGCGTCGGGCAGGAGCTTGAAAGAAAAATCGCCCCGCGAAACCTTCTCCATGCCGAGCGAGACCTTGCGCAGAGAGCCCGCGATACTGCGGGAAACGGCCACGGCCGCTACCACGACCAGCAGGCCGGTCAGCGTCATCAATGAGACCGCCTGGACCTGGACATTGTTCAAAGCCGCAAGAAAGGCCTCGCGCGAAGTTTTAAGGTTGAAGAGCAGCGGTTTGTACACATAGATATCGATGATTTCTTTGAACGAAAAGAACATCAGAAGCGAAGCGGCGGTGATCGGGATCAGCGCCAGCAGGATAAAGAGCAGGAGAAGCTTGGTAAAGAAAGGGAAGCGCCGCATTTTCGGGGCGGTAACCGCCGACTCCCGCGGCACGAAATCCGGCCGCCGCTCTTTGCGCCGCCGCTCAAGGATCAGCCAGCCGAGCAGCGCGCAGGAGAGAAAGAGGAGTATGACAACTACAATATAATATATGAGGCCGGAACGGACCGCGATCTCGGGCGCGGGGACAAAGCCGACGGCGGGGCCGCTCTTATTCATCAGCTATTTCCATTCGGTCGGCGGCGACCATTTATCTTGCTGTTCCTGCCAACCGGAGGGCGGCGACCATGGCTGCTGTGTTTTCTCAAAGCCCGGCGGCGGCTCCCACGCCTTGAACTCCCCCTTATACTCGGGCGGCGGCGACCAGGTCCCGCCCTGCTCAAAACCGGCCGGCGGCTGCCAGTAGATCGTCGACTGCGGCGGCGCAAAAGTGAACTCTTGTTTGGCGGAGAACCCGACGCCGTCGAGGACCGCCAGCGCGGCAATAATAATTAAGAGTCGCTTAGTCACGGATGGCCAATTTCTCCTGTAAGAATTTCTTCGCGGCGCCCGCTTTCTGGTCAAAAGAAAAGACCATCATGAGCTGGGGATCTTTGAGATTGTCCATGGAGGCCCCGACTATCCCGTAAGTCGCGATCTTGACCACGCCGGTCGTCTTGTTCTGGTATAAGACCTGGAAAAAGCCCGGCGAAAGGTTGCCGAACGAAACCGCCGGACCCCAGTCGGCCGGCGGCTTGGGGAAATTATAGGTATAGACGCTCTTCTCCTGGGCCATTCCTCCGACCGCCGTTAGGATCAGAAAACAGAAAGCGGCGCAAATTATCCTTTTCATCTCCGAAACCTCCTTATAATAACTCTTCTTTAGTTTCCTTCTTTGGCTGAACGTGTTTGATCAAACTCGGGTCCTTGACCCGGTCGATAAACACAATGCCGTCGAGGTGGTCAACCTCGTGCTGTAAGATCGTGGCCAGAAAACCGTCGGTTGTGATCGTGATCGGCTGGCCGTCCCGGTCATGGCCTTTGATTTTCACGTGCGAGGCGCGCTCAACCGGCGCCTCAACTCCCGGCAGGCAAAGACAACCCTCGGTAAAGGTCTGACAGCCGGAGCTCTCGAGGATTTTTGGATTGACGAGCGCAATGGCGCCGGAGCCCGGATCGGCCACAATGACTCGGAGCGATTTTTTGACCTGCGGCGCGGCCAGTCCCACGCCGGGCGCCGCGTGCATCGTTTCGATCATGTCGTCGATCAGTTTGACGATTTCCGGCGTCACCTTTTTGACCGGCTTGGCCTGCCGGCGCAGGAATGGGTCGGGAAATTTAACGATCTTTCGCCGCATACCAGGTATTATACTAAAGCAAACTCATCGGCTCAACATCAATGATCGCTTTGATGCCCCTGGGGATGACGATCCTTCCCATCGTTTCGCGTATCGCATTACGCATTACTTCTAATTCGCTGCCTTTGAGCAATATCCTGTAGCGCCACTCGCCGCGCAGTTTCGGGATGACTGCCATGACCGGCCCTAACACTCCTTCAGTTAATCGACGACCGAGAAAATCGCCAATTGATTGAGAGATCTCGGCGGTTTTTTTCTGGTCGGCCCCGGCAACGAGAACGCTGATCAGTTGTGAAAACGGCGGATAACCGAGCTCCCGGCGGTGCTCGATCTCCCGCCGATAAAAGGCCTCATAGTCGTGGCCGGCGGCTGTCTCGATCACATAGTGGTCCGGCGAGTAGGTTTGGATGATGACTTTGCCCGGCAGGTGATGGCGCCCGGCCCGGCCGGCCACCTGCGTCAGAAGCTGGAAGGTGTGCTCGGCCGAGCGAAAGTCGGGCAGATGCAGGCCCGTGTCGGCCGAAACGACGCCGACCAGCGTGACCTTTGCCACATCAAGGCCCTTGGTCACCATCTGCGTGCCGATCAGGAGATCGGCCTTCCCCTCCGCGAATGTGGAAAAGAAAATCTCGTGCGAGCCGCGTTTGCCCGTCGTGTCGCGGTCGTACCTCAATATCCTGGCCCCGGGAAAAGCTTTGGCCGCTTCTTCCTCGATTCTTTGCGTGCCGGTGCCGAAATATTTGATCGAGGCGCTGTTGCAGCGCGGGCAGGTCTTCGGTGTCTCGGCCGAATAGCCGCAGCGATTACAGCGAATCTGCCTGTCATGGGAGCTGTAGACGAGTGAAACCGAACAGCGCGGACACTCGATCACATAACCGCAAGAGCGGCATATAATAAATGTAAAGAAGCCGAGACGGTTGATAAAGAGGATCGCCTGTTCGCCGTTCGCGAGAGTTTTTTCCAACTCGTCCCTTAATTTACCCGACAGGACGCCGAAGTTCCCCGCTTTGAGCTCCGCGCGCATGTCGATCACTTCAACCGGCGGCAGCGGCCGGTCATCGATCCGTTTTGGTAAAACTAATTTTATGTATGCTCCTAACTCCTGCCTGCCGGCAGGCACGGCCGAACTCCCTTGCTCCGAACTATGATAGTAAGTCTCAACCGACGGCGTGGCCGAGCCCATGATGACGATCGCGTCGTTCATCTCAGCCAGCTTGAGGGCGACAGTGCGGGCGTGATAGCGCGGGCTCTTTTCATTCTTGTACGTCGTCTCATATTCTTCATCCATTATGATCAAGCCAAGATTCTTGATCGGAGCAAAGAGAGCCGACCGCGTCCCCAGAACGACCGACGCCTCGCCCGACGCCACCCGCCGCCACTCCCCGTCCCGCTGTTTCAAGGTCAGGTCGCTGTGGAGGACGGCCGCGTGGTCATGGAAGCGATCGCGGAACCGCTGGACAAGCTGTGGCGTGAGCGAAATTTCCGGCACCATGACGATCGCACTCTTCCCTCGCCGCAGGATCTCGGCGATCGCCTGGAGATATATTTCTGTCTTGCCGGAGCCGGTTACGCCGTAGAGGAGGAATTTTTCGGGCTGGCCGTTACCGATCGCCTGCAAGATAGAGTTGAGGGCATTTTGTTGGGCGGAAGTGAGAGAGAAAGCAGAAAGCCGAACACTGAAAGCCGAACTCAGGGGTTTTTCTTGCCTGCGTTCGGCGCTCGGCTTTCTGCTCTCTGCTTTCTTTGTTCTTCCCTCTTTCCCCTTCGTCCCAGGCGGCATGACCAATCTCAACGCCGTAATAAAAAAGGACGAGTAGTAGTCGGCCAGCCATTTCACAAGTTCGATCGCCTGCTCGGTAAAAAGCGGCAATTCAGAAGTTATCTCAAGAATGTCTTTGACTTTGCTGACTTCGGCCTGTTCGACAAAGCCGGCGACATAGCCGATCTCGCTGCGGAAACCGAAAGGGACGCGCACCTGCTGGCCGATCTTTATTTTTTGGCGCAGTTCTTCCGGAATTGAATAGTGATAGAGTTTATCAATGCCGCGCGAGGCCCTGGCGAGAACGATTTCGGCGAACATGTCCTATTTCCTTGCAGTTCCGGACAAGACGGATATTATCTCTTTTTCATCGGACTCTGCGAGTCGTTTTCTGATCTGATCACGCCACTTTTTGGGCATCGAGCCATAAACCGATCTTATTTTATCCGGCCGGTCATGCTTTATGACAAAATGAAGAAGCGAGAGGGCCTGATCGCGGTCTTTTTCGGCTTTTTCCCGCTTCGTTCTCCGGCCGGTGATAATGAGCTTATGCAAGGCAAAAGCAACGGGATGAGGCAGCCGGACCCGCAGGCGGCCGACATTGATCTCAATAACGTTCTTGGCCAAAAAATCCAGGAAACGCAGCGGCTGAGCATTGAGGCCGATCTGGGGCAGAGGAAACGGCTTGTCCGAGCCTCTGCCCCGCTCGGGCACCAAAAATTCAACGATCAACTCCGGATGGCCGAGCCGTATGTAGCCCTGCGAGCTCACGAATTCGGGGATGAAGCCGAGATCTTTTAACAGATCCGCGACGTCAACTTTCTTTTTCATGTGCGGCGGAAGCGGGACGAGAAAATCCATGTCCCTGGTCCGGATCGAGGGCGGGAAGTAGACGCCGGTAAAATATTCCTTATAAAAATAGAGGCACCAGCTGCCGATGAGGATAATATTATCCAATATCCCGGCCTCGGAAAACCGCCTCAAGACCTCGAGGCAAACCTCATATTTCTTCTTTTCCACGCAAAGCGCTCCTTAAAAAGGCGATCTGTTTCTTCACTCTGGCCAGCAGGCCGATATATTTGGCGCGCAGTTTCTTCGCTTCCTCGTACTTTCTCTTTACCGCCCCCGACACCTTCCCTTTATATTCATACTTCACTTTCCTGCCCGCCCTTCTCACCAGATAATAATATTTGTGGCCATTGATCGTCTTTGAGACCAGGGCGCCCTGCGGCAGTTTTTTCAAGGCCCGCTCATATTCTTGCTTCAGACGCGAAGAATTTTCCAGCTCTTCCCTTAAGATGCTTTTGATAACCATTAAATATTTCCGTTAACCAACAACATGGCTAATATACTAATATGTTTGGTAAATCAGGTCAAACTATCTTATTGCGCTTATTGCGATAAATTAATGCGCGCAGCTGCCGCAGGCGCCCGAACTGCAAGAAGAACACTCGCCGCCGCTGTGAGCTTGACTATGCGAGGACTCCCTAACCGAACTACCGAGCCAGCCAACCGACTGAAAAACTCTTTTTAGCTCCCCCATACCACATACCTCACACTTCATACCCGTTGGCTTCTCGCTCATCCCATGCCTCACTTCGCTGACCTGGCCGCAGTTCTCACACTTATAATCGTAGAACGGCATCTGGGTTAGGATAGCCGGGGATCAGGAGATCTGGGTATTAGGGAAATGATCTTATCCAGAATAATATTGGCTGACTGCGGCTTGGCCTGCATCGGATATTCTTCTACATTGCCATGCTTATCAATTAGTTTGATCTCCGACGAGTCCTGCTCGATCGCCGAAGCGTCGTTGACGACGATCAGATCGAGGTTTTTTTCGCTCAGCTTGGCCCTGGCGTTCTCAATATGGTCGTTGGTCTCCGCGGCAAAGCCGACCAGGCAGGTCCCATTCTTGGTCCGGCCGAGCTCCGCCAGGATATCGACTGTCCGGGAGAGTTCCAGTTCGAACACCTCGTTCTCTTTCTTAAGTTTTTGCCAGAAGGTGATCGTCGGCCGGTAGTCGGCGACCGCCGCCGCCATAATGATGATATTTTGCCCGGGCCGGTTGGCCAGCACCGCTTCGCGCATGCCTTTGGCATCCTCAACGCTAATAACCGTGACACCCTCCGGCGCCGCTGCCTGCGTCGGCCCCGAAACAAGGGTAACGTCCGCCCCTCTCCGGCGCGCCGCTGCGGCCAAAGCATAGCCCATCTTTCCAGACGAGCGGTTGCCGATAAAGCGAATTGGGTCGATCGCCTCGCGCGTCCCGCCGGCCGTGATCAGCACTTTCTGCCCGTGCAGGTCAGGGGTTAGGGTTTCTTTGTTTTCACCTAATAGTTTTATCGCCGCCTTGACGATCGCGCGCGGCTTGGACATTTTGCCGATGTCTTCCACGCCGCAGGCTAGCATCCCTTCTTCGGGGCCTACGAACTCAAAACTCCGAACGCCTAACTTCGCAATGTTATCCTGGACGACAGGATTACGCCACATCTCGCAGTTCATCGCCGGCGCGATCAACTTTTTTGCGGGCGAGGCCATGACAATGGTGGTCAAAGCGTCGTCGGCGATGCCGCCCGCGAGCTTGCCGATGATATTGGCGGTGCAGGGAGCGATGATGATCAAGTCGGCTTTTTGGGCGAGGGCAATATGCGGGACAGGCAGGTCGGCTGGCTCGTCGGTAAAAAGATCGGTCACGACCGGGTTGCCCGACAAAGTGCGCAGGGTTATCGGCCCGATCAACTTGGTCGCCTCTTTGGTCATCACCACCCGGACATCGGCATTAAGCTTCTTCAGCCGGGACACAAGCTCGCAAGCTTTATAAGCGGCAATGCCGCCCGTGACGCCAAGAATAATTGTTTTTCCGTTTAACATCTTGATATTACCCTCTCCCTCTGCTTGCCCCGATTCCCACATCGGGGGGAGAGGGGGGCCGGTTCAACGTTGGCGGGTGAGGGCTATTTCTTCTTTTTCTCTTTCTTCTTCACCAGCGCGACTTTCTTCTCTTTGCCCTTGGCCAGCCGCTCCAGAGCCGAGGGCCCCTTGGCCGCTTCTTCGGCCACGATCAGCTCCTGGGCGGCTTTCTTGGCGGCCGGGCCGGTCAGGACCTTGATCCTGATCTTGTCCGCCGCGATCTCGCGCAGGGCAGTGATGATCGGATTGGTCGGGTCAAAGTTATCGACGTACGGCAGTGAGCCTTCGGCGACCTGCTTGGCCCTTCCCGCGGCGGCATTGACCAGTAAAAATTTATTCTTCGCCTTCGTCAGCAAATTATCGATCGATAGTTCCGTCAATTTAGCAACGTCCTTTCTTTTTCAACGTTAATAATGGCCTTGATCTTTTCCGAAGCCGACTCGACCTTGTCGTTGACGACTATATAGTCGTACTTTTCCATGACTTGCAATTCGGCGATCGCCGCCCGCAGGCGGTAGTTGACCACATCCTCATCTTCGGTCTTCCGCTTCTTGAGGCGGAACGCCAGGATGTCGACCGAAGGCGGGATCAGGAAGATGAAGACCGCCGAGGCCTTCAGCTTCCCCTCTTCGACGAAGCGCTTGATCGAAGCGGCCCCCTGGACATCGACCTCGAGTACCACGACTTCGCCCTTGCCCAGCTCTTCTTCGATGAACTTGCGAGGCGTGCCGTAATAGGAGCCGTGCACCTTGGCCCACTCTAAGAACTGTCCCTGCTTGACCCGCAGGTCAAATTCTTCCTGCGTGATGAAAAAATAATGATGCCCGTGTTCTTCGCCCGGCCGCGGCGTCCGCGTCGTCGATGAGATCGACATCTCAAGCCCCGGATAGATCTTGAAGAGACGCCGCACCACCGTTGACTTGCCGACCCCCGAGGGGCCGGAGATCACGACCAGCAAACCGCGTTTACGTTTTGCTTTTTTGGGCATCTGAATGATAATTTTACCATAGTCGGCTTGACAAATCAACCGCCTGTGTTAAAATTTATTCACTATTCCCAAGGAGGATCATTATGAAAAGGTTAATTTCCGTTGTTCTGTTCCTGCTTCTCTGTGTTTCCATGTCGCAAGCCCAACTGCTGATCGGCGGCCGCGCTTCCGGCATGGGCGGCGCCGGGGTGGCCGCGTCAAACGACATAGCCGCCGCCTACTATAATCCCGCCGCGCTGATGAGAAGCGATGTTCTGCTGACGGAGATCAAGGTTGGCGCGGGGGCCGGTTACACCGATCTCACCCAACTCTCGAACTCCATTGCCAACGCCAGCACGCCAGCCAAATTCATGCTGGACAACTATGCCAATAATCTAAGTTTTAACGGCAACCTTAACGGCATTGTCGGCATCAACCTGAGAAAGATCGGCGTCAGCGTCATCCCGGTCCTGGACACGAATGTCAATAAACCGGCCAATTCATTTGCCGGCTATGTCACCGCCGAAGGCCACTACGACGGCGTGCTGACGCTCGGCACGACTTTCGCGGTCCCGTACCTGCCGGCCGCCCTCGATGTCGGTGTTAATCTCAAGTCATTAAGCGGCGTTTCGGGCTCCATTACAGCCACGACCGGTATACCAGTCACCACCGGCACAGGCAACCAGGATTACGGCTCAGGTGCTGGAACCGGTTTTGATCTCGGTGTCTTGACCTCATTTGACGTGCCGATGGTCTCCAAAGTCGCGGTCGGCGCGGCGCTCCGCAACCTCTCAACAAGCTATACATTAAAGATGACCCGCCGCGTTGCTACAATGGATGCGACGGCCGGCACGACCACGCTCGGTCCGGAAACCCCTCTCCCGGACCAGACCATTAATCTCACTAGCTCAACCGCCATCGGCGCTTACACAACTATCCCCGGTGTGGGGCTGGGCGTGGCGGCCGACCTTGAAATGGCCGGCAGTCAAACCAATCTCCACTTCGGCCTGGAATATCCTCTGATCATGGGAATCGTGGTCCTGCGGGCCGGGCTGGCCTCCGGACAGAATCTCGCTCTCACGACCGCCGGCGCTGAGATCAACTTGAAGATCGCCCGTGTCGGGCTCGTCACGGTTATGGATGCCAAGAACACCGGCCGCACGACAACCGTGGCTGACATTACTATTGGCTTATAAGGAGGAAAATAGTGTTTAAAAAATTGAAGTTTGTTCCTTATTTCGTCATTCTGGTTTTGTCATTCGTCATTTTAAGTGCCGGCTGTCAGACGGCTTCGACCACCTCGACTAGTAATGCTTTGACGAACACGGCCGGTGAGTCCTTTGCCTCAACCGGCGCCGGCCTGGCAAACTCCGTCAATGAATCAATGGGCGTGTGGGCCGGGAGCGGCAGTGTTTCTTCCGGAGTCACGACCGCCGGTATCAAGAGCGCTTCAGTCAAGGCCCAAACAACCACTGTCACCGGTCCTGATGCCAACGGCTACTACCACATCACTCAAGAAGTTTCCTCCACTATCGGCACCACCTATGAGGCGGATCTTTTTATCAGACTCGTCACTAACGAAGCTGGCCTGGTGACCGATGTTTATCTCTACGGCAGTTATGGCTATTCCTATTCGGGAGCGTCGTCTTTTTCTTATACGGAAACATTCGGCAGCGCCAGCAGTCCCTATCACGGCTCGGCCACCTGGTCGGGCTCGACGCTGACGAGCATTGCGGCTTCAGGAACAATAATCTTTAACATCTCTACTTCTTCGGCCAGCGCGGGCGATCACACCATCGCCATGACTTTCACGATCTCCAGTTATTCTCTGCCGGTCACCGCGGGAGCCGACGACTATCCGACCGGCACGATCTCGATCGTCACAACTTATGACGGCGTCAGCCAGCCCACGATGTCAATAACTTTCAACGGGACGGCGACCGCTTCATTCACTTACGGCGATTATTCGTCAACAATTAGCGTTGCCCCGGCATAAAATACTTTTTAGGCCCTAAGTTTGAACAAGGCGTCCCGTTGCGGGGCGCCTTGCTTTTTCTCCCTCTATACGCTATATTTTTATTATCATGTGGCAATTTGCCGGCACGCTCGCCGTTTCTGCCTTTGGCGGGGCTTTTCTCATCCACTACCTGACGAATTTTCTGCTGACGGAAAAGGCCGGCTTTGTTTTTGACTGGGACGGGGTCGTCGAAAGAGGGCTGATAACATTTTTAATCATGTCTCAAAGCTGGCTCTTCCTGATCCCAGCTATTATCGCCTTGAAAATACTTTTTAGGCTCGCCGGGCTTTCCGGTTTGATCTTCAAGACGAGCGAACCTGGGCTCGCTGCGCAAAAGGTCAAGCTCAAGGCCGAGCTGGCGCTCGAACTCTTCGTCTCCCCCGTTTTTGCGATCCTCGTCGGGATCGTCTTTTGATGAAAAAGTTTCTCCCTGCCGCCCTTTTGTTAGGAGTTGTCCTCTTCACTTCGGGTTTTTCCCTGCGGGATTGGGGCGCCACGCTCTACGATCAGATCAAGCGGCAGGCCGAAGGCGAATTTTCTGCCCTCTTTAACCGCCGCGTCACGATCGAGCGCGCCGGCGGGATCGTCATCGGTCAGATCGACCTCATTAATTTCCAGGTGGCGGGGCTCGGCCGCGCGAACAAGGTCAGCCTGACTTACAATCCGGTTAAATACGCCCTGGCCAAAGGCGATATGGCGCCGGCCCTGACCAAGATCACCGTCGTTAACGGCGATTTTACGGTCGAGCGCGACAGCCGGGGCGATTTTCCCCTCCTCGCTTCTTTTATGGGCGGCGGCGGCGCGGCCGCTCCTCCGCCGTTTCGCGGCCGGCTCGTCCTGCAAAATTGCCGCGTCATTTATGCCGATCAGCGCGGCTTTAAACAAAAGCCGGCCAGTTTCACAGTCACCGCGGCTGATTTGAACGGCGCCGCCGACCTGCGCAAAAAGGACTGGGTCAGGTTCTCCTTCTCCGGCAAGGTCCCTGAAGTTGTCAAAACCCACGGCTCGTTTGAATTGCCTACCGGCCGGTACGAGCTCAATGTCTTGGCCGCAAAGCTCGGCTTCGAAAAATGGGGAAATTATACCCTGCCCATACCGGACTTTACGGCGCGCGGCGGCACGGCCGATGTTGAACTGCGCCTCGCGCCGCCCAAAACGGCCGGCTGGCCGGTCGCCCTCGTCGGTCGGGCAGCGCTCTACGGCGCCTCAGCCGACTTTCAGGCGTATAAAGTCAATGCCATTGCCGGCGAACTCTTTTTTGATGATGACAAGCTCTCGATCGATAAGGCGGCCGGCAGGCTGAACAATATCCCGCTCACCGCGCGCGGGCGCTTCGACGGAAAGGCCCTCTCGCTTGAGTTAGCCAGCCGCTCATTTTTTGACGGCGCTCTGGACGCTGATCTTGGCCTGCGACTCAACGAAAAGCCAAAGCTCGACATCAAAGCTAAATTCTCCAGACTCAATCTGGCGACGCTGGCCCAGCAAGCCCCGGGGGTCGAAGGCCGTGCCGACGGCTCGCTCGACCTGGCCGGGCCCGTCGGCGACCTGAGCGGCAAACTCGCGGCAAAACTCTCGGGCGGCCTGGTTTTCGGCCAGCCGATGGCAACGCTCAATACTGCATTCCGGATCAAGGACCATGATTTCTTGCTGGACGATCTTGTCGCCGCTTCGGGCAATGTCTCACTGCGGGCCTCCGGCACCGTTTCGCGCGACCTGGTCTTCGATCTGCGGACGGAAGCGGCCGGCCTGCGCCTGGCCGGCCGGGGCGTTTTCGGCAAGATGCGGGCAACGCTCGACCGGTTCAGCGGCCGCACCCGCTGGCAGCTGACCCCCGATTTTTTGACCTCGCCCCTCAAGAACCTGACGGCCTCCGGCGAGGTCCTCTTGTCCGACGGCGAGGTCGGCGAACAGCTCTTTGATGAAGCACGCGGCGCGATCGCGATCGGCGGCGGAAAAATCGACCTGAGCGGGGAGGTCCGCGATCTGGCCGGGCGAGCCAAACTCGAGATCATGGCCAAAGGCGATCTGGCGCGGGCAACGGAGATCAGCGGCCGGCTGGTCATGCCGACCGGCCAGCTGGACCTCGACCTCCGGTTCGGGGGCGACAGCGGCCTGAGCGGCTCGCTCGAAGGGATCGCCGAGCTTTCTTACTTTAAGGGGCTGACAAAAAGATACGGCCGGTTCAGCGGCCTGACCGGGTTTGCTCTGCGCCTGGGCGGCACGCTTGACCAGCCGCAGGCCGCCGCCGGTTTCTGGCTGAAAAAGTTCAGCTTCAACGATATTTTCATTGACGATATCTCGGGCGGCCTGGCTTTTTATCAAAATAAATTCGCCGTCACGAAGCCGATCATCTTCCAGGACGGCCGGGACAAATACTTGCTCACCGGCGAGCTCTCGCTCGACGCGGCGAAAATAGAGGCGAGCCGGCTCGATCTTCAGTTCGAGATCGTCGAGGCCGGCCTCGCCTCGGCGTTCCAGCTCCTCTATAAAGTCGAAGGCGAGCTCGTCAGCCGCTTTTCTCCTTCGCCGGAGCGGCCGCCGATCGTCAAAATGAACATGACCAGTTTCGCCCTGCCGGCTGCGGCCGCTTTTAGCCGCGACGGCGCCCTGCGGCTGTATTCAGCCAACGGCAAAAAGACCAAAACTTACCTTGACGCCTGGCGGTTTCAGCGGGTCGAGTCGGAAAAGCTCACGGCCGCCGCGCCAATGGAGGTCCTGGGCGGGGTCGTCTCCGCGCGCGCCTCTCTCAAGGGGCCGGTCAATAACCTCGCGGGCCGGCTCAGCGGCCGGATCGGCAAGGGCAATTTCCGGAGCTATCACTTTGATTCACTCGACGCCGCGGCCAGCTATAAGGACCAGACCTTCAAGATCGAAAAAGCGCTGTTGACCAAAGGGGGCGGCAGCCTCTCCGCCCGCGGCGATTACTCCCTCAAAGGCGAGCTCTTTCTGCACGCCGTGGCCAACAACCTGCCGCTCGACATCATGGAGCTGGCTTTCCCGGGCAAGGCATTCAATGGCGCTTTCAACATGAACGCCGGCATCGACGGCCCGCTTGATAATTTAAGGTATTCCCTGGCGGCCGGCGGCAGGAACATCTCGCTGGCCGGCGTCGATTTCGACAAGGCCTCCATTTCGATCACAAAAAAGGGGAACGGGCTTTATCTCCACGAGCTCTCTCTTCTCAATGGCGGCCAGCTCTCCAGCGCCTACGGCTCCGTCAGCTTCGACCGTCCCGGCAAGGTCGCGCTCGAAGCGAACCTCAAGGACGGCGCCTTCGGCCTGATCAATCTTTTCACCGACCAGATCAAGTGGCAAAAGGGCGATTCAACCATCAAAGCAAAAGCTTCAGGCACGCTGGCCGCGCCGAAGATCAACGGGACCGTGACGATCGCCGACAACACCGTTTACGTAAAAGCGCTGGCTGCCGATCTGCGGCAGTTGAGCGGCTCGGCCACGATCGAGAACAATGTTCTCCGGATCAACGGCTTGACCGGCATCTGGACCGGCAGGACGACCAAAGACATCGGCAACTTCATCGGGTTCTCCGGCTTGGTCGATCTGGGGAGCGCGCTGGCCGAGCGGGGACGCGTCGATCTCGACCTCGCTTTTTCTCCCACCCTGCTCTATGCCGATTTTCGCGATCTTTATACCGGCGCACTGGACGTCAAGGCGCTCTCGCTCAAGGGGCCGCTCTATTTTGACTGGAGCGAAGGCCCTCTCCTGCAGGGGAGTGTCGAGGTCAGTAATGCGGTCATCACTCTCCCGGAAACGGCGGGCGGCGGGCCTGTTTTCCCTCTGCGCCTGGGACTGGACGTGGGCCTGGAGAAAAACGTCTACGCGGTCATGGGTAACGTCGCGACGCTCAATTTGAGCAATGTCCTGATGAATCTTGAGATCAACGGCGGGCTCAATATCTCGGGCGGCCTGAAGGCGCCCGACCTGCTGGGCCGGATCGGGATCCGGCGCGGCACGGTCAATATCTTTAACCGCGAATTCACTCTCCTCACCGCCGAGCTGCGCAAAAAATACGCGACCTACGCCCCGACCGCGGCCGACTCCGAAAACACAGCCGTCTTCCGCGGCGAGGGCAACAAGCCGGACCTTGACATCACCGCCAGCGTCGACGTGGACAACCAGGAAAAGGAAGGCGGCGCCTACGTCAAGAAGAAGGTCAACGTGCTGGCCCGCCTGCGGGGGATGATCGGCGAGCGGGACGAAGAGCGGGGGCTCAAGATCGCCCTGGCGGGTTATACCGAAGACAAGACAAAATCGCCGCCGCAATTTACGCCGGCCGCCTACAGCGAGCAGGACCTCAAGGTCATGCTGCTCCCCGATTTTATCAAGTCGCTGGCCGGCATCGGTCAGCCGGGGACCGAAAGCCAGGCCGACGCCAACGCGGTGGTGGCCGATTATCTCTCCAGCCGCGTTCAGAGTTTGCTTTTCCGCGGGCTTGAGCGCGAGGCGGAACAGCGCCTGGGGCTCGAAAGTTTGACTCTCGAGTATAACTTCGGCCCCAAGATCGGCGAGGCGATGGGGGTTAGGGATATCAAGGGCTTTGAGGAAAAACCCGCCTGGAGCGTCGGTTTCGTCAAGGGGTTCTTTGACCGGCTCTATCTCGACGTCCGCTACGCGCAGGGGACCGACCAGACGACCGGCGCCGGCGCGCAGACGCTCTTCAATTACCAGCTGACCTATAAATTGACGCCGATCTGGGCTATAATATATTATAATGAACCGGTGAGCGCGTTCCAGACAAGCGCTGCCCAGACGACCGGCTATCAAAAATTAACTCTGAAAGCCGGTTTTTCTTTTTGGTGAGAAGACTTGAAATGAAAAAACTCAATTTGATCATTTTGATCTGCCTGTGCCTGATCGGCCCGGTTCTGGCAGTGACTGATGAGATTTCCGCCGCTTCGACCATCACCGCGCTAGAAGTCAGGGGCAACAAAGCCGTGCCGGCCAAAGAGATCATGGACGCCGTTTTCACCCGGGTCGGCGATGCCTTAAACGAAGGCAAGGTCAAGGGCGAGCTCAAGGCGATCTATTCCCTCGGTTATTTCTCCGATATCGTGCCGTCGTTTGAGGCCTATTCCGGCGGCACCCGGCTTGTCTTCAATGTGGTCGAAAACCCGCGAATCGATGAGATCGTGATCGAAGGCAATACCGTTTATTCGACCGCGGAGATCTTCGCCCTGCTCGAGACAAAAAAGGGAGCGCTCCTCAACTTCAAGAAGATGCAGGACGATATCGAGAAGATCAACGAAAAGTACAAGCAAGCCGGCTACATCCTGGCCCGGGTCATCGACGTCGAGGCCGACAAAAAAACGAAAAAGCTCCATTTCAAGATCGTTGAAGGCGTGGTCGAATCGATCTCGCTCGACGGCAACGAAGCGACCAAGGACTATGTCATCCTGCGCGAGCTCAAGACAAAACCCGGCACCGTACTCAACGAAGAAGTGCTCAAGAAAGACCTGCGCCGGGTCTTTAACCTCGGCTTCTTTTCCGAGGTGACGCCGAATTTTGAGACCGGCATCTCCAGCGAGGCCATTGTCCTCGCGCTCAAGATCAAGGAGACGCGCTCATCCACCATCAATTTCGGCGGCGGCTACGGCGAGCGCGAGGGCTGGTTCGGCTTCGTCGATCTCTCGATCAACAACCTGATGGGCACGGCTCAGGGGATCCTGATCCGCGGGCAATCCGGCCAGCAGTTCTCCACTTATCAATTCAGGTATACCAATCCCTGGTTCCTGCCCGAGCGTCTCGGCGACCGCACCGCGCTGACTTTCCGGCGCTGGCTGACGATCGGCCGCGATATCCTGCTGACCACCCAGGACGGTCTCTATAATGGCTTTGATTTCACTATCAGCAAACCGCTGCGGGAATATTACAACGTTAACTGGACGGTCGGCAGCGAGAACGTCAGCCCCTACGGCGCCTCGGTCTTTGACGCCTACCGCTCGGACACTTTCGGCGTCGGCCTCTCCTATGACACCCGCGACTTCTGGCTCAATCCTAAGGAAGGAAGATTTTATACGCTCGACTTCAAGCAGGGTTTCAAGACGACGAGCGCCGTGACAACCTTCACCAAGGTCGGCTCCGACGTCAATCATTATATCCCGGTCGTCGACAACCAGGTCCTCGCCCTCCACGCCGGCGCCGGTTTTGCCGTCGGCGACGTGCCGGTCGGCGACCTCTACTGGGCGGGCGGGCCCAACACCGTGCGGGGCTACTATCCGACCGAGGCCCAGACGGGAAAAAGAAAATTCATCGCCAACATCGAGTACCGCCTCAATTTCTCCGATCTTTTCCAGGGGGTCTTCTTCTACGATTGGGGCGGCGCCTGGAATACCGTGGCCCCCGACACCAATCAATTTATCTCCGGCTGGGGGCCCGGCGTGCGCATCAACACGCCGCTCGGCCCGATCCGCCTCGATTACGGCGTCCCCGCCGGCAAGCAGTTCGGCGAGGGGATAATGCACTTCTCAATTGGACAAGCTTTTTAATTTATACCTGCAAGAGCTGATCGAGTGGAACAAGAAGTTTAACCTGACCGCCGTCACGGATCCCGCCGAGATCAGGGTCCGCCACTTTGAAGACTCACTTTCCGTCTTGGAAGCGATTGATCTCTCCGATCAAAGAGTCGTCGATATTGGTCCGGGCGCCGGTTTCCCCGGCTTGCCGCTCAAGATCGTCCGCCCCGGCATCAAGCTGACCCTCGTTGAAGCCACCCGCAAAAAAATCGAGTTTCTCAGGCATCTGGTCGAGGTCTTGAATTTGGCCGATGTCGAGATCATCTGGGGCCGGGCGGAAGAAGTTCAAAAGGATAAAAGATACGCGGGGCAGTTCGACGTGGCGCTGGCCCGCGCCGTCGCCAAATTGCCGATCCTGGTCAAATACGCCCTCCCTTTTCTTAAGCCCGGCGGTCTCTTTGTCGCCCAGAAACAGGCAGAGGTACGATCGGAGCTGGGTGGACTGCCCGCCGAAGTTAAAACGGTCAAAGTCGGCGGCGCTCTGCGCTCGCTTGTCGTTATCAGGAAAACCTGATATAATATCATTCTTATGGCCACCACCTACGCGGTCGTCAACCAGAAAGGCGGAGTCGGGAAAACAACCACCACAGTCAACTTAGCGGCCTACCTGGCAACCTTCGGTAAAAAAGTCCTCCTCATCGATATCGATCCACAGAGCAACGCCTCCGTCGGCCTGGGCGTCGACAAAACGCAGATCAAGGAATGCCTCTATGACATCCTGATCGAGGGAGTGGCGCCCGCCGAGGCGATCATCAAGAGCAACATCTCCAACCTTCATGTCCTCGCCTCGACGCCGCGCCTGGCCGGCGCCGAAGTCGAACTCGTCGGCCTGGTGCCGCGCGAAACCCGGCTTAAAGATTCGATCAACCAGATCAAGGCCGAATATGACTTAGTCGTCATCGACTGCCCGCCTTCGCTTTCGCTCTTGACGGTCAACGCCCTGACCGCCGCCGATGAAGTCATCATCCCGATCCAGTGCGAGTACTACGCCCTTGAGGGGATCAGCCAGCTCACCCACACACTCGAACTGGTCAGAGAAAGTTTGAATCCGTCGCTCAAGATCCGCGGGATCGTCCTGACGATGTTTGATCCGCGCACGCTCCTCTCTTCGCAGGTGGCCGAAGAGGCCCGCAAGTATTTCGGCAACAAAGTCTTTAAGACCGTCATCCCCCGCAATGTCCGCCTGGCCGAGGCGCCGAGTTTCGGCCAGCCGATCCTTTTCTACGACCCGGGCAGTAAAGGCGCCGAGGCCTACGAAAATCTGTGTCGGGAGGTGTTGGACGATGGCTAACGCAGGCAAGAGAGGACTGGGCAAAGGATTAGGGGCGCTCATCCCGCCGGGCTCGGTCTTTATCGGCGGGCGCACTATCGTCAATGTCGATATTAATAATGTAATGCCCAACCCTCGCCAGCCGCGCACCCGCTTCCCCAAGGAAGCCCTGCACGACCTCTCGGAATCGATCAAGGCGCAGGGGGTCATCGAACCGATCCTGACCCGCATGCGCGACGGCAAGTACGAGCTGGTCGCCGGTGAGCGCCGATTGCGCGCGGCCAAAATGGCCGGCATCTCGGTCATCCCCGCCATCGTCAAGGATTTCAACGACGAGCAGTCGCTCGCCCTCTCCCTGATCGAGAACCTCCAGCGTGAAGACCTCAACCCGATGGACGAAGCCGAGGGCTACGCCCGCCTGACCGCCGAGTTCGGCTTGACGCAGGAGGCCGTCGCCAAACAGGTCGGCAAGGACCGCTCGACGGTGGCCAACATGATCCGCCTTCTCTCCCTGCCCAAACAGATCAAAGAGAGCCTGCACAAAGAAGAGATCACCGTCGGCCACGCGCGCCCGCTTCTTACTGTCGAAGACGCCGACAAACAGCTCCATTTCTGGCATGAGATCGTTAAGGGCGGCCTCAGCGTGCGCGACACGGAGATCCTCGTCACCGGCAAGGAAGAAAAACCAAAAGCCAAAAAGGGCGGCCGCAAGCGCGTTTTCACCCAGAATGTCGAACTCAACGCGCTGGTCGAGCGGCTGACGGAGCACTTTGCCACCAAAGTCAAGATCCACGGCTCGCCGGAGCGCGGCCGCATCGAGATCGAATATTATTCAAAGGAAGACCTGGAGCGCGTGCTGGAACTGATGGCCGTTCGCGCGACGACGACGCCGCTCCCGCCGCCGACGGCCTACAGCGCTCAATAGGCATGGTCAAGGTCTTCCCTTTCCGCGGCATCCTCTACAACAAAAAGAAGATCAAAAAGATCGGCCGCGTCATGTCCCCGCCTTACGACATCATCGGGCCCGCTGAGCAGGCCCGGCTCTATGAGCGCAGCGATTTCAATTTCATCCGCCTGATCCTCGGCAAGGAATTCCCCGGCGACGGCGAATATAACAACCGCTATGTGCGGGCGGCGGCGTTCTTGAACGGCTGGCTGCGCCACCGGGTCCTCGTCCAGGACGACAAACCGGCGATCTATGTTTATGAGGAGGTCTTCTCTCTTTTCGGCAAGCGCTTCAACCGCCTCGGTTTCATCGCGCTCCTGCGGCTCGAAGAGATGGGCCGCGGCAAGGTCTTCCCTCACGAAGAGACCTATCCGAAGGCCAAGCTCGACCGCCTGCAATTGATGCGCGCCACGAACGCCGATCTCGACTCGATCTTCGTCTTTTACTCCGACAACAAAGAAAAGATCGTGAAGACCATGAAGCAATTCATGAGAAAGAAGCCGGCCGTCGAGGTCAAGGCTGCCGACGGCATCCTCCATCGGCTTTGGAAGATCGACCGCCGGCCGGCCATCAATAAGATCATAGCGGAGATGAAAGACAAGGCCGTCTTTATCGCCGACGGCCATCACCGCTATGAGGCCGCCCAGCGCTACAAGAGCGAACTCAAGGTCAAAAACACCAAGTTCACCGAAGAAGAGGCCTATAACCACGTCATGACATATTTTACGCCCGTCGAGAGCAATGGCCTGGTCGTCCTCCCCATCCACCGCGCCGTCTCCAATCTCCCTTATCTTGATCCGATCAGGTTCGAGCAAGACCTGGCCGAATTTTTTGACGTCATTCCCTATACTGCCAACAAGCGGACGGCCGAGCAGGTCAGGAAAAAACTCGAGAAAGATATGCAAAAAGATCCGGGCCGGCACGCCCTTGGCCTCTATCTGGGCAACTATCACTATTTTCTCTTGACGCTCAAGGACGAGAAGACGATCGACGAGATGGTGGCCGAGGAAAAGCCGAAGGCCTGGAAACACCTCGACGTCACGATCCTCCACTACACGATCTTTGACCGCCTGCTCAACCTGGCGCAGGAAACCGAGGACAAGGTCAGTTATTTCAAGAACGCGGCCGACGCCGTCCGCGCCGTCGATGAGCAGAAGGCCGTCATGGCTTTTATCCTCAACCCGACCCGCGTCGAAGAGATCATGGCGGTCGCCAGCGAGCTTGAGAAAATGCCCCAAAAATCGACCTACTTCTACCCCAAGACCCTCTCCGGCCTCGTCCTCTACCGCTTCGAACACGGCGAAAAAATTAAAAACTGAAATTTCCCCGCGCACGCGCCGAAAATAAAATGCATGAGGGCAAGAACGGTCACAAACATTACAACTGTGCTTGGCACCCGGCCGGAGGTCGTCAAACTAAGTCCGGTTAAAACGGCGCGGGCCATCGCTCTTTCGATGATCGAGAAAATGCAGATGAACGACGGGGCGTTCCACGCCACCTACAATGTCAACCTGAACAAGCCGGTCGACGAAACCCGGGTCTGGTCAAGGCATCCGGGCAGCCACCACGCCAAACTGGCGATCGGTTTTCTGGCGCTCTACGGGGCGACGCGCGACCAGCGCCTGGGCCACGATGTTCGCAATCCAGGCGCTCGATCTCTTTGACCGCGCGTTTGATCAGGGCGAAGACGTCAGCGCATCTCTCCTCCTCCTGATCTGAAATAAATCTAGGTCAATAAAAAGTAAGGTGAAATTTTTTGCTCGCGACATCGATAAAAGATTTGGCCGGGCTATCATATTTTAGGAGGCGGGCAATGCTGAATTTAAGCACGCGGGTTGTGACCAGGTTGGGCAGGCCGGACGCGTTCTACCATGCGCCGTCGGCAGATTTCAAGAGACTCAGCGGAAGTTATACGCCGGCCAGGTTCTCTCAATTCGCTTCCGACTTAAGGAGCGCCCAGCTCACCGTCAAGGGGAACGAGATACCGAATAACAGATTGGGCCCTTGCGCCGAAGATGAATTCCCGCCAATATCGGCTAAAACCTATAAAGGCCTGCTTGAAGCAGGTAAAGCCGCTTTTAGAAATGGCGAGATCGGCGCCGTAATCCTGGCCGGCGGGACCGCTTCGCGTCTCACCAAAAATAAAATATTCTGGGAGATCGAGGGTGGGAAAACCCTGTTACAGCTGAAATTATACGCGACTATTGGCCGGGCCCGGGAAGGCGGGATTGATATTCCTCTCTACATCATGACCAGCCCGGCGACGCGCCACGATGTCGTTAAAATGGCGAATGAACTTGGCTATGAAGAAGGAATAGATTTCATGGTTTCTGATCAAAGCATGCTGCCGGTCCTGACGCCCGGAGGCGAGATGGTCGGATTCAATGAAAGGATTCTCTTTGCCCCGACCGGCCACGGCGCTGTTTTTCCGACCATGCAAAATACGGGCGTTCTCGATTGGATGGCAAAAAGAGGCGTCAAATATGTGGTCCAGTCAAACATTGACAATCCGCTGGTCGCCCTCGATAGTCAGGACAGCAACCCGTTCCTGGCCTATGTTGGCTATCACGCGAACGCCGAAAGAGAAATAACAGCGCAGGTCTCAAGGAAAGAGCCGTTATTCATGGGAGGGATTCCTCTCTGGTACAAGCCGGAAGAAGGGAAACGGCGGCTGGCGATAATCGAAACCAATCAGATCGAGCCCAAATACTTAGAACAGTTCAATTCCTTGCTCCCATATTTTAACCCATTAACTCTTATTTATAATCTTGGGTTCCTCAGGAAATTCGACGCGGCCAGACTCCCCGTTGTTGTGATCGAAAGGGAAGACAAAGATCCAAACAGCGGTGAAGTCATCTTGAAATACGTAAAACTTGAAACCATGTCGGGCTCAATAACCATGGCTGAACCGGCCAACTTTTTACCCGACACAATTCCGGGCGTCTATCGGGAAGGCATGTTCACCCAGCTTAAAGGTCTCGATCAGCTTGAGGCCTGGAAGGCAAGACTGGTCAGCCGCTTCCCGGATTTTTTCAAGGCTTAAATTGGGCCGCTGAATATCTGTTCAATTCGGAATATAGTTGCCTGACGCCGACCAAGACATGATTTAAGTCATAGCGCTTGCAAGCTAAATAATCGGTAAGTTTTTTATCCCGCTATTTCAATTTCCTGAGATACTTTAAGTCCTCTTTGTCTTTCGGCCGGCCGGCGGCTCGCTTCATTTTGATGAGAGCTTTTAATGATGGGAAATAAACCGGGACGCTTTCAAAATCTCCTTTTTTCTTTGTTTTCCATACCTCGGCAAATGTGACTCCGGCGACGAACGGATGGATGTCCGTCTCCACGGAGTATTGCCTGATCAGGATTTTTTTGGTCAAAAGATCATTGATGGAGATGTCGGCCGTGTCATAGCCGAATTTTTTCAATGCGGCCAGCGTTCTCCCGGCATTATCCTCGGTTGGCTTGATAAAGATGTCAATGTCGAGGGTTGAGCGGGAATACCCATAGTAAGGGAAGGCCATGGCGCCGATGATAACATAGACGACCTTATTTGCGTTTAATGATTTCAGAAGGCTTTCGATATCCATTTTTTATCAACACCGTCAGGCCGTGTTTTGAGGCCTTAAGCATCATTTCCAACCGGGCCTTATAAGGAATAGAGGAGAGATAATCGAGCTCAAAATCGATCTCTTTCTTTTCGTTTGGCTTCTTTAGTTTTAAGATCGGACTCACATAAATAGTATACCACTTTGCTATTCAACCGGCAATTATGAGTAAATATTCCCGGCCGGGCTCGCTCTGGTCTTTAATGGCGGATAACAGGTTCTCAAGCCCTACAACGCCGTGAAGATCATGGAAATGAAGCGCGGCCAGGAATGGCAGGAAAACAAAGAAGCCATCGAGGCCGCGGGCGAGCGCGGTTTTATCGGCGGCCAGGCGATTATCGTCTACACCGAAGATTATTTCGGGATTTTCACGGACAGAGAATACAAAACACTTTTCACCCGCCAAAACGGCGATTCAGCAAAATCCGCGACTCGCCGCCGACCTCGGTCCAGACCAGCCCGGTCGCCGTCTGGCCGCAGGTAATGCGGGCCTTGTTGAACGGCGAAAGCTGGGCGGCCGAACATCTTTTTAATTCGGAGTACAGTTACCTGACGCCGACCAAGACATGATTTAAGTCATAGCGCTTGCAAGCTAAATGATCGGTAAGTTTTTTATCCCCAAAATCCTGCCCAGCCGGACCAGTGTTTCCAGAGTGATATTCTTTGCCCCAAGCTCGATCGTCGAAATATCCGGTTGTTTCATGCCGGCGCGTCGAGCCAGATCCGCCTGACTTAAACCCAGCTCCAGTCGTTTTTCCCTGATCAGCTTGCCGACCCTCTCAAAGTTCTTGCCGCGCGGCTGTTCCCGGCCCGCTAACTGTTCATAAACAGTTTCCCACCAGGCCCGGAAATCCGGCGCCTGATCTTTCTTCAGCCAGTAGCGCCTGATCTTCGGCCAAACCGCGACAAACTGCTTCCGGCTAATGAGAGAGAACAGCTCTTTCGGCGAATCGCACCTGGAGAGGAGAACAAAGATGCGCTCAATGAATTTTGGACGATCGGGCGACTTCAATATCCGGCCTGTTTCTCTTAGCGCTTGCGGCTTTAAGCCCCAGAAATATTTTTTATAGCTCATCAATCGTCTCCGAGATAAAAATTTTGACCTCACGGACAATATGCGAGATCATTTCCGCAGCATTAAAATCCTTATCATAAATGTCAAGATCAAGAACCCCTAATTTCATTTCCTGTCTTGAATAGCCGCGATACCACTGAATCATCCCTCTCTGATATTGCCGGCTTAGGCCTTTGAGGAATTTATGCAGCGGGCTGATCATTTTGGACAGATAGTAAATGTCAAAAATATCCCTCGGCTCATTGCGGCCGGCCGGGCTCTCGCGTCCGATCTCATCCGTTCTCAATTGCGCGCCCGTCAGCGTCACGATCTTTTGAAAATATATGGCCGCCGCGTCATAGACCGGCACGCCGTTGAAATGCCTTAGCTTCGGCCTTGGGGAAAGCACATCCTCGACAAAATCTATCTTCAGCGGCTCGGCGCTCCCCTGGACCTGAGCGGTGTAAAACCTGACGCTGGCCCTGTTCTGCGCCGTGAATTCGCTCTCAAGAGTGAACCTGGCGCTGAGGGCCCCCTCAAAGGCCTTGATGATATTCTCGATCTCAGCCGCGCCGTATTCCGGCGATAAAAGATCGAGATCGCGCGAGAACCTGTGTTTTAAATAATAGAGCTCCAGCGCCGTGCCGCCGGCCAGGGCGAACGTCTTTGCCGTTCCGGCCAATGAATCCAGCAGCTTCAGTTGTGCGGCGCGGATCGCCTCATTGATCGACATGATAACTCCCGTTATATAAATATAGTTTATAACCTATAGTCGATATAGCTTATAACCTATGAACAGAAATGTCAAGTGCATTTCTCTGGCTGGCTTCGCTCAAGGCCGCCTTCCAGCTCGGCGCCGCCCTCATGGTTTCCGCGCCGGCAAATATTCCCGGCCGGGCTCGCTCTGGTCTTTAAGCGCCTCCGGCCGTTTTCCATGATACTGTAAATTGGCCTTGACTTTATTCCATGATGGTGTAAAATGACCATAATGGCTATTAAACGACAGTTGCTGGAATGGGCGCTGGCGGAAGAATACCTGCACGGCCGAATGTCATTTATCGCCGGGCCCCGGCAAGTCGGCAAGACCACCGCCGTCAGGGATTTTTTAACCGCCCGCCATCAGGCGAAGCTCTATTATAATTGGGACGCGCAAACCGTCAAAAAAAGGTTTGCTCAAAATCCGGCCTTTTTCATGGAGGATATTCCCCCGGATATCCCGCGCCCCTATGTGGCGCTTGATGAAATCCATAAGTATCCGAAATGGAAAAACATTTTAAAAGGCTACTACGACGAATGGAAGGAGCGCGTCCAATTTGTCGTCACCGGCAGCGCTCGGCTTGATTTTTTCCGCAAAACCGGCGATAGCCTGGTTGGCCGTTATTTCCTTTTCAAAATGCTCCCTCTGGGGATAAAAGAGGCGCTTGGGCGGCGCTTCGCGATTGAGAGCGCCTGGTCGCCCGAACGAGCGCTCCCAATGATCCCGTCCGCCGAGCCTTCCGCCGCGGAAGCCATCCAGGCATTGTTGGAACATGGCGGGTTCCCCGAACCTTTTACCGTTGGCCGGGACAGTTTTACGACGCGCTGGCGGGAAAATCACATTTCTCTCATTATTAATGAGGACTTGAGAGACCTGACAAAGATCACTCATATTAAGAAGCTGGAAACCCTGCTCTATCTCCTGCCGGAAAAGATCGGCAGCCCCCTAAGCCTCAATGCTTTAAAACAAGCCTTAGAATCCGCGCACGGCTCCATCTCACTTTGGCTCGAAGCGCTTAAAAAGGTGTATTTGGTTTTTTCCGTGCCCCCCTGGACCGGCCGGCTGTCCCGCGCGGTGCGCAAAGAAGAAAAATATTACTTCTGGGATTGGGGCTTGGTGAACAATAAAGGCGCTTGTTTTGAGGATTTTATCGCCGTCCAGCTGGAACGCGCCGTGGCGGCCTGGAATGAATGGGGCAGAGGCAATTTCAAACTTTACTACGTTCGCACCAAAGACGGCCGGGAGGTTGATTTTGCCGTGGCTGACCGGCAAAGGGTATATTTACTCATTGAAGTTAAAGCCGGAGAGGAAGCCCTCTCCCCCAACCTCCCTTATCTCCAAGAAAAAACAGACGCCCCCCTGGCCATTCAACTGATCAATAAAAAACAATTCTGCGTCCAAAAAGGCAAGGGCCTTTGGGTCATGGGCGCCGATCGTTTTTTGTCAATTTTGCCCTAACCCTCGTCCCGCCCCGCTCCCGTTACCAATAAATCAAAATGTGGACCGGCCCCCATCAGCTTATTCTGGCCGCCGCCGGCATTTTTCATCAAGCCCGGCCCAGCCTAAATTCAAACTCACTGATTTCCGCCAAACAGCCGATCCCAACCGTCCAAAATGACAATTACACAAAATTCGCAAATCGCGCTTTTGCCGGAATCAAGCCGTTTTGTCGACGATAAAATGAAAACCGCCGCTTCCCCATTTTGTCGATTTTCAAAATTGGGTGAAATTTCCGGGGGGGGGGCGTCGATAATGTTCTGGGACAACTGAGAAGGTCGAATTAATCAGAGGTCTCGATACGGATACGTAAATATGCTTTCCGGGAGGAATTTCTATGCCATCTGCAATCGCTCTCAATTGTTCCGGCAGCCAGTCCCCGCAAGGTTACATCTACAGCGGCCCCAATTCCCGCCTCAGCGCTGAAGGGCGCTACGACACTCAGTGTTTCGAAGGCGGCGTCGGCAAAAGATTCCAAACGGTCGCCGAAGTCGACCTGTCAAAAGATTGGTGGTCTTACGGTATACAAGTCGACACGAATAGCGATAAACTGCCTGACACGGAAACAACATTGATCAGCAATCCGGTGCTTATCCAAGGGAAGAGAGCAATCAACTTGAAAAGTTTTCCCCTAGAGAGCGGGCACCCGTCGATCAATCCAAAGGATCCCAATCCTTTTGCCGGCGGCATGGCGATCGCGCTCAAAGACGACGGCCGATATCTTCCGGCCACGCAGCTCGAAATTTGGATCCTGCCGGAGACGCCGGGCACCCTGATCCTAGAACTCTATGACCAGGACAAGCCAACGCCGGCCAATCAGTGCGCCGATTGGTCGACAACGCCTCCCGGGCCCAAGGATTGCCTGGCCGGCGGCCTCGGCAAAGACCCGAAGAATTATTACCTGCCGACGACCGGCGACGAATTCGTCGTTAAACTGCCTCTCAACCCGACCGGCCAATGGCAGAAGCTGGTCATCCCCCTGGATAAATTCATCGATTGGAACCGCCGGAGAGATTTTTCCGAAAATCCCGACGCCCGGGAAGCCGTCCGCGGCATTACCGAAAAGCTCGGTGACGGCTTATTCAATCCGGAAAAAGGCGAAGAAGTCACTCTCCAGCTGACCCTTGTCGGGCACGACTGGAAAAGCCCGATCAACTTGAACATCGGACAAACGGTGAAATTCCTAAAACCAGCCGGGGCGAAGAAGTAATCATGCCGCCCGCATCGGCGATCAATGGCGCGCTCATTTCCTGGAAGCCGGCGGTGATCAACGATCTTGACCGGCATGATCGCGCGAACTGGGAAACCGCCGCCTGGTCAAACGACGATCCTCGTTTTAACGCCAACTGGCAGTATGACAAAATAATGTTCGGCAACGGGACCATGACGCTGACGATCGACGATGCCGGCTGTCCCAAACATTGCGACGGCAAACCATTCGCCGCCGGCGAATATCGTTCGCTTAATGAATTGCCTCCTTACGGCTTTTTTGAGGCCCGCCTGCAGGCCGCGGAAGGCAGCGGGGTGGTCACATCATTCTTCTTATCTCACACGACCTCGGGCGGCCAGGAAGAGATCGCCTTTGAAATTTTAGGCAAGGACTGCGGCCGGGCGCAGACAAATTACATTTATCAGGGGCTCGGCGGCCATGAACAAATGATTGATCTCGGCTTTAACGCCTGCCGCGGCTTGCACAACTACGGTATCGAATGGCGGCCGGACCGGATCGTCTGGTATGTTGACGGCAAGGATAAACGCTCGGTTGACGGTTCGCCCGCCGACCTGCCTTCTCAACCGGGCAAAATCATTGTCAATCTCTGGCCGACGTTCGGCCTGGACGATTGGGCCGGCGTCTTCAAATATCCGGGCGCGCCGGTCGCGGCCAAATATGATTTTATCGCTTACTCGCCGCTGGATAAAAAAGCGGCTGCCGCACCCGCGACAAGCCGGCCGGCGCCAATGAACGAATGGGTGCAAAATGTTGAATCACAGGATACAGGCAAAAAGGGGTCTGACGGCAGCGCGCTCATCAGGGCGAAAATTAATCTCGCGAAACCCATTCCCGATGGATTTGCCAAAGCCAAACTGCAGGTTTGCACCGGCCAGTGCTATCCGCAGGGCGGGCCTTTTGATATCAAACCCGGCGACAAAACAGTGACGGTCGAGGCCTATCTGCACCACCCGCTGGTCCAGTCAAGAGGCGAATACGCCCTCTTAAAGATCCATAATCCAACGACAAAACAGACGATCGAAATCAAGTTTGACATGCCGATCCCTGGTTATTAATTTTAAAAAAGAGGAGGTGAAATATTATGCAGATCAATACTCTTAGCATGGTCAGCCAGATCATTCTGGCGCAGGCCGAAACGGCCCCCAAACTCGAGATCGAAGGGACGCCGAAAGTAGAGGACTTGAACCAGCCGGGCAGCGACGGCAGCCCAAAATTAGCGGTGACGCTAAATTTCAAACAGCCGATCCCGGCCGGATTCACCAAGGCAAAAATGGAAGTTTGCACCAATCGTTGCTGGCCCGGCGATTCCGCGATCGATGTTAAACCCGGATCCAAATCGGTCACCCTGAAGGCCTGGTTTAATCATTCGGTCAAGCAGGAAAATGGGGAATACGCGTCGATCAAGATAAACAATCCAACGACCAAGCAGACGCTCGAATTCAAGGTTGATGTCACGATCCCCGGCGATTTTTAGAGTCACAAAAGGAGGCGGCTTGCCCTAAGCCGCCTCCTTTCCTCCCAGCTTTCTATTTTTTTCTAAGATCTTAAAACGCTCACTCATTCAGAGGAATTGAAAGTTCCATAATTTAGCGAGACCACGGTAAAAATCCCGGCCCAACCTAAATTCAAACTCACTGATTTCCGCCAAACAGCCAATCCCCCGATTTTCGCCTGAAATTTTCACCAAAATCTGCCGATATACTAATAGAAGAAAGGAAAAGGCGATAAACTCATGGGTCTTAAATCATTCATAGCGCCAAGAGTGCAGGATTTCGCGAGAAAGACCATTTCTCCGCGCCTGACTTCGCTCTACAGCAAAGCCGGTTATCTCAACCGCGATTGTCTTTCCGCCGGCCTGCGCGAATTAACCCCGGCGGCCGGCGGCCATGACGACGTCCTCAACCTGCTGGCCGAGCGCGGCATCCTAAAATCGAATTTCCGCCCGGCAATTTCCGATCTGAATGAGATCCAGCCCCACATGCTCGGCCGGATCAAGGCCGAACAGGTTTCGCCTCTCTTTGACCGCACGGACGCCGCGCTCTCAAACATCGCCGCCGGGCTGGAAAACGTCCATTGTGCCATCCAGTCGGACCTGGCGGCTTCGGTCCAGAACTATTCGGCGGTCAAGTTCCTCATGGCGGCCGCCTCTGTCGGCGCGGTCACCATCGGCCTGACGCTCGCGGGCGTCAACGCTTTCTGGTTCCTGGCTCCCGGCACGGCCGGGGCCATCACCTGCACGCTTTTCGCCCATGAGATAAAAGACCCTCATTCAAAGTGGGGCAAGATCTTAAAATTCGGCACGCTCCTGACCCCCGTCTTTGTCGCCGCTAATATGCTCTACGGCGGGGTGGCCGCCCATCATACGCCCGGCGGCTGGTGGGACGACTTCAAAGACGCTTTCAGCTCCGTCTATCTCCCGTTCATCGGCGGGGTCACCGCCCTGACGGCGGGCGTCACTTATCTGCAGATCAGAAGCGCGTTCAACAGCCGGATGGCGACACTGCATCTTCCCTACTCAAAGAGGCAGATCGTCACCGCGATGAGCTTAGCCAACGCGCAGATCTTGCTCAAGATCAACTACACCGCGTGGCGGTCGCTGACCTTCACGATCTTCGGCGCCGGCGCCCTGCTTGATCATTATTTCAGCTCCCTGCCCGGCTTTGCCGCACTCGGGGTCGGCCTGGTTGCGCGCTTCAATCCCTGGCTCGACAGTCACTGGCGCGAGCGAAAGACGGAAGAGTGGTCAAACCGCCTCAAGGCGCGCGTTGATCATTTGAATTACCGGGAGGCGAAACTGAGCGACGGCCGCACCGTCAAGATCCAGGCCGAAAAAGGGACGGATAACCAGATCTACTTTGAGCTCAAAGACGGCGAGCGGATCCGCAGGATCGAAGCCCCGAGCACCAAAGACATCTCCAGGGACAAAGCGCTCAAAACTCTAAATGAAAATCTTATCAAGCAGATCCAGGGCGAAAAGGCCCGGCTGGTCATGGAAGCGATAAACGACCAACACCCCGATGGGGAATTTCCGCGGTTAATGGAGATCCTCCGCGGCCTGATCAAAACCGAGGCGCTAATGAATGAAACACGGGATATCGAGGACCTGGAAAAGCTTGTCGCGACTGTCATGGAAAAACCGGAGGACGAAATGATCCTGCTCGGCAACCTCCCCGTCTTCCTGAAAGACGACGCGGCCGCGGCTTTGCGGGAGCGGCTCAAGCGCTGCCTGCGCGCGGAAGACGACCTGGTCAATAAACTGCGCTCCGCTTTCCGCACGGCCAACCGGATCAGATATTCGACCATGCACCAGATGGGGGTGGAGTATGTCAGCGGCCTGGGCTTGAAATACGGCGGACTGCTGGCCCTGACCGCCCTGGGCGTCAAAGACCCGCTCGCCTGTTTCCTTGACCTGGCGACCGCCTACTTCGGCGGCTGGACTCTCTTCGCCGACTGGCACTCCGGCCCCGCCGCTATCGGCTCGGCCATCAACCAGAAGCGCTCGCTCTTCAACGTCCAGGAAGAGCCCTATATCTCCGATTCGATGCGCAAAAAGATGACCGCTTTCTGCACCCGCCTGGTCGCCTACATCAAAGAGCCGGAGCGCAATTTATCTAAATTTGTCAATATGTTGATGCAGGAGTATCCGTTCGTCGAGGTCTTGCTTTGCGGCGAAACCCCGCCCTACGGCGACATCAAGAACGTCAAGGACCTGCGTAACGCCGGGGCGGCGCAAAAGTTCATCTGCGACGAGCGCGACAAGATCTATGACAAATTCCAAGAATGTTATCTGAAACTGCCCGAAACCGGCGCGACGCCGGAACAGGACAAAGCGGCCGCCGAAGCGCTAATCGGCGAATTTGAGAAGTTAGGCCGGCTCTATTATGATATTAAAGCCCCGGACGCCTACATTCCCCGCCTGCGGGCAATGATCGCGCAGGGCAAAGATCCGGCCACGCAAACGATAACAAAGGATTGGTTCGATCTTAACGGCGAAGAGCCCTTTATCCGGATGACCTACGAGGCGATCAGGTATCGCGGCCTCTTTTTCCGCGAGCAGGCCCGCGGCCTGCGGCTAAAAGTCGCTCATGGCGCCATCTCTCATGATGAACTGCTCAAACTCTACCGGGAAGTGCTCGATATCTTTTCGGTCGAGATCATTCACAGCGTGCGCAAGTTCGACACCGGAGACGACAACTATAAGACAAAGACCGCCAACCTCTCGACCCCCGAGACCCGTCTGGGCGACACCTTCTACCAGGTCTTGCAGCTCAAGGAGCGGGAGCGAAGCTCGCCCGAAGACGCCGGTTACGATTTAGCCGCTCATAACGTTCCGGCCACCCACGTCCGGCTTAGAAATCCGAACTACAACCACCGGCCTGGCTCGGCGCCCGAAAACCACAAATATCTCTGGGTCAGGCGGGAAGATATGCTCGAAATTTTCCCCTTCTCGCGATCGATGTCCAATGAGCTCAAGCTCGTCAACAACACGCCGCCCGAGGCCCACGAAAAAGAGTTCGACCTGACCGTCGCCGGCCACGCGCTTAGCGGCGTCCGCGGCTTTTACAGCAATGAGAAGGTTCTTCCGCCACAGCACCTGATCGACTGGCACGGCCTAAAGATCGCCCGCGACAATCTGACCTGGATCGCCGGGGAAAAAGACGCGCCGGCCGGCTTTAAGGAGGTGTTCAGGGACTGGGGACGCTCCGAATACGGCGGCAAAGAATACGACCGGTTCGCCGAAAAGGGCGCTCTCTGGTTTATCGACAAACCGGAGGTGCTCGTCCTTGCCCCCGCCGAGTATTACAACATCTGCGACGAGGCGTACATTGTCATCAACAGCGAACGCGAACTGCCGGCCGAGCTCGAACATACCGCCCGCAAAGACATGCTCCTGCGCGTCGTCAACCAGGACGCGCTCAAGGCCGATTTCCCCAATCCCGACCCGGCGCGCCTGATCGACTGGGTCATGGGCTGGCGCTACCAGGACGCCTCTGTCGGCATCCGCTACAAAACGGCGGACGGCCAGGATTTCAACATTCCGTATCCTGAGAGCCGCGACAGCTTTATCAGGGAAGACCGGCAAGAGGCGGGTTTTCACGGCAAGGATTTCTGGAAAGAGGCCGCTTATGGCCGGATTAAGGCCAACGAGCGCGGCGCGCGCTATCTCGAGGCCTATTCGCAAGAACATTTCTATCTCGGCCGGGTCAAGACCGAATATCCCATCCACCTGCATCCGAAAGAGAAGATCCAAACATTCACCGAAGCCGGCCGTGAATACGACATCAGGTTCGATGTTTTTGCCGACCGCACCGGCGCCGCCACCTGGCTGGTGGCTGACTACGGCGACAACTACCGCGATCCGGAGGACAAAGACGCCGACCAGTTCTACAACCGCCACCGATTCGCTTTTCTCGATTTTGACCGCGAGGCCAAACAACCCTTTAACCCGGGTTTTATCGTCCGCAAGCTGACTTACGACGACAACAAACGGATCGCTTTCACGACCCTGCTGACCAATTGCGAGACCCTCCCCGTCGAAAAGAAATTCGCCGGCGTTGATTCCGCCGAAGAGCTTGAAGCGCTGGAGATCAACGCTTCCGGCAAGATATTCTACGATCCGGCCGGCCAAACCTGGTCGCCGGTCCAAGACGATAAGCACACCGAAGAGCTCGGCCAGGGCGCCCTCAAAATGAACGGCCTGCTCCACATCAGAAAGGCTGACGGTTCAGAGGCGATCGTGCCTTTGCGGGACTTGCCGCGCTCGCTCGCCGACCCGGCCGAAGCCAGAAAAACGCTCGAAGTGATACGCGGGGAAGACGGCGCGCTGACTTTCGTCAAACTGCGCCGCCGCGACTCCATCATGGACGATCCGTATTTTGTCTATACCCTGCCGGCCAATCTTTACGACCTGCCCGACGTCAAGATCAAGGGGAAATATCAGGACTTGAGTTGGCGGCTCGAAAAAGATGACCTGACCACCCGGCTTGAGGCCGACGGCGCCCTCCGCCTTTTTGGTGAAGACGGCAAAGATACCGGTCTCACACTCGACGCGGCCGATCTCCTCGATCTCGAAGGCAAAAAGTTCCTGGCCAACCCTCAAAGGCACATGGGTCGCCAGGAAGATTTCTATCAAAATGACGCCAACAACTATGAAGGGACCCGAGAATACCGCCCGCGCCTCATCAAGAGCCAGGGCGAGATCAAGCTGATCCTGACGCGGGTGGAAAAAGTCAAGCTCGATCGGGTCCCCCAAGAACTCGCGGGCGAGCGGCCGGCAAAAATGTTCTTCTCCATCCCCACCTCCGCGGCCAGGGTCAGGGTCGGCAAGACGATAAAGTGGCTCCCCCTCTCGCTGACCAAGCCGATCTCTTATATCCCGACCCCCGACCAGGCGGCCGTCGCGCTGACTATTAACGGCAAGACAAAATATTTCAACGCCGCCCTGCCGGCGTTAGAGGGCCTGCCGCGGCTGACCTATTTTCTGCGCTACAATAAATCCGACGGAAAATTCCACGCTATGGGCTTTAAAAAACCGGATCGGACTGACAACGGCGACACGAAGTTCGAAGCCGATGACCTGGGCGCCGTTTCCGCGGCGATCGAAACCGCCCTGCGCAAATTCCTCCCCGCCGACCTAACAAAAGCCGAAAAGATCGGCGTCGAGATCATGTACACGCTCCGCCCCGAGTTCATCAACGGCGAGTTCCACAGCGTGGTGCACGGCCAGCGCCAGGTCGGCGCCACCTACGAAGACGAGGCCTTCTTTCCCACCTGGCAGGCGCAGTTCCGCGACGAATATTTCTACGGTATCGGCCGCGAGCTCTTTTCCGAGGCCAGCCCGCCCGGGCGCCTTTTCCGCGCCTGGTCCCTCCAGCTCGGCAAGACCCACGACCGCGACGCCAACGGCAAATACAGCGGCAAGCCGATCGAGAACGGCACCCAGTTCGTCACCAAACACAGTCAGCTCTTTGAGATGGTCGAGGCCGCGATGGGCCTGCCCAAAGGGGCCATGCTGGCCGCCGCGCCTCTGCTTGACCGCGTCGGCGCCTACGAGCAGGCGGTCCACAAAAAGAACTTCGTCAAGCTTGTCCTCTACAACCGCAACCTGGGTTGGCTCTCGGGCGTTTCCGAAGACGAGCAGGGGGTACTGGCCCTGGCCTTAGCCCTGGGTTATAAATTAAGATATCACGTCAAGACCACCGCCTTCGAGTCCCACCCGACCACCTACAACCAGGTTAACAATCAGGATAACAATCGCTACAATACCGCCCTCGCGCAGGCCCGGGATGTCCTGATCCCCTATGAATTGAGAGAGATCCGCAAGTTCCTGGGCGGCAAGCCGATCGCCGACACTTGGAAACAGAAATACGAACACCTCATGTTCAGGAGCTGGTACGAATACCCCAAGGCGGAGCTGGCCCGCCAGGTCTCGCCCGTCGTCTCGCTCTTCAGTCTCGGCAAGATCATGCCCTATTTCTACGATCCCTATTTCATGGCTTCGTGGGCGCTCGACTTCGCTCTCGGCATCGCCAACTACAGTTACACCAGGAAGATGCTCGGCCGCAATACCGAAGCCAGCGATCATGGGCCGCTGACCTGGTCCATGTTCATCGGGCCTGCCATGAACCAGGCCTTCATGTACCCCGCCCTGCGCGGCATTATCAATCTATTCCGCAAGGGCTGGCAGTACGGCGCCTTCGTCGTCACCGCGCTCGGCAAGGCCTCGACCGTGCCGCAGGAGAACAAGACCTTCCTCAAATATCTTATCGGGGCCGACCTGTTAGCCGCCTCCTATTACTTCTACCAGGTCGTGCCCGACGGGGTCAGGTACGGCTTCAATCCTTTCGACAAGGGCTCCCTCATCAGTTTGGGCTGGGCGTTCGCCGCCGCCGGCTGGAATTGGGGCGGGCTCTGGTTCATCAAGCAGTGCGAGACCGGCAATTCGCAGAATAAATCAAATGAATACGGGCCCCTGAAATTCAGGCAAAAACGCGCAGCCGCCGTGAAAAAACACAACGCCGACTCCAACCGGCAGGGCGATGAATACGTCGCGGCGTTAGGCCACGCGGAGAATGGCGAGAATGAAAAAGCGATCGGCCTTCTGCAAAAAATCATAGCTTCACCCGCCAAAAAGAGCAGCCTGGTCTGGAAAATATTGGCGGAAAAGCTTCGGGAAAAACTCCCTTCGAAATCGTGAAATTTTTGCCAGTTCTTGACGATAATATTATAGAAGGAAAGGGTGTAATATGACCAACATATCAGAGTTGCCGGCCATCCCCGTTTACCAAAACGGCGGCGGCGGCATTGACACAAGGAATATATATTTTCACAAACCCAGCGTGACCAACTTCCAGCGCGGCCAGCTCTCCGTCCCCGACGAATGCGTCCAAAAAAAAGGCGGGAGCGAGACCGATTATCACGTCTGCCTGCTTGAGCGGAACCGCACCCTGCTACGGAATGAAAGGGCGCGCGTCATCGGCTATATTACCGACATAATTTCCAACGCCGCCGTGGAGAGCGGCCTGGTCGCGGCCGAGGCGAAGGCAGAGGAGCTGACAGGCCGGCGGCAGGATTTCTGCCGCAAGGAGAGCGAACCGTATCGGCCGGCGGGTGTGATTGACGCCCTCGAAATCCTCGCTGTCGACGGTTTCGGCAAAATGGACGGCGGCTTCCTGATCGACCGGCCGTTCAAAATGGATATGCCCAAAAGAGACGCTAAACTGCTCATGACCGCGGCCCGGTGGGCGATCGACATGTTCTTCATCAGCGCGAAACCGGAATACCTGACCCTCGCCGAGCAGTTCCTCCGCTATAACCTGGCGACCAATGTCGACCACAGCCAGCTCCGGCACCTGCCTTATGCCGAGAAGAAATCGCACCAGGTTTATCCCGTCCACGACTACATCCAGACCCAGCTTTTTCTCCTGCAGGCCCTGAGCCTGCACAATCCCGGCGGCGCCATCGAGTTCTCCAATGAGATCGAGGCGATGTTGGACAACCCGGATTGCCTCGCAAGCCACGGCATCGACGATATCTCCCGCGAGGGCTATCTCAACCAGATCCGCATCTTCAAGGGCTATCGCTATATCTTCAATCCCCCTTCGCGGGGACTTGCCGAGTCGAATGTCCTGGATCTGCTGGCAAAGAGCGTCATTTGGTCCGGCGAAAAACAGGGCCGCTTTCTCCCGGCTCTCTGGTGGGTCGACGAAATGAGCCGGAAAGACCTGCGTTTTGACGAGCTGACCGCGGAATTGCTGAACGCCCACATCAAAGCCAGGGATAAGCTGACCGCCGAGGATGCGATCAGCGCTTATAAAGTCATTCTTTTCGACCGGCCGGAGACCACCCGCAAATACGGCGGTTTTTTGAAGATCGGCCTCGAGGCGTTCTTCGGCATCCTGATCGCCTGTTTTTTTCCCCTCGATCCCGCGGCGGAACCCGATCCCGCGACGGAATTTGATCCCGCGGCGGAATTTGAAAAATATATCGACTGGGACAAGCTCTATCAGCCGAAATACGCCGACCTGCGCGAGGCCCTCGGCCTCCTGGTCAGGGAAGAAAGCCGGTTTTCGCGGACCGCGCGCGGGGTCGGCTTTGATTGGGATCCCACCCCCAAAGCCGCCATCGGCAATTTAGGACTTGAGCTCGGCCTGCGCGATGTCGCCCTGCAGGATAACACGCCCGTCAAATACGAATTTGACATCCGCGCTCTCAAGACGCCGCGGGAGCGGCTCAATTATGTCGTCGACCACCTGCTCGACTTTGTCCTCGATCTTGATGACAGCGTCAAGAACCGCATCCGCGATGAAATGCGAAAAGACAGGAGCCAGCCATGAGCGAACTTTCGGCCCTCGGGCCAACCGGCACCGGCTATAAAATGATCAATTTCCAGGACAGCGGCCCCTTAAGCGGCACCGTCAATAGCGCCGTGATCAGCCGCGAAGGGGAAAAGAAATTCGACGAAGAGATCGGCCATGTCGATGTCAAGGTCATTTTTATGCAGATCGAGGACGCCTGGCAGTTCCCCGTCGAAGAAGTCCGGCTGAATTGGGAGAAAGGCATACTCACTTTCATCAAAATGGAATGCAACCGCAAAAATGACCGGTATCTCGACTGGCTCATCAGCGGCCAATATGATCCGATCATCCGGCGCTTCCTAGCCGGCGTAAAAGCGGCCGGCGTGCCAGTATTGATCCATCCGATCGGCCACGAAATGAACGGCCGGAGTTTTGGCGAGCTTGACGAGCGGCCCGGCCATTATTACTGGTATCCCTGGGGAGATGCGGGAGATTTTGGATTAACCTCGGTCAACGGGCCGACAAAATATAAGCGGGCCTTTAATAACTTTCTCAAAATAGCGAACGAAGAAAAAGTCGAGAATGCGCTCTGGGGCGTGAATTTTCACGTCCTGCGCCCCAATATCGCCCAAGGCGGGATCAATGAAGAGGCTGACTTTTTCCAATATTATCCGCCTACCGATCCGGGCTATCCGGCCGACGGCGCCAACAAAATAGGCATTATTCTTTTTGATTCGTATTGCCCCTTACACGCCCAGGAATGCGGCCAGGTGGGCGATTGGCTGGCGCGCTCTTTTATTCAAATGGATGAAAAGATCGACAAATACAACGACGATCTCGAGAAATACAACAAAAGCCATCCCGATCGCCCAAAAACCAAATTACTTAAACTCCCGTACGGCATCGGCGAAGCCGGGGCAAAAGTTGACTGGCAGTTCCCGTCGATCATTTCGGTCTTTAACGGCACCCATCCGGCCCTGAAAGCCAAAGGCATCAAGCCGATCTTAAGCATTTACTATAACGTGCCGGAAGACGCGGTCTATGCCACCCATATAACACCGCTAAAAGGCGGGCTCATTAAGCCATTTCAAGGATTTCTCGCTTCTCTGAACAATGATCAATTCGATTTTCGTCCCGCCAAACTGGCAAATAATCCCAATCTGGCTCCTTACCCTTTGCCGGCGCCGCCCGCGCCGCTCCCCAACCCTAACGCTATTATCCGGGAGATCCCGGATTTTGTTCTCCCCTCGCAGATCGGCCAGCGGGTCTGCCGGCCGCCGCAGAAGGGAGACAACTGCCTCTCCGCCTATCCCGAAGAGCGCGACCTGCCGCCGTACGCTACGCCCTACGGCGCGGTCGTCGACCCGAACAAATTATCGGCCAAGGAATTAAAGATCAAACGCTCCATCGGCGATATTTTCGACCGGCGCGTCCATCTCAGAAAACTCAACGAGAAGAAGCTGGCTCTCCGGCTGATGCGCGGCGATCTGCCGCTCAAGACGGTGGAACAACTGCTCGAGGCGGTCGCCCGCTTCAAACTAAACCCTCTCTCGCTCCTGCGCGATGCCATGAAAACCACCCGGGAAGTCAATCCGGATCTGCTTAAGATCGTGAAAGGGATCTCGCCGGTCATAGCCGATTATCTCGATCAGCCGTCGACTTTCTGGGACAACATGCTCATTCTCCACCGCGTCTATACCCAGAAGGCGATCGAGAATAATGACCAGTCGCAGGTCAGAAAGAGCATCGGGCTCGGCCGGCGCTTGAAGGATCAGATACTCGAACAGAAAAAGATCGAAGCCCGTTTCTTTGCCTCGCCGCAGGTCCCCAGCCAGGATTACGAGTACCCGCGCCTCCTCCTTTCAATTGCCGAGGGCTATTCCCTGCTGCGCGAAGCCCGCTCCGAAACTTACAAGATCGGCCTGGCGCTGGCCGAAGACGCCCTCAAGCGCCTCAATCCAAAGGGCAGTGACAGCAACCGCGAATATTACGCCATCATTAACGGCATCATCATCGCCGCCGACCTCCATGCCCGGATCGCCCAGCAGTTGATCAAAGAAAAAAATTATGACGCGTCACGGGACCATTACGAGGTCAGCCAAAAACTCTTCCAGGCCGTCGCCGAGATCAATCTCAAAAACAACCGGGGGCTTAGCCTGGCAACCTCCGGGATCGAGGTCGTCGCCTCCGTCGACGAGATCAAGAAGTCATTGGACAGTTCTTATCAGGCCGGCCACATCACCGAAGCAGAGATGAACGCCGGCAGTCACGAGATCTTCCGCGTGCTGAAAGGCAAAGACCTGCTCCGGCTGGCCGGCCTGGCGCTGGAAAATCCATACAAGCCGTATAACGAAGCCGGCTATCAGGACTTCTGCCAGATACTGGCTTATCTTGACGCCGGTCTTACCGAGATCATTGAGGGCTCGCCCTACGGCGACAACCGCTATTTCCTGGCCCGGGCCAACCAGCTCATCGCTCTGGCCCTGAAAATGCTCTCCGACAGTTTGGTCCTTTCCACCTCGCAAAAAAATGATGACCCCAAGAAATATGAGGAGGATTCAAGAAAGACTTTTCAAGCAGCACTAGATCTCCTTCAAAAAGCCGCGCCTGATCTCCTGCCGGCTGAATTCATCAAGAAGACGGATCGGCTGCTCACGCAGAATTTCGGCTATAACTCTGTCATGGCCTCTTATGACCTTTACCAGCTTGTCTACAGCAAAGAATTGGTCAGGGGGTTTTGGCTCTCGCTGGCCGACGTTATCTCAACGACCTCATTGCGGACAACCAGAGAATTGATCAGACAAGCCAATACCATTCTCAACTTCCGTCTGGACATTGCCGACGAGCTGACAAAGCTGGCTGGTTCGTATCTTGATAAGGGGGAGGCGGTCCTGCGCCAGCGGAACCGGCTCTCCCCTGAGCTTGATGACAGATTTGAGGAACGGGCAGCCGACCTGCGGGCCGGCCTCCTCATCCAGATGGCCGACAACGAGCTGCGTCTTTCAACTTTCAGGCGGCTGAACAATCCATTCATGAGAACTTTTAAGTTTATTACGCCGAACCAGCCGCTGGTCGAGGGCGATTTTTATAAGATCACGGTCCGGCCCGACTTTTCCCTGCCTTATCAGCCCGAATTAAACGGCGACGCGTATAATCTGATGGGACTCCTGAGTCTCCGGAAAAACCAGGCAACGATCACGGAAGCAAGAATAGATGAGAAAGATTATTGGTGGCGGGCCACGCTCAATGACCCAATTACTTTCCAGATCAATAAAAGCGATGCCTCCGTCTCCCGCGCGGGCGGCGGTTGGGAGGTCACCGTCACAAGGCAGGTGCCGCTCAGCCAGTGCAAAAACCTCGATGAAGACGGTGAAAGATGTTATGACCAAAAAGACATCTACGACATTGATTTTCCCAGCGTCCAGAGCTTGATCGATAATATCGAAGGCGCCATGAAAAACAGGGAGATCTCCGCCACGGCCTATCTTAGGATCGAAGCCGCGCTCGTCCTGGCCGATCTTCATCTCATCCATAGCAAGAACGGCCAAACCCCGGCGGCGGTGATAAAAGAACTCGTGCAGGCGACGGCCGTCCTGACGCCCGAGATCCGCCAGATGATCGAGCTCCAGCCGGAGCGCAGCCGCTTCCTCCTGGCGGCCAAATTCGATCTCAAGCTCGCCATGGCCTACACCGTCATGGCCGCCGAATACCAGAAACAGGGCGATAACACTCAGAGAGATGCAATCCTGAAAAGGGCCGAGATCATTCTGGACAACAAAGATGCGAAAACTCCGGGCGTCCGCCAAAGACTGGAGCAGGCGGCCGCTACGGCGAAAGAGAAAAAAGAGCCGCCGCTCTTTGATCTCCACGATCTCCTGGCCTCGACTTATCATCAGCTGGCGATCGTCAAGGCCATTTCGCTCAAGGGCTCCAAGCAGAAATATCTTAACCTGGCCTATATGAACCTTTACGCGCAGTTCGCTTATAGCGAAAATCTGTCGGCCGGCACGCGTCAGGCGGTCGATCGCGCCCGAGAACTGCTTTTCGCTTTCGTACCCAGGCCGCATAAGCCAAAGAGAAAACCGGGAGGGTCCTTATAAAGGATTTAAATCATGGGTCTTGATGGAACATTAAGCATTGCCAATCCTGATATTTGCTCTCTGCTCCGGTCCGCGCCGGTCGCCGGCGGCGGCGCGGCCGAAAAGAGCGGCGCAACCGCCTGCGACCTGAAAAATGACGCCTACTTAAAGATCAAAGAAAATACTTTCAAGATGCTCAACGCGGTCATCACTTCAAATTCGGACATCAGTTGGGAATTTACTGACCAGGCCACCGGCGAACGCCGCTTAGGTTTTAAGGGCTGTCGTCTGCCGAAAAAAGTCCTCTATGAGTTGCTGCTCATTCGCTGGCTGCTTCTGCGCGAGATCGGCTACAACTGGGGTGTCGGCAAGACGCTCAAGTCGATCGAGAGCGAAGATTTTCCAGATATTTTCCAGTACACTGACGAGATCACCCTGGCTCCGCTTTTAGACGACCGCCGCTTCCCGGATGCGCCGTTCCGCATCAATTACTGGCGGGCCCGGATCGCGCTGATCCTGGCCAATGATATCGACAATCCTTCTTCCCGTCGCCTTCTTAGGATGCGATTCGGGGAAGGCCAGCCGCACGCAAAAGGGTTTGTCTTTGGCATCGCTATTCCAAATATTCCGGACAATCAGCCCATGAGCCGCCAGCAGAAATTCGAGATCTTTCGTGACATCTATGACAAACTCATCGCGCCAAAAGGCGGCAAGATCAAAGCGCTGAACGATCCTCTGGTCGAAGCCGAGGCCCTCATCGCGCAGTACTTCTACGCCGACAGCGCCCCCGCCGGCGGCCCAAGCCGCGATTACAATTATCTGCAAACGCGGATAGAAAAAGTCCTCGGCGACACTGCTCAACTCGACAAAATGCCGTCCGGCAACTTTAATGTCTTCAAGACGCAGTACTTTCTTGGCCTGGCCGACGAATACATCGCGTCATATATCCGGGACCGCAGCAACCCGATAAAAAAAGACATAACGAGTTATGACCGGATGCGGCCCGAGGCCTACCGCTATCGGGCCCAGGCGCTTAAACTCCAGGCCCAATTGCTGATGATCAACACCCCCAATCATCATCCGTTCTATGTTGAACGGCTGAAAAAGATCGCCGCTCTCCTGAAGGAGTCGCAGGAACTGGTCAATAAATATGTCATGCTCACGACCGTGGCGGAGGAAACTCAATACAAGACCATTGTTATTAACTCGGAAGACGACAAGATCTACAGCGATCTGATCAATGTCCTTGACACGGAAGTCCTCGGGGCCTCCGCTCTCTACCAGTTGGGTCTGGCCCACAGTTATTTGCCGGGCGAAGCAGCGGCGTCGGACTCCCAGCGTTATCTCAATCGGGCCCAGACCATGGCCGAGCATGCCGAAAGACTCCTGGGCCAGGCAGCCACCCAGTATCAGGCCGCCATCAAGGTTAATGGCCGCCGCCCGATCGAAGGGACAAAATTCTGGCGCGACTCGATCACCGCCGATCTCCAGCTTTTGAAAGCCGAGATCATCCTGGCGCAGAAAGACGCCGCGAACGCCGCTTTGGATATCGCCTCCGGCATTCTGACCGCCGCGCTGAATAAGCAGGATTTTCTCACCGCCGAACAGACGCTCAAGGCCCGCCTCTCGCTCGCCGAGATCGCCGTCCGCCGCAAACTGCCCGAAGAAAAAAAGGTCACCGGCCTCTTGAGAGCGGCCGCCCCCCTCTTTGATCCCGCCTACGATCCGCTCACCGATACCAAGGGCGCCCGGGCGCTCGCCATCTTGCAGAAGACGGAGCCGTTTGACCGGACCAAGCTCCTGGCCGGCCCGGTCCGGCTCGCGCAAACCAAAGCCCTGCTCGCTCTCGGCCAACAGAAAAAAGACGAAAAGATCTTAAGCGCCGTGCTCAAATTGGCCGATGAGCTGATCGCGGCCGCCCGCCCTGACGGCAAATTTGGTCCGTCTCTGGTTTCCGACACGGAGTATACCCCGCCCAACAACGGCGTCCTGGCCGATTACCAGCTCTCGGCCGCCCTGCAGATCAGGGGCGACGCCTATCTCGCCCTCTCCAGCATCCCCGAGGCCGGGCAAAATTATGAGGCCGCCATCTCCGTCTTCTCTTCCGCCGACGGCATCGCGCTCAATTATTTCGCGGCGGCCGGCCGGGCCGACATCTATAACTGGACAATGGAATACGACAATGCGATCGACGCCTACGATAAGCTGATCAAAGACCCGCGCCTGATCGAGAGCGTGCGCGATGCCGCGCAGCTGGGCCGGGCGGAGGCCGTCCTGCGGCAGCAATTCGCCAAAACTTCGGAAGGGGCGGACAACCTGGCCGATGAGGTAATAGGTCTGGCCAATGCCATTCTTGACAAGAAAGATTCCGAGGCCTACCTTAGGCGCCGCGCCGAAGAATCGCTCGTCGAAGCCCTGATCGCCAAAAGATCGACCGGCGTCCCCCAGCTCATCGCGATCGCCGATAACCTGCTCGCCTCCCAGGGAGAAGGCGCCAGCCGCTCGATCTATCTGCGGGTGGTCGAAGGCATGCTCTATAGCCGGAATTTCGACCGGGCGCGGAGCTTGTTCGACGCTTTCTCCAGCATTTTCAAGACGCCGGAAGCGGGGACCGAAGACGATCTCCGGCTCAAGGTGGCCCGGGCCGAGTTTTCGCTCTACCAGAGAAGTTATCCGGCAAGCGCGCTCGAAGACCTGATCGCCGCGGCCAAAACGCTTGCCGCTCTGCCTAAGCAGAAGGCCGATGTCTTTCTGGCTTCCCGGATCATCAAGGGGCTGATCCTCTATTACAACGGCAATAAGGACTACGACCTCTCGCTCAAAGAGATCGACGCGGCTCTGGCCGAAAAGAGCGCGATCGGGGCGATCTTCAAGGCCCGCGGCGTCTCGGAGGCCAGAGTCAATGAATTCATAAGCGAGTTGCGCGTCGAAAAAGGCAAAGTCCTGAGCTACGCGAAACGGTTCGACGCGGCGCTCAAGTATCTCGGCGCGTTAAAGCCGGACAATCTCTCGCCGCAATATCGGGTTGAATATTATATCCTTCAGGGCAACATTTATACTTACGGCCGAGGCAAGGACGACGCGGGCAAACGCATCAAGGACCCGGCCAAGGCCCGGGCAAACTATGAAACGGCCATGGCCCTGGCCGGCAAGCTCGAGAGCGTCGATCTCAAGAATTATTATCTGGCAAAGATCCAGCTTGGCTATGCCCAGCTCGCCCTCGAGGAGCGCCGCATAGGCGATTTCCGGCGGGCCCTGAGCGAAGTCAAGCCCTACCTGCCCGGCATCGCCACCCTCTGGCGCCGCGAGCTGATCGAGCGCGACCTGCGCCGCCTGCGCCGCGCGCTGGGCGATGATTCGCAGGTCCGCCTCGGCGTCGAATATTTCGGCGACGACCAGGGCAACCATGAGTTCCGCCTGACCGAAGAACTCGGCTACACTTTCAACCTTGCGTCCGAGATGACACTGCGGCCTTTCCTCAAAATGACGACCGACATCAAAGCCGGGGCCGTATTGCAGAGTTATTATTCCGGCCTCGAATTTTCGCCGGTCGACTGGGTGGGGCTTGATGCCGACGGGCGGCTGGCCAGCCATTTCCTCTCCGGCGACCGGCTACTCCAGCAATACCTGCGCCGCCACGACACCGGCTTCGGCCTGCGGCTCGATTCGCCCTTTGAAACGGCCGGGCTCCAGGGCCTGACCAGCTACTGGCGGGCCGAGCTCGACAACGCGAACCGTGAATTGGGCACATATTATGCCAATTTATTTTACACCGTCGGCCAGGATACGGACATCGAAGCCCTGGAGCGGTTCTCGGTCGGCGCCGAATACAGCTATTACCGGTTCCCCTACAACGGTTCTTTCCCGTCGCGGAACCGGATCACCCTACCCTCCCTTAAATATGTTTACGGCTTTCTTGACGACGCGCTCATCCTGCGCCCGCGGGCATCGTTCATCAGCGAAACCGGCATCGACTATGAATGGCGGGGCAACGAGCGGGCGGCCCGGCGCGTGGCCAATTTCGGCCTGGCCGGCGGCCTGGAGGCCAGCCTCTCCGAGGTCATCCCGTACGTCACGCCAAAACTTTCTCTCGGTTACCAGGGCGTTCGCCAGGACATGCGGAAAAACGGTGATTACAAACTGCCGGTCAATTCCTGGAACGCGGGCTTTGTCATCAATTTCGACTTTGAACAATAAGTGAAATTTTCGCATCGGCCTGACGATAATAATATGGTAGGTATAAGCAGGAGGATTTAAGCTATGAGCGATGTATCGTTAATTAAATTCGCGGGAGCATTCTGGGATAATGTCCTATATAAAGGTAAAAGCTGGGATCAGGCGGCAGCCGTAGCCGAAAAAGACGCGTCGAATATGTCTATTGTTAAAGCCGGCGGCCGGATATTGCTTGGCGCCGCGCATCTTATCGCTTCTGCGGTCCCGGCCGGCTGCGGCGGGGAGGATACGACCAAAGCCAATTCGCTCTGCAACTCCACCGGCGGCAGAAATCCGAGAATACTCAAACAGAACGATCCCCAATATCCCGTCGCCATCGATCCGAACCCATTCCATGTCGGCGCCGAAGCGCTGGCCCAGGAGGGTGGCGCGCCGGTGAGCTGGCCCACGGTCAAGCCGTATGCCGAAAGTTGTGACGGCTCCTACGACAAGATCACCGTCACGTGCAAGTTTGTCCCCGAAGCAGGCCAGCCCCTGCCGCCCAACGGCTCGCTCGATCCGCTTGGCAATCTTGTGCTCACCTACAAGGCGGATGAAGACTTGAAGCGCAATTTCTCCCAGCCGATGTTGAGCAGCGCTGTCTGTACTGCCAGCGATCACTACGGCAATACTGGTTTCATTCTCAACCGCTTCTATCCCGAAGCGGCAACCGAAATCCCTCAGGCGGGGATCATCGGTCCCTATGCCGCCCGCGTAAACGAAAATATCGGCCTCTCCGCCGCCAATGCCGATGAAGCCGTCTACTCCTACACCTGGGACTATGGTGACGGCACCACCGGCTCCGGCTCGATCCCGGCTGCCAAGGCCTACACCCAGACCGGCACCTACACCGTCATGCTCACCGTCGCCCGGCTCGACGACCCGACGGTCAAGAGCGTCGTCACCCAGAGTATCACCATCGTCTCGCAGTCGGTCGAACCCCCGGCCCTCTCTCTTAACGCCCCCTATGCCGCCTACATTAATGAAGCGGCCGCCATGACCGTCGTCAATCCCGACACCGCCAACTGGGATTATACCTGGGAATACGGCGACGGCTCGCCGCTCGAAGCCGGCACCGCCGTCAGCCACGCCTATACTCAGTTGGGAACTTACACCGTCAAGCTCACCGCCACCAACAAGAGCGACACGTCCATCAAATATTATCTGACCCAGTCGGTCTCGGTTGTCTCCGCCTTTGTCGCCATCCCTTCGGCTGTCATCTCCGGCAACCTCAAGTATTCATATAATGAGGGCGACACCCAGACCGACATCGCCGCTTATTCCGACGATCTCTACGCCACCTTCAAGTGGAGCATCACCACCCCGGACGGCAATATCGAGACCTTCGACGACGCCACCATCCTCTCCTACACTTTCGCTCTCAAGGGCGATTATGACTTCCGGCTCGAGGTCACCGGCGCCGACGGCGCGACCAAAAATTACGAGATCAGGCCCATCTCCGTCTATCCTGTCTCTGTCGCGGTCCCGCAGGCGGGAATCATCGGACCCTTCAGCGCCAAGGTCAACCAGGATATCGCGCTCTCCGCCGCCAATGCCGATGAAGCCATCTACTCCTACACCTGGGATTACGGTGACGGCACGACCGGCTCCGGCTCGATCCCGGCTCCTAAGGCCTATACTCAAACCGGCACTTACACCGTCATGCTCACGGTCGCCCGGCTCGACGACCCGACGGTCAAGAGCGTCGTCACCCAGAGTATCACCGTCGTCCCGCAGACGGTCGAACCCCCGACCTATCAACTGGACGTCCCCGGTTCGGCGGAAGAAGAGACCGCGGTCAACATGGCCATCACGCTGGACGATCCCGCCGCCTGGACGGTCGACTGGCAGTACGGCGACGGTTCAGCCATCGAGAGCGGCACGGCCGTTAGCCATGCCTACGCCGCACCCGGCAAGTATGGCCTGGTTGTTACGCTGACGAACGTTGCCGATCCCGATTACAAGCTCTACATACGGTCGGAAATAAATGTCGTGCCTCACGGCAATCCGGTCGCCAGCTTAGCGATCCAGCCGACCAATATGGGGCCGGTCCCTTTCACCGCCACCTTCGACGCTTCGCAGAGCCACGCCACCGCGGCCGGAGCGCAGGTCGTCCGCTACAAATTCACTTTTGGCGACGGCTCGATCTACGAAGAAACCGCGGGCAGCGCGCCGGACGGCATCTTTGACGGCATAACCGATTACACATATATCACCACGACCGGCACTTTCACCGTCGAGCTGGAGATCGAAGACAGCTACGGCAAGGTCACAACCATCAATTCATCGGTCACGACCTGGGCGCTGTAATAAGCCAATGAGCGTAATTTTTCTTTTAACGAAAACCGGGAGGCAAATTCCGCCAAGAATCGCCGCCGGCGTTAGAAACGCGACGCGGAAATTCAGTGAACCTTTCAGGGGCGCCGCGATCGCGGGCATGCCGGGCCTTCGGCCAAGTGATATCAAACTGGTTAATCCGAATAATCTCTTCGCCAAAGCGGCCAAAACTCCCGCCAGCGCGTCGACGCCCCCCGCCCCCGCTCCCGCTCCGGACCTTCACCTCGCCTATGTTGTAAAAACCCTGGACAATTATCGCAAAAATCATCCCGATAATCTCAAAGATAAATTCTTAAGATCTTTGCCCCTCATATTCGCCGGCGTGGCAACTCCGGTCTTGGCATGGTTTACGCCCAACATCGGCGCGTATACGTTCGCCCTGCTCTCCGTCAACGCCGGCCTCCTCCTTGGGGTCGTCCCCGGCCTGCTGATCACGGCGCTGGCCGGCTACGGCGCCTACCGCTTAGCCCGTCGGCCGGCGCGGGCGAGACAGGCAGTGGCGGACCTTCATGCGGATCTTGAATATCGCGAAGCCATCGCCAGATATAAAATGCGCGACTGGGCTTTAACACTTTTCGATAAGAAACAGGCCAGGGATTTCCTGCCGATCTTTGCCGCTTACGATTATTACGCTAAATATATGGAAGAGGGAAAAAAGGGAACGCCCGATTCGCTAAAATTCAACCTCGAAACACTGGAAAAAATAATCGGATCTCTGCCCGACGGGCTTGTGATCAAACGCCTGCTTTTAAAGCTCAAGGAAATATTGCCGCCAAAGCCGGTAGACGCTGAAGCGGCCGAAGTCGTCAAAACCCTGACCATTGGCAAAATCACTTACACCGATGTCGAACCGATCGGCGCGGGCGGCATGGGCGAAGTGTTCCGCGCTAAAGATCAGAACGGCAAGGTTGTGGCGCTCAAGCTGGCAAAACCAGGACAATCTCCGGCTGATCTCCGCAAGGAAGCCGATGTCATGAAGCGGCTGAGAGCGGCCATCGACCCGGCCTTTCAAAAGCACATCGCTAACATTATTAACAGCGGCGACACTGCTGACGGCCGACCGGTGATCGTGATGGAGTTTCTGGCCGGTCTTGATCTGGGGAAACTCATTAAAGACATGAGGAGTAAAAGCCAGACCTTCAGCGCTAAGGCGATCGCCCGGCTCTTCAGGCAGGCCGCCACCACGCTCAAGGAAGCAAAACAGGTCGATTTCGTCCATCGCGACATCAAACCGGGAAATGCCTTTGTGCTGATGAGCGAATCGCGCGGTGATGTGTCAGCTAAGGATTGGACCTGGGTCTGGACCGATTGGGGCACAGGCCTGGATGTTTCCGCCGGGGACGCGGAAGAACTGCAGGGACTGGTCGGCACCCCGCTCTACTGGGGCCCGAAAACAGTTGAGCTGGCTTACGGCAAGCTGTTTGATAAACAGCCGCTCCATGATTTAAGCTCCGAGGAATTAACCCGGGAGGATATTGCCTCTCTTGGCTGGACCCTGCTGGAAACAACGCTCGGCTACCCTCCCCTGGAGGGCAAAGCCAATACACTGCCCGAATTGTTAAAGCTCATGAAAAGCGGCAAACATCTTAAGGCGATCAATCGCCCTGATGAAGTCGACAAAAAACTGTTCGAGATCGCCCTGAAAATGATCAAAGGCAAGGACTATGACAACTATGCGAAATTGATCAATGACCTGAATGTTTATCTCGGCGAGGGCCTGGAGCAAACTGATAGCCAGGGGCCGGTTGCTCTCCCGGCTGACGAGCTTTCCCTTATTGACATAAAATATTTAACCCGGGCGCCAGCTGAAATGCTAAATATTATTAATAGGATCATCGCGGAGGAAGTTGCGATCCCCTCGATTGAAAGGGCGCGCGAAATAAGCGCCGCCATCGGCCCTCTTTATGACGCGCTTGACGCCAACCCGGCGCCAACCGAACAGGAAGAACAACTGAAACAGGCGCTCATCAATCTGGCGACAGAAATTGAAGCCGCGCCGGGAGGCAATTAAATGGTAAGGATAGGAGGAGCCGCCCGTCCGCTGGTTAATGCCGGGCCCGCGATCCGGCTTGGCGCCATGGCAATTAAACCGGTTGATTTTATTAACTCGCTGGCCCCGGCGGCCAAAGCCGATCTCTTAAAAGCGCGCCTTGTAATGGTGCGTGACAACAAGGCCATTACCCGTGAACACGGCCGCGACCTGCTCGACATGCTCGCCCTAAAGATCGACCCCCTCTTGCGCCACACCAACAATGAGATCGTTGCCGTTGCCGGCGGGGCGCGGGATTTTGTGCAAAGAGAGCTGGCCTTCCTTCAGGCGGGAGCCGGAAACTCGTTCTCATTGCCGGCCGCCGCGCTGCCAGGCAATAATGACGGCGCTGACATTGTTGACCTGGTGATGTCAATGGCTGGAGGAGCGGACACAGATTTGGGCCCGTCTTTAGCACGAACGATGGCTGTGTTTGGAAAAGTCCTTGTTAAATCAGGCAAGGCAGAAGAAGCGGAACGCATATTAACCGATATTGTCCGCATTCTTCCCAATCTGGTGGGTAAGGGGCCGGCCGAGACAAAGCTTGTTTCGGGCCTCAGCCTGGCGTTGACGAGACTGATGGCTCTCCTTGATTTTGAGCTAGTCAGAGCCGGGGAAAAAGATTATAAACATTATTATGAAACGGAAGGCAGGCGGGTCGTCGAAAAGTTTTTAAAAATTATTCCGGAAATACTGAATAACCAACTGCCTGACAAAGAGCGGCGTCTGGATTCGACAGAGGCGCTTTTCATCGCCCATCTGCTCGTCTACCAATTCTGTAAACATTTTTTGAAGGCCATGGAACTGACAGAAAAGAGAGTTGGGACATCTCCCGACCTAAGCGCCGAGCTCGCCGAACTGCAAAGGCGCCTAACTTTATCGGAAGAGGCGAGACACATTGCCGAAGCGAGAGCCGATGCGGCGGCCAGATCGGCCGCGGCCAAGGCGGCCCCAGCCGGGCAGGATCTTGGCCTGACAATAGCTTCCGGCCAGGCAAAAGATTCCTTTGACCAGTTTATCGCGGCGGCCGGCGCCAGGGCGGAATCGCTGAAACAAAAATTTCAGGCAGCAGCAGCTGATATCGACAGGCAGGCCAAGGAATTGCGCGCCAAGCGCAAGAGAAATGAGGATCTGTTAAATACTGACTTAGACGATGAAGTGAAAGTGGGGGCCCAGGCCGCGGTCAAACGCATCAACGGCCAACTCCAAGCCCTCGCGGCCGCGGCGCGCGACCAGCTCGAACCCATTAATGATGTCCTCGCCCGCATTGTCGAGGCCAAGGATCAGTTCCAGGATTTAGCCAGGACGATTCAGGATTTTCTCAGTTCACTGAAAGGGTAATATGGCCGGCCAGGCCTTATATCCGCTCACGATTTTCTCCCAATAAAAGAACCACAATTAACTGAAATTTCCGTCCTGTCTTGACGATATATATATGAAGGGAAATAGCGCCTTAATCTGCGGGAGGGAATGCATGAGCGATTATTCGATAAGTCCGATTGCGAATCTAGTTTATAATAAAACCAGCGCGAGCCAGCGTCCACAGACGACAAAAAGCCGCGGCACGGATAATGACGGCGGGCCAAATTTTGCCGTGATCCTGACGGGACTGGCAATTTCTTTAATTAATCCTGCGGTCGGCATTCCCATCGCCCTGGGCGGCTTAATGCTTGCCTGCGGCACGGAGCGGCCGGAGGGCGACGGTGATTTCAAAGAGGAGGCGCGCGGCGGCATTCCCGGCCAGCAGCCGGATCCCGAGGCCTATCCCGACGAAACCACCGCTGTCGCCGGCGCTGATAACGACCCGGCCGATGATCCCACCTGCATCGATACTAACAATAACGGCATTTTCAACGATCTCACGGACACCTGTATTCTCAACAAAGATCAAAACGGCAACTCGATCCTCTCCGATGAGGCCTTTGCCGCCAACACCGGGATAAATTATCTTGACGGCACGCCCATCCTCCCTTTTGTCTGGAATTTCGAGGGCTACTACGGCAATGTCAACTGGAACGATTATCAGATCGTGATCGCGACCGATTCCACCCGCTTGCCCAATATGCCAGCTGACGCGGCGCCCCAGCCCGGCCTGGTGGCCGCCAATCAGGCGACTCAAGCCAACATCGACAATGGCTTTGCCTGTCAGGAGGCGGGCTATACCACCTTTCTCGCCTGCCCGACCTATCCTGAAAATCAACTCCCGCTCTACCTGGCCGGCTACGCGATCGAGGCCCGCGATGAGAACGACCGGCTGATCGGCCAGGCGGCTGTGAGCAATATCGAAACGAGCGAGGCGGGTCTCAACGCTTTCTTCGCCGACCCCGGCGCTTACGCCGGCTTTCTTGTCCCGGCCGCCGGCGGCCTGCCGATCGCCATACCGGCCAATGATCAGCCAACTTTCCTGAACGCGCGGCAGATCAAGCTTTTATTCAATCTCCTGGTCAATAACCGCCAAGCCAACGGCTTTTCAACTTATCAAACCACCCTGCCACCGATGGTCATCGCCAAATGAGAGGCAAGAGGCGGATGAAGATAAAGATTTTACTGATCGGTTCCCTGCTCGGCCTGGCCTTGGCCGCCGGCGCGCCGGCGATCACGGATGTGACGCCGGCCAACTCGGTCATCAACCCGGCGACAAACGACCTCTATGTCGTCAACAACGGCGCGCCGGCCATCAATAAGTTCACCTGGAATGCCGGGACAAAAACCTGGAACGCCGCTGCCGCGGCAACCGCCGCTCTGCCGGCCGGCTCAAAGTGCTACGGCCTGGAGATAAGCGCCGACGGAACAAAACTCTATGCCAGTATCGCCAAAGGCGCGAACTCCGCTGTCAGGGACTACACGTTGAGCGGCTTTCCGGCTTCTTACGCCGATATGACCGGCGCCGCCTGGGCCTCAACCTCCGCGCCAGCCGGCCTGGCCCTCGGCGGCAATAACCGCCTCTTTGTCGCCGACAAAGGGGTCGGCCGCGTCCTAATATTCAATACCGCGAACAATACCTGGGTGGCAAACATAACCACACAGCTGGCCGGCAGAACGAACCTCTACGATGTGGCAGTGACCGCCGCTGCCGGCTCCGCCTACAAGCTTTATGTGACCCAAAAGGCCGCCGCCGGCAATATTTATGTCTTCAATTACAACAACGACACCGTCAGCTATGTGACCACCATAACCAGCGCGACCTATTCCCAGCTTATCTATCCACTCTACGCGAAATACGCGGAAGGGAAGTTATATGTTTCGGTCAACGGAGCTACGGGCATCGATGTCATGGTATTCAATACCTCGAGCAACTCCCTGGTCGGCACCGTCAAGTCGGGCGTGACCGGCGAGTTCGGCTGGACCGCTTTTGACCTGACGCCGGATAACGACTGGCTGGTCTACAAAAAAGCGTCGAACGCGCTGGAAACAGCTAACGATGTTTACAAGATCGCGACAAGCGCGATCGCTCTGAACGCCACGGCCGACAGCGCTTCGCTCCCGACCGCCTCGAGGACGAACGGCCTGGCCGCCCTTATCTACCCGTCGGGCGCCTCCGGTAAAGTGCTGCTCGCCCTGGCTGACTGTGAAACCGGCGCTTTCCTGGCCAAAGATCCGGCTATTACCAACGCGGCGCCGGCCGCGCCCGCCTTTTTAGGCCAGTTCAAAGTCAGCAACGGGACGGCCATTCCGGCCGGCGGCATCGTCGCCGAAAGAAACCTCCGCCTCTCAGCCACCATTTCTGACCCGGTTTCGGATCTGGTTAAAGGCCGGTTCAATTACCGCCTGCTTGGCGCGCCGGCTTATACGACAGTTGAAAGCGCCCTGGCCGCCAGCGGCGGCGCCGCGACGGTTGAGATCAGCGGCCTGGCCGACGGCAGTTACGAATGGCGCGTCCAGGCAATTGACCAGTTCGGCAACGCTTCCGGCAATGTTGAATTTAACGAGACCGGCAGCGCCGATTTCGTGGTCGCCGCCACTATTCCGGCAGTTAATTTTACAGCCGCCGGCCAATTAAGCGCCAACGAATCCGGCAATCTGACCATCACGGCTCAATTATCGGCAATATATGGTTCAACCGTCAGCGTCCCCTTCACCGTCAACGGCACGGCGACCGGCGTCACCGATTACACCATCACCGCCAGCCCGATCACCATCGCGGCCGACTCTACCACAGGGACAGCCACCATTACTATTACAAGTGACACTATCGATGAAGCCAATGAGACAGTCATCGTCACGATGGGCACACCCACTAACGCCACAAAAGGCGCGACCACCGTCCATACCGCCACCATCACTGACGATGATGCCGTGCCGACTGTCTCATTTACCTCCGCCGCGCAAGCGAGCGTCAATGAATCGGGGACCATGACGATCACCGCCCAGCTCTCCGCGGCCTCCGGCCTGCCGGTCACCGTCCCCTACACCGTCAACGGCACGGCAACCAGCGTCACCGATTACACCATCACCGTCAGCCCGATCTCCATCGCGGCCGGCTCAACCACAGGAACAGCCACCATTACTATTGCCGGAGATACTTTAGATGAAGCGAACGAAACGGTCATCGTCACGATGGGCACACCCACCAACGCCACCCTCGGTTTAACCACCGTTCACACGGCAACTATTACCGATGACGATGCGACGCCGACTGTTTCATTTACAACGGCCTCGCAGAGCAGCGCGGCTGAAAGCGGAACTATGACCATTACCGCCCAGCTCTCCGCGGCCTCCGGCCTGCCGGTCAGCGTCCCCTTCACCGTCAACGGCACGGCAACCAGCGTCACCGATTACACCATCACCGTCAGCCCGATCACTATCACTGCCGGCTCAACCACCGGCACCGCCACCATCACCATTACCGGAGATGCTTTAGATGAAGCTAATGAAACGGTTATCGTCACGATGGGGACGCCGACCAACGCGACAAAAGGCGCGACTTCGGTCCACACCGCCACCATCACGGATGACGATATCGCTCCGTCCGTTTCGTTCACCTCGGCCACCCAGAGCAGCGTGGATGAAGGCGGGACGATGACCATCACGGCGCAGTTATCCGCCGCTTCCGGCCAGGCGGTGACGGTGCCATTTACTCTCTCCGGCACGGCGACCAGCGGCGCCGATTACACCATCACCGCCAGCCCGATCACTATCACTGCCGGCTCAACCACCGGCACTGCCACCATCACCATTACCGGAGATGCTTTAGATGAAGCCAATGAAACTGTGATCGTGACGATGGGCACACCCACCGGCGCGACTCTGGGAGCAACGACAGTTCACACGGCAACTATTACCGACGACGATACCACCCCCACTGTTTCATTTACCTCCGCCGCTCAATCGAGCGCCAACGAATCGGGAGTCATGACGGTCACTGCCCAGCTTTCGGCCGCTTCCGGCCAGACGGTGACGATACCTTTCACCCTCTCCGGCACGGCAATCAGCGGCGCCGACTACACCATCACCGCTAGCCCGATCACCATCGCGGCCGGTTCTACCACCGGAACAGCCACCATTACTATTACCGGAGATACTTTAGATGAAGCGAACGAAACGGTCATCGTCACGATGGGAGCGCCAACCAACGCGACTGCTGGCGCGATCACCGTTCACACCGCCACCATCACCGATGATGATGCCGCGCCGACCGTCAGATTCACTTCGGCTTCGCAAATCAGCGCGGCTGAAAGCGGAACTATGACCATTACCGCCCAGCTCTCCACGGCCTCCGGCCTGCCGGTCACCGTCCCCTACACCGTCAACGGCACAGCAACCAGCGGCACCGATTACACCATCACCGCCAGCCCGATCACCATCGCGGCCGACTCTACCACCGGCAGCGCAACCATAACGATCACCGGCGATACGATCGACGAAGCCAATGAAACGGTGATCGTGACGATGGGCACACCCACCAACGCCACAAAGGGCGTGACTACTGTCCACACTGCCACCATCACCGATGATGACTCAGTTCCCGGCGCCTTCGACCTCCTGTTTCCGCAGGACGCCACCGCCGCCGGCGTCACGCCGACCCTTGCCTGGGGCGCTTCGTCTAACGCCGCCTCTTACTCCGTCTATCTGACATGGAGCGGCGGCAGTTACTCCGAAACCTCCGGCGCGATCACCGGTACGACTTATCAGGTCCCCGCTTCGGCCAATGTCCCTCTCGGCGCGACGGTTCGCTGGTATGTTGTGGCGGTCAACGCCAGCGGCACAAAGCAGAGCAATCAGGCCTGGACATTCCGGACGATCGCCGACACTCCCGGCGATCCGCAGATCGTTTCAACCGTGCCAGCCAATGGCGCGACCGGCGTGCCGCTCAACACAAGCTTGATCATCAATTTTAACGAGGCGATCGATCAGGGAACTTTCGCGTTCTCTCTTGCGCCGGCCAATGGTTCGGCCGTTTACGAGTGGAGCGCGGACAGCAAGACATTGTATCTTTCTTACACGGCGAACTTTACTGCCAGCACGGCCTATACCGTCAATGTCACGGCGGCTAAAGATCTTGGCGGTAACGCTCTGATCGCCGGCGCTCCTAACCCGTGGAGCTTCACGACCGGCACGACTACTGACACCGCGCCAACTTCGCCGATTCTGCGCACGCCGCCCACGACCCCGCCGGTCACGACGAGACCGACATTTACCTGGGAAGCGTCAACCGATCCCGACGCGGGGAGCTCAATCACCTACAACTTTCAGGTCAGCCGGTTCAGCAACTTCAGCACTTCCGAAGTAAAAGCTTACGGGATCGCCGGCACAAGCTACACGCTTTCGGCCGCGCAGCAGTTGGCGCCGAACGCCAGCTATTTCTGGCGCGTCTATGCCGTCGATAACTGGGGCAAGAAGACCGTCAGCACGCCGTCTGCGCGCAGTTTTTCGACCACCTCGCCGGCGCCCTTCAATCTGCTCTATCCGCAGAATAATCGCGACGCGGGGACACAGGCAACGCTGTCCTGGGAAGCGTCTTTTGACGCCCAGTATTACCGGGTTTATCTCACCTGGAATGGCGGCAGTTACTCCGAGACATCGGGGACGCTGACCAACAATTATCTCAAGATCCCGGCGGGGGCCAATGTCCCGCTCAGCACGACCGTCACCTGGTATGTCACGGCGGTCAATGCTTCCGGTACGCGCAACAGCACCCAGACCTGGACATTCAATACGGTTGACGATACCGCCGGCTCTCCCGCGATCGTCGAAACCATGCCGATGAACGGTGAAACCAATGTCCCGCTCAACGGCAATATCAATATCCGTTACAACGAAGCGATCGATGAGGCGACTTTGGCTTACACGATCTCACCTGACCCGGGGAATATCACCCTCGACTGGGCGCCGTTTTCAAGCTCTGTCGAGATCAGGCATGCCAATTTCGCGCCGAACACCAGCTACACCGTCCAGGTGACGGCGGCCAAAGATCTTGGCGGCAACGATCTCGTCGCCGGCGCCGTCCCCAACCCGTTCACTTTCACAACCGGGACATCATTAAATAATCCGCCGACCGCCCCAACGCTGACTTCGCCGATCGGCGGCCAGGCGACGACCGTCGTCCCCAATTTAATCTGGACCGCCGCGACCGATCCCGATCCCGGCGATTCGGTCTCTTATCGTTATGCGGTTTCGACCAGCCCGAGCTTTACTAATTATGTTATTGTCAATGGCACCGCCGCGACCAATTATCAAGTCCAGGGGAGCGACGGCCTCCAGCCGAACAGGACCTACTACTGGTTCGTCATTGCTGTCGACAGATGGAGCGCGCAGACCTTCAGTTCGCCGACCGGCTCGTTCGTAACATCCATCTTGACGCCGACGATCACCGGCGTCGTCAAGCAGGGGACCACCAACGCCTGGGGCTATGTCTACGATAATATAGAAATAAACGGCGCCAACTTCGGGACCGATCCCGGCGACGGCAATCGCGACACGGCGACCAACAGCGTCACGATCGGCGGTTTGACCGTTCCCGACGAAGTCGATCCTTACGCCGGCATCCAGGTCTACTACTGGTCAGCTAACAAGATCGTCCTCGGCATCCCGAGCCAGGAAGGCGGAACATATTTAGTCGCCGGCGACCTCCCTGTCGTCGTCACCGCGGGCGGCATCCAAACCAACAGCCAGAGTTTTGAACTGCGGCCCAAACTCTACGGCATCGAGCCGGACCAGGGCCCCATCGGCACACCGGTCGTCATTAACGGCACCGCCCTTGGCGCTGTCGCCGGCAATATCTCCGTCAGCTTCAGCGGCGCCGCGCCGACAGCTCCCTCAGCCGCCAACAATACGACGGCAAATATTAACGTCCCGGTCGGCACAACCACCGGCCCCGTCTCCGTCACCGTCAACGGCAAGGCCTCCAACACGACCAGCTTTACCGTCGGCCAACTCCTGACCGACCCGGTCATCGCCTCTGTCTACAAACAGGGCACCACCAACGCCTGGGGCTATGTCTACGATAATATAGAAATAAACGGCGCCAACTTCGGCGCCGACCCCGGCGACGGCAATCGCGACACGGCGACAAATAAAGTCACCATCAACGGCCTCACCATCCCCGATGGCGTTAATGTCGGCGGCGTTGACCCCAACGGCGTCGCCGTCTATGCCTGGTCTGACACCCAGATCGTCCTCGGTATCCCCAGCAATGAAGGCGGAACATATTTAGTCGCCGGCGACCTCCCTGTCGTCGTCACCGCGGGCGGCATCCAAACCAACAGCCAGAGTTTTGAACTGCGGCCCAAACTCTACGGCATCGAGCCGGACCAGGGCCCCA
>Ga0154914_129_pt1 | contig 80466 bp, 80 predicted proteins | sample RifCSPhighO2_01_FD_105883 | JGI IMG/M metagenome (GOLD analysis project Ga0154914, IMG submission 105883) | candidate division WOR-1 bacterium RIFCSPHIGHO2_01_FULL_53_15 | reverse complement strand
GCATAAGAGTGCTTGACTGCAAGACGTACATGTCGAGCAGAGACGAAAGTCGGACTTAGTGATCCGGTGGTTCTGAATGGAAGGGCCATCGCTCAACGGATAAAAGTTACCCCGGGGATAACAGGCTGATCTCCTCCAAGAGTTCACATCGACGAGGAGGTTTGGCACCTCGATGTCGGCTCATCGCATCCTGGAGCTGGAGCAGGTTCCAAGGGTTGGGCTGTTCGCCCATTAAAGCGGTACGTGAGCTGGGTTCAGAACGTCGTGAGACAGTAAAAAATGACCTTGCTGTCTATAAATTCGACTATATGCTGGGAAGTCTGGTATAATCAAAATTCATGCCAGATTATCAGCAGGAAAGGCTAGCAACAGGTTATTATATCGCTGGCTTTGTTGATGGCGAAGGAAGTTTTCATGTTGCTTTTGAAAAAAGATCAAGCGTTAAGCTTGGCTGGCAAATAATTCCGGAATTTCATGTCAGTCAGCATCAAAGTAATTTAAAGCTGCTTCGCAATATTCAACGGTTCCTTGGTTGCGGGACAATTCGTCCCAATCATCAAGGTAGCAAGCGGGATAAGACCTATGTCTTGGTTGTCAGAAATCGAAAAGAACTGGCAAACATGATAATTCCTTTCTTTATCAGGTTTAAGCTTCGTTCAACAAAGAAGATGGATTTTGATAAATTTAGAGCGGTTTTGAGCTTATTGAACAAAAATCGTCATAAAACAAGATCGGGTTTTGATCGGATTGTTGAGCTGGCTTATTCAATGAATAAAGGGGGAAAATATCGTAAAAGAAACAAAGAAAAGTTGCTGGAATCCTCAGAGACTATACGTCGAACGGCCGCGCCAAGCGGCTAAAGATATAGTCCGAACTGCATGGTGACATGCAGAGCCGGTTAGAAATAATTGGCCTCTTGATCAAAATGATCAGGAAGTAACATAATTGTCGGTCCATATCCGGTGCAGGCGCAAGGGAAATTGAGAGGAGTCCTTCCTAGTACGAGAGGACCGGAAGGAACAGACCTCTAGTGTACCAGTTGTGGGGCCAACCCGCAAACGCTGGGTAGCTATGTCTGGCAGGGATAAATGCTGAAAGCATCTAAGCATCAAGCCCACCTCAAGATTAGTTTCCCCATCTTCGTAGCAATGCGAAGGGTAAGACCCCTTGCAGAACACAAGGTTGATAGGCTGGAGGTGTAAAGGTGGCAACATCTGAGCTGACCAGTACTAATCGGTCGAGGACTTGATCTTTCTCGAGTGCGGGGATCTATTCTTATATTTTGGTAATAATTCCCGGTGGCCATACCGGAGGTGTCCCACCCGTTCCCATTCCGAACACGGCAGTGAAAGCCTCCAGGGTCGATGGTACTTCCTTACTTCGTTTGGAGGGAGAGTAGATCGCCGCCGGGTTTATATCCCCCGAAGCTCCGAAAGGAGCGGAGGGGGATTTTTTTTTGGAGTTGTCCGTCTTCAGAAAATCTGCTAAAATCTTAATTGAGAAGGGCGGTTAGCTCAGTTGGTAGAGCATGCGACTGATAATCGCAAGGTGGCTGGTTCGATCCCAGCACCGCCCATTTACCAGCTTGTCTATGGAGGAGTACCCAAGTGGTCTAAGGGGGCGGTTTGCTAAACCGTTAGTGGCGAAAGCCAGCGTGGGTTCAAATCCCACCTCCTCCGTTCAAGCTGCTCATTGTTTACCAGAAAAATTTTTGTTATAATCTCTTAAGCGATGAAGAAGAATGTCCTGGTCCTTAATTCGACTCACCTGCCGATCAATATCACCGGCTGGAAGCGCGCGCTGATCTTGCTGTACAAGGGCAAGGCGGCCGCGGTCAAATACAACGGCTGCCTGATCAACGGCCGGTTCCGCTTGCCCGAGATCATTAAATTATTGAATTTCGCGCCGGTGCCGTACGCCGACGTTGTGCTGTCGCGGAAAAATATTTTTTTAAGGGATAATCACACCTGCCAGTATTGCGGGCGGGCGCACTCGAACCTGACGATCGACCATATTCTCCCGAGATCGCGCGGCGGGGATGACAGCTGGACGAACATGGTCGTCTGCTGCGCGCGCTGCAACTGCAAAAAAGGCGATCGGACGCTGGAAGAAGCGGGCCTGAAGCTGAAAGGTTCGCCCTACCGGCCGTCTTCGGCGCTCTATTTGCACATGACCCGAATGTCCGGGGTGCCGGCAAGCTGGCACGAACATTTCTTTAAGACAAATTAACTGGCCAGGGCCCGTAGTGTAGCCCGGTTTAACACGCCTGCCTGTCACGCAGGAGATCGCCGGTTCAAATCCGGTCGGGCCCGTTTATGTTATAATGTTGCGCTAAAAGACCGGCTAGCTCATCAGGTAGAGCACTTGCCTTTTAAGCAAGTGGTGCTGGGTTCGAGTCCCAGGCCGGTCAAAAGAATGGCGCGGTAGCTCAGGTGGTAGAGCGCTGCCCTGAAAAGGCAGGCGTCGCCGGTTCAACTCCGGCCTGCGCCATTCTTCGATTCATTAACGGAAGGGAGCAAATATCATGTCACCATCCTTAGCTCAAGTTCTCACGCAGGGAGGCGCCTCCGCTTCGTCCGTCAACCCGCTGTATCTCCTGGCCGGCCTGGCCGTCTTTTTTCTCGGCGCCTACTCGTCGGTCAAGGCGTTCGAGATCTATCGGCGCGGCCGCCTGATGCCGGCGGTGATGGACGAGGTCGGCCCGTCTCTCTCCGAGATTCAGAGCAAGGAAAAGCTGGAAAAGCTTTCTTTTTTAGCCGATGAATTAAAGCTCGAAAAGGAGAGAGCCGCCGGGCAAAACTCCGCGCTTGAAGACAAGGTTATTGAATTGGACGGCGTGATCAGCGGTTTGACCTCCGCCCTTGATAACGCGAAGCTGACGCGCGACACGCTGGAAAAAAGCAATCTGGCGCTGTTAAAAGAGCGCGACCGCCTGAAGGCTGAAAAAGAAGCCGCGCTCCTGCGGGCGCAAAAGCCGCTCATTAAAATTCCAACCAAAAAAAGAGACGACAAGAGCAGGATCATGAGTTCCAAAAAGAAAACGGAGGGCAATCGAAGACTGGTCAAAGTTTCACGCAAAAAGACAAATGGGAAAAAATAAGCGGGTCTTTTTGCTCTGGGCGGCCTGTTTTGGCGCCCTGCTGGCGGTTTCGGCCGGGGCCGAATTCTCGTTTTACCTGATCGATAATTTTGAGAGCGGGCAGGCGGGCAAATGGTACCGCTTCGGCGGTCTTGAAACGACGGTTGAGAGGAATCCGTCCAGCGAAGCCGATTCGCAGGATACGATCGCCGAGTCGTGCGGTGATTTCGCGCTCAAGCTGAAAAGCCGGGCTGCTCACTGGTTTGCCGGCGGCATCGGGACGGATATTTATGCCGACGCGAGCTCATTCTCGCGCTTCCAGATGGATATTTTTGGCTCAGGCGCCGGCGGCAAGATCAAGATCGAGGTCTTCGATGATGATAACGACAATTATTCGCTGGAACAGGACCCGTCAAAAAATTGGCTGGCGACCAAAGACGATAAGTGGGTCGCCGAAGTGCCGATCCTGGGCAAGGGGTTTACCAGGGTTTCGATCCCTTTTTCGGCCTTGAAGTTGGAAAATCCCGTGTCGGGCGACGGTCTCTGGAATCCCGATCACAAGAACGGCTCCGGCGGCTTGTTGAAAGTCCAATTTGTTTTGCTGACAGACAGGGAAACGGGCGAAGTCGAAGCGGGTATTGATAATATACTGTTGACTTATTAAAAAAAGGGGGAAGCGAATGAAAAATGTCAGTGTCCGGGTGATTTTAGTTCTGTTGATGTCCGGTTGTGTTTGGGGGCTGCCCGGGTTGGTGAAGCCGGACAGTTTGAGCCTGAAAGCCGGGCCGACAGAACCGGGAGAAAAGCTCTCGCTCGTCTGGGTCGAATCGTTCGTCTATCCCAGGGCCGTTAAAGACGAGAGGGCCATTTCCCTGGGAGTCAGGACGGCTTCGAAGGTCAGGGAAGTCAGCGCGGCTTTTGATTTTAACAGCGAACCGATAAAGCTGACCAGCAGCGACGGCCTGTCCTGGGGCGGCGCTCTCAAACTGCCGGCTGGAATATCCGACGGCGTGCATGTTGTCCGCTACCGGATCGCCGGCCGCCGCGGCCAAATCCAGAGGACGATTGAATTTTTTGTGGAAAAGCCGGGCCTGACCGCCGGCCGACGGCCCGATTCTGCGCCGGCAGAGATTCTGCCGAACGCCGGCTGGCCGCTGACGATTGTCGCCAGCTGCGCCGCTTACTCCGGCGATACGACCCGGCCGCTCCAGCCCGGCCAGATCCTCGTCAGCCATTCAAAAATGATGTGGTACAAAGTCACTTTCGCCGACGGCAAAGAGGGTTGGGTGCCGTCGAGCTATGTTAAAGAGCCGACCGAAGATTATTACCTGCAGGGATACGGCGCTTATAAGGCCAAAGATTATAAGGCAGCCGTCAAATTCTACCTGAACGCCGTGGCCGTCAATCCGAATTTTGTCAAAGGATTTTTCTGGTCAGCCAAGAGCTATTTGGCGCTGGGCGAACTTGACCTGGCCGCGGCAGCGGTCGCTCAGGCCGTGCGGCTGGATGATCGTGACGTGAACAATCGCGTCCTGGCTGATATCGTTGCTCGCCGCTATTACAACAGCGCGCATGAAAAAATGAGACAGGGTAGATTCAACGAGGCGGCCGCCGGTTTTCGCAAGGCGCTCGACCTCAAACCGAATTCTTTAACAGCCCGGCTGGAGATGGGGCAGGCCTTCCGTCAGCTTGGACTTGAGCGGGAAGCGCAGGAGGCCTGGCGGGAAGCGCTGAGATATGATCCGGATAACACCGAGATCAGGGGCCTGCTCGGTTCGGAAATAATCACGGCTTCGGCGAATAACGCCAAGAGCGGGATCGCCGACGAATCGCTCGAATTGCTCAAGACGGAAAGGACCAGCAAGGGGACCAGGATCGAGTCCGCCCTCAAATCGGTTGTCTCCCTGACCAAATCGCTCGGCACGCCGATCGCGGAAAAGGGCTGGCAGGTCAAAAAGCAGGGGGCGAAATTCCTGGTCAGCTACCTGTGCGAGCAGAGCGGCGGCGCGCTCGAGTCGTTTGACTGGCTGGTTGATGTCGATACCCGCCAGGTCCAGCCGCGCAATGAAAACGCCCGGGTGCTCATGAGTCGTTGGTAGTCCAGCCGGCGTAGCTCAGTTGGTAGAGCAGTTGTTTTGTAAACAACAGGTCGCCAGTTCAACCCTGGCCGCCGGCTCGTTTATCGAATCGCCGGGATAGCTCAGTTGGTAGAGCAGCTGTTTCGTAAACAGCAGGTCGTGGGTTCGATTCCCTCTCCCGGCTTTTATTGTTTATGTAGTTGGGGAAAAAATAATGAGCAGGTCGAAAAATCCGGTTTTCCTGTTTTTCGGCGAAGAAGACTTTTTGATCGACGAGAAGATCAAGGAATTTAAATCCAGGTTTTCCGCGCCTGAGTTCCTTGACGGTGAAAAATTATCCCTGACAACTCTTTCCGACTCGCTTTGCGGCGGCTCGCTTTTCACCGCTGATAAGCTGGTGGTCATTAAGGAAGCGAAGATTGACGATCAGGCGGCGATGATAGGCCTTTTGCAAAAACTCTCCGACGGGACCACCGTGGTCTTTGCGTCCTCGAGCGCCGACAAACGGACAAAATTATACAAGTGGATCGTGGAACACGGCGAAGCGGTCGAGTTCAAGACCTTTGCCCCCTGGGAGCAGGACAAGCTTCTTAACTGGATCGGCGACAGGGCGAGGGGAAAAGGCAAAAAGATCTCTCAGGCGGCCGCGCGTCTTTTGCAGGAAATCTGCGGCGGCAACCTGCGCCTGCTTGACGGCGAGATCGAAAAAATCATCACTTATATCGGCGAGCGCGCTGAGATCGGTTCGGCGGATGTCCTGGCGCTGGCTTCGGCCGGCGAGACAAGCGCGTTCGCCCTGATGGACGCCCTGCGCGAGAAAGACATTCGCCGCTCGCTAACACTCGGCCAGGCGCTTTTGAGGAACAAGGAAGATATTTTTTCGCTCCTGGGTTTGATGACCTCGCAGTACCGCCTGATGCTCCAGATCAAATCTTTGGCCGGCCGGGAGTCTGAGCCAAACGCGATCGCGCGGCTTGTCGGCGGCAGCCCTTATTACGTCAGGAAATGCTCGGCGCATATCGGCCGCTTCACGCTGCCCGAATTAAAAAAACATCTCGCTGCGCTGCTGGCAGCCGGGCTCAAATTCAAGACCGGGGAAAATCAATCGGTGAACTTTGAACTCCTGCTGGCCGATCTCTGTCCGGCGGGCCGCTAAGCGATAATGCCGACGGAAAAAAGGATACGCCTTCTCTTTATTTTGTTCCTGATCCTCTTTGCCGCCATATTGATCCGCCTCTTCCTCCTTCAGATCGTCCAGCACGGTTTCTTTCAAGCCAGATCGCTTGAGCAGAGGACGCGCATCATCAATCTCTCGGCCAACCGCGGCGACATACTCGACCGCAACGGCGAGATACTGGCGACTTCGATCGATACCTATTCGGTCTTCACCCAAAAGGGCGGTTTTGCGTGGGTGGCGCGCAAACTGCCGCGCGCTGAGGCGGAAGAACTGAAAAACACCGAGCCCGGGCGCTACATTGTGCTCAAGGAGAAGAAGCGGCTTTATCCGAAAGGGCGGCTGGCCGCGCAGACGATCGGTTTCGCCGGCTCCGACAACCAGGGCTTGTCCGGCGTTGAGCTTGCCTGGGATAAATATCTCAAAGGTAAAGCGGGCCGGGTGGTAACCGAAGGCGACCCCGGCGGGCGCGAGCTCTACGGCGCCGTGCGGGAGATTGATCCGAGCGAGGACGGCCTGTCGGTGACGCTGACGATCGACAAGAACATCCAGTTCATCGCCGAGCGCGAGTTAGAGGCGCAGATCAGGCGGTCGAGCGCCATTGACGGCACGCTCATCGTCATGAACGCGAAGAGCGGCGAGATCCTGGCGCTGGCCAGCAAGCCGGATTTTGATCCCAATGATTATAAAAAAGCGGTGCCGCGGCTCTGGCGCTCGAGGTGTCTCGATCCCTATGAGCCGGGCTCGACTTTCAAGCTGATCACGGCGGCCGCGGGCCTGGAAGAGAAGGTCATTTCGCTCGATTCAAAATTAAAAGCGCTCGACTCGCTTGAGATCGGCGGCCGGATCATCAAGAATTCGCACCCGATCGATTGGCCCGGGCCGACGATCTCGGTCTCGCTGATGCTTGAGCAATCGATCAACACCGGCGCGGTCCAGGTCGGCCTGAAGCTCGGGCCCGAAAGATTTTACGACCGCATCAGAAAGTTCGGCTTCGGCGAGCGGACCGGCTTTGGCCTCGACGGCGAGTCGGTCGGTATCGTCAGGCACTGGCGGCGCTGGTACAAGCCCGATATCGCCATGATGACGTTCGGCCAGAGCATCGCCGTCACGCCGATCCAGCTTCTCTCGGCCGTCTCCGCTTTTGCCAATCACGGCCGCCTGGCCGCCCCCACGCTGATCAAAAAGATTGAAAGCCAGGACGGCAAGTTCGTCAAAGTTTTCGGCGGCGAAAGCCGCGGCCAGGCGGTTTCCGACAAAACGGCCGCGGCCATGAAAACACTGATGCGCAACATTGTTTTGAGCGGCTCCGGCCGGCGCGCGCAGTTGAAGCGGTTTTCCGTCGGGGGCAAGACCGGCACGGCGCAAAAGAGCGCGCCGGGCGGCCGCGGTTACCTGAAGGGACGCTACATCGCTTCTTTCATCGGTTTCGCGCCGCTCGCCGAGCCGGAGATCGTAGTGCTTGTGATTGTCAACGACCCGAAGGGTTCGATCTGGGGCGAGAGCGTCTGCGGCCCGGTCTTTAAGGAGGTCGTTGAGTACACGCTTCGTTATTTGAACGTAAAACCCGACATGCTATAATCAATTTAATGAGCAAGCAAAGAGTGTTATCCGGCATCCAACCCACGGGCCGCCTGCATCTCGGTAACCTGATCGGCGCGGTCGAGAACTGGGTGGAACTCCAGCAGAGCCATGATTGTTATTTTTTTATCGCCGATTATCACGCCCTGACGACCTCTTACGCCGACACGAAAAATTTAGCGGACGACATCAGGCAGGCGGCGATCGACCTGCTTTCGGCCGGCGTCGCTCCGGAAAAAGCGGTGTTGTTCAGGCAGTCGGACGTGCCCGAGCACGCCGAGCTCCATCTTCTGCTTTCCATGCTGACGCCGCTGGCCTGGCTGGAGCGGGTGCCCACCTATAAAAGCAAGATCGAAGAGCTCAAAGAAAGAGATCTCGGCACCTATGGTTTTCTCGGCTATCCCGTCCTCCAGGCGGCCGACATCCTGATCTACAAGGCGAGCAGGGTGCCGGTGGGGGAGGACCAACTGCCCCACCTTGAATTGACAAGGGAGATCGCCCGCCGCTTCAACTATCTTTACAAAGAGATATTTCCAGAGCCGCAGGCGGCGCTGACGCGATTCCCGGCCCTGCCCGGCACCGACGGCCGCAAGATGAGCAAATCATACAGAAATACGATCGCTATCTCGGACACGCCGGATGCGATCCGCAAAAAAGTCGGCATCATGGTGACCGATCCCGAGCGCATTAAGCGTGAAGATATCGGACATCCGGATGTCTGCCCGGTCTATCAATACTATAAGATCTTCGCGCGAGACCGCAGGGAAAAAGCGGCGAAAGAATGCCGTGAGGCGTCGCGCGGCTGCGTTGATTGCAAAAAAGAACTGGCCCAGGTCCTGATCGAATATCTGGCCCCGATCCACGCGGCTGGCAGGGAGCTTGAGCAGGAGCCTAAACTGCTCGATAATATATTGAAAAACGGAGCGGAGCGGGCGCGCGCCGTCGCCTCGGCGACTTTGACGCAAGCGAAAAAAGCGATAGGTTTAGCATGAGCGTACAAACGGCTTACCAGGTCAAGACCGATGTCTTTGAGGGGCCGTTCGACATTTTGCTCAAAGCGATCGATGACGGACAGATCGATATCCACCGCGTTTCTCTCGCGCAGATCACCGCTTCTTATTTCGCCTACTGGCGGGCGGAAAAGCCCGAGCTTCTGTCGGCCTCGGATTTTATCTTTATGGCCGCCTGCTTGATCGAGCTTAAATCAAAGGGGCTGCTGCCGGCCAGGGCAGAGATCGTCCGGCAGGCAGAGGAGTCCGCGATCGAAGAATCGCTGGTGGCCCATATCCAGGAATACCAGGTCTATAAAAAAGTCGCGCAGGACCTGCGCCAGCGCAAGGAAATATTCGACCGCATCTACGGCCGCCATGAAGGCGAAAAGGTGGAAGGCGAGATCGAATTAAAAGATGTTTCTTTGAGGGATCTTGTCACAGCTTTCCAGAAGGTCTATCACGAAGCCGCCGAGCGGGAAAAGATCGTCCCCATCAAGGCCGAGGAGATCACTCTTGAGGATCGCATCGTCGAGATCGAGCGCCTCATCGCCGGCCGGGGCGACGGCCTGCCTTTTGAGGACCTTTTCCTGCGCCGGACGCGCCTCGAGGTCGTCGTGACGTTTCTGGCCATTCTCGAGCTGGCCAAGCAGAACTGCATCAATATCCGCCAGGGGCGGCGCTTCGGCTCGATACTCATCTTCGGAACGGGGGTTTTGGCTAATGGAAACGGCGCTAGTTAAAAGCATTCTGGAGTCGATCTTATTTGTCGCGCGCAAGCCGCTGTCAATCGATGAATTGGGTGAAGTCGCCGGATTATCCAACGAGGTCCTCTTGCCGGTGATGGAAGAGCTCGCGGCGGAATCTCAAAACAAGGGGATCACGGTGGTCAAGGTTGCCGGCGGCTATCTGATGGGGACGAACCCCGGCAATGTCGACTATGTCGAGAAGATCCTTCATCCGAAAGAAGAGACGCGGCTCTCGCCGCAGGCGCTTGAAACCTTAGCCATAATAGCTTACAAACAGCCGGTCACGCGCCTGGAGATCGAGCGCCTGCGCGGCGTTGATTCCGGCTGGGTGATCGAGAGTTTAGTCGCCAAGAAACTGGCGCGCGAAGCGGGGCGCAGCGAAACGGTCGGCCGGCCTTATCTTTACGCGACGAGCGAAAACTTCCTCCGTCACTTCGGCATCGAGAACGTTGACTCACTGCCGCCTCTGCCGGCCGCCGAGGCGGAGCAGGAGACGGTTTTCAAATCGGCGCTGCATGAATGAAGATCTGAAATACTGGCTGGCGATAAACAAGATCCCCGGCCTTGGCGCCGTCACAATTAATAAACTCTGGGGCAGGTTCGAATCAATTGAAGCGGTTTGGCGAGCGGATGAAAAAGATATTTTCGCGGTCGAAGGCATAAACAGAACGGCGGCTGCCGCCTTTATCCAAAGCCGTGGTCAGCTCGATCCTGCCGCCGAACTGGCTGAGGTCGAAAAGCAAAGGGTCTCAATTCTCACGCTGGCCGACAAAAATTATCCCAAAAACCTAAAAAATATTTATGATCCGCCGCCCGTGCTTTATGTTAAAGGCGATCTTCTGCCTTCGGACGGCAGGTCGTTAGCCATTGTTGGCACAAGGCGAGCTTCCCGTTACGGCCTGGAAACGGCCAAGAAGTTCGCGGGAGAACTGGCGGCTTTGGGCATGACGATCGTCTCGGGTCTGGCCTCGGGTATTGATACGGCGGCCCATCAAGGCGCACTCGAAGCGAATGGACGAACGATCGCGGTCTTTGGCTGCGGGGTGGATGTCATTTATCCGCCGCATAATAAAGAGATGTCCCGCGAGATCGAGAGCCGCGGCGCGCTGGTCTCTGAATTTCCCATGGGTGCGCGGGGAGAAAAAGGGAATTTCCCCCGGCGGAACAGGATAATATCAGGGCTTTCTCTCGGTGTCATCGTCGTTGAAGGCCATTACGACAGCGGGGCGATGATCACAGCCAAGGCAGCGCTGGAGCAGGGGCGGGAAGTTTTTGCCGTGCCGGGCAACGTGGGCCTCGAGCAATCAAAAGGGCCGCACTGGCTGATCAAGCAAGGAGCGAAGCTTGTCGAAACGGTTGAAGACGTTCTCGAGGAATTAAACATCCAACTTCAAACATCAAACTTCAAAACAACTAACAAGTCACAAACGCCAAAAACCAGACCGGCGAACCTGACGCCGGAAGAAGCGAAGATCTATGATGCATTGACCGACGAATCGAAACATTTGGACAGTGTTGCCGCTGAGGCCGGCCTGCCGGTCCACCAGGCATCTTCGCTCTTAATGATGCTGGAGATCAAGAAAGCGGTCCGCCAGCTGCCAGGCAAATATTACACGACTGCCTGATTTTGCGGTTGCCAGCCGCAAATTATCGGGTTAGAATAACTTTATCATGGTCCTCTTTTCTGAAATGTTCGCCTCCGAGCTGATCGGCGATCCGGTTGTCGACCGGGTGCAGGAAAATATCGGCCGCGTTAAAGATATCATCATTACTTTAGGCGAGACCTTCCCCAGGGTGACCGGTCTTCTGATCACGACCGGCGACGAGAAAAAGGAGCACAAGGTCCTCCTGATCGGCGAGATCGACCTGATCGGCCGGCAGTTCGTCTCGACCCGCACAACCAAAGACCGCGTGCCGCTGACCTCGCTGCGCGAGGGTGAGGTACTGCTTTCCCGCGACGTCATGGACCAGCAGGTCGTCGATCTCGACGGGGCGCGCGTCATCCGCGTCAACGATCTAAAATTGGCCAAAGTCGATCAGGCTGTGCGCCTGATCGCGGCTGATGTCGGTTTAAGCGGCATGCTCAGGCGTTTGGGGTTAGAGAGTTTTGTCGCAGGTTTTTTTAGATTATTCAGGAGAACAATCCCCGAACAATTGATCGGCTGGGATCACGTGCAGGACCTCTCCGGCGGCAAGATCGCGATCCCGACCAAATCGATCACCAACCTTCACCCGGCCGACGTCGCGCAGATCATCTCTCAGGTGCAGGCCGAACAAAAGACCGCCATCTTCTCCGCCTTGTCCGAAAAGACGGCGGCCGAGGCGCTCCACGAACTTGAGCCGATGATCGGAGCCGTGCTTATTTCGACGCTCGATACCAAGAAGGCGCTGGGCGTCTTAGAGAAGATGCCGATCGACGAAGCGGCGGACATCATCGGCGACGTGCCGGTCGAAAAGGCCGAGGAGCTGCTGCGCCTGATGCGGCCGCGCAGATCGGTTGAGGTTAGGAAGCTTCTTAAGCACCGCGACGAAACGGCGGGCGGCTTGATGACCACGGAATTTATCGCGCTCCAGCAGAACATGACCGTCGAGCAGGTGATCAATTATCTGCGGGAGACGGCGCCGGAAGCGGAGACGATCTATTATTTATACGTGGTTGACGAATCCGGGCGCCTGGTCGGCATCCTCTCCATGAGAAAAATGATCATTATGCCGCCGGACAAACCGATCTCCGAGATCATGCTCAGGGATTTTATCACCGTCAGCCCCGAAATGAACCAGAAGGAAGTGGCCGACGTCATCTCAAAATATAATTTATTGGCCGTGCCGGTGGTCGACCATGAGCAAAAGATACTGGGCATCATTACCGTTGACGACGTGATGGACCTGATCCTGCCGCCGACCTCCAAACGAAAAAGGCAGATGTTAGGATAAATATGGCGTTAAAAAAATGGTTCGCCGGCCGCGACTTCAATTACTGGATGCTGCGCGCCGTCATCTTTTTCTCGGTCGTGGGGCCCGGCATCATCACCGGCACCGCCGACAATGACGCGGGCGGCGTGGCGACTTATTCGGTGGCTGGCGCGCATTTCGGCTACCAGATGCTCTGGATCCTGATCCTCATCACCTTTATGCTCTACGTGACGCAGGAGATGGGGATGCGCCTGGGGGTGGTGACCGGCAAAGGATTGGGCGACCTGATCAGGGAAAAGTTCGGCCTGCGGTTTTCCATCCTGCTGATCGGGCTGGTCTTTATCGCCAACTATTCGAATATCCTGGCCGATGTCGCCGGTATCGCTTTGGTCGCTGACATCTATCGCATCCCGCGCCTGATCTTTGTGCCGGTCTTTGCCGTCATTGTCTGGACCGTCATCCTGCGCGGCAGTTTCAATTTTGTCCAGAATATTTTTCTCACGTCCTGCATTTTATTCTTCGGCTACATTATAAACGGGTTCATCGCCCGGCCGGATATTCCCGCCATGCTGCACGGCAGCTTTGTCCCCACGCTCCCCATGAACCGGGAATTTATCTTTACCGCCACTGCCCTGATCGGCACGACCCTGACGGTCTGGGGGCAGTTCTTCGTCCAGTCGTATTTCGTCGACAAAGGGGTGGGCAAGAAAAACATCAGGAGCGCGCGCCTTGATGTCGCGTTCGGCGCGTTCTGGACCGATTTTGTCGCGTACTTCATCATCATTTCCTGCGCGGCGACACTCTTTGTCAAAGGGATCAGGATCGAGAACGCGATCGACGCGGCCCAGGCGCTGGGCCCCTTGCTCGGCGAATTTGCCAAGCACTTATTCGCCTGGGGACTTTTGAACGCTTCTTTGCTGGGAGTCTGCGTCATCTCGCTGGGCACCGCTTACGCGATCTCGGAAGTGCTGGGGACCGAGCGCAAGGTTAACGCCTCTTTCAAACAGGCGCCGCTGTTCTATTCGATCATCGGCTTTTGCGTTTTTTCCTGCACGCTGCTGGTCCTGATTCCGAACCTCCCCATGATCTTTATCCTGACCGCCTCGCAGGCGCTCAACACCATGGTCCTGCCGTTCATATTTTTCGTCATGCTCAAGCTGATCAACGATAAGAAAACGATGGGGACGAACGTCAACAGCCCTTGGGAAAATGTGGTCGCCTGGCTGACGATCGGCAGTTTCACCCTTATTTCCTTTTTAATGCTTTACCTGATCTTCTTTTAGGGCCCTGATTTGCAATCGGGCCGGACCTCATGCTAAAATCAAAACTCCGTGTTTAAAAAGATCTTAATAGCCAATCGCGGCGAAATCGCGGTGCGGGTCATCCGCGCCGCCAAAGAACTGGGCATCCGCACGGTCGCGGTCTATTCCGAGGCCGACCAGGACGCGCTCCATGTCAAGATCGCCGACGAATCTTTCTGCATCGGTCCCGCCGCTCCCAACAAAAGTTATCTCAACATCCCCGGCATCATCAGCGTGGCCGAGGTCTCCGGCGCCGACGCAATACATCCCGGCTACGGTTTCCTGGCTGAAAATTCAAAATTCGCCGAGATCTGCGAAGCCAACAAAATCACGTTCATCGGTCCGCCGGTCGACGCGATGAACCGGATGGGCGACAAGGCGACGGCGCGCAAGACGGCGGCCAAAGCCGGCGTGCCGACGGTGCCGGGCTCGGCAGGGACAATCTCGGATGAGAATGAAGCCAAAAAGATAGCCGATAAGATTGGCTATCCGGTCATCATCAAGGCGACGGCTGGCGGTGGGGGCAGGGGCATGCGGGTCGCCGCGCAGCCGGAAGAGTTCGTACACCTGATGCGCACAGCCAGGGCCGAGGCCGGCGCCGCTTTCGGCAATCCGGAGATCTATGTCGAAAAGTTCATTGAAGATCCGCGCCACATCGAAGTCCAGCTCCTGGGCGACAAACACGGCAATACCATTTATTTAGGCGAGCGGGACTGTTCGATCCAAAGAAGACATCAGAAATTAGTCGAAGAATCGCTCTCGCCGGCGGTTGATGAGAAGACCAGGAGAAAGTTAGGCGAATCGGCGGTCCGCGCGGCCAAAGCAGTCAATTATTTCAGCGCTGGCACCATCGAATTCCTCTTTGACAAACACGGACATTTCTATTTCATGGAAATGAACACCCGCGTGCAGGTCGAACACCCGGTCACCGAAATGATCACCAATATCGACATCATCAAAGAACAAATACTGATCGCGGCCGGTGAAAAGCTCCACATCCGCCAGGGCGACGTCAAGTACCAGGGCCACGCCATCGAGTGCCGGATCAACGCCGAGGACCACGAACGCAACTTCATGCCTTCGCCGGGCTTGATCAAGGGCTACCACGCGCCCGGCGGCCCCGGCATCCGCGTCGACAGCCACGCCTTTTCCGGCTACATGATCCAGCCGCATTATGATTCGCTCATCGCCAAGCTGATTGCCTGGGGCAAGGACCGGCCCGAAGCGATCCAGCGGCTGGAGCGGGCTCTCGACGAATATGTGATCGACGGCATCCACACGACGATCCCTTTTCATCTCAAAGTCCTGCGCAACGAGGCCTTCCGCCGCGGCAGCGTCAACACCAGGTTCATCGAAGAGTATTTCGGCTTCCCCGGCTAAATGGCTAAACGCACCACCGCCCGCCGCCTGGCCATGCAGGCGCTCTACCAGGCCGAATCGGCGAATATCGGCATCGATGAAGCCCTCGAAAATATTTTCTCTGCCGAAGAGAAACTGTTTGGCGAGACCAAAAGCTTTGCTGAAAAGCTGGCCCGCGAGGCCTGGGCGGACCGGGCTGACAGCGATAAGGTCATTGAAGAATTCGCCATCGATTGGCCGCTTGAGCGGATCGGCAAAGTCGACCGCGGCATCCTGAGATTGGCCGTCCACGAGATTAGGTCAAAAGAGACGCCGGCCTCGGTCGTGGCCGACGAAGCGGTCGAGCTGGCGAAAAAATATTCCAGCCCCGAGGCGGCGAAATTCATCAACGGCATCCTCGGCTCTTACCTGCGCAAGAGTCCTTGAGAAAAACGCCCGCTTATGATAAAATATTCATCATGTTCACCGGATTAATTGAGCAGGTCGGCGTTGTCGCCTCTCTCATCCGCGGCCAGCAGGCGGCCAAACTGATGGTCGCCGCGCCGAAAATCTTTGATGACCTCAAGTTCGGCGACAGCATCGCCGTCAACGGCGCTTGCCTGACAGTGACGCACGAGCGCCGCGGTTTTGCCGAATTCGACCTCTCTGCTGAAACCCTCAAAAAAACCACTCTCGGCGACCTGCGCATCAGCGATAAAGTCAATCTCGAACGCGCGCTGCCGGTCGCCGGCCGGCTGGGCGGCCATCTAGTTACCGGCCACATTGACGGCGTCGGCGAGATCAGGGCCAAGATCGCCAGGGTCGAGGGCGTCGATCTGCAGTTATCCGTCCCCAGCGAACTCCTCCGTTACATTGTTATCAAAGGTCCCATTGCCGTTGAAGGGCTCAGCTTGACCGTGGCGGACATCCGCGACGGCCTGGTCACCATTGCCGTCATCCCGCAAACTGTCAAAGCTACGAATCTCGGCGAGCGGAGCGTCGGCGACCGGGTCAATCTCGAAGTTGACCTCCTCTCAAAATATATCGAAAAACATTTAAGGGGTGAGCCGAAAGGCATCACCGACGAAACGATGATGCGTGTCGGTTTTCTGCCGATGGGCTGGATCGATAATTAGGAGATCAGAATATCCGGGAATCCGGATATCAGGGAAATGAAAAATTCATTCAATTCGATTGGCGAGGCGATAGAAGACGTCCAGAACGGGAAGCTGGTCATTGTTGTTGATGACCATGACCGGGAAAATGAAGGCGACCTCGTCATCGCGGCCGAAAAGATCACCCCCGCAATGGTCAATTTTATGATCACCGAAGGCAAAGGGCTGGTCTGCGTGCCGCTCTCGGGCGAGCGTGTCGACGAGCTCGGCCTGCGCCAGATGGTCGAGGACAACCGCGAACCGATGAAGACCGCTTTCACCGTTTCGGTCGACGGCAATCCGCGCTTCGGCGTCACGACCGGGATCTCGCCGGCCGACCGGGCCAAAACCATTGAGCTCCTCATCAACCCCCGCTCGAAAAAAGACGATCTCGTCACGCCGGGGCATGTTTTCCCCCTGCGGGTTAAAGCTGGCGGCGTCTTAAAGCGGGCGGGGCACACCGAGGCGGCGGTCGACCTGGCCAAATTAGCCGGGCTTTATCCGGCGGCGGTGATCTGCGAGATCATCAGCGCCGACGGATCGATGGCGCGGGTGCCGCAACTCTCCGAATTCGCCAAAAAACATCAGTTAAAGATCGTGACGATCGCCGACCTGATCTCGTATCGCCTGAAACACGAAAAGATGGTCAAACGGACTTCGGTCACGAAACTGCCAACCAAATCAGGCGAATTCATGGCTTACGGCTACGAAGACCTTTTATGCGGCGAGCATCATGTCGCGCTTGTCAAGGGAGCGGTCAGCGGCAAGAAAAATGTTCTTGTCCGCGTCCACTCGGAATGCCTGACCGGCGACGTCTTCCATTCTCTGCGCTGTGACTGCGGCGAACAGCTGGAGAAAGCGCTCGCAAAGATCGAGTTCTGCGGCCAGGGCGTTCTGCTCTATATGCGCCAGGAAGGGAGAGGCATCGGCCTCAAGGACAAACTGCGCGCATATGAGCTGCAGGAAAAGGGCTACGATACCGTCGAGGCCAACAAGCTGCTCGGCTACCCGGCCGATTTGCGCGATTACGGGATCGGGGCGCAAATCCTGGCCGACCTTGGCCTTTCCACGATTCGGCTGATCACCAATAATCCCAAGAAGATCGTCGGTCTCGAGGGTTACGGGCTCAAGATCGATCAGCGCGTGCCGCTCGAGATCAAGCCGAACGATCACAACACGCGTTATCTAAAGGCCAAGTCGGTCAAAATGGGCCATTTGCTCAAGGAGGTTATAAAACATGGGAAAAATAATCGAAGGAAGTCTTGACGCAAGCAAATTAAAGGTCGCGATCATTGTTTCGAGGTTCAATGAGCTGGTCTCCAAGGGTCTTTTGGGCGGGGCGCAGGACTGCCTGAAGCGCCACGGCGCCAAGGAGACGAATATCGACGTCGTCTGGGCGCCGGGCTCGTTCGAAATACCGCTGGTCGCCAAAAAGGTCGCCAAGGATTATGACGCCGTCATCTGCCTGGGCGCTGTGATCAGGGGGGCGACGCGGCACTTTGAGTATGTGGCGGGCGAGGCGGCCAAGGGGATAGCGAAGGTTTCGCTCGAAACGGGCATTCCCGTTATCTTCGGCATTCTGACCACCGACAACCTTGAGCAAGCGCTGGAGCGCGCCGGCGCGAAACCGGGCAACAAAGGTTTTGCCGCGGCGATGTCGGCGATCGAGCTGGCCAACCTGGCCAAAGAAATATAATCACGCCTTAGCGCAGATCGGAGAAGTTTGATGGCAAGGGTTCTTTTAAAAAACGTTTCGAAACTTTACAATGACGTGGTCGCGGTCAAGAACGTTAATCTCACGATCGAGGACAAGGAATTCGTCGTCCTGGTCGGTCCCTCCGGCTGCGGCAAGACCACGACCCTGCGCATGATCGCCGGGCTGGAGGAAGTTTCCGAGGGCCAGATATTCATCGGTGACCGCGTCATCAACGACGTGCCGCCCAAAGACCGGAACATCGCCATGGTTTTCCAGTCCTACGCCCTTTATCCCCACATGAAGGTCTATGACAACATGGCCTTCGGCCTTAAACTGCGCGGCATGAAGAAAAAAGAGATCGACGCGCGCGTCCATGAGGCGGGCGAGATCCTGGGCCTTTCGAACCTGCTCGATCGCCTGCCCAAACAGCTTTCGGGCGGCCAGCGCCAGCGCGTCGCGCTCGGCCGGGCGATCGTCCGGAACCCTCAGGTCTTTTTGATGGACGAGCCGCTCTCAAACCTCGACGCCAAACTGCGCGTCCAGATGCGGGCCCAGCTGCAGAGGATCCACTCGCAGCTCGCGGCGACGATCGTCTACGTCACGCACGACCAGATCGAGGCGATGACGCTGGGCGGGCGGGTGGCGGTCATACTGAACGGCGAGCTCCAGCAGGTCGATGCGCCGATGGCCGTTTACGGCAAGCCCGCCAACCGATTCGTCGCCGGCTTTATCGGCTCGCCGCCGATGAATTTTTTTAAAGGGACCGTGCGGAAAAAAGCCGGCGCCTATGCTTTCGAGTGCGAAGGTTTTAAATTTGATGTCCCGGCCGATGTCGACTATTTGCTCGAGAACTATGTCGGCAAAGAAGTGACTTTCGGCATCCGGCCTGAGGATATCTGGGATGTGCCGTCATCTGGCTGGATCGACCAGAAATTCCTGATCGAGACGAAAGTCGATTTCCGCGAGTTGATGGGCTCGGAAACCTATGTCTATGTCAAGACCGGGTCGACGGCATTTACCGGACGGGTAGGTGCGATGGCCGATCCCCAACCGGGCAGTAAGTTCGGGCTGGTCTTTAACCTGCGGAAGATCCACTTCTTTGATCCCGAGACGCAGAAAGCGATCATCTGATGGTCTCTCTGCCAGAGTTTGACGTACCGGTCGAAAAACTTGAAGAATTGATACCGCCGGACCTCTTAAGAAAAGAGTTGAGCTTGCCGGAGCGCACCGAGCTTGATGTTATCCGCCATTTTACGCGGCTTTCGCAGAAGAATTTTTCGGTCGACACACATTTTTATCCGCTCGGCTCCTGCACGATGAAATATAACCCGAAGGTCAACGAGGATATCGCGCGCCTGCCCGGCTTTGCCGGCGCGCACCCCTTGCAGGCTGCGGCGCAGAGCCAGGGGATACTGGAACTGCTTTATAACTTTGAAAAATACATGTGCGCGATCTTCGGTTTCGACGCGTTCACGCTCCAGCCGGCGGCCGGAGCTCACGGCGAGCTGACGGCGCTGATGATGATGAAAGCTTATCACAGGGACATGGGTCAAGCAGCAAGGGTCAAGGTAGTGATCCCCGATTCATCGCATGGAACAAATCCGGCGTCGGTTGCGATGGTTGGCTTTACGCCGGTCGTCATCAAGTCGAACGGCCGGGGCAATATCAATGTTGATGAACTGAAAAAAGCGGTGGGAGAAGACACGGCCGGTTTAATGCTGACCAATCCGAACACGCTTGGGCTGTTCGATGAGCATATTCTCGAGGTCGCGGAGATCGTCCACAAATCTGGCGGCCTCCTCTATTATGACGGCGCCAATGCCAATGCCAACCTTGGCATCTGTCGGCCGGCCGATCTCGGCTTTGATGTCGCTCATTTTAACCTCCACAAAACTTTTTCAACACCGCACGGCGGCGGCGGCCCGGGCTCGGGTCCGGTCGGCGTCAACAAGAAACTTGAGCCGTTTTTGCCGATTCCCCGGGTGGTCAAAGAAAATTCGCATTACGCGTTACGCGTTACGCATTACGATAAGTCCATAGGCAGAGTCCACTCCTTCCACGGCAACATTGGAGTCATCATCAAGGCCTATGCCTATATTCTTTCGCTGGGGGCGGAGGGGCTGAAGAAAGTATCGGAAAAAGCGGTCGAGAACGCCAATTACATGATGAACAAGCTCAAAGAACATTATTATTTGCCTTATGACAGGCAATGCCAGCATGAGTTCGTCATCTCGGCCAAATGGCAGAAGGAGAAATACGGTATCAAGGCGCTCGATATCGCCAAACGCCTGATCGACTATGGTTTTCACCCGCCGACGATCTACTTCCCCCTCATCGTTGAGGAATCGCTGATGATCGAGCCGACGGAGAGTGAATCACAGGAAACGCTCGACGCGTTTTGTGAGGCGATGATCAAGATCGCTAAAGAGTGCGAGACCGATCCGGAGCTGGTGAAGTCGGCTCCGCACGATACTCCTGTCAGAAGATTGGACGAAACCAAAGCTGCGCGCGAACCGGTCCTATCGTGGAAAACTGGCGGCTGATCACAATCCCTTGCCTCCGCGGCCAGGCCAATATGGGAATCGATCTCGGGCTTTTCAACGACCTTGAACGTGGCGCCATCCCTTCCACTTTGCGCATTTATTCCTGGCAACCCAACTGCATCTCGCTCGGTTATTCGCAGAATGAAGATAGATTGATAGATGGGAAAATGGCTAGGGCCTTAGGCTGGGATATCGTGAAAAGGCCGACCGGCGGCGGCATCGTTTTTCACAACGAAGCGGAAGTGACTTACTCGATCGTGACCGAGATTGGGAATCCGTTACTGCCCAAAGGGCTGGTCCCTTCATATAAGAAGATATCGGAGGCAGTTGTCGCCGGACTGGCGGGAATCGGGGTTGCGGCAGAACTTCAAACCTCAAACATCAAACTTCAAAACAAATCTAAAAGCCCAAATCAAAAATCAAGAACCTCGTTGTGCTTCTCTTTCCCTGCAGAATATGAGATCGTTGTTAGCGGGAAGAAGATCGTCGGCAGCGCGCAGAAGAGGGGCAGGCGGGCTCTGCTCCAGCAGGGATCGATTTTTGTCCGCCGGCCGCCGGAAGAAATATTTCCTGTCCTTAAAGAGCCCTATTCTGATCATAACGCCGTGAGCGTTGAAGAAGTTCTTGGCCGAGAAGTTGGCTTTTGCGAGATCAGCACAGCGCTGGCCAAGGGGTTCAGCGAATGTTTTGGCATTGATTTCGGTATATAATATCCTCGGAGGTGCCATTGATGCCCGGCTGGGAGACGGTTTTTCAAAAAGTTGACGATTATCGCTGGCTGATCCCCCGCAGTTTTAAGCCGGAAATGAGGACCGACGGTCTCCTCTACGCCGACGAAGCGATGCTGCCGCTCCTCTACAAAGAGAATGCCCATGTCCAGGTTGCCAATGTCGCTTGCTTGCCGGGGATCGTCGGTTATTCCCTGGCCATGCCCGATATCCATCTCGGCTACGGCTTTGCCATTGGCGGTGTGGCGGCGTTTGATCCGGAGCAGGGTGGGGTCATTTCGCCCGGCGGTGTCGGCTACGACATTAATTGCGGCGTTCGCGTTTTGCGCACCAACCTTCATAAAGATGAAGTCCGGAAGAAAATTAATGACATAGCCAACGAGCTGGCACGCGAGGTCCCCTCCGGCGTTGGCTCGACCGGCGTTATTTCGCTCTCCGAAAAAGAAATGGACAAGGTGCTGACCGAAGGGGCGAAGTGGGCGGTCAAGAACGGCTATGGGGTCAATGACGACATAGAGCACACTGAAGCGAACGGGGCGCTCGCGGGGGCCGACCCCTCGGCGGTTTCGCATCACGCCAGGGAGCGGGGCAAAGACCAGGTCGGGACACTGGGCTCCGGCAATCACTTTCTCGAAGTCCAGTTCGTCGAAGAGATATATGATGAAGCGGCCGCTAATGCCTTCGGCCTGCAAAAAGACCAGGTGACGATCATGGTCCACACCGGTTCGCGCGGCTTTGGCCACCAGGTCTGCTCCGATTACATCAATATACTGCACAAGGCCGTCGCCAAATACAATATCTACTTGCCAGACCGCCAGCTCGTCTGCGCGCCGGTCAATTCGCCCGAAGGCAAGCAGTATTTCTCGGCCATGTGCGCCGCCGCCAACTTCGCCTGGTGCAATCGCCAGCTCATCATGCACTGGACGAGGGAATCATTTGCCAAAGCCATGGGCGCTACGCCGCAGCAGCTTGGCATCAGCTTGATCTATGATGTTTGTCATAACATAGCGAAGATGGAGAAACACAAGGTTAAGGGGGTAGGGGGTAGCGAGATAGAAAAATTGCTATGCGTACACCGCAAAGGGGCGACGCGGGCTTTTCCGGGCGATCCGGTCCTCGTGCCTGGCGATATGGGGAGATATTCCTATATTATGGTAGGGACCGAACTGGCGATGAATGAGACATGGGGTTCTGTTTGCCACGGGGCGGGGAGGCGCTTGAGCCGCTCGGCCGCCCTGCGGAAATACAACTACAAAGAGCTGATGGCTGATCTTGATAAACAGGGGATCGTGGTCAGGTCGGCCAGCCGCAAAGGCCTGGTCGAAGAAGCGCCGGAGGCCTACAAAGATGTGCGCGAAGTCGTCGACGTCGTTCACAATTCTGGCCTGGCCAAAAAGGTAGTCCGGTTAAGGCCGATGGTGGTTGTGAAGGGTTAGATAAATCTTTTGAACCGCTCTTTTTTGGCCTTGCAGATGGGGCAGACCTCGGGCGGTTCGTTCCGGGCGCAGAGATAGCCGCAGACGCGGCAGCGGTAGACAGGATAGTTTAAATTACCAATTCCCTCCTGTGCTCTGTGTTCCGCGTTCTGCGCTCTTAGTTCCGGCGCAGGCCTTCTTTCCGGTATTGGCATAGCTTCTTTTTCTCCTTTTAAGATCTTTGTCGAGACATACAGGGCGCAGTAGCAAGCATCGTAATCGTTCAAATCAGGATCGCGGTAGTCGCAGGGGCAGATGATATCGAGGTCGGCCTGCTTATTATTGGTGGCTCGACGGCAGGGGCAGTTCCAGTAGCCGTAGCGGGCTTCGTTGATCAGAATGCCTCGCACGAGCCATTTTGTGAATTCCACATCGGGGTGGAGATGGTAGCCCGAGCCCTCGGCTTCGTTCTTTAACCGGGTATAGAGTTCATTGACCTGCGCCCGGGTCGGCTCAAAGCTCATTGGCCAAGTTCCCTGATCTTGTCTTCGTTGAATTTATTGATCGACCGTTGATTGTTGATGACAATCGTTGGATAAGTGCAGGCCGGGTTCCATTTTTTAACCTCTTCATTCTCGATCTTTGTCGATTTCTCGTCACTCAAGAGGTCGACATCGATATAGTCGTAAGCGATCCCTAACTGTTTAAGGATATTTTTGGCCTTCCTGCACCAGCCGCAGGTGGAGAGGGCGTATATTAATATTTCGCCCTTGTTCTTGCCGTCGACGTGTTTTTTCTCGATCATGGGTCTATTATATTACTGTTTACCGGGAAAAGGAATATAATATCCGCTATGAGCCCTCACCCGCTGGCGTTAAACCTTCCCCCCTCTCCCTCCGGGAGAGGGGAAAACAAAAATGCATTTCCCTTCTCCCTTCGGGAGAAGGGGGCCGGTTTGTGTCGGCGGATGAGGATATAATGGAAACCATCTGGAAATCACTGACGCCGGAAAATATTTTTACGACAGTCGAAAAAACTGTTGAGGTCAAGTTGAGCAACATCTGCCTCAAGCGCAACAGCTACATCAACCGGGTTTACGAATTGGAGAAACACGATTCGGGTGAGCGGGTTATCGTCAAGTTTTACCGCCCCGGCCGCTGGGCCAGGCCGATCATCCTCGAAGAGCATCGCTTTTTGAGCGAACTTCACGAAAGCGAGGTTCCCGTCATCGTGCCGACTGCCATTGAGGGCGCGACGCTTTTTGATTTTGAGAACATCAGTTACGCGCTTTTCCCAAAAAAAGGGGGGAGAGCGGTTGACGAATTCGACAAAGAGGGCTGGAAGACCCTCGGCCGCACGATCGGCCGTCTCCATCTGGTGGGCGGGAGGCACGGCGCTTCGACCCGGATGTACTGGCGCCCGGCGGTCGCCACCGGCCAGCATCTGGAGCTGATCCTGCGCTCAAATTTTATCCTGCCCGATTTTAAAGCATCATTAACCAAAGCGACCGAACTCTTTATCCAGAAAGCCGATCCGCTGTTTAAGGAAGATAAATTTATCCTCCTGCACGGCGATTTCCACAAGGGGAATATTATTTTTCGTCCGAATGAGGGTTATTTTGTCGTCGATTTTGACGACATGTGTTTTAGCCCGCCGGCGCAGGACCTCTGGCTGTTACTGCCGGATACGGTGGAGAAGTCGGAGCGGGAGCTCGACTGGTTCATTGATGGTTACGAAACCTTTCGCCCCTTTGACCGACAGGGATTGAAATTAATTCCCGCTCTGCGCGGCATGCGCCTCATCCACTATGCCGCCTGGCTGGCCGTCCAGTCCGCCGAACCAGATTTTGAGAATAACTTCCCGCAATCCGGGACGCCCAAGTATTGGAATACCCTGATAAAAGACCTGCAGTTAATTGTTTATGAGGAGATTGAAAGTGCCGGTTGAAAATGCCCCCATTTTGAGATAATATCAACATTAGTTGGATCAGCGAGGAGGTCTGTCATGGTAAATGAAATAACCGACGCGGATTTTAAGAAAGAGATTGAGGACGAAAAAAAAGTTGTATTTGTCGACTTCTGGGCCACCTGGTGCGGCCCCTGCCGGATGATGGCGCCGGTTTTTGAGAAGATGTCCGAAAAATATCCGCAGGTCAAGTTCTGCAAGGTCAACACCGAAGAAAACATGGAAAAGGCCTCCCAGTACTCAGTCACCGGCATCCCCTGCATCATCGTCTTCAAGGGCGGCAAAGAAGCGGAGCGGCTGGTCGGTTTCAAGCCCGAGGCAGAATTCGAGAGATCCGTCGCGAAATACGCGAAGTAGCGATGAAGGTTCTTCTCGCGGGTTATAACGTCGACGCGGATGTCATCGCGGAATTGACCGCCGGACAAAACCGCCAGGACGTGACCCCCGAGACCCTCTCTGCCTCCTATGCTCGCATCTCCCGCGATCCCCGACCGATCGACGAACTGCGCCAGGCGGCCCGCGCCGAGGTCGAGAAAGCCCGCAAGTCGAATTCCAATATCATCTTCAAAATGGGCCACCATTCGGTGGCCGAACACGCCGTTTTTAATTTCGACCTGATCGACGTTTCGCGTTTGGCGTTAGAGGAGATAGAAAAGTTCCGGCTCTGTTCTTATACGGAGAAGTCGCAGAGGTATCAGAAGCTTGAGGGGAGTTACATCTTACCGGATGAGGTAAGGGGTAAGGGGTATGAGGTAAGATTCAGAGAGATAATTGAAAAGCAGAACAAGTTCTACGCGGAGATGATCGGAAAGGGGATCGAGCCGGAAGATGCGAGATATATTACTCCACTTTGCACATTAGGCCAGGTCGGACTGACGATCAACGCCCGCAACCTGGAACTGCTCGTGCGGCGGTTCGCTTCGTCGGGGCTGGCCGAGGTGAGAGAGATCGGCAAGACGATGTATGAGCTTGCGGCCAATATCGCGCCGTCGATCATCCTTTTTACCGCCGCCAATGACTTTGACCAGAAAACCTATCCCGAACTGCGGGCCTACTTCCGGGGGAAATGGGAGCGCAAACGGCGCGTCAGCCGGAGAACGACGCTCCTCGACTACACCAGGAACGCGGATATCAAGCTCGTCGCTTCGCTCCTCCACACTTCATCGCAGATCTCGTTCCAGAATTCCCTGCGCGTCGCCAAGGATATGAAGAAACACGAACGGGAGAGGGCGGTCATGACGGCCTGCCGGCACATGGAGTTCTATGATTCGACCCTGCGCGAATTCGAGCATAGCCACCTGACCTACGACCTCGTCATGTCGTCCGGCTGTTTCGGGCAGTTGAAGCGCCACCGGGTCGCGACGATAACTTCACAATTATACGAACCGGAGTTGGGGATAGTAATACCGGAAAAGGTAAGGGGTAAGGGGTATGAGGGAAGATTTAAGGGAATATGCAAAGAGACGGAATCTGTTTACCGCGAAATAGCTAAGATCGACCAGCGGGCGGCCGAATATGTCCTGACCGGAGCGCACAGGAAGCGCGTGCTGATGACGACGAACGCGCGCGAGCTCTACCATATCTCAAGACTACGCGAAGACCCGCACGCCCAGTGGGAGATCCAGGAGCTCGCGGCCGAGATGACGAAAGTCGCCAAAGATGTCATGCCGCTGACGATGATGCTGATCGGCGGCAAGGATCGGTATCTCGAGATCTACAAGAAGGTTTACGGGGAATTGCCGAAGATAGCGCCGCCGAAATAGCTCGGGCAAGGGGGTGTCAATTGGATACAGGGATATTGATCACGCTGATTATTTGCGGCACGATAGTTTTTATCACGGTCGTTGGCCTCTTGTTCGCCATGTGGGTCATCAATAAGGGCATCGCGATGTCGGAAAGGAAGTAATATGTAACGCTTCACGAATGCACTTCGCTGAAGCTCATTTCACGAATGGGGAAAGACAAAAAATAATGACCAGCCAACCGGTTTCCCTGGCAATTCTCTGGCACATGCACCAGCCGTTCTACAAGGACCTGGTGACGGGCGAATATATCCTGCCCTGGGTGCGCCTGCACGCGGTCAAAGATTACTATGACATGGCGGCGGTGCTCGACCGCTTCCCCGAAGTCAAAATTAATTTCAACCTTGTTCCCTCGCTGCTCCTCCAGATCGAAGATTACGTCAATAACAATGTCACCGATACCTTTCTTGACCTGACGCTCAAAGAGCCGGGCGACCTCTCGTTCGATGACCGGATCTTTATCCTCCAGAATTTCTTTATGGCCAACTGGGACAATATGGTCAAGCCCTATCCGCGCTATCAGGACCTCCTGCTCAAGCGCGGCCGTTTCGTCTCCCACGCCGAGCTCGCGAAAGTGGTCCTGCGCTTTTCAACGCAGGAGCTCCTTGACCTCCAGGTCTGGTTCAACCTGACCTGGTTCGGTTTTATTTCCAAACACGAAGATCCCGCCGTCAAGGAGCTGATCGCTAAAGGCAAATACTTCACCCGCGATGACAAGCAGACCGTCATCAACAAGCAGATGGAGATCATGGGCAAAGTCATTCCCAAATATAGGGAGCTGGAAGACCGCGGGCAGATAGAGATAACGACGACGCCTTTCTATCATCCGATCCTGCCTCTGCTCTGCGATTCGGCCGCGGCCAAAGAAGCGATGCCCTACGTCAAGCTGCCCGGTTCGCTCTTCCGCCATCCAAAGGATGCCGAAGCCCAGATAAAGGCCGCGGTGGAATTCCACGAACAGCGCTTCGGCCGCAAACCGTGCGGCATGTGGCCGGCCGAAGGCTCCGTCTCTGAGCAGGTCGTCACGCTCATGGGGAAAGCCGGCATCAGGTGGGCGGCGACCGATGAGGGCGTCCTTGAGCGGACACTGCATAAAATCGAGATGAAGGCGCGCACCCTTTCGTCGGCCGAGCTCTGCCAGCCCTATCTGATCGAGCATGACGGGGAGGCGGTTGCCATGATCTTCCGCAACCATTTTATTTCGGACCAGATCGGTTTTGTCTATTACCGCTGGCGGGTCGAGGACGCGGTGACTGATTTTACTTCCCATTTGAACAATATCCGCGTTAGCTTGCCCGAGGACGGGCGGCGCTATCTCGTCTCCGTCATCCTCGACGGCGAGAACGCCTGGGAATATTACCATGACGGCGGCAAGGAGTTTTTCGATGCCTTCTACGGCCGCCTCCGGCGCGATCCGCTGATCAGGACGGCGCGCGTCTCCGACTATCTCGCTGAGAACCCGCCGCAGAAAAGGATTTCCCGGCTGTTCGCCGGTTCGTGGATCAACAACAACTTCAAAATCTGGATCGGCCATGAAGAGGACAATCTCGCCTGGGACCACCTGAACAAGGCGCGCCTCGCGTTAGAGAACGCCGCGGACGGCGATACGAAGACGGCGTGGCAGGAGATCTATATTGCCGAGGGCTCCGACTGGTGCTGGTGGTACGGCGACGACCACTCGTCGGAGAACGACGCCGCTTTTGACGGGCTGTTCAGGCAACACCTGAAAAACGTTTACAACCTCATTGGCCGCCGCCCGCCGAAGGAGCTCGATCTGCCGATCAAGAAACCGCGCGTTATCCGCCCGGTCAAGGAGCCGGTCTATCTGATCCAACCGGCGCTTGACGGCGAGATCACCAATTATTACGAATGGTTGTCAGCCGGCTGTTACGACCTCGCGCGCGCGCGCGGCGCGATGCACCAGATCGAAACGATGCTCGCCGAATTGTATTACGGTTTCAGCCTGACCGATCTTTTTGTCCGTCTGGGGGTCAATCTCAATCTGAAAAATGACGAGGCGCGGGCTTATTCGTTCGCGGTCGTTTTTTCCGCGCCGGCCGAAGCTAAGGCCGAGCTGTCGTTCGGCGCCGAAGAGGGCCGCTACATCTTCAAACTTCACAGGCTGAACGAAAAACATGAATGGGAGCTGATCAAGGAGATTGAATCCTTCGGCGTCGGGCGTATAATTGAACTCGGCATCCCGTTCTCTTTTTTAGACGCGAAAGCCGGCCAGAAGATCGAGTTCATCATCGTTATCTACAAAGACGGCCAGGAGCTGGAGCGGTGGCCGCGGGGCGGGGGTATCACGGTCGCGGTCCCCACGGAATCTTATGAAGAGGAACAGTGGTTTATTTAGGAGGCAGCAGCGATGACTGATATCGTTTTTGAACAAATTAAAAAAATCAATAAATATGGTAAGGAGCACTGGAGCGCTCGCGATTTAATGTTGCCGCTCGGTTATACGCGCTGGGAAAACTTTGAAGTCGCTATTTCACGGGCTAAAGAATCATGCATAAATAGCGGCCAAAATGTTGGAGACCATTTTCGTGGCGCCACGAAAATGGTCCGGATCGGCTCAGACGCAGAACGAGCGATTGACGATTTCGACCTTTCCCGCTATGCCTGTTATCTCATCGCCCAGAATGGTGATCCCAAAAAAGAAGAAATTGCCCTGGCTCAGACCTATTTTGCCATCCAGACCAGAAAGCGGGAAGTGCATGAATTGCAGATCGAAGATCATAAACGCTTGCATTTGCGCGGCGAGATGAAAGAACATAATAAAAATCTGGCAAAAGCGGCCAAAGAGGCCGGCGTCATTAATTACGCCAATTTTCAGGATTTCGGCTACATGGGTCTTTACGGCGGCTTGCGACAGAAGGATATCCATGCGAGAAAACGGCTCAAGAAAAAACAGGCGATACTCGACCACATGGGGAGCGAAGAGCTGGCCGCCAATCTTTTCCGCGCCACACAGGCGGAGGCAAAGTTAAGAAGAGAAAATATCCTTGGGCAGGATAAGGCGAATAGGGCGCATCATGATGTCGGCAAAAAAGTCCGCCAGACCATTAATGAGTTAGGCGGTACAATGCTGGAGCATCTGCTGGCCCCGGAAAGCATTAAAGAATCGAAAAAACGAATCAAAAAAATGGCAAAAAAATCGTTGCCGGAAGAAATATAATCATGAAAAAAGTTAAATTTTTATTCGGCGTCCATTGCCACCAGCCGGTCGGGAATTTTGAGAATGTCTTTGACGAGGCGTACGAGAATTCTTACCTGCCGTTCATCCAGGCGATGGATGCCCATCCGCGCATCAAGTTCGCCGTCCATTATTCCGGCATTCTCTATGACTGGTTCATGGACAAACATCCCGAGTTCATCGACTATCTCAAGAAGCTGGTCAAGCGCGGCCAGGCGGAGATCATGACCGCCGGCTACTACGAGCCGATCATCCCGGTCATCCCCGACGACGACAAGCTGGGCCAGATCGGCAAAGCGAACGATTTCATCAAGGAAAAATTCGGCCAGGCGCCCCGCGGCCTCTGGCTGACCGAGCGGATCTGGGAGCCGCATCTGCCGAAAGTTCTGGCGAAGACCGGCATCGAATATGTGACGGTCGATGACTACCACTTTATCTCAGCCGGCGCGCAAAAAGATAAGATGATGGGCTATTATGTGACCGAGGAAGAGGGCTCAACGCTCAAAATTTTCCCGATCAACAAGAACCTGCGCTATCTCATCCCCTTCAAATTGCCGGAAGAGACGATCCGCTATCTCGGCGAGATCGCAAGCGTTGACGGCACGGCCGCCGGCATCCTGGCCGATGACGGCGAGAAATTCGGCGTCTGGCCGGGGACGCGCAAGTGGGTCTTTGAAGAAGGTTATCTTGAACGCCTCCTAACGATGCTCGAGGACAACGCCGCCTGGATCGAGTCAATGACCTTCTCGGAATATCTCGACGAATTCCCCGCGCTGGGGCGTGTGTATCTGCCGACGGCCTCGTACGCCGAGATGATGGAGTGGTCCCTGCCGACGGAATCGGGGAAACAGCTCCAGCGGGTGAATGAAGAGATCAAGCGCCAGGGCAAAAGCGAAGAATACGGCCAGTTTTTCAAAGGGGGGTTTTTCCGCAACTTCTTCGTCAAATACCCCGAAGCCAACAACATGCACAAGAAAATGCTCCAGGTCAGCCAGCGACTGCAGACATTGAAAAAAGGCAAATCGTTGATCGGCGAGAAAGAACGCGACGCCCGCCTGAATGATGCGCAGAACGAATTGTTCCAGGGGCAGTGCAACTGCGCTTACTGGCACGGGGTCTTCGGCGGCCTTTATCTTAATTACCTGCGCCACGCGGTCTATGAACACCTGATCAAAGCCGAACAGCTGATGGAGAAATATTCACGCGGCAAAGACGATTTTGCCGACATTGTCGTGACCGATTTCGACAAAGACGGGCGCGACGAGGTCATCCTCTCGAACAGCCTGCTCAACCTCTATTTTTCGCCCGCCGCCGGCGGCGCGCTCTTTGAGCTCGACTACAAGCCGAAATATTTTAACCTGCTTAACACGCTGGCCCGGCGCGAGGAGGTCTACCACGGCCGGATCATGCACGCGGCCACCCAGGCGCACGGCCAGGGCGGCGCCGCCTCGATCCACGAGATCGTCAAGGTCAAAGAGAGCGGGCTTGAGAAAGCGCTGGTCTACGACTGGCACCGGCGAATTTCGCTCCTCGACCATTTTCTCGGCGAGGGGACCGATCTCGATAAGTTCAGCCGCGTTAAATACGAAGAGGCGGGTGATTTTGTCGACCAGCCCTACGATTTCATGCCCCAGCGGCGCGGCAGCGAGGTCTCGCTCACGCTCTCGCGGGCGGGGAAAGTTAATGGCAAGCCGCTTAAGGTCGAAAAAACGATCTCGCTTTACGCCCGCCAGTCGATCGCGGAGATAAATTACGAATTGACGAACCCCGGCCATGAGGCGATCGATCTCTGGTTCGCGCCGGAATTCAATTTTTCGCTTTTAGCCGGCCGGGCGCCTGACCGCTATTATGAAATTGAAGGCGCCGACCTTGAGGACCGCACGCTGGCCAGCGCCGGCGTTACCGTAAATATCAAGCAGGTAAAAATCGTTGACGAATGGAAAGGATTTAGTGTATTATTAGCGTTTGATCGGCCGACCGACCTCTGGCGATTTCCGATCGAAACCGTCTCCCAGTCCGAATCGGGTTTTGAAAAGATGTATCAGAGCTCCGCGCTGGTCTTTAACTGGCAGTTTTCGCTCAAGCCGGGCGCAAAGTGGAAGACCAAAATTATTCTGCGGATTGAGGATTAACAAGGGGGATTTAAATGCCGGAACTGCGCAAAGATCCTATTTCCGACCGCTGGGTCGTCATTTCGACGGAGAGAGGCAGGCGGCCGTCCGATTTCGGCACGGTCTCGGTGGCGGTCGAGAACGCGGAGGCCAAATTTTGTCCTTTCGATGAGGGCAACGAAAGCAAGACGCCGCCCGAAATAACCGCCTGGCGCAAGGCCTCGACGACGCCCAACACGCCCGGCTGGGATGTCCGCGTCATCCCCAATAAATTCCCCGCGCTGATCATCGAGGGCGAGGTCAACCGCACCGGCATGGGGATCTACGACATGATGAGCGGCATCGGCGCCCACGAGGTCATCGTCGAAACGCCCCGGCACAACGAAAACATCCCCGACCTCCCCGACGAGCACGTCGAAAAGGTCCTCTGGGCCTACAAGCAGAGGATCGTCGACCTGGAAAAGGACAAAAGGTTCCGCTATATCCTGGTCTTTAAGAATTACGGCACGGCGGCCGGCGCCTCGCTCTCGCACCCGCACTCCCAGCTCATCGCGACGCCGATCACGCCGCGCTACGTCAAGATGGAGCTGACCAATTCGCGCCTCTATTTCCAGGAGAAGGAGCGCTGTATCTTCTGCGACATGATCAGGCAGGAGCTGGGCGCCGGCGAGCGGCTGGTCTATGAGAACGAGTATTTTGTCGTCTTTACCCCTTTTGCTTCGCGTTTCCCATTCGAGCTCTGGCTGATGCCGCGCCGCCACGAATACGGCTTCCAGCAGCTGCCGGACGAGGAGAGGATCCAGCTGGCCCGCTGTCTTAAGGACGTAATGGCCCGCCTGCGCAAGACGCTCAACGACCCGCCGTACAATTATGTCCTCCACACGGCGCCCAACGCCGTTTCGCGCCCCGGCAAGCCCGACTACTGGGGGACGATCCAGTACGATTATCACTGGCACATCGAGGTTATCCCGCGGCTGACCAAGCAAGCGGGCTTTGAATGGGGCTCCGGCCTCTATATCAATCCGACGGCTCCGGAAGAAGCCGCGAAATATTTGAGGGAGGTGAAGATCTAGATGGCGAAGAAAGTTACGTTCAGTCTCAAGGCGAATCAGGAGTTTCACGATGTCAAGCTGGCCGGCAATTTCACGAATTGGGATCAGGGCGCGATCGTCATGACGAAGGGGAGATTCGGGGAATGGAAAGCCCAGACGAACCTGGAGCCGGGCGAATACGAGTATAAGTTTTTGGCCGACGGCAACTGGATCAATGACCCGAAGGCCGACCGCCTGGCCCATAACTCGATGGGGAGTGATAATTCAGTCAAAATAGTGAGGTAAAAATGGCCCTGAAAAAGAAAACGGCTAAGACCGTTAAGAAGAAACCGGCCAAAAGAAAAACGCCCGTCAAAAAGAAAGTCGCCCGAGAGTCTACCCGGCCGGTGGGCGCGCCGCCGACCCAGGAACGGGTCGAAGCAAGCAAATATTACGCCGGGCCGGTCATGCAGAAATTCGTCGAGGAGCGGCCGTTCGAGTTCCCCGCCGGCTACGGCGACAACAGGGCCGTCCTCATGGTTCGCGATCCCCACTGGATCCACGCCTATTGGGAAGTCAACGAGAACCGCTGCCGGGAGATCAGGCAGGAGATCGGCGACGAAGCATATTCGCGCGCGCGCCTGTTCCTGCGAGTTTACGATACGCACAGCGGCAAACACCATGATATAGAGGTCGGCGGAGCGCGCAACTGGTATATCCGGGTGCCGGCGCCCAACCGCACTTATTTTGTCGAGATCGGTTTTCTGACCGCCGACGGCCGCTTTCTCGCCGCCGCCCGCTCCAACGCCGTCACGACTCCGCTCGATACGATGTCGGATGTTATCGACGAACAATGGATGATACCCGACTGGGACAAGCTGTACGCGCTCTCCGGCGGCTTCGGCGTCGGACGCAGTTCCGGAGAGATCAAAGAGCTGATGAAGAAACGTTTCCAACAGGAATCGGCTTCGGGCTGGCTTTTTTCACCCTCATCGCCGGTCAGGAAAATGGGCCAGCGGCCCTTCTGGCTGGTCGCCAACTGCGAACTGATCGTCTACGGCGCGACCGAGCCATCGGCCACCGTCACCGTCCAGGGGAGGAAGATCGACCTGCGCGAGGATGGGACTTTTAGCCAGCGCTTCGCTCTGCCCGACGGGCACCAGATCATTCCCATCGAGGCCACCCGCGACGACGGCGCCGAGCGCCGCAGGATCACCCCCAGAGTCGAAAGAAAAACGGAATAGAATGGAAAAAGGTTATCTCGCGCTGGTCCTGCACGCGCATCTGCCGTACGTGCGGCACCCCGAATACGAGGATTTTCTCGAAGAGGACTGGTTCTACGAGGCGATCACCGAAACCTATATCCCTCTCTTGAATGTTTTCGAAGGCCTGGTCAGCGACGGGGTTGACTTCCGCCTTACCATGTCGATCACGCCGACGCTCGCCTCGATGTTCATCGACCCGCTTTTGCAGGAACGCTATCTCAAGCATCTCGATAAGCTGATCGAACTTACCTATAAGGAAATGGAGCGGACACGCTGGCAGGCGCAGTTCCACGAGCTGGCCAAGATGTACAACCAGACCTTCATCGAGGCGCGCTCGCTCTTTACCGGCAAGTGGGGCCGCAACCTCGTCAACGCCTTCAAGCAATTCCAGGACCTGGGGAAACTCGAGATCATCACCTGCGGGGCGACTCACGGCTTCCTGCCGCTCATGGATATTAATCCAAAAGCGGTGCGGGCACAGATCATGGTCGCGGCGGCGCAGTACGAAAAGCTTTTCGGACGGCGCGCCAGGGGGATCTGGCTGCCGGAGTGCGGCTATCATCCGGGCCACGACGAATTCCTGAAAGAAGCGGGGATCCGCTATTTTCTCACTGACACGCACGGCATCCTGCACGGCACGCCGCGCCCCAAATACGGCGTCTTTGCCCCCGTCTATTGCAAGTCGGGGGTGGCCGCTTTCGGCCGCGACATGGAATCCTCAAAAGCGGTCTGGAGCGCGGAGGAGGGCTACCCCGGCGACTATAATTACCGGGAATTCTACCGCGATATCGGTTTCGATCTTGATTACGATTACATCCGCCCCTATATCCACAGCGATGGGACGCGGATCAACACCGGCATCAAATACCACCGAATCACCGGCCGCGTCGATCTGGCTTTCAAAGAGCCGTATATTAAACAGTGGGCGATGGATACCGCCGCTGCGCACGCCGGCAATTTTATGTTCAACCGCGAAAAGCAGATTGAGCACCTCCATGACTTTCTCGGCAAGAAGCCGATCATCGTCTCGCCTTATGACGCGGAGCTTTACGGCCACTGGTGGTTCGAAGGCCCTGACTGGCTAAATTTCCTGATCCGCAAGATCAGCTGCGACCAGAAGACGATCAAGCTCGTCACGCCGTCAGAATATCTCGACTGGCATCCGCGCAACCAGATCGTTACCCCCTCGATGTCGTCCTGGGGCTGGCAGGGCTACAACGAGGTCTGGCTCGAAGGGTCAAACGACTGGATCTACCGCTATCTCCACAAGGCGGCCGACCGGATGGTCGAGCTGGCGCAGAGCTACCCGGCGGCGGACGGTTTGCTTCAGCGAGCGCTCAACCAGGCGGCGCGGGAGTTACTGTTGGCCCAATCCTCCGACTGGGCCTTCATCTTCAAGACGGGGACGGTCGTTCCTTACGCCTACAAGAGAACAAAGGACCACATCGAGCGGTTCACCAAAATTTACGACGCCATCAAGTCCAATTCGATCGACTCACCCTGGCTGTCGGATATTGAGTACAAAGACAATATCTTTCCGGACATTGATTACAGGGTGTATCAATGATTAATTCTGATAGCACTCTTCTGACGGAAAAATTAAAGAGAAAATGTTCCGATAGGACGCAAAAGCTATATTTATCTTTGCATAAATCAATAATAAGATTGGCAAAGAATAATATCGATTTTGACATTTACCCAATCTATGTAACATATTACAACATTAAGACCGATAGGGTATTTGTTATTATCTATCTTAATAAAGATTTTCTTGAGGTTGGTTTCGCGTTAAATAAGAAACAAAAATATAAAGGCGTTAAGGATGCTGGCTTTATGAAGTATCCTGGGATAACAAAGTACATCAGAATCGAATCTCATGGAGATATTGGCGCGAATATTAGGAAGATTATGGCTTTAAGCTATGTTAATGTTGGCGAAAATACTGATTGAATCAAATATACAGAGATGAAATAGTATGGCAAAAAAGATAATTTTCGGTCAATTCAATACCAAGAGAGATATTTGGCTGAAGGAGCATATCAAAAGATTTATTATTAGCACGAAAGCGGCGGTCGCATATGATCCTTTTGCCGGTGACGGTCATTTATTGGAAGCCGCCCGCAGTATTGGCTTTCAGGAAACGATTGGGCTGGATATTGATGAAAAACTCGATTGGGCAAAGAACGACAGCTTACTGCATATCCCAACCATTGATAATGCAATAATAATCACCAATCCCCCATACTTGACTAATTACAGCGCCAAGAGGAAGGGGGTTTATCAGAGCGTCGAAAGATATTTTTCTAATTCCGAATATGATGATATTTATTTGATCGCGCTGGAAAGAATGATTCAGACGCAAAAATACGTGGTTGCCATTGTCCCGGAGACGTTTATTAATAGTAATTTTAAGCAGAAACATAAATTAAACTCAATTACGATTATTGAAGATAATTGCTTTGATGACACTGAAACTCCGGTTTGTGTGCTTTGTTTCGACGGCCGAGTTAAGGATCCTAAAGCTATTAAAGTTTATAAAAACGACGAATACTTGAATACTTTGAGGTACTTTGAGGAAATGAGGATCAAGCCTTCGAAAAATATTGAAATGGCGTTTAATGACTCGGCCGGGAATATCGCTTTAAGGGCAGTTGATACTACGGACCCCAACTCCATGATTAAATTTATGAGAAAAGATGAATTAGATTATGATTTGAATAACATTAAACAAAGTTCCCGGCTCATTACTTTAATCAATATTAATAAATTAAATCGCAATGAATTAGATTTGTTCCTCGAGGAGTGCAACAAAGTGCTGTTTGGTTTTAGGGATAGAACGAAAGATGTATTGTTGTCTCCGTTTAAGGGAAACATGAAAAATGGCAGGAGAAGAAGGCGCTTAGATTATGAGACAGCGCGAGCAATGCTTGAAATTGCTTACGAGAAGGTGTACAGGAGGGATACTTTATGGACAATATCGAATTGTTCGAATATTCACTGAAAAATACCGAGCACATATTTGATGACGCTAACAAAAAAGAGAAAATTATTATCACAAAAGACGCACACAAGACAAATAAGCCAATTAAGAATAATGAGCGTCTTATCGGTTTGATTACCTCATATCAAACAATGCGGGGAAAACTGTCAAAAAAACAAGAAGACGACCTTGTGGGCGAAATTGATTCCATCCTTTTTAACAATAGCCATATGAATTATACAGCTTTCGCCCAGTATTTAATGGTTTGGGATATGCCGTATTCATCTTTGAGTTGCGAGAGAGAAGAAGATAGAATGCCCTTATTGCGCGAATTAATCAATAAATATATAAATGACAGACATCAAATGTATCTATCGCATGGATATTCCAATATTGTATTGCAAGTATTAGCCGATAACTATTCGCATAAAAGGGCTGGCAAAACCGGCGTAAGCAAGATTGCTGCGCTAGTTGAAAGCGCGGGTTTCAAGAGAATTAATAACGATAATGATTTCGATAAAGACACATTCTATTTATTGCCTGATCGAGGTGATAATAAATATTTTAGGGATATTTGCAGTAAACATAATGTTAAATTTAGATGGAGTAAATCCAAACAAGGCAAAATGCCAGATTTTTATATACAAAAAGCATCCAACGCCTGGATTATTGAGCATAAGCATAAAAAGGGTAGCGGCGGAGGACAATATAGTCAAATTGTTGAGCTTGTTGACTTCTTGAAATATACCGACAAGAATATCTCTTACGTGGCATTTTTAGATGGGATAATGTTTAACGAGCTTATAAATGCTTCGTGCGACAATAAGATGTCAAAAGCGAAGAGGGATATTTACAGGTATCTTCGTCAAAATAAGAACAACTATTTTGTTAATACTGCCGGATTTATTAGGCTCTTGAAAACTATTAAATAGTTTTCTTAATGTGGTTAAGGAATGAAAACGGTATTTATAAGAGGATTTAACCTGGCGCGAGATTTATTCGCAGGTTCCGGAGGGGTTGAGTAAATGAAAGCCATAGTCCTGGCCGGCGGCCTCGGCACCCGCCTCCATCCGCTCACAGTCAATATCCCGAAGCCGATGATCCCAGTGGCCAACCAGCCCCTGATGGAATATGTCGTCTATCTATTGCGCAAGCACAAGATCAAGGATATCACCGCCCTGCTTTACCACCAGCCGGAGACGATCAAGGACTATTTCGGCGACGGGAAAAAATTCGGCGTCAATATTTCATACGTCGAGGCCAAGGAGGACTACGGCACGGCCGGCGCCGTCCGCTTCGCGGCCCAGAATTTCGCTGAGCCGTTCCTCGTCATCAGCGCCGACCTGATCACCGATTTTGATCTCGCGGAGATCATCAAGTTCCACAACGACAAGCAAGCGATGGCGACACTGGTGCTGACACGCGTCGCCAATCCCCTGCAATACGGCATCGTCATCACCGGCAAGGACGGGCGGATCAAACATTTCCTTGAGAAGCCATCCTGGAGCGAGGTCTTTTCCGACACGATCAACTGCGGCATCTATATCCTTGACCCGGCCGTTTTCGAATATATCCCGACCGGCCGTTCCGTCGACTTCAGCCAGGACCTCTTCCCCCGTTTACTGCAGGAAGGCAAGCCGCTCTATGGCTTTGTCGCGCAGGGGCGCTGGAAAGATATCGGCAGTTTAAATGAATATATCAATGTCAATGTGGAGATCGCCGGCGGCAATTCGATCGGTAAAAAGTGCGCGATCGCGAAAAGCGCCAAGCTTGACCAGTGCGTCGTCTGGGACAATGTTTCGATCGGGGTAGAAGCCCGGCTGGAGAAGACGATCGTGGCCCGCGACACCGCGATCGGCGACCGCGTGCTCTGCGAAGAGGGGGTCGTCATCGGCGAAGAGTGCAATATCGGCGCCGACGCCAAGATCAAGCCATACGTCAAGATCTGGCCGCACCGCGTGATCGAAGCGGGGGCGGTCGTCTCGCGCTCGATGGTCTGGCGCGAGCGCTGGGCCAGGAATATTTTCGGCCCCTACGGCGTGACCGGCCTTTGCAATGTCGAGATGACGCCCGAATTTGCCGCGACGCTGGGCGCCGCCTACGGCGCGTTCCTCGGCAAAGGGAGCCGCATCTCGACTTCGCGCGACTCGCACAAGTCGTCGCGCATGATCTACCGGGCGCTCCTCTCCGGCGTCCTTTCGGCCGGCGTCGATGTTTCCGACCTCGAGATGGTGCCTATCCCGGTCAATCGCTACGAGCTGAAAGCGCTCAAGAGCCGCGGCGGCTTCCACGTGCGCAAATCACCCTACGACCAGCAAGTCATCGACATCAAGTTCTTCGACGAGAACGGCATGGACCTGCCGTCGGGCCACGAGAAAAAGATCGAGCGTCTTTTCTTCGGCGAGGATTTTAAGCGCGGCGGCGTCGATGAGGTCGGCGAGCTCAATTTCCCTTACCACCGCGTGGCCGAGTCGTACAAGGAAGGGGTTCTCGGCGGACTCGACAAAGAAGTGATCACCGCCCGCAACTTTAAAGTAGTCGTCGATTACGCCTACAGCTCGGCTTCGCAAATATTTCCCGCCATCCTGGGCGAGCTCGGCATCGAGGTCATCGCGCTCAACGCCCATATCGACGAGACCAAGATCACCAAGACGCGCGTCATGTTCGAAAAAGCCCACTGCCAGCTTTCCTCGATCGTCAAGTCGCTTGACGCTGACCTTGGCATCATGCTCGATACCGGCGCGGAGAAAATATTCCTCTGCGACGAAAAGGGGCGCCTGATCCAGGGCGACCTTGAGCTGGCCATCATGACGATCCTCTTCTGCCGCTCGCAGAAGGCCAAAGAGATCGGCGTGCCGGTCAAGGCCAGCCGCGTGATCGATGAGGCGGCCAAACAGTGCGGGGCAAAGGTCATCAGGACGAAGACAAGCGTGCGCGACATGATGGAGAATTGCTACAAGGGGCGCATGCAGTTCCTGGGCGAGTCGACCGGCGGCTTTATCTTCCCGCAGTTCCAGTGCGCCTTCGACGCGATGTTTGCCTCGCTCAAACTGCTCGAGATGCTGGCGAAAGAGAACGTCAAACTCTCGGAGGTGGCGGCGCAGGTCCCCCGCATCTATATGGCCAGCAAAGAGGTCTCCTGCGCTTCAGAGCAGAAAGGGAAAGTCCTGCGCTCGATCGTCGATTCGGTCGCCGACGAGGAGGTCGATCTGACCGACGGGGTCAAGGTCTTTCATGGCAACGACTGGGCGCTCATCCTGCCAGACCCGCAGCGTCCCATCATCCATCTCTACGCCGAAGCGGACAGCGAAAAACAGGCGCAAAAGCTGATCGACAAATACGTCGAAAAGATCGACTCGATCTTATGAAGATCATTTTCATCTCATCCGAGGTCGTGCCGTTCGCCAAGACGGGCGGCCTGGCCGACGTGGCCGGGTCGCTCCCCAAGGCGCTCAAGGGGATCGGGCACGATGTCCGCGTCTATCTGCCGCGCTACAAGAAAATTAAGCCGGAAAAATTCCTGCCCGGCAGTAAAGTCCCCATCTATTTCTTTGAGCACGAGAAATACTTTGGCAGCCGGGAAGAACTCTATCAGGTCAAGGGTGTCGATTATCCGGACAATTTAGAAAGATTCTCCGCTTTTTGCCAGTCCGTCTTCCCTTTTTTGAAAAAACTCGGTTGGATACCTGACGTAATTCACTGTAATGATTGGCAATCGGCGCTGGTCATTGCCTATCTGAAAGTCATTTACAAGGACGATCTTCTTTTTAAAAGGACGGCCGCGGTTTATTCGATCCACAACATGGGTTATCTCGGCATGTTTCCTAAAGAAAAACTGCCGCTGACAGGTCTCAGCTGGGACCAGTTCAAACCGGAGGCGCTGGAATTCTGGGGCAATATCGCGCTGACCAAGGCCGGCTTTGTTTACGCCGATGTCATCAACACGGTGTCAGAAACTTACGCGCAGGAGATCCAGACAAAGGAATTTGGCCACGGTTTGGACGGGCTGCTGCGCGCCCGCTCGGCCGACGTTTTCGGCATTGTCAACGGCATCGACTACGACATCTGGAACCCGGCGACCGACAAGAATATTCCCAAGCGCTTCAGCCCGGCGACGCTTTCTCTCAAGATCGGGAACAAGATCGAACTGCAAAAGCACAACGGCCTGCCGCAGAAAAAAGAGACGCCGGTCATCGGCCTGATCACGCGCCTGGCCGACCAGAAGGGCTTTGACATCCTCTCCGGCGCTCTTCAGGGGATTATGGATGAGCATTGCCAGATCGTAGTCCTGGGCGTCGGCGACAAGAAATATCATGACCTGCTTTTGAAGATGAAGCGGAATTATCCCGATCATATCGGGGTCAATCTCTCTTTTGACGCCAGCCTGGCCGAGCTCATCTACGCCGGAGCCGACATGTTCATGATGCCCAGCCGCTACGAGCCGTGCGGCCTGGGCCAGCTCATCAGCTTTAAGTACGGCACGATCCCCGTCGTCAGGAAGACCGGCGGCCTGGCCGACACCGTCCACGATTTCAATTCCAGGACCGGCGAAGGCGAGGGTTTCGTTTTTGAGGAATACAGCTCGAGAGCTCTGTTGGCCGCCGTGAAAAGGGCGATCGAGACCTTCCACAAAAAGACGCTCTGGAAACCGCTCCAGGAAAAGATCATGCAGCTCGACTATTCCTGGGACGCCTCGGCCAAGAAGTATGTCTCCTTATATATGAAAGCGCTGGGGAAGATCGGGATCGCCGCCCTCTAGTTCCACTTCCTGCTCTGATAATTTTGTGATAAAATAACGTACTGTGTCAGGACACTCCAAATGGGCCACGATCAAACATGCCAAGGCAAAAACCGACGCCCAGCGTGGTAAGGTTTTCACCAAGATCATCAAAGAGATAACGACCGCCGCCAAGATCGGCGGCGGCGACCCGAGCGGCAACCCGCGCCTGCGCCTGGCGATTGACAAAGCCAAAGCGGCCAATATGCCGGGCGATAACATCAAACGGGCGGTCGAAAAGGGCACCGGCGGCGGCGGCACGATCATGGAAGAGCTCACCTACGAAGGGTACGGGCCGGGCGGCGTCGCCATCATGATCGAGGTGATGACGGACAATCGTAACCGGGCGGCCGGCGAGATCAGGAATATTCTCGAAAAAGGGGGCGGCAACCTCGGTGCGGCGGGGAGTGTCTCTTACATATTTAAGAGGGTCGGCAGTCTCGTTTTCAACAAAGCTTCGGTCGATGAAGAAAAGCTGACCATGGCCGCGATTGATGCCGGAGCGGAAGACGTTCTGCCCGAGGAAACGACGATCGAAGTTATGACCAAACCTGATGATTTTGAGAAGGTCAGGGACGCCCTGCAAAAGGCCGGCTTTACTCCCGCCTCGGCGGAGATCACCATGCACCCAACGACGACGGTCAAGTTAGTCGGTGAGACGGCGCAAAAGGCGCTGAAATTGGTCGGCAATCTGGAAGACCACGACGACGTCCAGGCGGTCCATGCTAATTTTGACATCTCCGACGCTGAGATCGAAAAGCTTTCATGAAGCTCGTCGCCGATCTCCACGTCCACACGGTTTCCTCCGGCCACGCTTATTCCACGCTGGAAGAATATGTCCGCCAGGCCAAAAAGATTGGGCTTGAGGGGTTCGCCGTCGCCGACCACGGCCCGGCCATGCCGGGCGGCCCGCATTATTACCATTTTTCCAACATGCGGATGATCCCGCGCGAGATCGACGGCATAAAAATTCTGCGCGGCATCGAGGCCAATATTATTAATGAGGCCGGCGAGATCGACATGAAGCCCGAAGACCTCAAATGGGGCGAGCTCGATATCGTCATGGCGGCGATGCATCCGCGCGTCGGCTACGAAGAAGGCCAGGGCGAGGAAAAGAACACCGAAGTGCTCATCAGGGCCATGCAAAATCCGATCGTCAACGTCGTCGCCCATCCCGGCAACCCCCGATATCCGGTCAAGATCAAAGAGACCGTCGCGGCGGCCAAGGCGGCTGGCGTGCTGATCGAGATCAATAATAGTTCCGACCTATCGCGCCCCGGCAGCTGTGAGCGCTGTCTCGAGGTCGCGCGCGAAGTGAAAAAGCAGGGCTGGAAAGTGGTGCTTGGCACCGATTCGCACATCTCGAGCATGCTGGGCGTCTTTGACAGCGCGCTTAAGCTGGTCAAAGAAGCCGGCCTGACCGAGGATGAAGTGGTTAACACTTCATGGCAAAAGATAGAAAAATATCTGCTTTTCAAGACAAGGTCTTTGAGATGTTAGCCAAAAGAATAATTCCCTGCCTTGACGTGACCGAAGGGCGCGTCGTCAAGGGGACGAAATTTGTCGATCTCAAGGACGCGGGCGACCCGGTCGAGTTAGCGGCCGTCTATGATAAAGAGGGAGCCGATGAACTTGTGTTCCTCGATATTACCGCTTCTTCCGATAAAAGATATATCATGCTCGAGGTCGTCAAGAAAGTCGCTGAGACGATCTTTATCCCTTTCACCGTCGGCGGCGGGATCTATGATGTCGAAACGATGAGAGAATTGCTCTCCGCCGGAGCCGACAAGATCTCCGTCAATACGGCGGCGGTGCGCGACCCATCACTGATCGAGAAGGGGGCCGAAAAGTTTGGGAGCCAGTGTGTGGTTTTAGCGATAGACGCGAAACGAAGGACGAAAGACGAAGGACGAGGGACGACTTGGGAAGTTTACACGCACGGCGGGCGGACGCCGACGGGACTTGATGCGGTCGAGTGGGCGAAGAAAGCGGTTAAGCTCGGGGCGGGAGAGATACTCCTGACGAGCATGGACCGGGACGGGACAAAGGCCGGCTATGAATTGGAGTTGACGCGGGCGATTGCAGACGCGGTCGAAGTCCCGGTCATTGCCTCCGGCGGGGCGGGGAAGAACGAGCATGTCTATGAGGCGTTCGTTAAAGGCAAGGCGGACGCGGCTTTGCTCGCTTCGATCCTACATTATAAAGAGATGACTATAAAGGAGATAAAGGATTATCTTGGGGATCGAGGCATTACTGTCAGGCGGTAAAAAAAGAATAGACCGCGAACTCGATCGCTATCTGCCAAGAAAAGGTAAATTGGCAAAGGCGATGAGGTATTCTGTCTTTGCCGGGGGTAAGCGCTTTCGCCCCGTACTTTGCCTGGCGACGGCTAAAGTCCTTGGCCGTCCGGAGAAAAAAGTTCTCCCCTTTGCCTGCGCTGTCGAGCTGATCCACACTTTTACCCTTATTCATGACGATCTGCCGGCGATGGACAACTCAGATTTCCGCCGCGGCAAGCCAGCGTGTCACAAGGTTTTCGGCGAAGCGGCCGCTATCCTGGCCGGCGACGCGCTCAATACGCTGGCTTTCGAGATCATCGCTGATCAGCCGGCGGCAGCGCGCGAATTGGCTCGGGCGCTGCTTACGGTGGTCGAGGGGCAGGCGGTCGATATTGAATCGAAAAAGAGGAAGGTTTCTCTTGCCGATCTGAAAAAGATACACAGCTGGAAGACGGCGGCTTTGTTTAAGGCCTGCGTGCGCGGTTCCGCGTTGATCTGCGGCGCGTCAGCCGCGCAGATCAAAGCCCTGACTAAATATGCGGAGCATCTCGGTCTTGCCTTTCAGATCGCCGATGATATACTTGACGTGACGGCGACAGCCGAAAAGATCGGCAAGCCGGTCAAGGCCGATATCGGCAAGGGTTTTCCTCGTTTGATCGGCTTGGAAAAGTCAAGAACTTTAGCCGAGCAAGAAAAGATAAAAGCGATTTCAGCGTTGAAAAGTTTCGGCGGGAAAGCCGATGCATTGCGAAAGATCGCGGAGTTTTATGTTTTATCCAAGTGAAAAAGAATTCACTAAACTATCGAAAAAAGGGAATCTGATCCCGGTCTACAAAGAGATCGTGGCCGATATGGAGACGCCGGTCTCGGCTTTCAAGAAAATCGAGTCGGAATATTCGTTCCTCCTCGAGTCGGTCGAGGGGGGCGAAAAGATCGCGCGCTATTCATTTTTAGGGTCATGCGGCAAGGGTCAGGTGGCAAGGCCCAAAACCTTTGAAGAGATCAGAAATATCCTGAAAAAATACCGGCCGGTCGAAGTGGCCGGTCTGCCGAGATTTTCCGGCGGCCTGGTCGGCTACGTCGGCTACGACGCCGTCCGGCTGATCGAAAAAATACCCGATACGAATCCCGACGATCTCAAGCTCCCCATGATGCAATTTATGCTGGCCGACACGGTCCTTGCCTTCGATCACATCAAACACAAGATCCTCATCATTGCCAACGCGCATGTCTCCGGCAGTCCGAAAAGGGCGTACGAACAGGCCAGCGCCAGGATCGCGGCGCTGGAAAAGAAACTCGACAAGAACATCAACTTGAAGAGAGAAGAACTTGAGGTCCCAGCGCCCGCCAGAGGCGCTTTCCACGCCAGGTCAAACCTGACAAAAGCTGAATTCGAAGCGATGGTGAGAAAAGCCAAGGCCTACATCAATGCCGGCGACATCATCCAGGTCGTCCCGTCGCAAAGGTTCGAAATGAAGCTCAAGGCCGATCCGCTCGGCGTCTACCGGATCTTGCGCATCATCAACCCTTCGCCTTACATGTATTTCCTGCGGTTAGGCGATGTCAAGATCATCGGCTCCTCGCCCGAAGTGATGGTCCGCCTGGAAAAGGGGCGGGCGACACTGCGGCCGATCGCGGGGACAAGGAAAAGGGGTAAGGATGAGGAAGAGGACCGCCGGCTGATGGCAAATCTTCTCGCTTCCAAGAAGGAGCGGGCGGAGCATGTGATGCTCGTCGACCTCGGCCGCAACGACCTCGGCCGCGTCTGCGACTACGGCAGTGTCAAAGTGACCGAAGAGATGGTGATCGAAAAATATTCCCACGTCATGCACATCGTCAGCAACGTGACGGGTAAGCTGCGCCGCGGCCTGGACGCGGTCGAGCTCCTCAAGGCGACTTTTCCGGCCGGCACGGTTTCCGGCGCGCCGAAAGTCAGAGCCATGGAGATCATCGATGAGTTAGAGAACGTCAAGCGCGGCCTCTACGCCGGCAGTGTCGGCTATTTTGGTTTTTCCGGCGATCTTGATTCGGGCATCGCCATCAGAACCATTCTCGTCAAGGGGAACCGGGCTTTTGTCCAGGCGGGGGGCGGCGTGGTGGCCGATTCCAGCCCGGAGAAGGAGTATCAGGAATCGGTCAACAAAGCGCGGGCGCTCATCGCCGCGGTCGAATTAGCTAAATGATCAATTTCCGGATGCTCAAGCTCTCCGACCCGTGGCTGTGGTTCTCGGCCGGCGCCCTGATCGTTATCGGTTTTACCGCGATCTTCAGCGCGACCTACCAGCTGCAGATCAAGGCCGATCTTGATCCGCTTATCTTCGTCAAACGGCAGTTCATGTCTCTTCTTCTCGCCCTGACCGGGCTCTGCCTCTTCACCTATTTTGATTATAAACATTTAAAGAAAGCCGCGCTCTTTCTCTACGGCTTCACGATCGTTCTTTTGGTCGCGATCCTCTTTACCGGTTCAAGCGCCGCCGGCGCCCAGCGCTGGCTGCAGCTCGGCCCTGTTTCTTTCCAGCCGTCCGAGCTCTCCAAGCTGACGCTGATCGTCGCCCTGGCCGCTTTTTTCAGCGAACGGAAAAAGATCCAGAGCTTCTGGCAGGCCGGTTATCTCTTAGCGCTGGTCGGCATCCCATTCCTTTTGATCTTTAAACAGCCGGACCTTGGCACCGCGCTCGTCTTTTTCGCGATCCTCCTCGGCCTGCTGACGGCTGCCGAGGCCTCGCCGCGGCTTCTCATCTTTCTGGTGACGCCGATCATCTCGATCCTCCTGCGGCCGGTCGTCCATCTCTGGCTGGTCTATTTGCTGGCCGTAGCGCTGGTACTCTTTCTCACTCGGGCGAGAGCGCGCGATTGGCTCCTTATTCTGGGGATCAATGTCGGCGTGGGTATCGCCCTGCCGTACCTGTGGGGGATGCTGAAGGCGTATCAGCGACAGCGCATCCTGGCGTTCCTTAATCCGGCGGCCGATCCGTACGGCGCCGGTTATCACAGCTTGCAGAGCATAATCGCCGTGGGCGGCGGCGGTTTTTTTGGGAAGGGTTTTATGCACGGGACACAGACCCAGCTTCAGTTCATCCCCGAACAGCACTCCGATTTTATTTTTTCGGTCATGGCCGAAGAATTCGGTTTTCTCGGCGCCGCGGCCGTCCTGGCGCTCTTTGCCCTCCTGATCTGGCGGGCGCTGGTCATCGCTTCAGAGTCAAGGGACACGATCGGCAAACTCCTGGCCTCGGGTATCGCCGTCATGCTGGGTTTTCACGTCTTTGCCAATATGGGGATGGTGATCGGCATCCTGCCGGTCGTGGGGATACCTCTGCCTTTCATGAGTTTCGGCGGCACGTCGCTCTTTGTCGGCCTCGCGAGCGTCGGCATCCTGCAGAGCATCTCGATGCGGCGCCACAAGATAATCTTTTAATCCTCATCCGCCGGCTTTTAACCTGCCCCCTTCTCCATCTGCGATGGAGAAGGGAAATACAATTGTTTTTCCCCTCTCCATTCCCAATGGAGAGAGGGGGGGCGGTTTGTGCCGGCGGGTGAGGTTAAAGCTTAAACTTCGCTTCCTTAACTTCAGCCGCCTCGAACGTCTCTTTGCCGATCGAGACGATGACCTGCCGGGCGGAGAGCCAATCCTCGCCTTTTTTCATGAAGACGTTGCCCGTGAGGGTGAGGAGCTCATGCTTGTCGTCATAGACGGCTGAATCGGCTTTGGCCTCGCGCCCTTTCTGCGTCACCTCGACGCTGCCGGCCGCCCGGGCGTCGCCGGTCTTGGTCGAGAAGAATATCTCGTCGGCGGTCACGACCGTCTTCTCCCGCAGAATGTCTTTGATATCGGGCCGGCGCAGTTTCGCGGCGGTCTCTGCTTTCAGGAGCGTCTCCGCCTTCTCCATGACCGTGCGGGTTCTGCCTTTGAGCTGAAGGACATTTTGTTTTCTGGAATAGAGCCCCGTGTCGGCGACTGCCATTTTTTTCCCCTGCGCGACCTCCAGCCCGCCGCTTAACGGAATATCTTTGTCGACAGCCAGATAGAGTATCGCCCGATCGGCCTGGACAAGTGTTTTAATTTTTCCTTCCTTCAGTTCCAGCCTGATGCCGTTATCGGCATTAAGTTGTTCCGGCTCGGACAGGTATTCAGAGGTCGCGGTCAGGGCGACTCCGTTGGCGCGCACGATGCGGACCCTGTCGGCGAGGACCATCCTTTTAGCGGCGCGGTAAATGCTGGCCCGATCGGCGAAAATTTTGCCCTCGCGCGTCTGCATGGCCACGCCGCCGGAGGCCTCGATGATTTCGGCGCGGCGGTCGATCTTGACCCGGGCGGCAACAAGATCCCTGACCGTTAATTTCCCGTCGGAATATATCTTGCCCCGCTCGACTTTGGTCAGGTAAGTGTTAAACCCGTCTTTTTCGGTCCAGCCGCTTTTGGCCGCGAATTCCCAGGCCTTTTTGCCTTCTTTCCTTCCCTCGATCTTAGTATTGCTGAATTCTGCGATCTTTTCCTGCCGCTCGGGGCTGAAGAAAGTCGCCTCGCGCGGGGAGATTAAATAGTAGGCGAGACCCAGGACCAGGAGAGAGAAAATGGCGGCCGCGTAGACGACCTTCCAGGCGAGGTTTTCATCCATGCTTGAATTATAGCAGAACTGATGTTAGAATTAGCCAAAACGATCGAAGGGGGAAATCGGTAATGGCAAAGATCAAGGTCGGCATCAATGGTTTCGGCAGGATCGGGCGGCAGGTTTTGCACGCGATGGTCGAAAAAGGCGCGCTGGGCAGCGAAATTGAAGTTGTGGCGGTGGTTGACATATCGACCGACGCTAAATATTTCGCTTATCAAATGAAATATGATTCGATCCACGGCCGGTTCAAGGGGACAGTGGAGACGGCGGGGGACGATGTCCTGGTCGTCAACGGCAATAAGATCAAATGTTTGATGGCGGCCAAAGATCCGAGCGGTATCCCCTGGAAAGACCACGGCGTGGAGTACGTCATCGAATCGACCGGGCTCTTTCAGGACGCGGAAAAAGCCCGCGGGCATATTGCCGCCGGCGCTAAAAAGGTCATTATCACCGCGCCGGCCAAAGGCGACGGAAAAACCATCGTCATCGGCGTCAACGACCAGGAATATGATCCGGCCAAGCATGACGTCATCTCCAACGCCTCCTGCACCACGAACTGTCTGGCGCCGCTGGTCCATGTCCTGGTCAAAGAGGGGATCGGCCTCGAGACCGGGCTGATGACCACCATCCATTCTTATACCGCGACTCAAAAAGTCGTTGATGGGCCGTCGAAAAAGGACTGGCGCGGCGGCCGGGCGGCGGCGATCAACATTATCCCCTCGACCACCGGCGCGGCCAAAGCGGTCGGCGAGGTCCTGCCGGTGACCAAAGGTAAGCTGACCGGCATGGCCTTCCGCATCCCGACGGCCGATGTTTCGGTCGTCGACCTCACGTTCCGCGCCGCTCGCGACACTTCGATCGAAGAGATCGATTCTCTGCTGAAAAAGGCGTCGCAGACCTATCTCAAAGGGATCCTGGGCGTGGCGGCTGAGGAGGTCGTTTCGACCGATTTCATCCATGACGACCGCTCTTCGATCTATGATTCGCTGGCGACACTGCAGAATAACCTGAAAGGCGAAAAGCGCTTCTTCAAGATCGTTTCGTGGTACGACAACGAGTGGGGCTATTCCTGCCGCGTGGTTGACCTGGTCAAACTGATCGCTTCGAAGCGGTAAAGTTTGGATGGCTAAACAGACGATCGAGGATATCAAGGATCTAAGCGGCAGGAAAGTTCTGGTCCGCGTTGACTTCAATGTGCCGCTCGACGACAAACAGCAAATTACTGACGATACCCGCATTCGCGCGGCTTTGCCGACCATAAAATACCTCCTCGATAAGGGCTCAAAGGTCATCCTTGTTTCCCACCTGGGCCGGCCAAAGTCAGGACCGGATGATAAACTGCGTTTGTTGCCAGTTGCCGGCCGCCTGTCGGAACTTTTAGGGAAACCAGTCGCGTACGTTAAAGACAGCATCGGGCCGGAGATTGAGGCCACGGTCGCAAAATTAAAGGCCGGGGAAGTTCTGCTCCTCGAAAACGTTCGCTTTTACAAAGAAGAGGAAAAGAACGATCCCGCTTTCGCCAAAAAACTCGCCTCTTTAGCCGACGTTTATGTTAACGACGCTTTCGGTACGGCTCACCGGGCTCACGCCTCGACCGAAGGGGTGACCAGATATCTCAAGGGCTATGCCGGTTTCCTCATGGAAAAGGAGATCAAATTCCTGGGGCAGCTGCTGGAGAACCCGGCCCGGCCCTTTGTTGCTATCCTCGGCGGCGCCAAGGTTTCCGGTAAGATCGACGTCATCAAAAATCTCCTGCCGCGCGTTGACACGCTGATTATCGGCGGCGGCATGTCTTACACTTTTTTCCGGGCGCGCAAGGTCAGCGTCGGCAACTCGCTGGTCGAGGAAGACAGAATCCCGCTGGCCAAAGAAACGCTCAAGCAGGCGATCGACCTCGACAAAACGATCATGCTGCCGATCGACCATGTTGTGGCCGATAAGTTCGATGCCAATGCCAATTCACAGATCGTCACCCGGGCGGGGATACCCGACGGCTGGCAGGGGATGGACATCGGGCCGGAGACGATCACAAAGTTCGGCCACGCCATCAAGAAAGCCAAGACGATCTTCTGGAACGGGCCGATGGGGGTCTTTGAGTTCGATAAGTTTTCCAAGGGTACGATCGCGATCGCCAAACTGGTCGCTGAGGCGACAGAGGGCGGCGCGGTCTCGGTCATCGGCGGCGGCGATTCGGTGGCGGCCGTTGAGAAAGCCGGCCTGGCCGGCAAAATGACGCACATTTCAACCGGCGGCGGCGCCTCGCTGGAATTTGTCGAGGGCAAGGTCCTGCCCGGTATCGCCTGTTTACAGGATAAATGACATTAGGGGCCGTAGTTCAGCTGGGAGAACGCCTCGTTCGCAACGAGGAGGTCAGCGGTTCGATCCCGCTCGGCTCCAATCTTATATTAGAAAGTAGACAGTAGAAAGTAGAACGTTGAACTTAGGAGTTGAATATGAGAGGATTACTGTTAATCATCCAGTTTTTGTCGGCGCTGTTTCTGATCATTGCGGTCCTGCTGCATACGGCAAAGGGGGAAGGATTAGGAGGGATCGGCGGCTCGGCCAAGCTTTTTGGCACGCCCAAGGGACTTGAAGAAGGTTTGGATCGAATTACCTGGGGACTGGCGATCACTTTTATGGTAATATCTGTTATACTTGCCGTACTTAAGGCCTGATATAAAAAGGGAGTGAGCGCGATATGGAAAACTTGTTAACGCCTGTTGCTTTGACCTGGAGCCAAATTTCCCAACCGCTTGTCAGCTTGATCTCCGCTTTAGTCATCCTATTGGTCGGTTATATTTTGGCGAGGTTAGTCGGCATTGCCGTCGCGTGGGTCCTGAAGTTGGCCCAATTCGACAAAGGGGCGAAGTGGATCGGCTTTGCCGGCCTGTTAGGGAAGGGCGAGGTCAAAAAAACCGCGTCGGAGCTTGTGGGCGACCTCCTGTACTGGGTAATTTTATTTATAGCCGCCATCAGCGCCGCGCGTCAGGCCGGCCTGCCGGTCGATGTTTCCGTCGTGAAACTGTTCACCTATCTCGGGCTGGCCCTGCTGGTTACCCTGATCCTTGGCCTGGGCCTTTTCTTCGCCTCCTTCCTCTCCAATGTTGTTAAGGTCGTTCTGCTGAATTTCGGCGTCGAGGGGGGGAAGTCGCTCTCCCGTTTCATATATTATCTGGTCGTTATCTTTGCTTTCCTGGCCGCGCTCGCCCAGTTAGGCCTCCGGCCCAGCTCGATCGTGGGCAAACTTGATATCATACTCGGCGCCCCGGCGCTGGCCGCCGCGATCGCCTTTGGTCTCGGCTGCAAGGACATGGCGGCCGATTTCTTATACGGCATTTTTAAGGGAAAATAGAAAACCACTTGATTTTCACATCTGTTCTTGTATAATTCTCCCAGTTCAAGAAAAAGGAGGTGAATATATAATGAAGAAAATCGCATTAATGCTGATTGCTGTTGTTCTCGTTTCATCGGGAGCATTCGCGGCCGGCAACTTGGCGGTTGGCACCACATTAGGGTTCGCTTCCTTGAAATATCAATTCTCCCCCGATGTGACCGGATCGCTGGGTTTGAACAATTTTAGCGGTGCGGCTACAGGCACGGGCATTCTGGTCAAGGTTGATTACAATCTGGCCAAGGCAGGCAACGTGCAACCCAACATTGGTCTGTACTACACAACCAACGGAGCGGCGGCCGCCACCACGATCCTGGGCATCACCTGGGGCGTAACGGCCATGGTTGAGTCGAATTTGTCGCTTGGCGCTGACATAATATTAGTCAACCAATCGACGCTCGCCGGTGCCAACACAACCGGATTATTGCCGGGCATTGCTTTAGCAGCTGCTTATACTTTATAAGCACAAAACGTTTTGTCTCTTAAGCCCTCGAGTCCCTTCGAGGGCTTTTTTTATGGGTTCATGAATTGAAACCCCACACTGAAGTGTGGGGTATATATCATCCGGTCATTCCCCATACTTTAGTATGGGGTCTCAGATATCCGACAAGCTGGCCAGAGGGCTTTTTTTATGGGCTGAATTATAGTAAAATTAATAAGTGATCAGCCAAATTTTCACATTCTTTTCCGCGGCGATAATTTCGTTGGCCCTGACTTTCCCGGTCGTCTGGCTTTTAAAGTTCTTTAAGCTGGGCCAGACGGTTTTGGCGGCGGCCCCGGCCGCGCACGGGGAAAAGGCCGGCACGTCGACCATGGGCGGCCTCGGTTTTCTGATCACGATCATTGCCTTTTCACTGATCCTTATTGACGTCGAACTCCACCCGGCTTATCTGGCCCTGATCCTTCTCATCGCGGCTTATGCCGGGATCGGCCTGGCTGATGACCTCTTGAAGATCGCCCGCCGGCAGAACCTGGGCCTCACCTTTTGGGAGAAGATCGTCTTGCAGGTCCTGGCGGCCGGAGCTTTTGCCGTTTATTTGACTTTCCTGGGCTATAATCTTTCTCTGTACGGTATCCTCGCTAAGCTCGGTTTCACGAACCCTTTCCTCTATCAACTCCTTGTCGTCGTCTTTGTTGTCGGTTTCGGCAACGCGACGAACCTGACCGACGGCCTGAACGGTTTATTGGCCGGAACGGGGAGCATCGCGTTCATCGCGTTAGCCGTCTTGGCCAGTGGCGCGTTAATGCCGAACGGCGCGCTCTTTGCCCTGGCTGCAGCGGGGGCGATACTCGCTTTCCTTTACTTTAATTTTCCCCGCGCCCAGGTCTTTATGGGCGATGTCGGTTCGCTGGCGATCGGGGCTGGGCTGGCCGGGTTGGCTTTTATAATTCACCAGGAACTGCGGCTGGTCGTGGTCGGCGGCGTTTTCGTGATCGAAGCGCTTTCGGTCATCTTGCAGGTGACATCGTACAAATTCTTCAAGCGCCGGATATTCAAGATGACCCCGCTGCATCACACATTTGAATTGATGGGGATCAGGGAAACGTGGGTGGTGGTCGGGTTTTGGATCGTTGGATTGATCTTTGGCGGATTAGCCATATGGATCTGAAAAATAAAAAAGTAACTATTTTTGGCCTGGGGAAGAGCGGGGTCGCTTCCGCCAGGAAGCTTGTCGCTCTGGGGGCGGCGGTCAAGGCGACCGATGCCAACCCAACGCTCGATATCGGCACCATTGAAGGGCTGGGGATTGAGGTCGAACTCGGCGGCCACTCCGCGGGGTTCATCCAGGGTGATGATCTGATCGTGGTCAGTCCCGGCATTCATCTCGATCATCCGGCGCTTGTGGAAGCCCGGGGGAAAAACATCCCGATCATCTCCGAGATCGAGCTCGCGTCAAGGTTCATCACAAAGCCGATCATTGCCGTAACCGGCACGAACGGCAAGACGACGACAACGACGCTGATCGGCGAGATGCTCAGGGCGGGGGGCAAAAGGATCGCCGTGGCCGGCAATATCGGCCTGCCGCTGGTCGATGTCGACGATTCCTCTCTCGATTTTGTCGTCGCCGAGATCAGCAGTTATCAGCTGGAGTCGATCGCCGATTTTAAGCCATGGCTCAGCGTGGCCCTCAACATCCAACCCGACCATCTCGAGCGCCATCACACGCTAGAGGGCTACATCAAGCAGAAAGCCAGGCTCTTCATGAACCAGACGGGTGACGATTACCTGGTCTATAATCAGGACGATCCGGCCGTGGTTGAAATGGTGAAAGCGGCCAGGTCCAAACTCGTCCCTTTTTCAAAGGCACATCCGGAAATCATCACCCTGCCGCCCGAGATGATCAAGATCCCGGGCCGGCATAATTTGGAGAACGCATTGGCCGCCGCTCAAACAGCGTATCTTTGCGGCGTCAAAAAAGATGTCGTCGCCGAGGTCCTGCGGACCTTCCCCGGCGTGGAGCACCGCATCGAATATGTCACCTCGATCTCCGGCATCGAGGCCTACAACGATTCGAAGGGGACCAATCCCGATTCGACCATGGTCGCGATCGAAACATTTAAGGGGAGAGGAATCGTCCTGATCTTAGGGGGCAGGGATAAGGGAGTAGGGCTCGAGGCGCTTGCTCAAAAGGTAAAAGAAAATGTTAAGGCGGTTGTCCTGATCGGCGAGGCCGCCGCTCGTTTTGAGTCGGCCTTGAAATCGGCCGGCTTCAACGAGATCTACCAGGCCGGTTTTTCGCTGGACGCGGCGGTCAGGCAGGCGTTCGTGCTGGCCGAGCCGCGCGACGTGGTGCTCCTTTCTCCGGCCTGCGCCAGTTTTGACATGTTCCATGATTACGAGGCGAGGGGCCGGACTTTCAAGGAGATCGTGAAGAGGATCAAGCTATAATGCCGAGAGCCAAAAGTCTGGATTATATCTTTTTGTTCGCCGTGCTGGCCCTCTCGGCGGTCGGGCTGGTCATGATCTTTTCCGCTAGCCCGACGTTAGGCATCAAATTAGGCGACAGTTTTTATTTCATCAAACGGCATATCTTTTACCTGCTCCTCGGCTTTCTCGCGCTTTTATTTGGCTTTCGCCTTGATCTTGAGCTCTTAAAAAAGCGGGCGAACACAATCTTCATTGTCGCGGTCCTGCTGCTGCTTCTGGTTTATATCCCTGGGATCGGCCGCAAAGTCCTGGGGGCTTCGCGCTGGATCGATCTCGGCGTTCTTGTTTTCCAGCCGTCGGAACTGATGAAGTTCGCCACGGTGCTGGTCCTGGCCGGCTTCCTGTCCGGGCGCAAGGAAAAGATCGGCGATCTTTTCCAGGGATTTTTGCCGCCGATCATTCTGGTCGGGTTTGTCTTCGCGCTCATCGTTAAACAGCCGGATCTCGGCACGGCGCTGACCATCGCCGTGACCGGCTTTGTCATGCTCTTCGCGGCCGGGGCGGACCTGCGGCATCTGGGCGCCTTCGGCGGCCTCGGTTTGCTTGGGGTGCTGGCGCTCTCGATCGCCAGCCCTTACCGCCTGCGCCGCCTCCTGTCTTACCTCGATCCGTGGCAGGACCCGCAGGGGGCGGGTTTCCAGATCATCCAATCACTATTGGCGGTCGGCTCGGGGGGCTTGCTGGGACTGGGGCTGGGCGCTTCGCGCCAGAAATATTTTTATCTCCCCCAGCAGTTCACCGATTTTATCTTTGCCATACTCTGCGAAGAGCTCGGTTTTATCGGCGGCGCCGCCGTCGCGGGGCTCTTCTGCCTCTTCGCGGCCAGGGGCCTGTTGATTGCCCTCTCGGCTGCCGATCCGTTCAAGAAACTGTTAGCGGCCGGTCTGGTCGCCTGGGTCGCCAGCCAAGCGCTCCTGAATATCATGGTGGTGATCGGCCTCGTCCCCACCACAGGGATACCGCTGCCTTTCATCAGCTACGGCGGCACGGCGACGATCATCAATCTTTTTGCCGTCGGCGTCATCCTTAATATCTCGAGGAAACCATAAAATATGCGAGTTGCCATTGTCTCCGGCGGCACGGGCGGTCATGTTTATCCGGGCATCGCTCTGGCCGATGAACTCAAGAGATCGGTTCCCGGCGCTGAGATACTCTTTTTAGGGAGCGAAGAGGGGCTCGAAAAGGACGTGGTGCCGAAAGCCGGCTACCGGCTTGAGCTGATCAAAGCCCGCGCGCTGATGCGCAAGATATCTTATAAGGCGGTCTCGGCGCCGTTCGTTTCCTTGATCGGATTTTTTCAGGCGTTATATATATTAAAGAAATTCTCGCCGCGATTCTTGATCTCGACCGGCGGCTACGCCAGTCTGCCGGTCGTCCTGGCGGCCAGGTGTCTCGGCCTCCCGTTTTATCTCCAGGAACAGAATGTCCTGCCCGGTTTCACCAATCGGCTTTTCGGCCGGTCGGCCGGCCTGGTCTTTCTTTCGTTCGAAGCGTCGCAGCGATATTTGCCGGGGACCGTGACGGGCAACCCGGTCCGGGCGGCGATCATTGGCGCTGACCGGGGAAAAGCGCGCGCCAAACTCGGCTTTTCTCCGGAGACAAAGGTGGTTTTGATCATAGGCGGCAGTCAGGGGGCCAGGCGCATGAACCGCTCGGTCGTCTCGGCTTTGCCGCTGATCGGGCCCGCGTCAAAACTCGGGATCATCCATTTGACAGGCAAGCGCGATGCGCAGATGTTTTCGGCGGCAAACTTCTCATTTTACCGCCGGATCGATTACTTATATAATGTGGCAGAGACTCTGGCGGCGGCTGACCTGGTCGTCAGCCGGGCCGGAGCGACGGCGATCGCCGAGTTCACCGCCCGCGGCTTGCCGATGGTCCTTGTCCCTTTCCCGTATTCGGCCGAGGGTCACCAGGAGATGAACGCGCGGCTGATCGAAGCAGCCGGCGCGGGAATATTCATTAAAGACAACGAATTTACGCCGGAAAAATTTGTTTCACTGGTCAGCGGTTCGGCCCTTGATCTGGCCGCCCTGGGCGCCGCGTCAAAAAAAATGGGTGAACCGCGGGCGGCCAAAAAGATCATCGACCATATCCTGGTGTCGCTCAAGAAATAATAATGGAACTCGATCTCGAACGAAGCAAAAATATCCATCTGGTCGGCGTCGGCGGCTGCGGCATGTCGGGCATCGCCCGCGTCCTCCATGAGATGGGCTTCAAGGTCAGCGGCTCCGATATCAAGGAAGGGGTCAACACCATCCGGCTCAAAGACCTCGGCGTCAAGATCTTCATCGGCCACGAGGGTTCGCAGGTGCGCGACGCCGATAGCCTGGTTTATTCTTCGGCGGTCAAGCCGGATAACCCCGAACTGACCGAGGCCGCGGCCAAAGGGATCCGCGCCTTCAGAAGGGCGGAGGTGCTGGCCTGGATCATGGCCCGCTCAAAAAATCGCGTGGCAGTGGCCGGCACGCACGGCAAGACGACAACGACGGCAATGACCGCCCGCGTCCTTGAGGCCGCGCAGCTGAACCCGACCTATCTGATCGGCTGTGACATGGATTACGCCGACGGCAATGCCCGGCTGGGGGCTGGCGCCTATGTCGTGGCCGAAGCGGACGAGTCCGACAGCTCATTCCTCTGTTATCAGCCGACGATCGAGGTCATCACCAATATCGAGGCCGACCACATGGAGCATTTCGGCAGTCTGGACGAGCTGACGGCGACGTTCGAGCGGTTCATGGACCGCCTGGCCGGCGAAGGCCTGATAGTGATCGACGGGACCGACCCGAACAATAAACTGCTGATGGCCAAAAGAAAACAGCGATCCGTCACCTACGGCCTTGATCCGGCCATGGAATGGAACGCCGCCGACCTGAGCTTTGAAAATTACTCTTCGCGCTATGTTCTGCGGCGCGGCCGGGACGAGCTCGGCGCGGTTGCGCTCTCCGTCCCCGGCTGGCAGAATATCCTGAACAGCCTGGCGGTCTTTGCCGTCGGCTGCGAGTTAGGTCTTGATTTCAACGCGATCGCCGGCGCCCTGCGCTCGTTCGTCGGAGTCAGGCGGCGCTTCTCGACCGTCGGCGAGCAGGACGGCATTCTCATTATCGACGATTACGCGCACCATCCGACCGAGATCAAAGCGACGCTGGCGGCTGCCCGCTCCGGCTGGCCCAAGAGCCGCGTTATCTGCGTCTTTCAGCCGCACCGCTTTACCCGGACGATGATCCTCAAAGACCAGTTCGCCGGCGCGTTCGATAACGCCGATAAAGTGATCATCACCGATATTTACGCCGCCTCCGAGAATCCAATCCCGGGCGTCACTGGCAAAACGATCGCCGATCTCCTGGCGCCGGAGAAAACTTTGTTTGTGCCGAAAAAGGAGCAGATCGCCGAACAACTCGTTAAGGATTTAAAAGCCGGCGATATTGTTTTGACCTTAGGCGCGGGGGATATCTATACTGTGGGCAAAGAGATCTTAGCCAGGTTGAAGATGAAGGGGGCTGATAAATCCCCATGAAAATGGTCCGCAACGAACCATTAAAGAAACACACTTCCTTCCGCATCGGCGGCCCAGCCGAGTATTTCTGCGCGCCGACGAATATCGATGAGTTGAGGGAAGCGCTGAAATTCGCGCGCGAGAATCGCCTGCCGGTCGCTATTTTAGGAATGGGGACAAATCTCCTTGCGCTGGATAACGGCTTTCGCGGGCTAGTTATTAAACTGGGCGGCGGCCTCAATAAGGTGACGGTCCGCGGCCGGGTTATCCACGCTGGCGCGGGGACACTCTTGCCTGTTCTTCTAAATATCGCGGCCCGCCGCGGCCTGGCCGGCCTCGAGTTCTTGGCGGGTATTCCCGGGACGGTGGGGGGCGCCGCTGCCATGAACGCCGGGGCGTGGGACGGTGAGATCGGCCGGTACGTCGACCGCGTCAGGGCGCTTGATAAGAACGGCGATCTGAAGGAAATAAAAAAGCCCGGTTTGCGTTTCGGCTACCGCCGGAGCGTCCTGCAAAAAGGGAAGTTGATCGCGGCGGAGGTCGTCTTGAAACTGCGCAAGGGCTCGCCCGGGCGCATCAGAAAGAAGATCCTCGGTTTTCTTGAGAAACGTAAACTCAACCAGCCGCTCGGCAGCCCCAATGCCGGCAGTATCTTCAAGAATCCCAAGGGGAAATTTGCCGGCAAACTGCTTGAAGAGGCGGGCTTTAAGGGAGCGCGCGTTGGCGACGCGCAGGTCTCGGTCAAGCACGCCAATTTTATCTTAAATCTCGGCGAGGCGAAGGCGCGCGACGTCATTAAACTGATGACGCGGATGCGCGGCGCCGTAAAAAGGAAGTTTAAAGTCACGCTTGAGCCCGAGTTAAAGATCATGGTACAATCGATCTCGTGATCTCCAAAGAAAAAACAGCGGAACTCGAAGCGATCGCGATCAAACTGCGCAAGCACGTCGTCGAGATGACGTGCGCCGCTGCCTCGGGCCATCCCGGCGGCTCGCTCTCGGCCGCCGATATCATAACAGTCCTTTACTTTCATCAACTGCGCAAGGACCCGAAAGATCCGCACTGGGCCGAGCGCGACCGATTCGTCATGAGCAAGGGGCACGCGGCGCCGATCCTTTACGCGGCGCTGGCCGAGGCCGGCTATTTCCCTGTTGATTATCTCAAAACTTTGCGCCGGATCGGCAGTTCACTCCAGGGACATGTCGACATGCTTTCCCTGCCGGGGGTTGAGATGTCGACCGGCTCGCTCGGGCAGGGACTCTCGGCCGCCAACGGCATGGCGCTGGCCTACCATCTGGACAAAAAAGCCGGCCGGATCTATTGCCTGTTAGGCGACGGCGAGTGCCAGGAGGGGCAGGTCTGGGAAGCGGCCATGACCGCGGCGCATTATAAGCTTGATAATTTGACGGCGATCGTCGACCACAATAAATTCCAGATCGACGGCCCGGTCGAAAAGATCAAAAGCCTAACTCCTTTTGCCGATAAATGGCGGGCGTTCGGCTGGCACGTTCTTCTTTGCGACGGCCATAAGATCGAGGCGATTGCCGATGCTCTGGAGAAGGCCGAAAAGACAAAAGGCCGGCCGACCATGATCATTGCCGATACGGTCAAAGGCAAAGGCGTCAGTTTTATGGAAGCCAGCCCGCTTGACTTCCACGGCAAGGCCCCGACCGAAGAAGAAAAAGACAAAGCGCTCGAAGAGCTTTGCCGACGGGAGAAAAAATAACTCATGGCCGAACGGAAAATGGTCGCGACGCGCGACGCCTACGGACTCGCTCTGGCGGAGATCGGCAAGGAAAATCCCAATGTCGTCGTGCTCGACGCCGACCTGAAGGTGTCGACCAAGACCTCGGGTTTTGCCCAGGCGTTCCCCGAGCGGTTTTTTGACATGGGCGTGGCCGAGCAGGACATGATCAGCACGGCGGCTGGCCTGGCCGCCGCCGGCAAGATCGTCTTCGCATCGACCTTCGCGGTTTTCGGCTCCGGCCGGGCCTGGGACCAGGTCAGGGTCTCGGTCGCCTACACGCGCTTGAATGTCAAGATCGCGGTGACGCATGCCGGCATTACGACCGGCGAAGACGGCGCCTCGCACCAGGCCAATGAGGATATCGCCATCATGCGCGCCCTGCCTAACATGACGGTCATTGTTCCATCTGACAGCGTGGAGACGGATAAAGTCATCCGCGAGGCGGTCAAATTCTACGGCCCGATGTATATCCGCTTGAGCCGCCCCAAGACGCCGGTCATTCACGATAACCCGAATTATGAATTTAAGATCGGCAAGGGCGAGGTCATGCGCGCCGGAAGCGACGCGACGATATTTGCCTGCGGCCTCATGGTCTCGCTGGCGCTTGACGCAGCGGAGCTGCTGGCCAAAGAAGGGGTCAAGGCGCGGGTCGTCAACCTGCATACCATTAAACCCTTGGACACTGAGCTGATCGTTAACTGCGCCAAGGAGACTGGGGCCGTGGTGACCGCCGAAGAGCACTCGATCCTGGGCGGACTGGGCGGCGCGGTAGCTGAAGTGCTGGTCGAGAACGCCCCGGTGCCGCTGGCGCGCGTCGGCATCAAGGATACTTTTGGCGAATCGGGGACACCCGATGAGCTGCTTGCCAAATACGGTTTGACCCCGGAGGAGATCGTTCATGCTGTCAGAGCAGTTATCAAAAGAAAAAAATAATATCGCCGATCGCCCGGCCTGGGACGATTACTTCATGAAGATCACGGCTGATGTGGCCGAGCGGGCGACCTGCGTCAAGCGCCAGGTCGGCGCCATCGTCGTCAAAGACCACCGCATTTTATCCACCGGCTACAACGGCTCGCCCAAGGGCTTCACCCACTGCACGGAAGAAACCTGCATCCGCCTCAAGTTGAACATTCCTTCCGGCCAGCGGCACGAGCTCTGCCGGGGACTCCACGCCGAGCAGAACGCCATTATCCAGGCGGCAGTACATGGCGTTTCGATCGCCGGCGGGACCCTCTATTGCACGTACCAACCATGTGTCATCTGTGTTAAAATGATGATCAATGCCGGCATTGTCAAAGTCGTTTACGCCGGCGGCTATCCCGACGAGCTGGCCCAGGAGATGCTCAAAGAATCGGAATTGGAGGTCGTCAAGTATGAAGGTCGGATATCTCGGCCCTGAAGGGACGAACAGCGAAGAAGCCAGCCGCCTTTACCGCAAAAAACTTGAAGGCAAAGTTGACCTGATGCCTTTCTCAACTTTCCACGATGTTCTCTCGGCCGTCAATCGCGGCCGGATCAATGAGGCGATCGTGCCGATCGAGAATTCGATCGAGGGAACGATCGGCATCGTGACCGATATGCTCGTTAAGGATGTCGACCTCAAGATCCGGCAAGAGCTGGTCGTGCCGATCTATCATTATTTAATGGCTCGCAAAGGAGTTTCTTTGCGCGGTATCAGGGATGTCGTTTCCAATCCGCAGATCCTTGACCAGTGCAAAGATTTTCTGCGCAAAAAATTGCCGAAAGCGAAATTGCATCTGGCTTACAGCTCAGCCGAGGCGGCCAAGCAGGCAGCCACTTCCCTTGATCCATTTCTTGCCGCCATCGGCACCGCCGCGTCGGCCAAACTCTACGATTTAAAGATAGTCGCCGCAAAAATCAATGTCAGGGAGAATAAGACCCGATTTGTCGTCCTGGCCAAAACCGACCATCCGAGGACGGGCAAAGACAAGACCTCGATCGTTTTCTCGACAGCCAAAGACCGGCCCGGGGCGCTTCACGATATACTGGCCGAAATCGCCATCCGCAACATCAACCTGACGAAGATCGAATCGCGCCCGTCTAAGAAGGCCCTGGGCGATTATTATTTCTTTGCCGACATGCAGGGACACCGGCAGGACGAAGTGATCGCCGACGCTTTGTTCGAGATCAAGCGCAAGGCATCGTTCCTGAAACTGCTTGGCTCCTACCCGAGAGTCTAAATATATGCATCATGAAGAAGAAGGCTCGAGTTTAATGGAAGGGCTCCTGATCGGCGGGCTGATCGGCGCGGCGGTCGGCGTCCTCTTTGCCCCGTTCAGCGGCGACAAGTCGAGGGCGCTGATCAAAGAGAAGCTCAAGGAGTTCGACCTTGATGATATTGTCGGCCGCTTCTCCGAAGCGTTCGAAGAAGCCAAGAAAGAAGCCGGTAAGGTCCAGGACGACCTGGCGAGGGGTGAATAAATGCTGCAAACATATTTAATTAATAGCCTGATCTTTTGCGCCATCCTCCTCTTGATTGCTTTTGTCGTTGGGACTGTCCAATTGATCATTATCCTGATCGACGTCAGGCGTTCGGTCAGAGAGGTGACGGAAAAGGTCAACGCCATTTCTTCGCTCTTTGATATCGTGACGATACTGGCCGGCGTTGCGGGACTGGCCAAAGAGAAAATGAGCAGCAAGATACCGGGCAAGAATACACTGGCAGCGTTCGCGGCCGGTTTGAAAAAAGGACTTGGAGTTCTGTTTAAAAAATAAAACTCACCCCCTCTTTCCCCCTCTCTTGAAAAGAGAGGGGGAGGGTTAACTTTACTTAACAGGGGGTGAGTTTAAAAAGGGGGAAGTTTAGTGGGTAAGATCAAGAGTTTCTTGAAGGTTCTGACGTTCGGCGGTCTGCTCGGTTTCATCGGCGGTTTGCTTTTTGCGCCATCAAAAGGCGGAGAAACGAGAGAAAAACTTAAAGACGCTCTGGATAAAGGCAAAGCCAAATTCGACGAGTTAAAGCAAGAATTCGGCAAAAAAGAAGGGTAGGAAACCTGCGACTGAACGACTTCGACGAGCTCAGTCGAGTCGTCGCGGTTTCTTGATATGCTTCAGTCAACAATTGAATCGCTTCTCGAGAAAGCGCTGTCAGCCGCCGGTATCCAGATACAGCTTGATTACAAAATAACTCCATCTCCCCGCAAGGAATTCGGCGATTTTGCGACCAATCTGGCCATTGCCGGCGCTAAGAAACTTTCCCGCAACCCCATGGAACTGGCGGCAGAGATCGCCGAGAAGCTCAAAATGGGCGGGGCCGAAGAAGTTATCAGCAAAATCGAGATCGTCAAGCCCGGCTTCATCAATTTCTTCATCAAAGATGAGCTGACCCAAAAGTCAATTCCGGAAATAATCAGGCAAGATCAGCGCTGGGGGCATGGGTCAAGTGGCAAGGGTCAAAGAATTCTGCTCGAATACGTTTCGGCTAATCCGACTGGGCCGCTGCATGTCGGGCACGGCCGTTGGGCGGTGATCGGCGACGTGATTGCCCGCTTGTTAAAGGCCGCCGGTTTTAAAGTCGAAACCGAGTTCTACGTCAATAATATCGGCAACCAGGTCGAGAAGCTCTGGGAATCGGTCCAGGCGGCCAGGGCGAGGAAACCGACCCCGGCAAACGGTTACGGCGGCGCGTATATCAAGGAAGTTAAAGGCGACAGCAAAGAGGATATCATTGAATACATCCTTTCCGAGCAGAAAGCGACTCTCGCCAAACTCGGCGTCCTTTTCGATCGTTTCTTTAATGAGAGCGAACTCCACGCCAAGGGCGAGGTAAAGGAAGCGGTCTCCCGCCTTGAAAAGAATCACAAGACGATCATCGAGGCAGGCGCGATCTGGTTTAAATCGCAGGAGATGGGTGATGACAAGAACCGCGTCCTCGTCCGCGCCGACGGCAATTCAACATATTTCGCCGCCGATCTCGCTTATCATCTCGATAAATTCTCGCGCGGCTATGAGCGGCTCATTAATATTTGGGGGACCGACCATCACGGTTATGTGAAGAGATTGAAAGCGGCAGTCGAGGCGATGGGGCTGCCGGCCGATAGGTTGGAAATAATCATCGGCCAGCTCGTCACCCTTTACCGCGGCAACGAGCCTATCCGCATGAGCAAGCGAACGGGTGAAATGGTCTCGCTCGCGGAAGTGATCGACGAGATCGGCTCCGACGCGACGCGCTTCTTTTTCTCGGCCACCGACGTCAACTCACACCTGGATTTCGACCTTGAGCTGGCCAAGAAGAAGTCGATGGACAACCCGGTCTATTACCTCCAGTACGGGCATGCGAGGATCTGCAGCATCTTGCGTAAGGCCGAGAGCGAGGGGCAAGGGTCAAGTACCAAGGGTCAAGAAGATTTATCCTCTCTAACTGAACCGGCGGAGAGAGAGCTGATGATGAGACTCCTTGCGTGGCCGCGGTCAGTGGAAGAGGCGGCGGTTTTGCGACATCCCCACCGAATCACAGAATACGGCAAGGAACTCGCGATCGTTTTTCATCACTTCTACGAAAAGTGCCGCGTGCTAGGCAATCCCGCCCGCCTCACGCTCGTCGACGCCTCTCGAATCACTCTGCGCAATGTGTTAGAATTGTTGGGAATTACGGCTCCGGAATCGATGTAAAAAAGATTTTCACTGAAACTTTTTCGATCCAAATTATGTTATATTTATTCTCATATGCTCCATTTGTCTTATGATGCCGTTTCAATCAATTGGAAGAAGCGGGCGGCGGGGTCACTGGTAAGCACCCGGCCAATCCATCCTGCCAGAGCATTTATTTCCCAGAAATAGCAAGTTGGGCACGAAGCAGGAGCTTTTCTTCTAATATTAGCGGCCTCTTCGTACCAAATTTTCTTATAATCTCCTGGTTTGTTGTAACGGCCAAACAACCAATCTATGTTGCTTGAATCTGATTTTGTTGCGCAAGGATATACTCCTCCGTCCGGCTCAATATTTGGTCGCGCCTGACTCATAAAGCAAAATCCGGTCGCAGGTTCCGGATCAACAACAGGAAACATTTTCATCCTGGAGGATGAGGATAAGACTTTAAATCGACTTGTTTCTAGTGTTCTCGCTGAATCTACTTCGTCATATACTCCGGGAGGTATGTCTATTGGCAAACCTGACCTCTGAATAATCTGTCGAAAAGATATATAGTCAACTTCCATTTCCCTGACCATTTCGGCAAATGGAAAAATTGATCCGGCGTTGCCAGGGTGGATAAAAGACTGGATGCCGATAAGTAGTTCTCTTTCTCTTCCGTGTTGGACCCTTGCCTCCAATAAAGCAACAAGGTTCCTTTTTGCTTTATCAAGTGAAAACGAGTTTTTTGGCTTGTGGATTTGCAGATAACTATTGTCATTAAGGCCATTTATGCTTAATTTTACCTGAAAAGCATGTTTGCCTAGCAAATCTATCGTAACATTATCCAGCCCGCTTCCCGTAGACGTGAATGTGGTGTGCATCCCGAGTTCCGCGGCCTTGACAATTGAGGGTTTTATTCCTTTATATATTATCGGATTTCCTCTGCCGGAAAGATCAAGATGAACATGCTCAACGCCATGAGATCTTGAATCCGTAGCTATTTCTTCAATGAGGGACAAGAAAAGCGGAAATGGAAAAAAACTTTTGTTTCCCTTTAATATTGGATCGTCAAAACATTCGATACAGCAAAAATCACATCTATTCCCCGGATGCGCATCAATATACATTGCCGGAGGCACTTCCCCTGCCAATATTTTCTGAACAAGAGGAACAAATTCCAAATAAGAGTGCGGAAAAGAATATGTGTGTTTAGTGGCTCTCGAGGCAATGACTTGAGAATTACGATCGGTCGCAAAAATGACTTTGGAAAGAAAATCCAATTCTTTTGCTGTTACAGCAGCTAATGCGGTTTCCGCGGGCGAAGGGTTGTTATTAAAAACAACAACGGGTTTATTATCAATCAATGAGATACGGCCAACCCTTCGATCAGGTCCGATCGCTCGGAATCTGGGGTGTGCGCAACCGCGTGTGCTTAAAAATTGGTTAAAAGAGATATCTTTGATATCTTTTCCTCCTTTGATTCAAATTCCGTTATATTTGAACATAAGCTCGGAAACCTGCGACTGAGCGTCGCGGTTTCCTCGCGCCTTATGTCCTCCATACATTAATCGGTAATCGGCAGTTTCCGGCAATAATTTCAGCTATTCTCGAAAACATTTTTGTGGTAGAATAGCGTCAAAGGAGGTGCAAAGGTGGTAAATACTTTTACGGCGGTTTTTGAAAAAACTGAAGATTGGTTCATTGGTTATGTAGAAGAACTTCCCGGCGCTAATACCCAGGGGAAAACGTTAGACGAAGCCAGAGATAATTTAAAAGAAGCAATTGAGCTTGTTTTGCAATCAAATCGTGAGCTCGCGGAAAGGGACCTCGTTGGGCGTCAGGTGGTAAAGGAAGAAATCGGAGTCAATGCTTGATGAAAAGGAAAGAATTGATCAAGCACTTAATTTATAATAATTGCCGTTTTCTTCGTGAAGGAGCTCGGCATACGGTTTACTTTAATCCGCAAAGCCGCAAGACATCAACTATTCCTCGACATAATGAGATTCCCGATCTTTTAGCAAAAAAGATTTGTAAAGATTTAGATATTACACAAATATGAAATACACGTTTTTTAAAGGCAAAATAGTCCCGTTTAGCGAAGCCAAGATCGGGATCATGACGCACGCTTTTAACTATGGCACCGGCGTGTTTGAGGGGATCCGCGGCTACTGGAACGCCGAAAAGAACCAGCTCTTTATCCTCAAGCTCAAGGAGCATTATGAGCGGCTGGCCCGGTCGACCAACCTCGGCCTCAAGTCCGAAATGAAATATTCCGTTGATGAGCTCTGCGCTGCCACAGTTGAGCTGGCCAAAAAGAACGGCTACAAAGAAGATATTTATATTCGGCCGATCTATTACAAATCGCAGGAAAAGATCGGGCTGGGCCTCATCGGGATCGAAGATGACTTCTGCATGTTCATATCGCCGTTCGGCGCTTATCTTGACATCACGAAAGGGATCCGCGTCTGCGTCTCGAACTGGTGGCGGATCTCCGCCCAGTCGGTGCCGCAGGGGGCCAAGATCACCGGTACTTACATTAATTCATCGCTGGCCAAGGCCGAAGCGCTGGAAAAGGGTTTCGACGAAGCGATCCTCCTCTCACACGAGAAAACCGTCGCCGAGGGCTCGGGCGAAAATCTCTTCATGGTCAAGGACGGTAAGCTGATCACACCGCCGCTTTCGGAGACGATCCTGCCGGGGATCACCCGCGTCTGCGTCATGGAACTGGCCGCCAATGAGCTGGGTCTCAAAACGATCGAACGGCAGATCAAGCAGAACGAGCTTTACGGCGCCGACGAGCTCTTTTTCTGCGGCACCGGCGCGCAGATCTCGCCGATTGCCTCGGTTGACGACAAATTGATAAAAGATGGAAAAGTCGGTCTGATCACGAAGAAGTTGCAAACGATCTATTTTAAAGCCGCGCGCGGCGACGACCCCAAATATGCCGACTGGATAACGCCCGTCTATTGAACATGATCAAGGGGATTGGGATCGATATCATTGAGATCAAGAGGATGAAGGACGCGGTCAAAAAATACGGCGATAATTTCCTCAATAAGGTTTTTACCCCCCGAGAACTAAAATACTGCCGCAGCCGCCGGGCGCTCAAGTTCCCCGAGCTTGCCGTCAGGTTCGCCGCCAAAGAGGCCTACTCAAAAGCGATCGGGACGGGCATCACCGGCTTCGGGCGCAAACAGAACGGCATCAGCTGGCAGGAAATCGAAGTCGTCAACGAAAAAAGCGGTAAGCCACGGCTGACAGTCAGAGGCAAATTGAGCAAAAAGGCGCACGTCAGCTTATCTCATTCCCGCGATTATGCCGTGGCGTCGGTTTATGTCGAAAATTAATAAATTGCCAAAACGAAAACCGGAGACGAACAAAGGCGATTACGGACGGGTCCTGATAATTGCCGGCTCCCCGGGAATGACCGGCGCGGCGGTGCTTGCGTCAAGAGGTTGTTTGCGGGTGGGGGCCGGACTGACGTATCTTGCCGTGCCGAAAGGCCTGGTCAATTTCGTCGATTCGATGACTCCAGAAGTTATAACTTTGCCTTTTGAAAAGATTAATAATGTTAAGCCGGATGTGGCCGCGATCGGCCCGGGTTTGACTGTCAGTAAAGCTTCGCGAACCCTCCTGCGCTCTACGATCAACGCCCTATGTTCTACGTTCATAATTGATGCAGACGGGTTGAATAATATTGCTGATGAGCCGGAGATCATGCGAAAAATTAAAAACCTGATCATAACTCCGCATCCAGGCGAGATGTCCCGCTTGATAAAGAAAAGCGTTGATCATATCCAGAAGAACCGCGCCGCTGTCGCGCGGGAAACCGCAAAACGTTTCGGCTGCGTGGTCGTTCTTAAAGGCCACAAAACCGTTGTCGCCGATCCGGCCGGAAAAGTTTTTATCAACTCGACCGGCAATCCCGGCATGGCGTCGGGTGGAGTGGGCGACGTCCTGACTGGAATGATCGCCGGGTTGGCGGGGCAGGGGCTTTCCTCTTTCGAGGCCGCTTCGGCCGGTGTATACTTGCATGGGCTGGCGGGCGATCTTGCCGCCAGGGAGAAAGGCGAGTACGGCCTGATCGCGTCAGATCTTGTGGAAAAAATACCTTATGCCATACAAAAGATTTACTGAAAATATCGGAGAGAGAACGCTTGGCTACCTGGAAGAGCTCGGGCAGATCTCCCAGCTCGGGTGGGCGACAGTCTCCGGAATATTGACCGGCAAGACAAAGGTCAAACTGACGCTGGAGCAAATCGTTAAGATCGGCTATGAATCGATTCCGCTGGCGTTAGCGGCCTCGGCCTTTATCGGCATGGTCTTCGCCCTCCAGGTGGCGACCGAGTTTGTCAGGTTCGGCGCCGGCAAATATGTCGGCGGCATCATGTCGATCGCCATGGCGAGAGAGTTGGGTCCGGCGCTGGCCGGCATCGTCATCGCGGCCCGCGTGGCCGCCGCCATCACCGCCGAGATCGGGACGATGAAGGTGACCGAGCAGATCGAGGCACTCCAGGCGCTGGGGACCAATCCGGTCCGCTATCTGGTCATTCCCCGCTTCATCGCCTGCGCCCTCATGCTGCCGGTGCTCACGATCGCCTCCGACGTGGTCGGCTTTCTGGGCGGCTATTTTGTCGGCATCTTTGTCGTGCACATCAACCCCGTCGAATATATGGAGACGGCGCGCTCGCTCCTCAAGATGTGGGATGTCTGGGGCGGCCTGATCAAGACGGTCGTCTTCGGCATGCTAATCGCGATCATCGCCTGTTACCGCGGCCTTTCGACCAAAGGCGGTGCGAAAGGGGTCGGGGAGGCGACGACCGCCTCCGTCGTCACGGCTCTCATCACAATTTTTGTCGTCAATTACTTCTTATCTATAGCGTTCTTCAAATGATAAAATTCAACAACCTGACCAAATATTTCGGCGAGAAAAAGGTCCTGCAAGGGATCAATTTTGACATACTGGACGGGGAATCGCTGGCGATCATCGGTCCTTCGGGCTGCGGCAAGTCGACGCTCCTGCGTCTCATCCTGCGCATCGAAGAACCGACCGCCGGCTCGATCTCGATCAACGGTCGGGATATCAGCCGCCTCAACGAGGACCAATTGATCGCCGTGAGGGAAAAGATCGGCATGGTCTTCCAGTCGGGCGCGCTCTTTGATTCGCTGACCGTCTTTGAGAACGTCGCTTTCGCCCTGCGGGAGCACGCGAAGCTCTCCGAGCGGGAGGTCGCCCGCGTCGTCAGGGAAAAATTAAAACTGGTCGAGCTTGAGGGGACGGAGAACCTGATGCCGGACGAGCTCTCCGGCGGCATGCAGAAAAGGGTGGGGATCGCCCGCGCGCTGGCTTTCGATCCCGCCATTATCCTCTATGACGAACCGACGACAGGGCTTGATCCCATCACCTCTGTCAATATCGAGAATTTGATGGTAAAATTGTCGCGCGAACTGAAGGCGACGTCGATCGTGGTGACGCACGTCATGCAGACGGTCTATAAAACGGCCAAAAGGATCGTCATGCTCCATGAGGGGCGATTTATCGAGGTTGGCTCGCCCGAAGAAGCGCAGAAAGCGCGCGACCCGGTCGTGAGAAAATTCATCACTGGAGGGAAGGAATAAAATGTCTACCGCGGTGAAAGTCGGCATTGTCACTTTAATCGGTCTGGCGCTGATCGCAGTTGTTATCGTTTGGAAAACAGAGATATTCTTGGTTGGCAAGGGTTATGAGGTCATAGCTTCCTTTGAGAATGTTGAGGGGCTGACGATCGGCTCGGAAGTGCGCTTTCGCGGCGCCAAGGTCGGCAAAGTGCTCAAGATCGATCCCGGCCCTTACGACATCAAGGTCTTTTCTGTCGTTGACCCGTCCATCAAAATCCCGTCGGATTCGACTCTGCGCGTCGCCTACGACGGCATCGTGGGGCTCAAGTTCCTCGAGATCCGGCCCGGCACGTCGGAGATACTCTATGGGCAAGGGATGGTCCTGGAGGGCGCCCGGACGGCCGCCATCGTCGACTTTATCGATATCGGCTCAAAGAACCTGGTCGAAACCAAGGCGATACTTGAGAACGTCAGGAAGATCATCGAGAACCCGAAGCTCCAGGCGGCCTTCATGAACATGGTCTACACGGCCGACAAGGCGGCGGGCGATATTGAGCAACTGACCGAAGAACTGCGTGAGACGAACAGGGGGATCAACGAGGTTGTGGCCGATCCGAAGTTCCAGGCCAATGTCAAGGGGACGATCAGCGAGACCGAAAAGACCCTGTCTGCCGCCAACCGCTTCTTTGAGGGATTCGGCAAGGTCAACCTGCGCGCCTCCGGCGGCGTTGATATCGGGCGGCTCGCCAACGCTGTGCGCGGCGACGTCGACATTATCCAGAGCGAGAATACTTATTACCGCTTTGGCATCGGCGAGGGGCAGACAACGCGCCAGCTCTCCGTCATAGATTTTATCCTGGCCAACCGGATCAACGACAAGTTCGCCTACCGGCTGGGCGTTATCAACAACCAGCTCGGCGGCGGCATCGTTTTTAACCCCATGGCGGATGCAAACCTGATCGGCGATATTTATGACATCAACAACCCGAAGCCGAACAACCCCAAGCTCCGGCTGGGCTATGAGTTTGAAGTGCGCGATTACATGGACTTCCTGGCGCAGGGAGACGACTTGCTCAATGCCGGCACGCGAAACTTCCTTTTTGGCCTGCGTATCAAACCGCCGGGGGAAAAGCTTTACTGATGCCTTAATTCTTACGCCTTTTATTGCCATTTTAGCCCTCTAATGTGCCATCTATTGCCCTCTATTTCAATGTCGCATAATATATCTTATGTCAAGTTGAGCGGAGGTGACGAATAGCTGATTTATGGCTTGAGAGTGCTAAAAATATCGTCACCAGGCGGTTGTCCACAGGGGTTCATAACAGAAAGCACTTATCTTGTCAGTTTGATAAGATATTCTGAAAGGGCCTCGCCAATATTATCACCGGTCCGTTCGCTAAATCCCTTAAACATCGGCGAAGGATTGCATTCTATCAATACAAAATCATCCTTGTTTTTCTTCTTAATATCTATTCCCGAGAACTTCATTCCGCATACTTTTGCGGCAGAAAGGCACATTTTTTCGACATTTCCAGGTAATTTGATCTTCTCTATCTTTTCTTCCCCGGCTCGATAATCCACGTGTTGGGTGTGAATTATACCCGCAGAGATGATTTTGTCTTCAATCACATAGACCCGGATATTATCACCCGGGATATATTCCTGAAAAATAACCGGGGCATTTTTAAGGAGTTGCATTCTTTCCGGCGCAAAATCCTCGTCTTTCAACATCTCGCATTCCGCCCCACCCCCTACCGGTTTATAAACCATTTGTTTGACTTCATTCCTGAATTCCAGCACCTCATCTTTTGAATTAGTGACCAGAGTTTTTGGAACTGATATCTTATTCTTCCTGAGCAGTTCTAACTGATAAAGTTTAAGGAAATGAAGATCAAAGGTCTCGGTTGGGTTTATAACGTTTTTACCTTGGAATTTTTGGGCCCTTAACCATGAGGCTAGGAAAGAATGCTTTTCCCGCGTGGCAAGATACATGAATTTCCAGTCATCAAGCAGCTTGTGTTCCTCATCCGGCAGTTGATAAACAGGCAGGCTTATGTAAACAGTTCTTACGTAAAAGGTCTTTATGTCATCAATGGAAGCGGAATTATATTTGACGTTCCCTTCTCTGTAAGAGAATGGAATCTCTTCGGGGAAATAAAGAGTATCAATAACGACCGGCTCAACATTTTTATCCCTGAGAATGCCGGCCATCAATTCGGTATGATCTTCGTCTTTATATCCAACAATGCCAATTCTAATAGAAACCATTTAGGGAAATTATAATACAGGTCCTTTTACATATCAACCTAGAAGCTTGACAGGTATTTGATAGAAAAATAGCCGCGTTTTAAACGCGGCTATAAAAACAAAATTCGATTGAATTATTTTACGTTTTGATAGGCTTAGGGCCAACTGTTCCCCCTTCTTCGCCTATCGCCATGGTGGTGACAACCGGTGAAATTTTAGGTTTAGGGCCAACTGTTCCCCCTTCTTCGCCTATCGCCATGGTGGTGGCAACCGGTGGATCTTTAGGTTTAGGACCAACCTTTCCTGGAGCTAAAGGTTCAAGATCAGGTCCACGTTTAATAAGACCAACCGTTCCCCCTTCTTCTCCTATTGCCATGGTAGTGTTTTGGGGAGGCTTAGGGCCAACTGTTCCCCCTTCTTCGCCTATCGCCATGGTGGTGGCAACCGGTGGATCTTTAGGTTTAGGACCAACCTTTCCTATTGCCGCGGAGGAGGATATGGGAAGCTTTTTATTCGCAGGGCCAGGCATAGGGCGAAGGCCAATTGTTCCCCCTTCCTCTCCTATCGCCATGGTGGTGATTGTTCCCCCTTCCTCTCCTATCGCCTGAGTGGTGGCAGCCGGTGGAGCTTTTGGTTTTTTTGCCAGAAAAGTTTCCGTTAGCTTTGTAAAGAAACCTCTGTCCGGTCCAATTCTAGAAGCGGAAGAGGATTTAGGCGAAACTTCGGATACCTTTGTAAACTGTCCAAGTAATGTTGGATCTATCTTCACTGTCATTTTATTTACCTCCTATAAAAGCACAGAAGCTGGCGGCAATCAGGCCCTGCGCTTCTCCAATGTTAATATCGTAATGACTTGCAGAAAACTTGCATGTGAGGCGCGATCTATTTGCTGTTAATGATCGATTTGAGGATATAAAGCCCGTCCGCTGATCCCAAGATCGACTCCGATGACCTCTCCGGATGCGGCATCATGCCGAGAACGTTATGCTTTTTATTGAATATGCCGGCAATGTTAGCGGTCGAACCGTTGGGGTTTTCTCCATAATACGTGAAAGCGATCTGTTTGTTCTTCTTTAGATCCTTCAAAGTCGCCGCGTCGCAGGTGTAATTGCCTTCGCCGTGCGCAATCGGGATGCGAAGAGTTTGTTTGTCGGTTAGTTTGTTGGTAAAAGGTGTTTTATTGTTCTCGACACGGATGGTCACGTGTTTGCAGATGAATTTAAGATCCTGATTCCTAATCAGGGCGCCGGGCAGAAGGCCGGCCTCGGTCAGGATCTGGAAGCCGTTGCAGATGCCGAGCACCCTGCCCCCGCGATCAGCGAATTTTTTTACCGAATCCATTACCGGGGAAAAACGGGCTATCGCGCCGGTGCGCAGGTAATCTCCGTAGGAAAACCCGCCCGGCAGGATCAGGCAGTCAAGGTGGTCGAGCTTGAGATCGTGATGCCAGACATATTCGACCGGCTGTTTTAAGACGTCTTTGACGACGTCAAAGCAATCCTGGTCGCAGTTGGAGCCCGGAAAGACGATGACCCCGAATTTCATGGGTGTCCTTTCAACCCCACATTAAAATGTGGGGAATAATTCTGCGGATTTTAATCCGCAGTTTCATATCTGTAATCCTCAATAATGGGATTGGTCAGCAGTTTGTTGCACATCTCTTTGATCTGTTTTTCTTGACCTTTGGGACTCGACCCTTTTATCTCAAGTTTAATGAATTTCCCGATCCGGACATTGCCGACATTCTTATAACCCAGCGAATGGAGCGCCGATTCGACCGCCTTGCCTTGCGGGTCAAGGATGCCTTTTTTGGGGGTAACGTAAATATTAACTTTTGCCATTATAGCCCAAACCTTCGGAAAACGACGTTAATGTTCTTTAGATGAGAGCGCACATCAAATATCTGCTCGATCTCCTCGCGTTTGAGATTTTTCACCGCTTCGCGACTCTGCAATATCTCATCCTTGAGGTTGCGGCCGGAGGCGCGGGCCTTCATGGCCGCGGTCTGGACGATCTTATAGGCCTCTTCGCGCGTCAACCCCTTGTCAGTCAGCGCCAGGAGGAGCTTTTGCGAAAAAGTCAAACCAGCCGAGCGGTCGATATTCTTTCTCATGTTCTGTCTCATGATGACGAGACCACCCATGACGCGGGCGAACTGCTGAAGCATATAATCGACCAGCAGGCAGCTGTCGGGGAGTATCACGCGCTCAACGGAGGAATGCGTGATGTCGCGCTCGTGCCAGAGGGCAACGTTCTCGAGCGCGGCCATAGCGTTGCCGCGTACGACCCGCGCCAGCCCGGCGATCCGCTCGCAGGTGATCGGATTTTTCTTGTGCGGCATGGCGGAAGAGCCCTTCTGGCCCTTGCCGAACGGCTCTTCGACCTCCCAGATCTCTGTCCGTTGAAGATTCCTGATCTCGGTGGCGAACTGCTCAAGCGAAGCCGCCACGACGGCCAGCGTGGTGAGATACTCGGCATGGCGGTCCCTTTGCAATACCTGCGTCGAGGCCGGCGACGGCTTTAATTTAAGCTTGCGGCAGACATATTCTTCTACCCGCGGGTCGAGATTAGCGTAAGTGCCGACGGCGCCGGAGATCTTGCCGACAGAGATCGTTTCTCTCGCGTTCCTCATTCGGACAAGGTTCCGCTCCATTTCCGCCACCCAGACGAGCAGTTTGAGGCCGAAAGTGATCGGCTCGGCGTGGACGCCGTGCGTGCGGCCCATCATGATCGTATCTTTTTCTTCTTTGGCCCGTCTTTTGACGATCTTAATGACTTCCTCAATATCCTTGATGATCAGATCGGCGGCGTCGCGCATCTGCATCGAGCGCGCGGTGTCCTCGACGTCATATGAGGTCATGCCGAGGTGGATGAAGCGTGATTCCGGGCCGACCGTCTCGGCGACCGAGGTCAGGAAAGCGATCAGGTCGTGCGCCGTCTCTTTTTCGATCTGATTGATCCGCTCGACCGAGAAGCTGGCTTTGCGCTTGATCCTGGCCAGGGCTTCTCTCGGTATCCTGCCCAGCGAGCCCCAGGCCTCGCAAGCCGCCAGCTCGACCTCCAGCCATTTGCGGAATTTGTTCTCCTCCGACCATATTTCCCTCATCTTTGGCAAGGTGTACCTATCGATCATTCACATTCCTCCTATTCAATCGCCATACTCTCGATCTCGTCCATTAAAGCGTCAACCATCTCGGCCTCGGGGACCTTGCGGACGACCTCCCCTTCGCGGAAGATCAGCCCCACACCGTTGCCGGCGGCTAAACCGACATCGGCGTCGGCCGCCTCGCCCGGACCGTTGACCTCACAGCCCATTATAGCAATTTTCAACGGCTGTTTGATATTCCGCGTGCGCTCTTCGATCTCCGCCGCGATCTTTTCAACGTCGATATCGGCCCGGCCGCAGGTCGGGCACGAAATTATCGTCACCCCGTGGGAAGTCAACTCAAGCGACTTGAGTATCTCATAAGCCGTCCAGACCTCCTGGACCGGCTCGCCGGTCAGGGAAACCCGGATCGTGTCGCCGAGCCCGGCCGCGAGTATCGCGCCGAGGCCGGCCGCCGAGCGGACAATGCCGACCCTGGGAATGCCGGCTTCGGTGATGCCGACGTGGAGCGGATGGTCGGTCTTTTTGGCGATCATCTCATAGGCCTGGATCGTTATTGGGACCGAAGTCGCCTTGATCGAGATGACAATATCACGGAAATCAAGGTCTTCGAGTGTCTTCACGTTCTTGAGGGCGCTTTTGACCAGCCCCTCGGCCGTCACGTGACCGCCGGCTTTCTTCTTGATCTCTTTTTCGAGCGAACCGGAATTGACGCCGACGCGAATCGGGATGCCGTGGTCTTTGGCGGCGGCGACCACCGCTTTGATCTTCTCGATCCCGCCGATATTGCCGGGGTTGATCCTTAGTTTATCAACCCCGGCTTTGGCCGCCAGGATGGCGTGTTCATGATTGAAGTGGATATCGGCGACGAGCGGGATGTTGATCTGCCGCTTGATCTCTTTGAGCGCCAGCGCCGACTCTTTGTCCGGCACGGCACAGCGGACGATCTGACAGCCGGCTTTTTCCAGCTCGTTGATCTGCCGGACGGTGGCGTCGATATCCGACGTCTCCGTCTTCGTCATCGACTGGACGGCGATCGGGTTGCCGCCGCCGATCTTGAGTTTGCCGATCTTTACTTTTTTTGTCTTATTGCGCTTCGTCAACATAGGCGCAGGCCACCGCTCCCATCATTAATGGCGTTGTCGCGAACTTGATGATAAAACCGAGAGGGCCGAAGAACCAGACGAAAACATTGTCGATGAACCAGACAATGCTCAAGAACAGGAGATGCCACCACGTCCCGTTCTTGCGAACGATCTCTTTGCTCAATCGCATCCCTTCTTCGATGTGGGCATTCTTGTCGTACATGATCAGCGCGGCGAACATCCACCAGCTTGCCCAGGCCAGGCCCGGGACGATCAGGAGCAGCAGCCCGAACAAGACGAGAAAACAGATGCCGATACTGCCAAAAGAGAGCGAAAAATAACGGCTAACCGGCGCCAGCACTTCGTTAGCGGTGATCGCCTGGCCTCTTTTCGCCTTGACGAAGAGCATCTGCAGGCCGATCAGGAGCGGGATATAGAGGACGCCGAGGGTTATAACGGACAGGATAATAAGAATGATCAAGCCGATCAGGATGGTGCCGAGATTCTTAATGTAGATGTTCCACGAATCGACGAAAGGCTTCCCAATATTCATAATTTATTTCTCCCTGTTAATTTAGTAAAAGCTTCCATGTATTTCTCCCGCGTCTTTTTCACCACCTCCTCGGGTAGTTCCGGCGCCGGCGGCTCCTTGTTCCATTTGATCGACTCGAGATAGTCGCGGACAAACTGCTTGTCATAGCTCGGCTGGCCCTGTCCTGGCTTATATTGGTCTTTGGGCCAGAAACGGGAGGAATCGGGGGTGAGCATCTCGTCGATAATGATGATCTCGTTGCCGAAAAAGCCAAACTCGAACTTGGTGTCGGCGATGATGATCCCTTGCTTGTCGGCATAGTCGGCGCAGGCCTGATAGATCTTGATCGTCTTATCTTTAATGGTTGCTGCCGTTTCTTTGCCGACCTGATCGACCACCTCATCAAATGTGATGTTCAGATCATGCCCCTGCTCCGCCTTGGTCGTCGGGGTGAAGATCGGCTCCGGCAGTTTTGATGATTCCTTCAGGCCGGCGGGAAGCTTTATGCCGCAAATTGACTGTGACTTCTGATACTCTTTCCAGCCCGAGCCGGAGAGATAGCCGCGCACGACGCACTCGACCGGGATGACTTTCGCTTTCTTCCCGATGATCGAGCGTTTGGCCAGTTTTTCCTTGAAAGGTTTGAGCTGGGCCGGGAATTTGTCGGCATCCGATTCAATGACGTGATTCTTGATGATCTTCTTCGTGAAATCGAACCAGAAGAGCGAGATCTGGGTCAGGATCGCCCCCTTGTCGGGGATGCCGTTCGGCATGACCGAATCGAAAGCGGAGATACGGTCGCTGGCGACGAGAAGGAGCGAATCACCGAGGTCAAAGACGTTGCGGACTTTACCCGTTTTAAAAGGTTTGATACCGGGAAGATCGATGTCGAGTAATACTTCACTCATCAAGCCGATTATAGCACTTTTTTGATAAGCGTTAAATAAAGAAACTTCGGCAAAGCGAGCTGCCGTTCCCACCTCTGCGGCTCGGCCAGGAGGCGGTAGAGCCATTCGATATAAAGGGCCTGGATCCATCTCGGCGCGCGCTGTTTGCGGCCGGAGAGGACATCCAAACTGCCGCCGATCGTCATGCCGACTGTGGCTCCTAACTCATAGAGGTGATGATTGAGCCACTTCTCCTGACGGCCGGCTCCCAGCCCGACAAAGAGGATGTCGGGGTTGGAGTCACTTATCTTTTTAATGACGCTTGATTCGTCACCCGCGTTAAAATACCCGTGATAGGCACCGATGATCTCGATGCCGGGGAACTGCTTTTTGAGCCGCCTCCCCGCCTCTTCCGCCACCCCGGGCGCGCCACCCAGCAGGAAAACGCGATATTTGTAATCAGACCCTATTTCCATCAGCTTGAGCGCCAGGTCGATGCCACTGACGCGCTCTTTGAGCGGTTTGCCCAGTATCCTCGAGACGACAACCATGCTAATCCCGTCGGCGACCCGCAGATCGGCTTTGTTAATAATATCTTTCAGCTCGCTGTCAGCCTGTGCGGCGACGATCATCTCGGGGTTTGGCGTCACGACAATGCGCGCTTTGCCTTCAATAACATAATGCCTGACGATCTCGGCCGCCTCGGTCAGGGTGACGTTGTCGACTTTGACGCCGGAGAAATCAACGATCTTTCCCATTTTGTGTCCTTTGAGTTCTTTGCGCCTTTGTGGTTATTTTACGCGTCGGCTTGACCCAGGCGCGGAGTTTGGGATATTTTGTACGCGGCATTTTGCCTCTCATGGCGGATATTTTACCTGAAATCTTTTCAAATTGGTATCGATAGATTAATGGTATATAATTATCACGAAATGGAGGGAATTTGAATGGCTCTTTCACCTATCGTCCCCGGTAAGATCGCTCCCAGGCACATGCTCGTGAATATTCCCCGGCTCGTTTCCGCTTATTACACCCAGAGGCCCCGGCCGATCTATCCCGACAAGCCAAATATTCTTGTTGAATTCGGCACTTCCGGCCACCGCGGCAGTTCCCTGAAAGGGACTTTTAACGAGATGCACATCCGCGCCATTACCCAGGCGATCTGCGAACATCGGGCCAAAGTGGGGATAACCGGCCCGCTCTATATTGGTTTTGACACCCACGCCCTTTCTGAACCAGCCTTACGGACAGCGCTGGAAGTTCTGGCTGCCAATAAGGTCAATGTTGTTACCGCTAAAGGTGACGAATATTCTCCGACCCCGGTAATTTCGCGGATGATCATTAACGCCAATCGCGGCAAAACCAGCGATCTAGCTGACGGGATCATTATCACCCCGTCCCATAACGGCCCGCAGGATGGCGGCTTCAAATACAACCCGACGCATGGCGGCCCGGCTGATACCGATGTCACTGGCTGGATCCAGGACCGGGCTAACACGATCATCACCTGGAACAATGCCGATGTAAATGTTCTTCCCTATGAAACGGCTCGATCGGCTGAAACCGTTAAAGAAGCGGATTTTGTGACCCCATTTGTTAATGACCTGGGCCAGGTCATTGATTTCGATATTATCCGGGCCAAGAAGATCAGGATCGGCGCTGACCCGATGGGCGGCTCGGGGGTCCATTTTTGGGATCCGATCGCGAAACGCTACGGCCTTGATATTTCGGTCGTAAATGAGGATGTTGACGCCACTTTCGGCTTTATGACCGTCGACGGGGACAAGACGATCCGGATGGATTGCTCATCCCCAAACGCGATGGCAAGTTTGATCGGTTTAAAGGATAAGTATCAGATCGCTTTCGGCAACGACACTGATTTTGACCGCCACGGAATCGTTACCCCGGACGGCCTGATGAATCCGAACCACTATCTCTCCGTTGCGATCTGGTACCTGATCCAAAACCGGCCGCAATGGGCAAGACACCTAAAGATCGGAAAAACCGTCGTCAGCAGCAGTATGATAGACAAAGTCGTTAAAGGGCTTAACCGTGAGCTTTACGAAGTCCCGGTCGGCTTTAAGTGGTTTGTTGACGGCTT
>Ga0154914_120_pt1 | contig 86394 bp, 95 predicted proteins | sample RifCSPhighO2_01_FD_105883 | JGI IMG/M metagenome (GOLD analysis project Ga0154914, IMG submission 105883) | candidate division WOR-1 bacterium RIFCSPHIGHO2_01_FULL_53_15 | reverse complement strand
ACTGAAGCTTCGGGCGGAGTGAGATTGAATAACGTTGCCGCAATCGCCAGAACCGGCGTCGACTATATTTCAATCGGCGCGCTGACGCATTCGACTCCGGCTCTGGATATTAGTTTGAAAGTTGTTTAGCTAAGGGGCTTCGATCGTGATGCCGGTAGAAAGAACAGTATTTCCGCCGCCCACATAGACCACGGAACCGCTTTTCGCGCCGCTTAAACTCATCACATTTACCCCAAAAACACTAATGTAATAATTGCTCCCGGCGGCGATTTGCGAAGAAGTCAGCGTGACGGATTTTTGCGATCTCGGCACGACGACCTGATAATTGTTGGTTTCCGCAGTGGTTGTCCCCCTGACCGACAGCCAGGAATGCGTCGCCTCGTAAGTTCCCTGAGTAACCTCCCAGCTTACAGTGAATGGGAGCGTTGCGGTTGCATTACTGGCAGGAGAAAGATTGGCATAAACTGGGTCCGGTGTTGTAGTTGCGCTTCCCGTGACGGTTTCGCTGGTGGTTTTAATGGAAAGCGAAACGCTTTGCCCGGCGGAGTGGAGTAATTCCTGCGCCGGCGTGTAATAACCGTTGGCGGCGCTGTAGACAGCTTCCCTTGTGACGCCGGTAGTCTCATTTGAAACAATTACCGTCGCATTGGTTACCGATGTGCCGGTGACTGGGTTCCACGGATTCGAGAAATTTGCGCTGCCGTCGGTTATGTATATGACCGGGAAAGAGAACCAGCCGATGATGATATAGACTTCGCCTTGAGGGGCAACAACAACCTCGCAGCCGGCAATGAGGGCGACTGTCGACAGGCATACAAAGGCGAGCAGAGCCAAATAGAGAGCTAGCTTTTTCATCTTGATCTTCCTCCTCCCGATCAATTAAATTGAAAAGTGTTTATAGCGTGGAGGTAAGCTTCCCGACTGGATAGTTTATCGCCGATAGCAGCGAAGTTAAGATCGTAAACATAGTCCCCTTTCTCGAAAACCCGCCACTCACTCTCCGCTGTCACCAGTTCCCCGGCCATAAGATCATCATATTCAATATCTCCCACTTCATAGATTCGACCGATGGGCAGTTGGGTGCGATAGTTAATCCGCCAGCCTTCCGCAGTCAGGCCCGCCACGGTTTCGGTTGTGGCGGCCTCGGAGATGAGCCCGGGCCCGGCACCTCCTGTTGGAGAGACATTCCTGTCGGAATAAGCCGCGGCTTTGTAGCTGGCCTCATCCGTAAGTGTTCCTTCCTTGTGCGCAATCCACAAACTTAAAACCGGACCTCCGGTTTGCCAGTCGCCCGGCCCCTTGAACATGATCCACTTGCCGCTGTTCCAGCTAGAGGTTAGGGTTTCTTCGCTGGCTGTCCAGCCATCAGGATATTCAAAGGAAAAAGCTCGTCCGCCCGGGTCAGTCCCGGAATAAACTTTATATCCGGCGGCGGTTGGCGTTACCTGAACCACCTGCGCGCAGCTGTAAACCAGTAGAGCAATCGACACAATTAAAATCGATATTCCAAGAGGTTTAAATTTTTTCATTTACATCTTAGCCTGCGAATAGCCATAAACAGTCTTTAACCGCCTCTTTATCTCATCATGGCTTCTCTGAGTGCCATCGGCATTGAATACCGTGTCATAGTTTGCCCAACAGTTGAAACCTGCTTCTGAGTCTCGAGCCGGCTTAGGAGTTGCATCCTTCCAGTATTCGGCCTCTCTTTTTCTGGCGTTTACTTCCTTCTGCTTATTATAACCCTGGGCATCATTGCCGGTTCCCTTTGCCCCGGCGTGAGCGAGCTCATGGACTATATGCTGGGCGCCCACCGCATCCCAGGTGCTTACCTCGCTTAGGGTGATCTCCCTGGTTGAGGTAGAGGCCCAGTAGAGCATTTGGGCTATAACATTAGCTTCCAAAGTCGCAACCCTCATGCTTAGCCGGCACGCAAGCGCCTCTCTGGTAATATAATCAACAACGTCTTGCGGCAACGGAATAGTAACAAGATCCCAATCAATCTTCCTTTGAAGCGTCTGCCATTCCGCCGTTTCCAATGATGGGGTAGTGCCAAAGAACCCGTCAGCGGCGGGCGCCAGCAGGCAAAAAACGGAAAGAACGGCGGCCAGCAAAAAGGTTTTCCTAACCATCATGCCAGAATACTATATCGCTAAGTTATATGTTGTCAAGCGACTTGCGCATTGTGCGATTCAGGTAAATGTTGAACATGTTATAATTACTATGTGCCTCACAAATACATTCTTAAATCCCATTTCGGCGCGGAGAATAATAATTTCCGCATCAATTACAAGGACGACCTCAACGAGGAGCAGTTCCCGATCGCCACCGCTCCCGGCGGGCCGATGCTCGTCATCGCCGGCGCCGGTTCCGGCAAAACGAGAACCGTCACCTACCGCGTCGCTTACCTCGTCGAATCAGGCGTCCCGCTTGATCGTATTCTTCTCGTTACTTTCACCAACAAGGCGGCGCGCGAAATGCTCTCCCGCGTCGAGCTTCTTCTGAAAAGGGATGTCAAAGGGATCTGGGGCGGCACGTTTCACCACGTCGGCAATCTCATCTTGAGAAGGCACGCCAAGGAGATCGGCTACCAGCCGAACTTTACCATCCTTGACCGGGCCGATTCCAAAGACCTCATCGACTCGTGCATTGCCGAGGCGAAGATTGACGTCAAAGCCCGGCGTTTTCCCAAAGGGGATACCCTGCAGGCGATCTACGGGCTGTCGTTAAATACTAATCGGTCGATCGTTGATGTTATTGCTTATAACTATGCCCAGTTCGAGCCGATGACAGAAGAAATTGAAGGAATTTTTAATCTCTACGTCCAACGCAAACGGAAAAACAATCTGATGGACTTTGACGATCTCCTTTACCTCTGGTACAAACTCTTGTCGGAGAATCCCGCCGTCGCGGAGAAATACGCCGCCAAGTTCCAGCACATCATGGTCGATGAATATCAGGACACAAACCTCATTCAGGCGAAGATCATCGACGCTCTGGCGGCCCGGCACCGCAACCTGATGGTGGTAGGCGACGACTCGCAGTCGATCTACAGCTTCCGCGGCGCGCATTTCAAGAACATCATCAACTTCCCCAAGGTCTATCCCGACGCCCGGCTCTATAAGTTAGAGGTCAATCACCGCTCGACGCCGGAAATTCTTTCGGTCGCCAACACCTCGATCACGCTGGCGAAGGAAAAGTTTGAAAAGAGCTTGCGGACGAACCGCCCATCCGGGCAGAAGCCGGTCGTGGCCGGCCTTACTACCGTCTACGAACAGTCGGCCTTTGTCGCCCAGCGGATGCTTGAACTGCGCGAAGAGGGCCACTCGTTGAACGACATGGCGGTCCTCTACCGCTCGCATTACCAGTCGATGGAAGTCCAGATGGAGCTGACCAAGCGGGGCATCCCGTTCGAGATCCGCTCCGGCCTGCGCTTTTTCGAGGAAGCCCACATCAAGGATGTGATCGCCTATTTAAGGGTCTTTCACAATCCAAATGATGAAATTTCCTGGGGAAGAATTTTAAAATTATTGCCTAAGATCGGGCCGAAGACCGCGGAGAAAGTTTTCCAATTCCTCTGCCAGGCGGGGGACCCGCGCGAGGCGGTCATTGAGGAGGGGGTTCTCAAAATTATTCCCGGCGGCGGCGAGCGGATGTTTAAGCAATTCCAGGCGCTGATGGCGCAACTGAAAGAGAAGATCGGGAAGCCGGCCGAGATGATTAAGGCCGTCAGCGAATCGAACTATGCCGACTATCTCAAGGAGCAATATCCTAACTATCGCGAGCGGCTCGAAGATCTCGAGCAGTTGGGCAGTTACTCGACGCAGTACAAATCGCTCGAGGAACTGTTAAGTTCGCTGGCGCTTGCTTCGGGTATCGAATCGGAGACGATCGTGGGGGGAAAGGATCAGGAGCAGGCAAAGGATGGAGAGGCATGTGTTCTTACCACTATCCACCAGGCCAAGGGGCTGGAGTGGAAAATCGTCTTTGTCGTCTGGCTGGCCGACGGCCGCTTTCCGTCGTATTTAAGCTTCAACAAGGAAGAAGAGATGGAAGAAGAGCGGCGTCTTTTCTATGTCGCCGTGACGCGAGCCAAGGACGAGCTCTATCTCCTCTATCCGATCATTTATTCCGGCTACGACGGCGAAGTGCTGATGAAGGTCTCCCGATATTTAGAAGAACTGCCGAGTTGGGCGGTTGAGAAGTGGGAAATTGAAGAAGACAATGAAGAAGACTTGCCGGTCGATCTTAGCCAGTATCATGAAGTTAAGATTAAGGGTAAAGACGATTTTGAAGCGATCGACATTAATGAGTTGTTCAAATGAGTTTAATTCAGAGCCAGGAATTTATTAAGCTTGAGTCGGAATACCCGTTCCTGCGCCGGGCGCGTGAAGTCGTCACCGGCCTCAAGGCGCTAAGCTATATCATTATTGACACCGAAACGACCGGGCTGGAGCCGCAGTCGAACGAGATCATTGAGGTGGCCGCGCTCAAGATCGTGAAAGGCGAGATCGCCGACTCATTCGCCTCTCTCATAAATATTAACGGCGACCTGCCGCCCGAGATCGTGCGGATCACCGGCATCACGCGCGAGATGCTTGATGACGGTGAAGATAAATTCGCGGTCATGGAAAAACTCCACGCCTTTGCCGCCGACACGCCCCTCGTCGCCCACAATGTCGACTTCGACCTGCCGTTCCTCAACCGGCACCTGGGGGAAACCTTGGGGCAGACACTGCCGAATCCAACGATCTGCACTCTCAAGCTCTCACGCCGCCTCCTGCCGGGTTTGCCGTCTCACAAATTGGCCAAAGTCGCCGCCCACTTCCAAATTCCTACACCGCTTACCCACCGTGCCCCGGGGGATGTCGAGATCACCTATCAATTATGGTTAAAGTTGATCGAGATGTTAGAGAAGCAGGGGATTTCGACGCTTGAGGCGCTATTAAAGACGTAAACCCTAGAACCGCGTCACCACAATAAATTTTCGATTCGCGCGAAGAGCGAATGAAGATCGCTTATGTTGAATTTATTGTCAAATCCCCGGACAGAGTCTCGGAGCTGGGCTTTGAGGTAAGCGCTGAAAACATGAGGCGAGAGGGCGTTTTGCCTCATTGAGAGGACGTCTTTATTGCCAGAACTGACGATGAGCGCGTCAGCTTCAATCAGCTTTGCCGCCAACTGCCGCTGGATATAAGCGCCAAAATCATTAATGAGAGTATTAACGGTTTCTTTTGGGGCGCTTGCCTTTTCCGAATGCCAGTCCCGCGCTACCTCAAGCTGCCAATCGCTTTTTACCCGGAGCATTTCCTTGTGAAAAGACCAAAAGGACATGGCGCGGAAGTTTTGCAGGTTAGTAAAGATGAACCGCTCGTCGTTGTCGATGGGGGCCAGACGCATCCTCACCGGCGATAACAAGTTGATCCTGATCATGGATGTTTATCGGCAAGCATGAGAGAATATTTCAGCGGGGCTAACCGACCGGCGCGCGCTCATTGCTTTTTCGCCGCATTAAGCATAATATAATAACACCATGGCTAAAGAGCAGAAAGTTCCTTTTGGAAAAAACGCGGAGGTTTTGATCGCCCATAAGCAACTGGGCAAATCCGCGCTCCATGATCCGGTCATTATTTCGCGCCTATTTAAGCGCATCACCAATAAAACCTTAAAAAATATCCGCCCGGACAAGAGAAGAGTAATTACGCGGCCTTTCCACCCCCGCAGCGAAAACCACATGACAAACATCATCAGCCGCATCCTGGCGCTGGACGAACCGAGAGCAAAAGAGCTGCTCAAGCAAACGCTCAAAGAATTTGCGCACCGCCACAAGGATATTCAAACTATCCTGATGAGTAATTACCGGAAGATCGAGGGAAACATCAAGGAGCCGGCGACCCTGTCAGAGGAAAGAAAACTCCTGCTCGGCGCCTGTTTTACGATGGAATACTCTATCGAATCGGCCGCCCTTTTTAATCCTTCGATCGTCATCTATCCCAAACAGAACCAGATGAAGAAGGGGCAAACCCGCGCGATCTTCAGCTTCCGCGCCACCGGCGAAGGGCATATCTCCTCGATCGTTTTCCGCAGCGCCATTATTGACAAAGATAATTCAATTTTTCTGGAATCGGTCAGCCCATTTTTGGGCACACCCGAGATCGTTTTGAATGCGACTTACGACCGGGAGCTGTTCAAGGCCAAACTTGAGGAAATGGGACAGTTCAGCGAAGCGGCAAAGGCGATCTACCAGCAATTGAAGGAGAGCTTCAATCTGGAAGAAATGGGCCAGGCGATCAACACCATCCGCAATAGCAACTCCTTTACCTCCAGCGACCTGGATGACACCATCGTCCACATCAGGTGGCTGGCGGAATCAAATTATGAGGTCTTTTTCCCGCACGGACAATTGATCTCGGAAAGGGTCATTTTTCCTCTCTCGCAAAACGAAAGCAACGGGGTGGAAGACGCGCGTTTTGTCCGTTTTGTTGACGAAGACGGCAGTGTTGCCTACTATGCGACCTATACCGCTTATAACGGCCGGGAAATACTGCCTCAATTGATCGAAACAAAAGATTTCCACCATTTCAAGATCTCAACCCTCAACGGTCCCCTGGCGCGCAATAAGGGGATGGCTCTTTTCCCGCGCAAGATCAACGGACAATATGCCATGATCACGCGCAGCGACGGGGAAAACCTTTACTTAAGCTATTCCAATAATATCCATTTCTGGTTTGAAGGGGGTAAGATTGAAGCGCCGGAAAAAAGCTGGGAACTGGTACAGATAGGCAATTGTGGGTCACCGCTCGAAACCAAAAAAGGTTGGATACTGCTAACCCACGGTGTGGGGCCGATGCGCAAATACTGCATTGGCGTTGTGCTTTTAGACCTGAAAGATCCCTCGAAAATAATCGGGCGGCTGGAAGAGCCGCTGCTTATGCCGCGGGAAGAGGAGCGCGAGGGCTATGTGCCCAACGTGGTTTACAGCTGCGGTTCTATCATACTCAACAGCGAATTGATCATCCCTTACGCCATTTCCGACTCGGAATCGCATGTGGCCAGCATCCCGGTGGACGAACTGCTCGAAAAGCTTTTAAAACAGCGCTAAACCGCGCTTGCTATTTCATACTCTTCGTTCATGGCCAAAAGCGCCATCAGAAAAGAGACCGTACTTTCGCCCCCCTGGTTCAAGCTGACCCCCTCCGGCAGCAATCCGTCGGCGCAGCCCTTGGTCTCGTGATCGTACAAAGACATCCCCATATCGTTCTCGCCGAGAAACCAGCCGAACGCCCGCCGCATCTTTATTAAGTAATCTTTCTCCCGGGTAACCCGGTAAGCCGATTGATAAGCCAGGACCATGGCCGCCGCGTCGATCGGCTGCTGGTCATACTGCGCCCTCTCCCCGCCTCTCTTATACCAGCCGCGGCTGCCAACGATCGAAAGGCGGTCATTATGGACTATGTTCTTTTCGAGGAAGCCCAGAGACTCTCTGGCGATCTGCAAATATTTTTCTTCGCGGAGAATGGAATAGGTTTGGAATAGCGCCATCGGCATGATCCCGTTATCGTAACAAATGATATCTTCAAACCAGCGCCAATTATCATCAGCCACATCTTTATATAAAGCCAAAAGATAGTCAGCGCATTCGCGAAGCTGCGCGGCGACGCTCTCATCCCCCTGGTAGCAGCGCAGATAGGATGCCAAACCCAACATGGCCAGGGCTTTTCCGCGCAGGTTCAAGCCGCTCACGTGGGGCAACGCCTTCTTAAAACACTCATAAGCCAGGGAGCGATAGGCATCGCGCGGCGGCCGCCATATTATATAGCCCAAAGCCCACAGCGCCCGTCCGCACGCGTCGTCCGAGCCGATTTCATCAAGAAAGTGGCGCTGGTAATCAATAAAATTCCGAAAACGCCCGTCGGAATTTTGCATAAAATGGGTAAAGCTGAAATAAGTGGAAATTAACTCCTTGGCATCGTCGCTCTGCAGCAGGAAAAACGCCCAAGCGCACAACATCAGCGCGCGGGAGTTATCGTCCAGGCAATAACCCGTATGCCGGTCGGACACAATATACTTGGCATGCTGGATCAGTCCGGTATCATCGGTCAGGCGCTTCAAGTGCGTCAGATCGAATAGCGGTTCGCGCAAAAGCAGGACGGGGGTTTTTAGCGCTAAAGATCTTTTGGCCGCGGTAGACGCGGTTTGCTTGAATATTCCCAAATACTTTTCCGCCACTTTTTCCCAGCGCATCTGCCGCCCAAATTTATAGGTTTTATCGCGCAGCGACTTTAGCGTCGCTTTGTTCGACAAGAGGTCGCGCAGAGCCGCGGCCAGCGCTTCGGCGTCCCCAAAGTTTATTAATCGTCCCCTTCCTTCGGCGAGCATCTCTTTGGCATACCAGTAAGGGGTGGAGATTATGGCGTTTCCCGCCCCGATCGCGTAAGAGAGGGCCCCGCTGACGATCTGCGCCTCGTTCAAATATGGCGTGATATAGATATCCGCCGCCATGAGCCAGGCATAGAGCTCTTCCAGGCTGACAAAGCGGTCATCAAAGATCACATGCTCCTGCAGTCCCAGCTCATCGACCAGCGCGACCAGACCGGTCCGGTATTTCTCGCCGTATTCCTTAAGGACATTGGGGTGGGTTTTTCCCAGAACAATATATATCAACCTGGGAAATTCCCGGACTATTTTGGGGAGAGCTTTAATGACCGTCTCGATCCCTTTGTTCGGGCTGAGCAAGCCAAAGGTCAACAGGGTCTGGTTCCCTTCAACCTGGAAACGTTTTTTATAGTGGCTGTTATTGAGCGTAGTAAAATCGGGCGTGCCGTGATAGAGCATCCTGATCTTCTCGGCCGGTATGGCGTAAACCTCCTGCAATATAGTTATGGCCAGATTACTCATCACCACCAGCTGGCTGGCCCGCTGGGCCATCTCCTGGATGATCTTTTTCTGGTTGGGGGTGGGATTTTTGAGCACCGTGTGCAGCACCACTACCACCGGTACGCTGAGGCTGGAGATCAAAGAGAGGATATAAACGCCGTCCCAACCGCCGTAGATCCCGTATTCGTGCTGGATACAAACCACATCGGCATTGCTGGCATTGATAAAATTAGCCGCTTCATAATAATCCCTCTGCTGGTTCTTTTGCAGGGTGAATTCCACCCGGCGCGGATAAGCGCACCCTTGATCCGTGTCGTTGACGGCGAGCGCAAAGACATTCGACCGGGGAGAAAGGAGTTTAGCGGTCGCCTCGCAAAGATCGGTCGTAAAAGTGGCGATCCCGCAAATGCGCGGGGAATAATTACCAACAAAAGCGATATTGAATACGGGTTTCAACATAAATTTGATTACTCTAAGACCAAGAGAAAAATTAGCCCCACGGGGAATCGAACCCCGGTTCTCAGCTTGAAAAGCTGGTGTCCTAACCCCTAGACGATGGGGCCGTGTCAGGTTATTCAGAATATCAGTATATCAGAATATCAGAAGGGTCTTCAAGTTTCTGTCATGCTATAATAATCTTATGAGCTTTTCCCTCGGGATCGTCGGCCTCCCCAATGTCGGCAAATCGTCGCTCTTTAACGCGCTGTCTTGACTAATTTGCAGTAGTCCTATAGGAAAGTCAGAGTCAAGGCAGGAGAGGGGAGGGGAGAGGAAAGCTACTTCTTTGCGCTTTTGCGGTCATTGGGCTTATTGACCACCCTGCCGTCCGGCATTAAATAAACGATCCTGCCGTTTCGCATGTAAACAGCGGGGACTTTCATGCGGCGATGCTGTTCGAGCGCTCCCTTGACGGCTTCTTTCAGGGCCTTCTCCGCCATTTGTCCAAGCTTATCGGTTTTATCGCGCGGCACCATATTGTTTATCTCTCACCTAAAGTATCTTCAAAAATTTTCAAATATTTCGGGTCGATCACTTTTAATTCTCCGGCGATATTATTGGCGATCAGCTCCGGTGTCTTGCTCGAGACCAACGTCTTGCCGGCTAAAGTTTCTTCAAAAGCAAAGTTTTCTCCTTTATTACGATATTTGTCGATCAATTTTAGCATCAGTTTGCCTGAAGTGATGTCCATTAGCGGGGCGCCAAGCGGAGAGAGCCCTTTGGCAATATTATCGGCATTAATGAAATTGGAAACGTTCACATATTTTGGAAGGAATTGCGCAACAAAGGTTGTCTTCCCCGCGCCGTTCGGGCCGCCAACAATATAAACTTCCTTTTTGTCGGACATACAGCAATTATAGCAGGGTCCCAGAGCGTATATGCTATAATCTTTACATGAGCTTTTCCCTCGGTATCGTCGGCCTTCCCAATGTCGGCAAATCGTCGCTCTTTAACGCGCTCTCTCGGGCGAAGGCGAACGTGTCGAACTATCCGTTCTGCACCATCGACCCGAACATCGGCGTGGTCGAGGTGCCGGATGAGCGGCTGCAGACGCTGGCCAAAATGTTCAGCTCCAAGAAGATCGTGCCGGCCATCATCGAGTTCTACGATATCGCCGGGCTGGTCAAGGGGGCAAGCCGGGGGGAAGGGCTGGGCAACAAGTTTTTGGCCAACATCCGCGAGGTTGACGCCATCCTCCACGTGGTGCGCTGTTTCAAGAGCGAGGAGATTGTCCATGTTGAGGGGGAAGTTAACCCCAAACGCGACATCGAGATCATTAACCTGGAATTAAGTTTGGCCGACATGTCGCAGGCCGATAAGAGAATGACTTATATCAAGCCAAGGGTCAAGACCGGCGACCCGCGCGCTGTCCGAGAGAACGCTTTTTTGCTGGAGCTCTATGACTGGCTGGCAGCCGGGCGAGTGGCCCGTAACTTCCACATCGAGGACAAGGACCGGGAATTCTTGAAGGAGCTCTCGCTTTTGACCGTCAAGCCGGTCCTCTATGCCGCCAACGTCGACGAATCGGGGGACCACGACCAGGTCGAGATCATCCGGGCGATCGCCAAAGAAGAGAATGCTCGCGTGGTGACCATCTCCTCCAAACTCGAGGCCGAGCTGGCCGAACTCACTCCCGAGGACGCGCAGGCCTACCTGGCCGAGCTGGGGGTCAAGGAAGCGGCGCTCGCTAAACTGATCCGCGCCGGTTACGAATTGCTCAACCTGATCACGTTTTTTACCGCCGGCGAGAAGGATTCCCACGCCTGGACGATCACCCGCGGCGCCAAAGCGCCGCAGGCGGCCGGCAGGATCCACTCCGACATGGAACGCGGCTATATCGCCGCCGAGGTTGTCCACTACCATGATTTTATCGCCTCCGGCACGATGGCCAAAGCCAAAGAAAAGGGGCTTGTCCACACCGAAGGGAAGGAATATGCGGTCGAGGACGGGGATTTACTTCTGATCCGCTTTGGTGTATAATTTACTCATGAACAACTATGAATTAATACTTATTTTTGACCCCAATTTCGGCGAAGAAAAGACCGGCGCCATGGTCGGCAAGGTCGAGGAAAAGATCAAAGCCCTTGGCGGCGAGATCGAGAAGGTCGACAAGTGGGGTGTGCGGCGCCTCGCTTCGATGATGAAAAAGGCCAAAGCCATGACCCAGGGCTATTATGTCCTCGTCCGCTTCAAGAGCCCGGCCAGCGTGCCGGCGGAGCTCAAGTCCTTCCTCAAGGTCTCCGAGAATATCGTTCGTTATTTCCTCACCCGGGCCGTCGTCGTCTTGCCGGGCACCTCGTCAAAAAGGACGGCGCCCGGAGCCGCCCCGGCCGCGCCCGAAGCGGTCGAGATCGGCGAAATAAAAGGCAAACCCCTTGGCGAATCTCAATAGGATCATTCTCGTGGGCCGGCTGACGGCCGACCCCGAAGCCCGCACCACCACCGACGGCACGGCCGTCACGAAATTCCGCCTGGCGGTCGACCGGCCCGTGGCCGGCGCCCGGCGCGATGACAGCATCGACCTGATCGACGTGGTGGCCTGGCAGCGGTTGGCCGAGGTTTGCGGCCAGGATTTGAAAAAGGGACGGTTGGCGCTTGTTGAGGGGCGCATCCAGAATCGCTCGTTCGAAGACCAAAGCGGCCAGCGCCGCTGGGTGACGGAGGTCGTGGCGAAGAATATGACGAGGCTGGACGGTTCGCCTAACAGTTCGCCGGTTGCCGGTTCGCAAGTTAAAGAAGAGATCATTGATGATTCGGAGTTGGAAAGCGACTTGCCGTTTTAAGCTATGTATAACAAGGTATTTTTGATCGGCAACCTGACGCGCGACCCGGAACTGCGCTTTACGACGAGCGGCATCCCGGTCGCCTCGTTCGCCATCGCGGTCAACCGCTTCAAGAAGAAAACCGATGAAGCCGGGGCGGGGTCAAACTCAGCGCAGGCTGTTGATTTTATTAATATCGTGGCCTGGCGCCGGCTGGCTGAGATCTGCGGCGAGTATCTGAAAAAGGGCCGGCCGGTCGCCATCGAAGGCCGCCTGCAGATCAGAAGTTATACCGGCAAGGACGGCCAGCCGAAGACGATGGCGGAAGTGGTGGCCGACGGCATGCAGATGTTAGGCGGGAGACCCGAGAGCGCGGCTCAAGACTCAAGACCCAAGACTCAAACTCAAGACCCACAAGCAGCCGAAGACGAGATACCATTTTAAAAGAGGTGCGTAAATGACGCGAGAAGCCAGAAAGCCGAAAACAAAACCGGGCCAGTTCAAGAAAAGAAAAAGGAAGCCGTGCTTCTTCTGCATCGAGCAGACGAACCTTGATTATAAAGATGCCGGCTTTGTCCGGCGCTTTATGACCGACCGGGGCAAGATCGCCCCGCGCCGGCTCTCCGGCTGCTGCGCCGAGCACCAGCGCATGGTCGCCAAGGCGATCAAGCGCGCGCGCCAGATCGGCGCCGTGCCGTACGTGGTGGATTAATAATATGAAAGTAATTATTTTAGAAGACGACCGGGTCGAGAACGTTTCCGACGGTTACGCGCGCAACTTCCTCCTGCCGCGCGGCCTGGCCGCCCTGGCCACGCCGGCCGCGATCGCCGCGGTCGAGAAGCGCAGGGAGAAAAAGCAGACCGAGATCGAAAAGAAAAAGCAGGAGATGAGAGCGTCGGCCGAACAACTCGGCGCGCTCGAGGTCGCCATCACCGCCGATGTCGGCGAGGGCGGCAAGCTCTTCGGCTCGGTCACGACCGCCGATATCGCCCGCGCCCTCAAACAGGCCTCCGGTCTCGATATCGACAGAAGAAAGATCGACCTGACAGAGCCGATCAAGGTCGTCGGCGACTACACCATCCACATCAAGCTCTATCAGGATATCGTCGCGGCGCCGAAGATCAAAGTCCTGCCCAAATAGCTCTTTATGAGCCCTCTCAAAGAGAAGCTTGCCTCCCTGCCGGCCAAGCCGGGCGTCTATCTCTTTAAGGACAAAAAAGGGGTCATCATCTACGTCGGCAAAGCCAAGTCCCTGCGCCAGCGGGTCGCCTCGTATTTCAAGCCCCGCCCGGAGCTCAAGACCAGCATTCTCATCGAGCGCCTCCACGACATTGACTACATCGTCACCGGCACGGAGCTCGACGCGCTCCTCTTAGAAGACGACCTGATCAAAAAATATAAACCGAAATACAACGTCGCCCAGCGCGACGACAAGGCCTACCCATTCTTGAAATTGACGATCAATGAGAAGTGGCCGCGGCTGATCCTGGCGCGGCGCAAAGAAAATGACGGCGCGCTCTACTTCGGCCGCTACCAGGGCGGGATGGTGCGGGCGGTCCTGCGGCTGGCGAAAAAACTCTTCCCCATCCGCTGGTGCAAGGAAACGCCGCTCAAGATGCGGCAGCAGCCGTGCCTCTATTATCACATCGGCAGTTGCGCCGCCCCCTGCACCGGCAATATTTCCCACAATGATTACCTGGCGCTCATCAACAGCATAATGATGCTTCTCGAGGGTAAAATGGAGAAGGCGATCGACGGCCTGCGCGCCGAAATGAAGAAGGCCTCGGCCGGGCAGGACTTTGAGCAGGCGGCGTTCCTGCGCGACAAGATCAAAATGCTCGAGAAGATGCTGGAGGGCAAGACCGACCTGGCCAAGGCGCCGTCACCGCGGCTCCTGCGCGAGATCGGCGAACTGCAGAAAGAGTTGAAATTAGCAAAACAACCGATGCGGATCGAGTGCTTTGACATCTCGAACATCCAGGGAACGAACATTGTCGGCTCAATGGTGGCATTCCTCGGCGGCCTGCCGCTCAAGAATGATTACCGCCGGTTCAAGATCATGGGCCTCTCCGGCAAGCCCAACGACGTCCAGGCCATCTATGAAGTGGTCAAACGCCGCTACGGCGGCTCCCTCGCTAAAAAAATGGAACTCCCCGACCTCGTCATGGTCGACGGTGGTCCCGCCCAGGTCAGCTTTGGGCAGAAGGCGCTGAAGGAAGCCGGCGTCAACCGCCCGCTCATCGGCCTGGCCAAGCGGGAGGAGGAGATCTATTTTCCCAATAAGAGCAAGCCGCTCTCCTTGCCGCGGGACTCGGCCGCTCTCCAGCTTCTCCAGCGCGTGCGCGACGAGGCCCACCGCTTCGCCATCACTTTCCACCGCGAAAAGAGAAAGAAAGCGCTTTTTCAGTGAGCGTTGTTTGCGCCATATAATTGTGTTATTATTGGCTAATTCATGAAGCAAATAATAGCCCTGCTGGCTATTCTGCTGGCCGTGGGAGTGGTGCGGGCGGAAGGCGTTGACGAGCAGGCAAAGCTAAAAGTCATTCAAGAGGAGCTCAAGACCAGTCAGGAAAAACTAAAGCAGGCCCGGGTGCAGCGGCAGGCAGTGCTTGGCAAGCTGGTCGTCATCACCCAGGAGCTCAAAAAAGCCAACCGCACTCTGAACAAGGCGAAGGCGAAGATCGAGATTAACGAGACGAAGATCGGCGAGCTGGTCGTCGAGCAGAAACAGACCGAGGCGGAACTCGGGCGAAAAGCGAGCAAACTTGAGCTGATGGTGCGCGAGGCGTGGAAGGCCGGCGGGACCAATTATCTCGATCTCCTGCTCGGCGCGCGCTCGATGTCGGACCTGCTCAACCGGCTCTATTATTTTGAAAAGGTCGTGGCTCGCGACGCCGGGCTGATCATGGGGATCAAGGAAGACCTGCAGGCCTCCAGAAGGCAGAAGGCGGCGCTCTCGGAGAAGACCCGCGAGATCAAGGAACTGGCGCAGGTTATCGCCGAGAACAAGCAGAAGATCGCCGATCAGGCCGATGAGAAAAAGAAGGCGCTTGAGGCGCTCAAGGCGCGGGAGGCCGAGTTCGCGGCCAAGGTGGCCGAGCTTGAGAAGAGTTCGCGCGAACTCGAGCTCCTGATCCAGAGGAAGATGGTTGAGCGCGGCCGCGCCGGGATCAAGGCAGCCGGCACCGGTGAGCTGACCTGGCCGCTCAGGGGCCGGACCACTTCGCGTTTCGGGGCGCGGCACCGCCTGCAGGGGCGGCACACCGGGCTCGATATCGCCGCGCCGTACGGCTCGCCGATCGCGGCGGCCGATTCGGGCGACGTGATCTTTGCCGGCTGGTGGGACGGTTACGGCAAGGCGGTCGTCATCGACCACGGGCGGGGCAGGGCGACGGTTTACGCCCACCTGTCGCGCATTTATCCGAGCGTCGGCGCCGCGGTGGCCAAGGGACAGACGATCGGCTTAGAAGGAACAACCGGCTATTCGACGGGACCTCACCTGCACTTTGAGGTTCGCATCAACGGCGTGCCGAAGAATCCTGAAACGTTTTTACCGTAATGTGCAAGAGGGGAAAATATAAATGTTAAAAACAAATAAGCGGTTCAAGCTGTGGGGCCTGATCCTTTTGCTCTCGATCACCGCTTTCAGTCTCGGCAAAGTTGTCGCCCAGCCGGAGAGCATGGAGAAAAAGCTTGAGACCTATTTGCAGGTGCTCGACATCGTCAAGAATGACTACGTTGAGAAGAACGTTGACGACCAGAAGCTGGTCTACGGCTCGATCCGGGGGATGCTCGAGGCGCTTGACGACCCGTACACCCGCTTCATGGAGCCAAAATCGTACAAAGAAATGAAAACGCGAATGAGCGGCTCCTATTCGGGGATCGGCATCTATATCGGCATCAAGAATTCCAAGCTGGCCGTCATCTCGCCGATCATTGACACCCCGGCCAAAAAAGCCGGCCTGCGCTCCGGCGACTACATCCAGAAGATCGACGGCAAGGATACGAAGGATATGGCGCTCGAGGAGGCCGTCAGCCTGATCCGCGGCGTGGCGGGGACCCAGGTCAAGCTCCTCATCCTGCGCAACGGCTGGAAAGAGCCGAAAGAGTTCGAGATCATGCGAGCCAAGATCACGATCAAGAGCGTCGTCCGCAAGGTCTACGAAGGCGTTTCCTACATCAAGATCAATACGTTCGAGAACCTCAACACCGCGACCGAATTTGAGAAAGCCCTGCGCCAGTCAAAGGACACGCCAGGGCTGATCATCGACGTGCGGGATAACGGCGGCGGCCTCCTGCAGAACGCGATCGATATCGGCAGTCTGTTCATCGGCCGCGGCACGATCGTCCAAACGGTCGACCGGGAAGAGAAAAAGGAACAGCTGGAAACATCCGGCCGCGTCCTCTGGAGCAAACCGGTCGTCATGCTCATCAATGAGGGCTCGGCCTCGGCCTCGGAGATCCTGGCCGGCGCCCTGCGCGACCATAAGATCGCGACGCTGGTCGGCACGCATTCGTTCGGCAAGGCCTCGGTCCAGAATGTCAGGCAGTTAAATGACGGCTCGGCGGTGCTCCTCACGATCGCCAAATACCTGACCCCCAACGGTGATTACATCATGAAGAAGGGGATCTCGCCGGAAGTCGAGGTGGTCGTGCCGACGCGGGAAGCCGCCGCGGCGCCGGATGAGCTGCCCGAGGAAGCTGATGACATCCAGCTCCAGAAAGCAATTCAGGTCCTCAGAAAAAAGATCCAGGAGCGGAGCGGTGGCCAAAGTTGAACTCTTAGACAGCGAAGAAGAGCTCGGCAAGATCGATCGGAGCGGCATGCTCAAGGCGGTCGGGCGCATGCCGGAGATGATCGCCGAGGCGGAAAAACTCGCCTCCTATGTCTCCCTGCCAGCGGCCAAACCATATGACCATGCCCTCGTTCTTGGCATGGGGGGCTCGGCCATCGCCGGCGACATCGCGGCCGATCTTTTTTTCAAAAAAGCCGCGGCGCCGATCATTGCTTCCCGCAATTACTCACTGCCCAATTATGTCGGCGAAAAGACGCTGGTCATCGCCATATCTTATTCCGGCAATACCGAGGAAACGCTGGCCGCGGTCAAGGAGGCCGATAAAAAAAAGGCGCAGATCATCTGCGTCACTTCGGGCGGCAAGCTGAAGGAACTCTCCGACAGCCGAAGCTGGCCGCTTTTTCTCAGCCCGGGCGGGCTGCAGCCGAGAGCCGCTCTGCCGTATTTGCTGATCCCCCTCCTGACCGCGCTGGATCGTTTGAAAGTCGCCTCGCTCGCGCCGGATGAGATCAAAGAATCGATCTCTCTTCTGACGCGGTTAAGGGACGAATTCGGTCCGGCCAAGCCCGCGCGCAACAACCCGATCAAACAACTGGCGAGCCGGACCGCCGGCAAACTGCCGATCATCTTCGGCTCGAGCGGCACGACCGGCGCGGCCGCCCTGCGCTTCAAGTGCCAGCTCAACGAAAACAGCAAGCTGACCGCGCTCCTCAATGTTTTTCCGGAGCTCAACCACAACGAGATCGTCAATCTCGCGGCCCTCAAGCGCGAGGCGCACAATTTTGCTCTCTTTATCCTGCGCGACGAAGACGACAACGAGCGGGTTAAAAAAAGGATCGAGATCACCAAGTCGCTGCTGGTGCGCCAGCTCGGCGGCGCCAGCGAGATCGCCTCGCAGGGCAAGTCGCCGCTCGCCCGTCTCCTTTCGCTTGTCCTCTATGGCGATTATCTGAGCGTCTATCTGGCGATCGCGAGCGGGGTTGATCCGACGCCGGTCGAGGCGATCAGCCGCCTCAAAAAGGAGCTGGCCCGATGAAGGCGGTCATCATCGCCGGCGGCCTGGGGACGCGCCTGCGCCCGCTTACCTACAACACGCCCAAGCCGATCGTGCCGGTCGCCAACCGCGCGTTTGTTCTGCACCAGATCGAGCTTCTGCGCCAGCACGGCATCACTGAGATCATTTTGAACCTCCATTATCTGGCGGCGGAGATTAAAAAAGTCCTGGGCGACGGCAGTCGATACGGCGTCAAGATCCAATATTCAATTGAAGACCATCCGCTGGGCACGGCCGGGGCGGTCAAGCTGGCCGAAGAATTCTTTGATGGGGACTCGATGGTCGTCTTTAACGGCGATGCCCTGACCGACATCAACATTGCGCAGATCATTGAATATCACAAAAAGAAAAAGGCCCGGGCCACGCTCACGCTGACGCGCGTCGATGACCCTACCCATTACGGCGTGGTCCTGATGGACGAGAACGGCAAGGTCTCTCGTTTTGTGGAAAAACCGAGCTGGGAGCAGGTCGCCAATCTTGGCGCCGAAGAGCGGCCCGCCAACGCGATCAACGCCGGCATCTATGTGCTCGAGCCGGCGATCTTTAAGGACGTGCCCAAGGGAGTTGAGTATTCTTTTGAGCGGCAGCTTTTTCCGTCCCTGCTGGAAAAGGGGGAGCCGGTCTATGGTTTCGTCTCCGACCGCTACTGGATCGATATCGGCAAGCCCGAGCAGTACCGGCAGGCCCACGAGGCGATCTTGCGCGGCGAGGTCGCGGTCAAGATCTACGGCGCCCGCTCCGACGGCCGGGTCTGGATCGGCGATGAAGCCAATTTCGATAAGACCGCCAAACTGATCGGGCCGGCCATCATCGGCCGCGGGGTCACGATCGCCGCCGAGACGAAGGTCCAGGACTACACGGTGCTTGGCGACGAGACCTGGCTCGGCCGCGAAACGACCATCTCGCGCGCCGTTGTCTGGCGCGGCACGCGCATTGGCAGCCATGTCAACCTGAACGGCTGCATCATCGGCTTTGACTGCGTCATCGAAGATAATGTAACGATCGGCGACGGCGTCGTCCTGGCCGATCACTCGCTGATAAAAAGGGGTTCGCTTTTATGCTCAAGATAATTCCCGAGGGGAAGAACGAAGCCGAGATCGAGCGGCTGATCAAAAAGAAAACTATCTCGGCCGACCTGCCGCAGGAGAAGGTCGTTAACGAAATAATCGAGGCGGTGAGAGCAAAAGGCGACGAGGCGCTCTTCGAGTACACAAAGAAATTTGACGGCGAAGAGATCGCGCCCGACGAACTGAAGGTGACGGATGAGGAGATCAAAAAGGCCTACAAGAAGGTTAAGGAGGGCTTTTTTGATTCGCTGACCAAGGCGATCCAGAATATCACCGCCTATCATCGCAAGCAAAAAAGCGACGAGTGGTTCGAGACGCTGCCGCTCGATGTTGTCCTCGGCCAGCGCCTGATCCCGCTCACGCGGGTGGGGGTCTATGTGCCGGGCGGCCGGGCGACCTATCCGTCTTCCGTCCTCATGAACGTTATCCCGGCCAAAGTTGCCGATGTCAAAGAAATAATTCTCGTTTCGCCGCCGCCTATCAGCCCTTATATTCTGGTCGCCGCCGCCGAAGTCGGCGTCAGCGCGATCTATAAGGTCGGCGGCGCGCAGGCGATCGCCGCGCTGGCCTACGGGACGCAAACCGTCCCCAAAGTCGACAAGATCGTCGGCCCGGGCAATATCTATGTGACGCTGGCCAAGAAAGCGGTCTTTGGAACGGTTGGCATCGAAAGCTTGGCCGGCCCCTCGGATGTCGTGATCATCGCCGACTCCGACGCCGATGCCGAGTTCATCGCCGCCGATCTCCTGGCCCAGGCCGAGCATGATCCGAGCTCGTCGGCTGTCTTGATCACCAATTCCGAAAAAGTTCTGGAGAAGGTTGAGAAAGAGGTGGCTAAGCAGCTGCCGAAACTCGCCCGCAAAAAAATTATCGAAGAGGCGGAGATCGTGCTGATGCAGACCGAAACGATCGGCCAGGCGATCGAGCTCTCGAACCGGATCGCGCCGGAGCACCTGGAGCTTGAGGTCGGCTCGCCGCAGCGGGTGTTAGAGAAGATCAAGAACGCCGGCGCCGTTTTCCTGGGCCCGCACTCGCCGGTCGCCGTCGGCGACTACATCGCGGGCCCCAACCACGTCCTGCCGACGGGCGGCACTGCCCGCTTCGCCTCGCCGTTAGGGGTCTATGATTTCGTCAAGCACCAGAGCATCATCGGCTACACCAAGCCGGCGCTCAAAAATGTCTGGAAGGACGTCAAACTGTTGGCCGAGATCGAAGGGCTCGACGCCCACGCCCGCTCGATCGATGTCAGGTTTTCTTAGGTCACGATTCCCCTGAAATTCTTCCGCTTTCCGGCCGATAAAACAATAGATATGAGGGTAAATTTTTATCGTCTCTCCAATCTTTACACGGCAAACTATTTCCGTTTGCAGCACCGACCCAATGAGGCCGAATTGGCGGATCTATTGGATCGAACCGCTCATCGTTACCGCCAAAATTTTAACACGGTCACGCTGCAGCGGCCGCACATCATTCAGGGGCCGGGCGGAGTGGAAGATTTTGAAACCGCGCAGGCCTTGCTGCATTTTGCGGGCGGCAATATGAGAAGCGAGCCGGGGGCGCGTTCGGCGCGCCAGGCGTACGATCATTTTGGCGCACTCCTTGACCTGGCGGCCAACAATCCCTCCTATAATAAGGGTGAGAAGCTGGCGCCCTATGTGCTCGGGTACCGTTTGCAGGATTTCCTGGCGGAGAAAATCGGCTGGAGTATTGAGAGCGGCGGCGTGAACCGCATTGATGTCGCGGGTTTCATGAATGATTATTACAATAAATGCCGCCAGGTACAATTTTTCCTGGCTTCCGTGCTGAACCATTATTACAAATTTGCATTGGCAGACGATCTGGCGCCGCGCGAGGAAGACGCTCATATTCACTGTTTTTACGGCGCCCGTTTCATCCCGGAAAGCGGCAACATAGGCTTTCGACCTAAAACAGAGCCCTTCGCCGAGGTTGACTATCCTTCGGCGGCTGAAGCGCTAACACCGCTGCCGGAAATGCTGCGTCAGCTCATGCGCTACACTGCTCGGGGCTTGCGCATATCCTATGAAGCCCGCAACCGTATCTGGCAAAAATTTTCTGCTATCTCGGCAGCGCAGATTAACCGGGTCCGGCATACGCGGGACGTGAATCAGGCCTTTTTGTCGATTTTTGGCAAACAGGACGTATATCGGCAACTGAGATTTCTCGATCATTTCCGTATTTTGGGCATAATCATTGAGGAATTTGGCCGCATCGAAAGGCTGCGCCAGGATGACGCTCATCGCTTTACCGTGGGGACGCATAGTCTCGAAGTCGTGCGCATTATAGAGAGAATAGCCCGCGGCGCCCCGCCGGACAAAGCGGGTGAATTGCCTGAAAATTGGCGGCATTTACACCGCGTTTATACTGAAATTAATAATCCCCTGACCCTCTTCCTGGCGGCCCTTTTACATGATATCGGCAAGTCCACAGGGAAAGACGATGACATAAGCGGCGCTCAGATCGCTCAAGCGATCGCCCGGCGTCTTGGTTTGGAGAGCGAGGCGGAGCGGGTGGGCCGCTTGGTACGGCTTGATACGGCGCTCAATTCTATCGCCGGGCGAAAAGATGTGAACATTGGAGAACTGCCCGAAGACAATTTGGGGGAAATTGCTTTTGAACTGGGCGATCCAGATTTTTTAAAAATGCTCTATTTGTTGACCGTGGCTGACGGCCTGGGGATGAGAACGCAACTGCGGCCGTCGGAATCGCAGATCGTGGCACAAGTCGAAACCGCCCGCCCCAAACTGCCGGAACTTTATAAGCGCCTGGATGAGCGATTCAGAGGGGAAACCGCTGAGCGAGAACGGTTGATCGAACGGCTGCTGGACATGCGGTTGCTTAAGGGGCTCGATGAAGAGATAGTGCGCCACATACACGGCATGCCCTTTACTTACCTGGCGGGCTGGGTGGCCGATCAGGGCAAAATGAAAAATATTGTACGCGATATCAGCGCGCTTGCCCATTTGAAGCGGCGCGGTTTTATTATGAGGACGGGCAAGGCGAGCCAAGGAGCGGTTGACGGGCGCGGCCTGCCGATCACGGTGATCACCCATGATCGCGCGCATCTGCTGAAAACTATCGTCGGGGCAAGCAGTTTGTGCGGCTATAATATTCAAGGCGCGGAAATCTTTACGCGGCGCGACGGCATTGCAATTGATACATTATATGTCGATCCGCAGAGGTCATTTATCCCGCTGAATAAGGAATTACGCGCGTTGTCCCGAGTTCTCGGCGAATTCCTGACGACCGATGCCCCGGCACAGCCACTGCAGATCGACGGCCTGGTTAAACTGATCGAAGAGGCGCGCCTTGGTTTATTTCGGGCGCCCCAGGACCGAATGAACCAAGCGGGGTTTGTATTTACCGACGGCAAATTTCCATTCCTTGGCGGGACCAAATTGACCGTTCGCGGCTATGCTGACCGTCTTTTTTTGCTTTTTGACCAAGTTTCTGTGATCTCTTCTCTTGCGGAAATCGTAAATGCAAAGGTGACAACCTCCGAGCAGGGGATAGACAATGTCTTTTATCTCAGGGATCGACTGACAGGCGGGCAATTATCTGCTTTCATTAGATGGGAGATTCAAGAAGGGCTCCGAAAAGCGCTGTCTCTGTAGTTTCAGCTCGTATCCGGCCGCCCCCTGACCTACGAAACTAAAAAACATGATAAGATGTCATTATGACCAATAAGCATGTCAAACCCCGCTGTCCCTATTTCGGGACCTGCGGTGGCTGCCAGCTCCAGCACCTCGCCTACGAAGACCAACTTGATCTGAAGACAGGGATGGTCAGGGAGCAGATGGAGGAGAAGGGAGTAGGAGGGATAGAAGTTAAGCCGACCCTGGGCATGAAAGATCCCTGGTTTTACCGTAACAAGATCCAATTCCCGATCCGCTCCCAGAACAATCATTTGCAGATGGGCTACTTTAAGGCAAAGACGCACGAAGTCGTCAACATCAAAGAGTGCTACATCCAGGACCCATTTCTGACCGAGATCGCGCAGATCGCCAGGGGGATATTTGAGGAGCGGGAGCTTTCCGCCTATGATGAAAAGACCGGCCAGGGCCTCCTGCGCCACTTTATCGGCCGCAGCGGCTTCCGGACCAACGAGATACTATTGGGGATCGTGATCAACCAGCGGGGACTGCCCGCCGGCTTTACCGTGGCTGATGAGATCAAAAAACAGGAGCGGCTGATGCATCGGCTGGCAACCCGCCACGATGATTATCCGAAACTGACCAAGAGGCCAAGGATCGTGGGGATTGTCCAGAATGTTAACACCAACCGTGGCAATCTGATCCTGGGCCAGCACAATACTAAGCTCTTCGGCAGTTCGTTTATGCATGAGCGACTGGGCAAATATAATTTTCATGTCCATCTGCCGTCTTTTTTCCAGGTTAATCCGGTCCAGGCCGAAAAGATCTACGATCTGGTCAGGCAGTACGCGGACCTGGCCGGCGGCGAAGTGGTCGTGGACGCCTACGCCGGGATCGGCACGATCGCCTTCTGGCTGGCGGGCAAAGCCGAGAGCGTGATCGGCATCGAGGAGCGCGAGGAAGCGGTCAAAGACGCCAACGAGAACATTAAATTGAACAGCATGGTCAATATCACAATGAAGGCCGGGTTGATCGAAAAAGTCTTCCCCAAAGTGGCCGATGTGGTCGTGCTTGATCCGCCGCGCGGCGGCTGTTCGGCGAAAGCGCTGGAATCGGTCGTAAGATCAGGCGCCCGAAAAGTGATCTACGTCTCATGCAATCCCGAGACGCTGGCGCGGGACCTCAAGGCCCTGGCGGGGAATTATAAGATAGATTTGATCCAGCCGGTCGACATGTTCCCGCAGACGGAGCACGTGGAAGCGGTGGCTAAGCTAAGCCGACGCTGAGCGGGAGGTTGGCGGCGTTTTTTTCAGCAGGCCTTTTTTGCGCAGGACTTCTTTTCGTCTTTTTTGGCGCCGTTTTATTTCCTGTTTTCTTAACCTTGGCATGACTCAATTATAGCATCTTTTTCCTCGGGCCGGAACCACTTAACATCCTTGAAGCGACGGAACCAGGTTAGCTGGCGGCGGGCGAAATTGCGGGTGCGTTTTTTTAGCTCTTCGACCATCTGTTCTTTGTCCCACTTGCCGTCCAGATACTCGACGACTTCCTTATAGCCCAGCGCCTGGAACGAATTTAAGCTCTTGGAATAGCCTTTGGCCAGCAAACCTTCGACTTCCCCGATCAACCCTTGGGCTATCATGTTGTCGATGCGCGCGTTGATCCGCTCATAGAGTTCTTCTCGGGTGAGGTTGATCCCGATCAGCGTATAATTCCGTGTTCTGCTTTCTGCTTCCGGCTTTCGGCTTTCTTGCAATTCTGATATTGGTTTCCCCGTCAACTCAAAGACTTCCAAAGCCCGAATTATCCGCTTCTTATCATTGGCGTGAATCTTTTCGGCGGCTTTCGGATCGCTAGCAGATAGTTGAGCGTAGAGCGTAGTGGTAGGAAGCTCTTCCAGTCGTCCCCTCAACTCTTTATCCGCCGGACTGATCGGAAAGGCAAATCCTTCAAGCAGCGACCAGAGATAGAGTCCAGTTCCGCCAACAATAATTGGTAATTTACCTTTATTTTGAATTTTAACTTTTAACTTTTGACTTTCTTCGACGAAGTCAGAGACCGTCCACTCTTCATCGGGATTATGAATGTCGATCAAGTGATGCGGAATGCCTTGCCGCTCTTCCATGGTTGGCTTCGCGGTGCCGATGTCCAGGCCGCGGTAGACCTGCATCGAATCGGCGGAGATTATTTCGCCGTTCAGTTCCTTGGCGAGTTCGATGGAGAGCTTGGTCTTGCCGACGGCGGTGGGGCCGAGGAGGACGATCGAGCGCACTAATCTCTCTGCTGGCGCATGATCAGCAGACGGGCCAGGTTGAGGACGGCCATCGTCGTGGCCGCCACATAGGTTAAGGCCGCGGCGTTGAGGACGGCCCTGGCCATCGGCAGTTCTTTTTCGGTCAGGAAATTCCCGTCCGCCAGCACCCTGATCGCCCGGGAGCTGGCGTTGAATTCGACCGGCAGGGTGACGACCGAGAAGACGACCGCCAGCGAGAAAAGAACGATCCCGATGTCCATCAACTGGGGCAGGCCGGCGAACATGCCCAGGATAAAGAGCGGGAAAGCCATGGTGGTGCCGAGATTCGTCATCGGGACAAGGCCGTTCCTCAGTTTCAGCGGGACATAGGACTTGGCGTCCTGGATGGCGTGGCCGGCTTCGTGGGCGGCGACGCCGATCGCGGCGACCGAATTACTCTCATAAACTCTCTGTGAGAGACGAAGCTTCCGGTCTCTTGGATCATAATGGTCGCTCAATTCACCTGGCGTTGATTCAATCGCGATATCTTGCAGGCGAAAGTCGTCGAGAATATAGCGGGCCACTTGCGCGCCGGTGTAGCCCCTTGAACAGGCAACCTCGGAATATTTTGCATAGGTGCTCTTGACCTTCCACTGGGCGTAGAAAGCCAGCAGCAACGCCGGGATCAAAAGAATGAACGTCGGATCATAAAACATATATGTATTATAGCAAAATCAAACGCCGCGGACAATGGTGTTGGCGATGTGCTTTTTGGCGATCTCGGCCATTTTCAATATCTTTTCTTTAGGGTGGGGGGCAATCATTCTTAACCTTTCATCCAGCGTGTGATCGGGGACGAACTGCTGGAGGGCGTATTTCTTGGCGCCGGCGATCGAGCGCGCCATCGCTTCGATCTCCGGCTCGTCAAGAATGGTTGGCACGACCGTCGTCCGGAACTCATAGTCGAGCCCGGAATTCATTATTAATTTTACGCTCTCTCTGACTTTGCCGAGATCGATCTTCTGCCCGGCGGCCGCGTGGTATTTATCATTGAACGGCGCTTTGATGTCCATGGCGATGTAGTCGATTAGTTTGCTGGTTAGTAAGTTTGTTAGTTGGTTTGGACTGGCGCCGTTGGTGTCGAGTTTTACCAGCATTCCCTTTTCTTTAAAGTGCCTGATCAGGTCGGTCAGCCAGGGATGGATGGTCGGCTCGCCGCCGCTGATGACGATCCCGTCGATAAAATCCTTCCTCCGCTTGATAAAATCGTCAACGGCCTCGAGTTTTACCTCCGGCAGGTCGGCCTCGGGGTTTTCGATCAGCAGGCCGTTGTCGCAGAACGGGCACTTGAAGTTGCAGTAGGGCAAAAAGACGACGGAACTGATCTTGCCGTCCCAGTCGAGGAACGAAGTTTCAATGAAGCCGCGGATATTCATCTTATTCCCGCGGCTTGGTTTTGATGATGCGGATCTCGACTTCGCGGATGACCTCGAGCGCGACGACCGTCAGAACTGCGCCGGTGATCGCGGAGAGATAGAAACCGGCGCCGGCGGAGAGACCAACCGCGGAGGTGATAAAGATCGAAGCGGCGGTCGTAATACCGCGCACGCCGCTCCCGGTCTGCAGAATACAGCCAGCGCCGATAAAGCCGATGCCGGTCACGACCCCGGCAGCCAGCCGGGCCGGATCAGCTCCCGCGTGAGCGGCCGCCAGCTGGATCGAAGCGGTCATGAAGAGAGCGGCGCCGAGGGCAACGAGGATATGGGTGCGCATGCCGGCGGCCCGGCCTTCTTTTTCCCTGAACCAGCCGATCAAGCCCCCGAGCAGGAAGGCGAGCAGGAGATTGCCGGTGATAATTAAGTCAGACATCGAAAATAATTATAGCTTGGTCTGGCTTGATCTGCAATTGGTTGTAGGTGGCGGCCTTGAGGGCCGAATAGAGCGTGTGCCGGGCAGGATCAATCTCTTCGCCGGCCACCTCCGCCTCAAGCAATTTATCGGTCAGCTTTTTGACCTTGAATTCTTTGCAGAGCAGTTTTTTCGTTTCCTCGATAAAAAGCAGTTCATTGAGCCAGTTGACCAGCAATTCATCCAGGTCATCAGCTTCGACCTTGACGTTAAGCGCCTGATCGGGGCTCACGGTATTGAGGTCGGCCATCAACGAGAACATGCCGTAGGCGGCGTTGGCGAAGATCTCTTCGCGGGATTTGCCGTAGGCAATGATGCCGACATCCGAGGGATGGTCGATCGGTTTAAACTTTGAATCCACCGTATTTTTTAAAGTGCTCGACCAGGCCGCCGTCGGCCAGGAGGATCTGCATGGTTTTTGGCAGGGGAGCGATCTTTAACTCCGTATTTTTTGTCTTATTCCGGATGACGCCGTTGTCGAGGTCGACCTCCAGCTCATCTCCCTCGTTGATCTGGTCGGTATCGACCTCGATGGCGGGGAGGCCCAGGTTGAAGCAATTGCGATAGAAGATGCGGGCGAACGATTTAGCCAGGACAGCCGAAATGTTGGCGTATTTGATCGCCATCGGCGCCTGCTCACGCGAGGAGCCGCAGCCGAAGTTGCGTCCGGCGACGAGAAAATCGCCTTTCTGCAAACGGCTGTAAAATTCGGGGTCAAGGTCTTCCATCACGTGCTTGGCCAGCTCGTTGGGGTCCTGGATCTTAAACTTGTATCTTCCTGAAATGACATAATCGGTATTGATGTCGTTAATGATCTTATTCTGCGGCAGGCGGGCTTTTCCGTTCAGTTTCATAAATATTTCCTCGGGTCGGCGATCTTTCCCTCAAGCATCGAAGCCGCCACCGTGGCCGGCGAGGCCAGATAGATAAAAGCGTTGGGATTGCCCATGCGGCCTTTGAAGTTGCGGTTGGCGGAAGAGATGACGTTCTCGCCGTCGGAGGGGACGCCGTTGTGGGTGCCGACGCAAGGCCCGCAGCCGGGGGTGACGCCGACCGCGCCGGCTTCAATGAGCGTCTGATAGGTCCCGTCATTGATCATATCGAGCATTATTTCCTTTGACGCAGGGGCGATGATCAGGCGGCAGTCCTTATGGACTTTCTTCCCCTTAAGCATTTTCGCCGCGATCTGGAAATCCTCGAGTCGGCCGTTGGTGCAGGTGCCAATATAGGCCTGTTGGATCGGCGTGCCGAGGACTTGCGAGATCGGTGAGACGTTGTCAACGGTGTGGGGCTTGGCGATCTGCGGCTCGAGCTTTGTGATGTCGATCTCAATAACCTCTTTATAGACAGCGTCCTTGTCGGCCGAGACGGGGTTGGGCTTCCTCGTCGCGTGCAGTTTTTCGTAGGCGAGGGTTTTCTCGTCTGCCTCCATGATGCCGACCTTAGCGCCGCACTCGATCGCCATGTTGGAGATGGTCATGCGGGCGTCGACCGACATCGCCTTGATGACATCGCCGTAAAATTCGAGCGCCAGATAAGTCGCGCCGTCGGCGCCGATCTTGCCGATAAAGTTCAAGATCAGGTCTTTCGAATAGACGCCTTTAGGGAAATTGCCTTTGAAGACGACCTTCAGCGTTTCGGGGGCCTTGAACCAGAGCTTGCCCGAGATCATGCCGGCGGCCAGATCGGTCGAGCCGATGCCGGTCGAAAAGACATTGATGGCGCCGTAGGTGCAGGTGTGCGAGTCGGCGCCGATGGCCAGATCGCCCGGCACGACGTGGCCCTGCTCCGGCGTGATCTGGTGGCAGACGCCGCAGCCGATGTCGTAGAGAGAGATGCCTTGTTCTTTAGAGAACTCGCGGATCTTTTTATGGATTGCTGAAACTCCTTCGTTGGGGGAGGGGGAGCTGTGGTCAATAATGATGGCTATCTTCTTCGGGTCAAAGACCTTCTTGGCGTTCATCTTGCGGAAAGAATCGATGGCGACGCCCGATGTTCCATCCTGGCCGATCATGAAGTCGAGATCGGCAATGACAATGTCTCCCGCTTTGGCGTCGCGGCCGGAGTGGCTCGAGAGTATTTTTTCGGCGATAGTTTTGCCCATGATCTATTAACTGATAAAATCTTTTTCAGATAAATATTTATGAATTCGGGAAACAAGTTTTTGCGCCGCTAAAAGCCGCTCTTCAGCCTCGGCTTTGATAAATTTTCTAGTGACATCGTAATCACTGTCTTCCCTGTCATCTTTGGCCTCGATAAAAAGAGCGTTGTATTCTTTTTCGATCAGCCCGGGCTTAATAAAGTGCAGGCCAAAAAGGGCGACAACCCCCTGATGAGTGGCCGGCTCTTGTCCGATGGTCAATAAAACGGCTTTGATCGAATGAAACATCGCGTAATAAGCGCTGGAAACTGACTCGTCAAACAGCGCTTCCCTTAAATTCAGCCCGGCGCTTTTCAGCGATTCATCCCCTCTTTCCAACTCAAGGCGGATCTTTTCTTTTAAGGTTTCTTTATTCAATCTCTATGCCGTCCCGTTCAACATTTTTTATAAAACCGGTTTCCAGGCGTTTTTGGAAAGCATAGCGGATTTCGGGAATTAATCTCGGCGAGATCAAAACGCCGTATTTAAGCAGGATTTCATTTACGATCTGCGCGGCTTTGCGCCTTAAATCGCGATCGGCTTGCCCGACAAGCACAAATAAATCAAGATCGGATTCTTTATTGAAATCGCCCCTGGCTTTTGAGCCGAACAACAAGACCTGTTTAACGCTTCTACCGGCAAAGGATCTTAATTCATGAGTAAATTCCTTAACCGCCTTTTCTTCAATTTCGTTCAGCTTTCCAATCATTCTTCGATCCCCCCTAATCCCGCAATTTCCCAAAATCCCCTGAAATTTCTAGGAACCCCTGCCGATAAACAATTGTACCAAGAATTCGGGTTATAGTAAACGGGAGGAAGATGAATATGGCAAATCAATTATTGGTAAAAGGGAATGTTTCGGGACGGATGCTGGCGGGGGCGATGCTTCACGCCCATGCGGTGATGACCGGCGAATTAAAAGTAAAGCAGGCCGCCGGTATCGGTGTGTTTAATAAATATTTAGGCGTCAACGCGGCCAGGCGCGAAGCTTGGGGCAAACAAACGAAGTTGTTCCCGTCAGCGGTGCTGGCCCGCGCCAGTATGAGCGGTGAATGGCTGAATAAAGCCGGCCAATTGCTTGAGGCGACTACTGATGCCGCGAAGCGAAAAGCGCTTTTGGGCCAGGTCATCGCGCCGCATATAACCAATGTCACCGCATTATTTGGCAGTCAGATCAAAGAGAGGGCAGGGAAGTTATCTATTGTGAAGATATCGGATATCGCTTCTTTGCTGGAATGGCAGATGCCGGAAATCGAGCTGGAGACGGTTAATATCCCGGCCGGGAAATTCCCGATGGGCAGCACGGAAGATTCAACCGAACAGCCGGTGAGGGAAGCGACAATCTCCGCTTTCAGGAGTGGTAAATATGAGGTTACCAATGAACAATATGGAATATACATGGGGCAAACCGGCTATCGCGCGCCGGAATATTGGGAAGACGAAAAATTTGGAAAAGATCAGCCGAAGAATCCAGTTGTTGGCGTTGACTATGATGATGCCAATAATTTTTCCCTATGGCACGGGCGACGGCTGCTGACCGAAGCCGAAGGCGAGTACGCGGCAAGAGGACATGTAGGGTTAATATATCCCTGGGGCAACAAACTTGATCTTTCAAGGGTGACTTTCAATACCGATAGGACGAGTCCCGTAGATGCTCATCCTGATGGAGCCAGCCTTTTTTTCGGCGTTATGGGCCTCTCTGGCAATGTTGGGGAATGGAGAGCGGATTGGCATGACCTGTATGATTCTGAAGATTTGATTGATCCTAAGGGACCTGAAACTGGCATATTGAGAGCTATTCGTGGCGGGTCGTGGGAAGACGAAGATTCCGGCAATTTGCGGAGCGCGTACCGGAGCGCCGCTCTTCCCAAGGATCGCCTCGACTTCGTTGGCTTCCGCGTCGCCGAGGACAAATAATTGCGCCTTGTCCTTTAGTTCTTTTCCCCTTTAGTGGAGGGGCGAATTAAAAACCGCCCGGCTTCTTTCTCTTCTTGAGAGCTGCTTCGATCAAACTGGCTTTTTCGATCAGGTAGGGGTCAAGCCCTTCCATCTCGTGGACCTCTTTGAGCAGTTTTTGCGCCTTCGGGTGCGCCGCGATATCGGCCAGATCAAGCTTGGCGCGCGCGATCAGGTCGCGGTAATTGAGCGACATCTTGATGACCTCGGTCAGCAGTTTTTCGGCTTTCTGGAAGTCGCCTTTTTTGACCCGGCGGGTCAGAATCTCGGCCTTGACGATCTTGCCCTTGTTCGTGAAATAGTCGTCGGGGCGCGAGGCCATTTCTTTCAGCGAGAAATCGACGGTCTTGAGCGCCGGCGCGAGATCGTCCGGATTGCGGTAGAGGATGATCTCGGATTTTGAGAGGAGCGCCCGGCCGCGGAAATACCAGTGGGCGTTCTTCTCCTTGACGACAGCATTGATCAGCTCGAGCGCTCTCGCCCAGTCGCCCTTGTCGCGGCGGGCCAGCCGCAGTTCGGCCTCGACGATGAAGGTCTTGGCCGCGAAAAAATCGGAGACGTTGTTGCCCAGGATGCTGCGGGCCTTTTCGCAGAGGGAGATCGCGTTGCCGAAGTCCTGCGGCACGCCGATCAAGAGCTCCGCCTTGCCGATGAGGGCGCGCGCCTTGAGGTATTCCGGCGGGTTGCGCAGGAGGATCTGGTCGTAGATCTTCATCGCTTCGGCGTGGTCGCCCAGCTCGCCACGGCCGACCAGAAGATCAGCGATACCGAACATGATCTCGGGGGCGTCGGAGCGCCTGGAGTGCTGGCTCAAGATATTGCGGTAGCGGCGCAGGAGCCGGTTAATCTTTTCTTTTTCGGACGGGATGGGGAAGCCGACCTCTTTGTCAACGATATAGCTCATGACCGGGGATAGAATTGTCATAATACCTCCAACTGCCTTGATAAGCGATTATAATTAATGTAAAATATAATGTCAAATGGAACCGCTCTCACCCGAACGCGAAAAAGAACTGCACGATTTCCAAGTCAAGCTCGGGGTCACCTTCCTGAACATCAATCTGCTCAACCAATCGCTGACCCACAGCTCTTACGGCCACGAAAGGGGGCTTCCCGACAACGAGCGTCTGGAGTTCCTGGGCGACGCCGTTTTGAAGCTCGCCGCCACTGAATACCTCTACAACAAATTCCCCGCTCTCGCCGAAGGCGACCTGACCAAGATCAGGGCGACGGTCATCTCCGACGAGACCTTCGCCCGGGTCGGCGGCAAACTTGGCCTCGGCGACATGCTTCTTCTCTCCGGGAACGAAAAGCGGAGCGGCGGCCAGCGCCGGAAATCTAACCTCGCCAACACTTTTGAAGCGCTGATCGGCGCGCTCTATCTTGACGCCGGCCTCGGCAAGGCCCGCGACCTCATCATCGACCGGCTGAGGGAGGAGATCGAGACGGTCTCGCGCGCCGGCTATATCCGCGACTATAAATCGGCGCTCCAGGAATACGCGCAGAAGCACAAACAGCAGCTGCCGCACTACCGCGTCATCAAAGAGACCGGCCCCAAGCACCGGCGCGTTTTCTGGATCGAGGTCAGGGTGCGGGGGAAGAAATACGGCCTCGGCCGCGGCGGCAACAAAAAAGAGGCCGAGCAGAGAGCGGCGGCCATGGCGCTCAAGAGCATGAAGCTTGAGGAGAAGGGTGGCGCCCCGGCCCACCCGGCGCACAAGGGAGAGAGAAAAGAGCCGGGCGGCCTGCGCGGCTTGATCTCGCGCGTGAGGAAAAAAATAAAACCTGATGAAAAGCATACTGATTAAAGGGGGCCGGGTCATTGATCCGGCGGCGAACGTCGATGAAGTTAGGGATATACTGATCGAAGATGGCAAGATAAGGGCATTAGGGGCAAGGGGCAAGGGGCAAGAAGAGGCAGAGATCATCGATGCGAAAGGGCTGTGGGTTCTCCCCGGCCTGATCGACATGCATACGCACCTGCGCGATCCCGGTCGGCCGGACAAGGAGACGATCAGGAGCGGCGCGAGAGCGGCCGCGCTCGGCGGCTTTACCACCATCTGCTGTCTGGCCAACACCGATCCCCCGATCGACAATCCGGCGGTGGTCGAGTATATTGTCGCCAAGGCGAAGAATGAGGCGGTCGTCAACGTCCTGCCGATCGCGGCCATAACGAAAGGGCTTAAAGGCGAGGCGCTGGCGGAGATGGGCCGCTGTTTTGCCGAAGGAGCGGTCGCCTTCTCCGACGACGGCAAGCCGGTCATGCGAGCCGACATCATGCGCCGAGCCCTCGAATACGCGCGGCAGTTCGGCGTCCCCGTCATCTCCCACTGCGAGGACGCGTATCTTTCGGCCGGCGGGGCGATGAACGAGAGCGAGATCTCGACCGAGATCGGCCTGCCCGGCATACCGTCGCTCGCCGAAGAGGTCATGGTCGCCCGCGATATCCTGCTGGCCAGGGAATTCGGCCGCGTCCACATCGCGCATGTCTCCTCGGCCGCTTCGGTCAGATTAATTCGCCAGGCGAAAAAAGATAAGATCGGCATCAGCGCCGAGACCTGCCCGCATTATTTCTCGCTGACGGAGAGCGCGGTCAGGGAGTATGACACGAATGCGAAAGTCAACCCGCCGCTCAAATCATCGGCGGATGTCGAAGAAGTCATACGCGGCTTGAAGGATGGCACGCTCGACGCGATCGCCACCGATCACGCGCCGCACAATGTCGAGGAGAAAAATATCGAGTTCAACCTGGCTTCGAGCGGCCTGGTCGGTCTCGAGACCGCGTTGGCGCTGGTCATTACAAAACTGGTCGAGACGAAAGTATTAACTGCCAAGCAGGCGGTCGAAAAACTGACCTCGGCCCCGGCTAAAATACTCAACCTGGCCGGTAAGGGGACGCTCAAAGCGGGCTCCGCCGCTGATGTCGTGATCGTTGACCCAAAGACGGAGTGGACGGTCGACGCGGCCAAATTCGCCTCGAAGAGCAGGAACACGCCGTTTGGCGGCTGGAAATTAAAAGGTAAAGTCATCAATACCATCGTTGGCGGCAGGATCGTGGTAAGAGATGGCAAGCTTGTTGACTAAATTCAGATTTAGTTATTATTTCGTCATTCTGATTTTGTCATTGGTAATTTTGCCAGCTGGCTGTGGCGACATCACTGACGGCGTAGGGGGCATTGTCATCAGCCCGTCGCCGGCGATCATCGGCGTCAACCAGACGCAATTCTTTACAGCTCTCGGCCGCGATGCCAGCGGCAAATTGATCGCCATCAGTCCGACCTGGAGCGTTTCGGGCAATATCGGCAGCATTACCAGCAGCGGTTTGTTCACGGCCGGCGCGGTCGATGCCACGGGGAGCGTGATCGCGACCGCCGATTCACTTTCCGGCTCGGCCGCTGTCACTGTTACCACGACCGGCTGGCTCGGCGGTATTGTCTCGGATTCAAATGGTACGCTGGTCTCTGGCATCAGGGTTTACCTTAAGGAGATCCCAACCTATGGCGATGGGACCGATTCGGCCGGCAAATACCTGATCTCTTACATCCCGCCCGGCACTTATGAGGCCGACATTGACGCCAGCGCGCATGGCAACACTGAGGCCGCCTCTGCCGAGGTAACCATTGTGATCGGGCAAACAACGACGCAGAACTTTGTCTTAAGCACGCCGACCACGACGGTGCCTCCCACAACTACCTTATAACATGGCGGACCCTGAGTTCAATCCAACCGAAGAAGGCAAACGCATCGCCCGCGAATACTTGAGCCAGCGCGGCTGGGCCAGGGAATGGCGGCGGTCGCTCGATCGCCAACTCTACCCTGCCGTCCAGCGCGAGGAGCTTGAAGAAAAAGAGCGGCGGGTCGACCGGATGCAAGAAGAGGCCGAAGAGGTCTTCAGCCGCGAATATGAAAAATGGCGCAAGGACGACTCCCCCGCCGGCCAAGAGGTCAGGCGCGGCATGTTCGAGCTGTTAGGCAAGCGGCGCGACCTCGGATTCATCGGCCAGCGGATCGTTGAACGGCTGAAAAGAGAGTTCACCCCCCTCTAAGTGGCGAAATTTCGCCGCTTTTTCCCTCGCTTGAGCGTGGCAATAAAATTGCTGTGCGTATTGCATGAACAAACTCGCGATCGTCATATTATTGATCCTTGGCCTGGCGCTGGCCGGCTGTGCCTCGCCTGAACGAAAAATTACGATCAGAAATGAGGCAGAAGATATTTCGGGCGAAGCCGTTATCGCACCGAGCCGGGAAGCGGTCTATATATATGGCAACCAGCGAGACCTGCCGAAAACATTAATTTTAAGAATAGGGGGCGAGCCCGTACTCCTGCCGTCCGGCTATCTGCGGTTAGCAGGGGTGGTCAGCGGCGAAAAGCCGACGGCCTGTTTGGAGATCGCGGGAGGCGGGCTTGCCCTCGGGGAAGGAGAAACGATCGATGCTTATAGAATCATTAGGATTGCGAGCGATCATGTTGTACTTGAGAAATAGTTTGGGATTTTGGGCTTGTTTGTTGCTTATTATTTGTAATTTTGGCTTTCAAGCCAACGCGTCAGAAAGGATCCCGCGCATCGACTTTGAAGACGCGGCGGTCATCAATGTGGTGCAGGCGCTGGCCAAGAGCGGCGGGTTCGATCTGGTCGTCTCGGGCGATCAAACTTTCGCCCGGAGCAAGAAAGCCACTATCCACTTAAAAGACGCGACGCCGGAAGAGGCGATCGAATATATCCTGCGGACGAACGGCTTTAATTATGAAAGGAAAGGCCAGGTTCTCCTGGTCTCGTCCCTGCCGCAGGACCTCAACCAGACCGCCTACAAACCGGCGGTCGAGGTCATCACGCTGAAATATCTCTCGGCTGGCAAGGCGGCAGAGCTCCTCGGCAAGATCATTCCCTCAGCCGTCTTTCAGGTTGGCGGCCGGGCCAATTCCCTCATCATCCGTGGGCGCGATTCGGAGATCGACGACGTTAAGAAACTTCTCAACTCGATCGACAAACTAACGCCGCAAATTCTTATCGAGAGCAAGGTGATGGAGATCTCCCAGAGCGATTCCAAAAAGTTAGGCGTCTCTTATGGCAACGGGACGTTCAAGTTCATTACCGGCAAAGAAACGAAAAAGACCTCGTTATCGGAGGATATCAATTCCACGTTGAACGCGCTGATTGCCGAAGGGCGGGCCAATGTCATCGCCAGCCCGAGGATCGCCACGCTCGACAACCAGGAAGCGCAGATCAATATCGGCAGCCGCATCCCTTTCGCCGTGCCGGTCTCCACCGGGACAACGACCCAGTGGACGGTCGACTATATCGACGCCGGGGTGAAATTGAAGATCACTCCCCAGCTCGGGCAAGAGGGCTACATATCAACCTTTATCCAGCCGGAGGTCTCTTCGATCTCCGAGTGGCGCACGACCGCCGCCGGCGATTTCCCCGTCATCTCGACGCGCAACGCCTCCGCCACGGTCCGCGTCAAGGACGGCGAGAGCATCGTGATCGGCGGGCTGATGTCGGAGAGCGAGCGGGAGAATGTCACCAGGGTTCCAGTTCTTGGCTACATCCCGGTCCTGGGGCTGTTATTCCAGAACAAAAATACCGAGAAGGAGAAAACGGAGATCGTCTTTTTGATCACACCGCATGTGATCTGATCAAAGGGGCACAATCTTAACCCGCCCCAGCGCTCCCATCTGATCGTCTTTAATAATTAATACGCCATCCAAGCCGCGGATCTTCTTGGCGAATTTCAGCCCTTTTTCAATATCGGTGACTTCCGTAACGGCGTTGCCGATAGCGGTCGCGGCAGCGTCGGCCAATAAAGCGCTTTCGGCGATGACGACCACGGCGTCGGCCTTGCCGAAGCTCAACGAGTGACCGACCGTTCCTGAAGATGTGCAGACCGAAAACGGCTTCGACCGCGGCTCGACTTCGAGCGCGATCTTTTCCGAAAAGGGAGAAGCCCCGGCATAGATGCCGACCTTGCGCGGCTGGTTGATCTTTAAGAAAATGTCGCCGCCGTTCTCAACGATGATCTCATCGGTGAATTGCCGGAGGTCTTTACCGACAAATTCTGCCACGGCGCCGGCGACCGCCGCCATCGGCCCGACCCGGACTTTCCTGGAGGCTGAAGCCATCTCTTTGACGATCAGCGGGGCGTCGTACTGGATGCGATGCGGTGAGAGCGCTTCGAGGAATTTTCGGTCTCTCTGGATATAGCTTTCCAGCTCGGTGCGATATTTCAAGGTCAAGGCCAGGGCTTTGTCATAGAGATTCTGCTCGGCCAGGATGAGGAGATCAGTTTCTTTTTCGATCACCTCAAACTTGACGAGATTATCGGCTTTGACGTAATTGCGGTAAGTCCTTTCTTCGTAGGCCAATTACAGCACTCCCTTGGTCGAAGGCACTCCTTTTTTCCGCGGGTTGATGGCGCAGGCCCTTTGCATGGCCACGCCAAACGCTTTGAAGATCGCTTCGATCTTGTGGTGCGTGTTTTTGCCGCGGACGAGATCGATGTGAAGAGAAATTCCGGCCTTGTAAACAAGGGCCTCAAAGAATTCCCTCAGCATTTCAGCGTCAAGCGCGAGCTTGACCCGTTCCCTGCCGATTTCTGCGTAAATAAGTTCTTTGGGAAATTTGGCTTTAAAGGTAAAATGCGGCCGGCCGGAGATGTCAACGGCGGCTTTGACCTCGGCCAGCGACTCGTCCATCGGGACGACGGCGTGGCCGTAGCGCTCGATCTTCAATTTTTTCCCGAGGGCTTTGGCGAAAGCTTCGCCTAGCGTCAGCCCCGTGTCTTCAATAATATGATGTAAGTCGACTTCGATATCTCCTTTGGCTGCAAGCTTGAGGTTAAAGAGTCCGTGTTTGGCGAACAATGTGAACATGTGGGCGAGAAAGGGGATGGGATAGTCGATCTTGCTTTTACCGGAACCGTCGAGATTCAGCTCTATCTTGATGTCAGTTTCTTTAGTTTTTCGGTGGACCTTAATTTGCCTCATTTTCATCAGAATAATTTCTCCTGTTGCCTGTTCTTGTCGATCTTTAACTTCCGCCCCACGTGGTTTGCTGCCGATAGCGTGACCATCCGGCCCCTGGGGGTCCGCTCGATAAAACCTAACTGCATGAGATATGGTTCATAGACGTCCTCAATGGTTTCGACTTCTTCGGAGATTCCGGCCGAAAGTGTTTCCACGCCCACCGGCCCGCCGCCGAATTTATCAATAATGGTGATCAGGTACTTGCGGTCGATCTTGTCGAGGCCGAATTCGTCGACCTCCATCGAATCGAGACACTCTTTGCCGAGCTGGTTGGTGATCTTGCCGGAGCCCTTGACCTGCGCGAAGTCGCGGGCGCGGCGCAGGAAGCGGATGGCGATGCGCGGCGTGCCCCGCGAGCGCTTGGCGATCTCGACCGCTCCCTGCTCGTCGATCTCGATCTCCAGGGCCTTGGCCGCGCGGATGATGATCTGTTTTAACTCTTCAGGCGCGTAGAACTCCAGCCGGTTCACGATGCCGAACCGGTCGCGCAGGGGAGCCGAGAGCAGGCCGATGCGAGTCGTGGCCCCGATCAGCGTAAATTTTGGCAGGTCGAGGCGGATCGAGCGGGCGCTGGGACCTTTACCGATGATGATGTCGAGGCCAAAGTCCTCCATGGCCGGGTAGAGCACCTCTTCCACTACTTTATTGAGCCGGTGGATCTCGTCGATAAAGAGAATGTCGTGGGCTTTGAGATTGGTCAAGATGGCGGCCAGGTCCCCCGGCCGCTCAATGGCCGGGCCAGAGGTGATCTTGATGTCGGCGCCGATCTCGCCGGCGATGATATTGGCCAGCGTCGTCTTGCCCAGGCCGGGCGGGCCGTAGAAGAGCAGGTGCTCCAGTGATTCGCCGCGGGCGCGGGCGGCCTCGATATGTATTTTTAAATTTTTTTTGATCTGCGCCTGGCCGATGAAATTATCGAACCGGCGGGGGCGCAGACCCTCAAAAGCGTTAGCCTCTTTTTCGTTCGTAGAGTCGTTTGTATTCAAAGTAGCTCCCCATCACCTTTTGCACGTAGAGCCGTGTCTCGCGGCTCGGTATGCTCTCGATGAATTCGTCGATATCAACGGTCGCCAGATTGTCATTATACCAGTTCTTGACGTATTTTTTTATCTTGTTGGGGCCGCCGTTGTAGCCGGCCAGCGCGAGATATGCGTTACTGCTAAAGTTCTTGATCAGGCAGGAGAGGTAATAGATCCCCATTTCGACGTTGAGCTTCGGCTCATACAGGCGCGTGGTCCGGTAACGCTTAATGTCCAGATCCTCGGCAATTCCCCGGCCGGTCTTCGGCATGATTTGCATCAGTCCCCGCGCGCTAGAGCGCGAAGTCGCTTTCGGGTTAAAGCGGCTCTCTTCCCTGATCACGGCGAGGACGAGGTAGGGATCAAGGCCGTAAATTTTTGCCCCATTGGCGACGTGCTGCCAGTAGCCCTTGGGATAAGCTAACTGCCAGACCTTTTTTGAGACGGCGCCGGGCTTGCCGGCCATGACGGCCGCCTTGACCCGGCGGTCGGCGAAGCGGATCGGCGTCTTGTAATTGCCGGCCGAGATGAGCATCTCCCCCAGCCGGGCCTGCGCCGATTCTTTTTCCTCAACGGATGTCAGGTTGACCAGGTAGCGGGCTTCGTCGGCGGCGTAGCCGGCAAAACCGAGATTCATCAGCTCTTTATATTTGGCGAGATGCGCTCGAGCTTCTTCGCTGCTCTCGCTTTCGAGCGCCCGGTTATTGGTCTGCTCCCAGATCTCCATGATCGCGGCCAGCTCTTCCTGGCCTGTCTCAGCGATCTCTTTTAAGGCCGCGGAAAACTCTTCGCCGTTAAAAGGCGTCTGTTCGGCCAAAGCGTAGCCGCCGCTCATAAGCTTATCTTTCGCCCGGTACGCGTAGTATGAGTGGTCGAAGCGCTGGGCCAGTTTTTCATAGATAGCGGCGGCGGCCGCCCGGTTGCCCAGCCGCTCCTGCGCCTTGGCCTCAAAGAAATAACAGCGCGGGGTGTCTTCGCCCGGCGGATAGATTTGCGCCATATGGAGGGAGGTCGACGCGTTCTGCCAGTCGCCTCGCCAGTAATAAGCCCGGCCGAGCCGCCAGATCGCGGCCGGGACGGATTCACTGTAAGGATATTTTTTGATCAGCCCGTAATAGCCCTGCAGGGCGCCGTCGACGTCGCCAGCCACTTCCCTGTAAAAAGCCGACCAGTAGGCGGCTGCGTCGGCCAGGTCGGACTCGGGATAGCGGTCGACGACTTTATTCATGGCCGCGATCGCCTTATCAAACGAGCCGCGCCGGCCGTGCGCGAGGCCGAGATAATAAGTCGCCCGCCCCGCCAGGTTGGGCGGGCCTTGCGCCGCCCGCTCAAGATCGCCGATCGCCGCGGGAGATCCCGTCTGCATCTCGGCCCGGCCCAGCATCAGCCAGGCCTCATCCACATATTTGCTTTTGGGGTACTGGCGGGCCAGGCGGTTAAAAATATTCGAAGCGGTCTCGAAATCATCCTGCTCAAAATAGGCCATCCCTTTTTTGAAGAGGGACTGCGCGCTGACCTTAAGTTTCGGCAGTTTTTTCCGGTGGGCTTTTTTCAGCCGCGCGATCGCCAGGCGCGCCTCCCGGCCGAAGTAGCTTAAGGGGGAGGTAAGATCAGTCTCTTCATAGGCCAGATAAGCGCCGCGCCAATTGTTTTGCTTTTCCAGCGCCCGCGCGATAAGATACCGGGCCTCCGCGGCTTCTTTTGCTTCCGGATATTTAGCCAGCAGGCCGCGAAATGCCTTGATCGCATTGCCGTAGCCCTTGAGATTAAAATAACTCTTGCCGACCATTAATTGGGCGCGGGGGAGAAGCAGGCTCCCGGGGAAATCGGCGCTGAGCCGCGCGTAGCCGGGCAGGGCGGCCGCGTATTCCGCCGAAGCGTAAAAAGTTTCGGCGGCCTCAAACCGGGCGTAGTCGGCCAGGACAGGGCTGGCCGCCAAACCTTCGCCTGTCTGGGCAAAGCTAATTTGGGCGACGGCCAAAAATAAGATTATGATAATAGAAAGCCGCATCTGGAGAATAAAATTATAGCATTTCATGTGTTATAATTCAAATCACCTATGCCGGAACTGCGCCAGAATCCCGCGACCAAGGAATGGGTGATCATCGCCACCGAGCGCGCCAAGCGCCCCGAAGAAATGGGCCTGGGGGTCGCCAATCCGCCGGCCAATGAAAAAGAGCGCTGTCCTTTCTGCGCCGGCCACGAAAGATCGACGCCGAACGAAATATTCTCCTTCCGCTCCTTTGGCACCGCCCCCAACACCCCCGGCTGGTGGATCCGCGTTATCCCGAACAAGTTCGCCGCGCTCCTGCCGCAGGGCAGCCCGGACCGGGTTGAGTTAGAAGGCCTCTTCCATTACATGAACGGGGTCGGCGAGCACGAAGTCCTGATCGAATCGCCCGAGCATACACTCACGATCGCCACCATGCCCGAGAAGCAGGTGGAGGAGATCTTTCTCGCCTACCGCGAGCGCTACATTGCCTTGAGCCAGGACCCGCGCTTTGAGATGGTGATAATCTTCAAGAACCATGGCCTCGCTGCCGGCACCTCTCTGCGCCACCCGCACTCGCAGATCATTGCCGCGCCCATCACCCCCAACCATATCCGCCACCGGATCGAGGAGGCCATGCGTTATTTCGACGACCACGGCCATTGCGTCTATTGCGACATGATACAAAAGGAGAAGAAGCTCGGCGACAGGATCGTGGCCGAGACCGAGAATTTTATCGTGCTCGAACCCTTCGCCTCGCGCTCGCCGTTCGAGACGATGGTCATCCCGAAAAGCCACGCCTCGACCTTCGATGCCATAGCGCCCGAGCGCTGCAAGGAGCTGGCCTATGTCATGCGCCTGACTCTCAAGAAAATCTATCGCTCGCTGAACAATCCCGATTACAACTACGTCATCGTTTCTTCGCCGAGCCATGAACGCTCCCTCGAGTATTATCACTGGTATATCATGATCCTGCCGCGGGTGACGGCCGTGGCCGGCTTTGAGCTCGGCTCGGGCATCTACATCAACACCGTCATTCCCGAGAGCGCCGCCAAATTCCTGCGCGAAACCCCCTTTGAATGACTTATGTCAGCCGGGGCGGGCTAAAACTTGAGCACGCCCTCAAAGAATTCAAGCTCGACGTCAAAGGCAAAGTCGCGCTCGACATCGGCGCCTCGACCGGCGGCTTCACCGATTGTCTGCTCCAGCACGGCGCTTCACGAGTCTACACGGTCGATGTCGGCTATGGCGTTCTCGCCTGGAAACTGCGGCAGGACCCGCGGGTAAAGGTTAGCGAACGCACCAACGCCCGTTATTTAACTTTGAACGACCTTGGACTTATGATCTCCGACATTCGACTGGCGACCATCGATGTTTCTTTCATTTCGCTTTCGAAAGTTCTGCCCGCGGTTTATAATTTGCTGGCTGACAAAGCGGAGGTCGTCGCACTTATCAAGCCTCAATTTGAGGCGCGGCGGGAGCAGGTGCCGAGAGGCGGAGTAGTCCGGAGTGAAGAAGTTCGGAGTGAGACGATCGAGAGAGTTAAGGCACAGGCGGAGGCAATAGGCTTTAGGGCCAAAGGCTTGACGCAGTCGCCGATCGAAGGAGCAAAAGGCAATGTTGAATATCTCATCTGGCTTGAAAAATGAGGTCGAAAACTTATTAAGGCGCCGCGGTTATCAGATCCTCGGCAAGAACCAGAAAGAGTCCATCCTCGTCAATGTTGACGGACAAGATCACCTTAGCAGTCTTGAGGCGGAATACACTGTTGAAAGGAGCGGGAAGAAATTCGTCGTGGTAGTTAAGCGGGGCGAGGGGAGCTTTGACCCGACCGAGCCGGGTTTTCGCCGCAAGCTGATCGAATACGCGCGGGCTTTCGGCTTGAACGGCATCCTTCTCGTTGATCCGGAGGCGGAAGAGATACACACCGTGAGCTTCAAATTCCCCCGCGAGCGCGGGCTTGATTTCTATTTCCAGTTCTTCAGCGCGCTCTTCATTATTGCCATCGTTGTTGGTATAATCTATCTCATGGTACAGGTGAAATTGTTCTGATGACAACCGTCGGCATTATATATAAGAAAGAAGACAAGCTGATCGCCGGGACAGCGAGCCAGGTTGCCAGGGACCTGAAACAGCAGGGCTGCAAAGTCGATCTCAAAAAAGCAGATTTTATCGTGACACTGGGGGGTGACGGAACAATTTTGCGGGCGGCGCGGCTGGTGGCGGGCGACGGTATTCCCATTCTCGGCGTCCATCTGGGCGGGGTCGGCTTTTTGTCGGAGATCGAGCTCTCGGAGCTCTCGACCGCGCTCAAAAGCGTGAAAAGCGGCCATTACAAGCTTGACGCGCGCGCGATGCTCGAAGCGCGGCTCGGCGGCAAAAAATTACTGGCCTTAAACGACGTTGTGCTGGCCAAAAGCGGCATCTCGCGCGTGATCAAATTCGAGATATCGGAGATCGGCCGCTACACGGCTGATGGGTTGATCGTGGCCACGGCGACCGGCTCGACCGCCTACAACCTGGCGGCCGGCGGGCCGCTGCTGGCGCCCAATTCAAAGAGTTTGATCGTCTCCGCCATCTGCCCGCACTCTTTAAGCAACCGCTCGCTGGTCCTTGACGGCCCGGTTGAAATAATTCTCAAACGCGGCGAAGGTGTCAGCGTGACGGCCGACGGCCAGCAATTGCTGCCGATCAAGGCGGGTCAAAAGATCGCGGTCAGCCGATCGAAGCTAAAGACGCGGTTCATCCGCCTCAAAGATTACGGCTTTTTCGCCAGGGTGGGGAAGACCTTCGGTTTCGGGTCGGGGAACTAATTATTCGGATTGCCGCAGTTTAAGCTGGTCAGCCGCGCGATGTCATCAAGCATGAAGAAGCGGCGCGGGTCGGCCAGGTTGGCCGCCGCGGTGTAAGGGAAGAGCCCAAAGAGAGTGACTTTGCGCGTGGGGGCGTCGACCAGTTTTTCAAAATAATTGAAGAGCGTGCAGCGCTCAATGGTTTCGATGACCTTGGCGTTATCCCGGGTATTCATTTTATTGCCTCTTAAAAATAGCTCTTTTTACCGGCTTCGTGCTTGAGAAAAATATCGGCGAAAACCTTAACGAACTGGCCGGACGACTTCTCGACCTTATCCATTTGGAGCGCGCTCTGCACATGATTGGTGCGTTTTTCCTGGCCGAGGTGGCTGATGGAAGCGATATCGTAATTATTTCTGTCTGTTTTTTCGTTGCTCATTTTATTGCCTTCTTCTGCCCTCTTCTGCCTTCATTCCCCTCTCCCATATCTTTATCGTCAAGTTTCACCGGAAATTTCACTTTAGGCATGCCGGTCAAAAAATGCGATCACGGATCTTGCCACTTCGGTCAGCGCGTTGTGGCCGCTGATCAAGTCGGCGTGGCCGGTGTTCTTGAAAACCTGCATGGGGAAGCGATGGTCGCGCTCATTGGCCGGCAGGCGGTTGGCGATAAAGCGCCGCGCGTTCTTGATCGAACCGACGGTGGCCAGCCAGTCCTTCTCGCCGGCGCCCAGAAATAACGGCGTCTCAATCTGTCCCATCAATTCGATATAATCGCAGTCGAGGCCGGGCGTGGCCGAAACGAATTCATTGCGTCGGGCCATATGGAGGAAAAAATCAAAAAGCCGGGCATAGATCGGCTCCGCGGCGCTCAGGATGAACGGCTTGATCATGTACGGGTCGGCGTTTTCGGGGTTGTAAATGTAGTCGATCAGCGGCGCGAACCTGGCAACAGTTGAGATCGCCAGGCTCGGCGTGAAATACAGGCCGTCCGTCAAAGGGACGATCGCGAGAGCGAGCCTTTTGGCGGGGCTCAAGCCGGCTCCGAGCGCTTCTTTTTGCGCCGCCGCTTCCTGCGTGCGCCGCTCCTCTTTGCCCAAACGCTCGATCAGCCGATTGAAATTCGACGCCCAGCGCAGAATCTGAGCATTAAGACTGATTGGACTGCCGAGTGCCGCTACGGCATTGATCCGCTCATCCTGCCGGCTCAAATAGGCGTACATCAGCATGCCGCCGAGGGAGTGCCCGATCCAGTTGATCTTCCCTTTTTCCTTGTCGTTTTCCGCCCGCATCGTCTCATTGTGAGTCGCCAGGGCAAAATCGATCACCGAGGGGACATACTCTTGCAATTCGTCGAAGCCGATGTCCGGGTCGGGCCGGTAGGGAACGCCGTAGACCGACTGAACATACCGCGAGTAGATCCGCTTGGCGTAGGGGAGGTTCAGCATATAGACGTCAAAACCCTTGCTGGCGAGGAAATTTGCGAAAGAGTCGTATTTATGCAGGTGGCGGACGTTACGACCTTCGGTGCCGACCTGCCAGCTGTTGCCGTTCGTGAAGGCGCCGTGGCAGAGGACGACCGGGAGCCGCTTTGAATCGAGCTTGAAGCGGTGATAGACGCGGGCGACGAACATGGTGAACGAATCGATCTCTTCGCCGCCGGGGAGGCGGAGACCGGGTAGATTGAAGATGTGGTCTTCCTTGACCAACCTGGTATGAGGGTCGGTTTTCGTGACGACGCCGTTCTTGAGCTCAATCTTTAAGTCCTTATGGGCCAGCCCGGTCGGGGCAACCAGGTCCTGCAAGACCGGCGACCAGGCGCCGACCCGGCCAGCCAGGCCGTGCAAAGGGCCGCCGCGCTGGTATTTTTCGACCCGGGCTAGGATCTCATCACCATCGAACCTGAGCGGCAGGGCGGGCGTCTTAATTGTCCCGATCGTTTGGGCTTTCATTGGCGAATATATTTCGTCCACCACACGAAAGAATTTCATTCTTTTTTTGTGGTATAATTTTTCCAGCGTGGAAAACATCCTGAAAAGCCGTTACCGGATTGGCAAGAAGGTCTCGGAAAATCCTTTCAGCGTGACCTACATGGGGTTCTTGATCGGAACGGAGAAGCCGGTCATCGTCAAGATCTACAAGCGCGGCACGCTCAACTCATCTCTGATCAAGAGCATGAAGCAGAGGGTGAAGGACTTTGCGCTTCTTGCCCATCACGGCGCCGCCAAACTGCTTGACGGCGACTACGGCTGGCAGGGCTTCTATTACGTGCGCGAATATATCGACGGGGTGAGTGTTCAGGAGCTTTTTGAGCGCGGCGAGAAGATCGGCGCGGAGAAAGCCGCTGCCATCGCCGACCAGGCGCTGGAAACGCTCGCCGTCACGCACGCCAAGGGGATCATCCACGGGGCGCTCAAGCCGTCAAATATTTTTCTCGACAGCCAGGGGCTGGTCAAGCTGGCCGATTTTGTGATCGAGGGGGAGATAAAGAGCGCCCTGCCGCAGCGGATTCAGGAGATCGTAGAGAACGCGAAATACGCCTCGCCGGAAGAGCTCTCGGGCGAGCCGGCCACGTTCGCCTCCGATCTCTATTCACTCGGCATCATCCTTTATGAGATGACGGCCGGCAAACCGGTCCGCCTCGCGGCCGGCATCAGCGGCAACCTGGGCAAGCTTCAGGGCGGCGTCTTTTCAAAGGAAGAGCTGGCCGCTTTGCCCGGCTACCTGAAAGAGATAATCAGCAAAGCGACCGCCAAAGACCAGCTTTTGCGCTTTGCTTCCGCCGCCGAATTCCGGCAGAGCCTGGAGCGGAAGGCGCTCCCGCGAACCGCCCGCGGCGAGCCGGGATTGGCCAGGGTCTTTGAGAGCGTTGTCACGCAATACGGCGGCGAAGAGATCACCATCGAGAGCGAATCACTGCAGGATGTCGGACGTCTCAAATTGCGCTGGGGCAAGGAAAAGCACCGCAATTTCCTTCTGGCGGCGATCCTTTTGGCCGCCGTGGCGATTGGCGTCCTCTACGCGTTTTTCCTGGGGAATAACTGATGATCACCGGTTATTTGAGCGTTTATCTCGGTTTCATTATCGTCATCAGCTTGCTGGTCGGCCTGTTAGTGCTCCGGCTTAAACTGCCTTCGCCGCGGCTGATCATTGCCGTGCTTGTTATTTTTGTCGCCTCGCCGCTCTTCGTCGGCTATCTCTACCTGGTTTATTTTAACTCCCTGCCGGAGGTCGTGGTCCCCAATGTCACCGGCCGGCCGCTGCCAACCGCGATAGAACTGCTGGCCGCCGTCGACCTGCGGGGCAGGGAAGCCGGCAATGTCTACCAGTCAAAATACCCGGAGGACTTTGTCGTCTCCCAGCGGCCCGAAGCCGGCCGGCATGTCAAGGTCGGGCGGGTCATCAATCTGATGATCAACTCCGGAGAAAATAAGATCCCGGCGCCCAACCTGATCGGCCAGCCGCTCTCGCAGGCCGGGGCCCTCCTGCAGGCGGCCCAGTTCCAGCCGGGCGAGGTGCGTTTTGAAAAGCATCCGGAGATGGCTGAGGGGACCGTCATCGCCCAGGAGCCCCTGCCGGGCGAGCAGGCGCCGGCCGGCTCAAACATTGATTTGCTCGTCTCGACCACGGTCGAGGTCATGACCGAAGAAACAGGAGAATAACATGATAAAAGTCGCGCCGTCGATCCTGTCCGCCGATTTCCGAAATCTTGAGGCCGAGATAAAAAAGGTCGAGGCGGCCGGCGCCGACCTCATCCATATCGACGTCATGGACGGCCATTTTGTCCCCAACATCACGATCGGCCCGCTGGTTGTCAGGGCCTGCCGCCGGGCGACAAAACTGCCGCTCGACGTCCACCTGATGATCGAGAACCCAGACCGCTATATCCCGGATTTTGCCAAAGCCGGAGCCGATCTCATCACCATCCACGCCGAGACCTCGAAAAGTTTGGACGAAGACATTGAATTGATCAGGCAGAATAATGTCAAGCCGGGGGTAGTCGTCAATCCGGCCACCCCCGTGGAAAAGATCTTTCACGTTCTGGATAAAGTTGCGATGGTCCTCGTCATGTCGGTCAATCCGGGTTTTGCCGGGCAGAAGTTCATGCCGGAGGCGCTGGGGAAGGTTAGAAAGCTGAAAGATAAAATTACTAATTCCCCACACTTAAGTGTGGGGAATTATAAACCACCTGAGATCGAAATCGACGGCGGAATCAACCTTGAAACGGCGAAAGAAGCCGTCAAAGCCGGCGCCGATATATTGGTGGCGGGCTCGGCGATCTTTAGTTCAAAAGATTACGCGCAAGCCATCAAAGGTTTAAAAGGACAATAAAATGTGGAATGAAGACGATGTCAAGTTCATGCGCGAGGCGCTCAACCTGGCCAGGTCGGCCGAGGGCCGCACCACGCCCGACCCGATGGTCGGCGCCGTTCTCGTCAAGGGTGGGCGGATCATTTCAATGGGCTATCACGGCGAGGTGGCCACGCCGCACGCCGAGGCCTGGGCGATCCAGAAGGCGGGGGAAGAGACCAACGGCTCAACGCTCTACATCAACCTGGAGCCCTGCTCGCATTACGGCAATAACCCGCCCTGCGCCAATCTTATCGTGAGGGCCGGGATCAGGGAAGTCGTCTGCGCCATGAAAGACCCCAATCCGCTGGTCAACGGCCGCGGTTTCGCCATTTTAAAAAAAGCCGGCGTCCGGGTCAGGCCCGGCCTGCTTGAAGAAGAAGCCAGGCAGTTGAACGAGGTCTTTATAAAATTTATTACAAAAAAGATTCCTTTTATCCTGATGAAATCGGCGATCACGCTCGACGGCAAAATCGCCACGCGCACCGGGGCCAGCCGCTGGGTGGCGGGCGGGGCCTCGCGCCGCTTCGCGCACCACCTGCGCAATATTTATGATTCGATCCTGGTCGGCGTCGGCACCGTCCTCATCGACAACCCCAGGCTCAATGTCCGGCTGGTCAAGAAAGTGAAGGACCCGATCCGGCTTGTCCTTGACGCTTCTGCCCGAACGCCGCTCTCCGCCCGGGTCCTCTCCCGCGGCATCCGCACGATCATCGTCGTCGGCCCGAAGGCGCCAAAGGGGCGTGTCGAGGCCTTAAAAAAGCGCGGCGCCGAGATTCTGGCCGTGCCCGCGCCGGGCGGCCTGATCGACCTCAAGCGGCTGGCCAAAGAACTTGTCAAATTGAGCATCACGAGCGTGATGGTCGAGGGGGGCGGGGCGGTCAACGCTTCGTTCCTTGAAGCCGGACTGGTTGACAAGGCGATCTTTGTGATCGCTCCAAAAATCTTCGGCGGCAAAGATGCCAAAACCTGCGTTGAGGGAGAAGGCGTCGCTAAGCCGTCGGAGGCAATCTGGCTCAAGCAGCCCCACGTCGAGCGCCTCGAAGAAGACATCCTCGTCAGCGGGTATTTTTAACTATCTACAATCGTGATCACCATCGGCTCATATCAATTAGACAGCAATATCATCATGGCCCCCATGTCGGGCTGTACCGATTTGCCGTTTCGCCTGATCGCGCGCGAGGAAGGGGCCAGTCTCTGTTTCTTTGAGATGATCGACTGCAACTCGCTGACGCACAACTCGGAGAGGACGATCAAATCAATGCTCCAGACGAACGCGCAGGACCGGCCGATCGCGGCGCAATTAGTCGGTGCCGACCCGGGCGCCATGGTCGAGGGGGCTAAAATGCTACTGGGACAGATCAGCGTCCCTTTTATCGACATCAACGCCGCCTGTCCGGTTAATAAAGTCGTCAAGAAAAAAGCCGGGGCTTACCTCATGCAAAAACCGTCGATCCTCTCAAAGATCATCAAAAAATTAAGCGAGGCAATCAAACTGCCGGTGACGGTCAAACTGCGCATCGGCTTCGAAAAATATGATAAGGAAGCGCTCATAAAGCTCGTCAAGAAATGCGAAGCGGCCGGCGCCGCCGCCATTTTCATTCACGGGCGGACGGCGGCCCAGCTCTATCAGAGCGCGGTCAATTACGGCGCCATCAAGGTCGTCAAACAGAGCGTTGGCATCCCGGTCTTCGGTTCCGGCAATGTGATGTCGGCCGAACTGGCCAAGAAAATGATCGATCTGACCGGCTGCGACGGTATTATGGTAGCGCGCGGCGGCCTGGGTAATCCTTTCATATATAAAGAGATCGAGCACTTTTTTAAGACAGGAAAGCTTCTGCCCGATGTCGGCTTTGAAACAAGAAAAGCCGTTCTCAAGAGGCATCTTAAATATATTAATGAATACAGCCGGATCAGAAATAAGGTCGGCCTGATGAGGAAAGTCGCCATCTGGTACTTGAAAAAATTCCACGGCGCGGCGCACTGGCGCGACCAGGTCAACCGCACCGATAAATACGAGGATATGATCCGGCTGGTCGAGGCGGTGGGATGATGAGAGTTATTCTGGCTTCGGCTTCTCCCCGGCGGGCCGAGTTATTGAAAAACATCATCCAGAACCTGGAAGTTAAGCCGAGCCGGGTTGACGAAACAAAGATAAAAGCGAAGACGCCGGATGCCTTCGCCGTCAAAGCGGCGGTGGCCAAGGCGAAGGCGGTGGCGGCCAAAAACAAGGACGCGATCGTGATCGGGGCCGATACTGTCGTCGTGCTTGGCAAAAAGATCATCGGCAAGCCCAGGGACAAAAAAGATGCGGTACGAATACTCAAGTCGCTTTCGGGCCGGATCCACCGGGTGATCACCGGTATCGCCGTGATCGATACGAAGAGCGGTGAGACGCTGACCCACCATGAAATTACCAAGGTCAAAATGAAAAAACTGAAGTTAAAAGAGATCGCCGACTATGTCGCGACCGGCAGTCCGCTTGATAAGGCCGGCGGCTATGGCATCCAGGAGATCGAGGCGATATTCATCGAGCGGATCGACGGCGATTTTGACAACGTCGTGGGCCTGCCGGTGGCGGCCCTCCTCAAATTGCTCCGGGGGCCTCGCTAATGTGCTACGCCATCCCCGGCCAGGTTGTCGAAATAAACAGCAAGACCGTCACGGTCGAATACTTTGGCGAAAAGAAGAAGGCGATCAATGAGATCGCGGAGCTAAAGGCCGGCGACTTCATCTACGCCCAGGGGGGCTATGTGATCAAGGTGGTGCCCGAGCCAGAGGCGCTGGCCACGCTCGAGCTCTGGAAAGAAACATTCTTTGAACTGCGCGAGACGGATCTGCGCCTCTCGCGCCGCCCGAAAGAGGAGACCGGGATCGGCAATGATCTTTCGCTAATCCTCGACAAAGCGGCAGAGGGGCGTGAGCTGAAAAGAGAAGAACTGTTAAAACTCCTGGCCACCGAAAAGCCGGCCGAGCTCGACCAGCTCTTTAAGACGGCCAACTTCCTGCGCCAGAAATATCTCTCGAATTCCTGCTGTGTCCACGGCATAATTGAATTTTCCAACTACTGCCGGCACGACTGCGTCTATTGCGGTATACGAAAAAGCAATTCGATCTTAAAGAGGTATCGGATGAGCGAGGAGGAGATCGTTGAGGCGGCGGGGGAGGCGATAGAGAAGCATGGGTTTAAGGCTTTAGTCCTCCAGTCGGGAGAGGATCAAGAATATCAAGTGGATCGAGTCGTAGGGGTGATCAAGGAGATCAAGAAGCGATATCCAGTTTTGATCTTCATTTCGGTTGGGGAGGTTGGCAGGGAAGGGCTCCAGAAATTTTATGACGCCGGAGCGAGAGGCGTTCTGACGAGGTTTGAGACGAGCGACCCGAAGCTTTATGCCAATCTTCACTGCGGCGATAAGCTCGAAGAGCGTCTTCAAAATATACGAGACGCTTATTCTCTTGGCTATCTCGTCCTGACCGGTGGCTTGATCGGCCTCCCCGGCCAGTCGATCGAAAGCTTGCTGGATGACATATTATTGACCAAAGAGCTGAACGCCGAGATGTATTCGTTCGGTCCGGTCCTGCCGTACGGGCCGAAGACCGAGCTTGTCCTTAAAGTCCTCGCCGTCAGCCGGCTGGTCGATCCGAAAAACGCGAGGATACTCGTCACGACCGGCTTTGAAACGCTTGAGCCCAGCGCCCAAAAACTTGGTCTGATGGCCGGCGCGAACTCCGTCATGCTCAACGTGACGCCGCTCAAATACCGAAAGCTCTACGAAATTTATCCCGGCCGCGCTCACGCCGAAGAAACGATCGAAGCGCAGATCAAGGCGACGCTCGATCTCCTCTATTCCCTGGGCCGGGCGCCGACCGATCTGGGAATTTAAATGCATGGCTTAAAGCTGGTCGCTGACGTTTTGAGGGAAGTTCTGGCCCGTTGTGAGGGGAGAAGAGTCGAAGCCGTCCGTCTGAAGGTCGGCGAGAATTGCCACGCCCGGCCGCATGATATAGAATATCTCTTCAGGGAAGCGGCGAGGGGAACCAAGGCCGAAGCCGCCCGGCTGGAGATCGATTCGACGAGCGGCGAAGAGCTGGTGCTCGAGTCGATCCGCGTAGAGTGAATGAAGAACTATATCGTCAAAAAAGAGCGGCTCAATGATCTGATCGAAAACCTGATCAAGACGAACGAGGTCATCGCCCCGGTCGCCCATGAGAACTTTACCGCCTTTGCCCCGCTCAGCTCACCCGACCAGATCGTCTGGGGCGCGCCGCAAACCGTCATCCCGCCGAAACAATTCTTATATCCGCAGTCAGAGGATCTGCTGGCCTATGAATTCAGCAACGATGAGGTCAAAATAACCGGGCTCAATACCGTCAAAGAGAGGATACTCTTCGGTGTCCATCCCTGCGATCTCAATGCTATCGGCCAGATGGACCGCGTCTGGGCGGAAAAGAACATCGACTCGAATTACCCCGCAAAACGCAAGGCGATGACGCTTGTCGGCGTCGACTGCCTCACTCCATGTTCGCCGGAGGCGATCTGCCTGCGCCTGGGCGGCCTCGATCCCAAAGGCCGTTTCGATCTCTTTTTGACCGATATCGGGAATTCATTCTCTGCCGAGGCGGCCACACCGAAAGGCGAGGCGCTGATCGAGGGGGCGGTGGCGGCGAAGGCCGCCGATAAGAAGAAACTTTCGGCCGTCAGGAAAAAGCGGAACTTAATCTTTGACAAGAAAGAGAAAAAACTCCTGCCGAAATATCAGGATCTGCCGAAATTGATGAAAGCGAACGTTGATCATCCGGTCTGGGAGGAGCACGGCAAACTCTGCTACGGCTGCGGTTCGTGCAACATGGTCTGCCCAACCTGTTATTGTTTTGACGTGCAGGATTACATGCACGTCAGTTTGGTCAAGGGAGTGCGCAGCCGCGTCTGGGACGGCTGTATGACCGAAGAATTCGCCAAGGTCGCTTCGGGCGAGAACTTCCGCGAAGACCGCTCGCACCGCCTGCGCCACCGCACCTACCGCAAGCTCAATTACCTCTTCGATAAATGGGGCGAGTCGTTCTGCACCGGCTGCGGCCGCTGCATCAAGGCCTGCCTGACAAAGATCGTCAGTCCCTTAGAGATCGCCAACGAGATTTATTCGAGGAAAATATGAAAACGCTTTATACGCCGGAATTGGCCGTCATTAAAAAAGTCATCCCCCAGACGCCGCTCGAGACCTTTTTTGAGCTTGAGTTGACGGAGAGAAAAACGCTCGGCCACAAACCGGGCCAGTTCGTCGAGGTCTCGATCTTTGGTATCGGTGAAGCGCCGATCTCCATCTCTTCCGCGCCGGAGCCCGACAAGCCGACTTTCGAGCTCTGCGTCAGAAAGGTGGGCAACGTTACCAACGCCTTACTCGAGAAGAAAGTCGGCGACAAGATCGGCATCCGCGGCCCGTTCGGCAACGGTTTTGACATCGCCAGGTTCAAGGGCAAGGATATCCTCTTCATCGCGGGCGGGATCGGGCTGGTCCCTCTGCGGTCGCTGATCCTTGAAGTCCTCAATCGGCGGCCGGAATACGGCAAGATCAATGTCCTCTATGGCTGTAAGACGCCGCGCGATCTCTTGTTCAAGGGGGAACTGAAATCGTGGGAGTGCGGCGGCACTGTTGAGTGCATGATCACGGTTGACCTGGGCGATGAGAACTGGCAGGGCGACGTCGGCGTCATCACGACGCTCATCCCCCGCGTCGAGATCGACGAAAAAAAGACCCAGGCGGTCATCGTCGGCCCGCCGGTCATGTACCGTTTCGTGATCAAGGAGCTCAAGGCCCGGCGGCTGGCGGATGCCAATATCTGGATGTCGCTTGAACGCAAGATGAAGTGCGGCGTCGGCAAGTGCGGCCACTGCCAGATGAACGAGATCTACGTCTGCCAGGACGGACCGGTCTTTAACTACGCCGAGCTCAAGAAAATACCGGAAAGTATTTAATATGAGTAAACCGAAAGTCGGGTTTTTCAGTTTCACGAGCTGCGAGGGCTGCCAGCTCGTCGTCCTCTCGATGGCCGACAAGCTCTTCGATCTCCTCGGCGCCGTTGAGGTCGTCAACTTCCGCGAGGCCTCAAGCTACAAGGGCGAGGATTACGACGTGGCGATCGTCGAAGGCGCCCTCTCCACCGTCCACGAGATCGAGGAGATCCGCGCGATCAGACAACAGGCCAAAATCCTGATCGCGCTCGGCGCCTGCGCCCATATCGGCGGCATCAATTGCATCAGGAACTTCGACAACCAGTTCGAGATCAAAAAATCCGTTTACGGCGATAAGGTCGCCAATTTCGATTCGATCCTGGCCCAGCCGATCGACGCCGTCGTCAAGGTCGATTATTATTCGCGCGGCTGTCCCCCGAACCGCGACGGCGAAGAGTTTGTCGAGATCGTGACGGCGATCCTGCAGGGGAAGAAACCGTATATACCGAACTTCCCGGTCTGCGTCCAGTGCAAGATGAAGGGGAACGTCTGCACGTTCCACAAAGAGAGGCCGATCACCTGCCTGGGCCCTGTCACCCGCGCCGGTTGCAGCGCCCACTGCCCGAGCTACGGCAACGCCTGCATCGGCTGCCGCGGGCTGGTCGAGGAGCCGAACCTCAACGCCCATCAGGAGACCCTCTCCGGCGCCGGTTTGACTGTTGAGGAGAGTTTGAAATTCTACCGCATGTTAAATGGGATGATGGAGGTTGGCAAGTAGTGTCAAAAGACATTAATATAAATGTCCATCACGTGGCTCGCGTCGAAGGCCACGGCAATATCGTCATCGACGTGCAGAGCGGCGAGCTCAAAAAAGTGGAACTGCAGATCGTCGAGTCGCCGCGCTTTTTTGAGGCGATGCTGCGCGGCCGGCGCTTTCCCGAAGCGCCCCAGATCACCAGCCGCATCTGCGGCATCTGCGCCGTCGGCCACACGACCGCCTCACTGCGGGCGCTCGAGGACGCTCTCGGCATCGAGCCGTCGGAGCAAACGCTGCTCTTAAGAAAAGCCGTGCTGGAAGCCGAGATCATGCAATCACACGTCCTGCACTATTATTTTCTCGTCGCACCTGATTTCTTCAGCGTGCCGAGCGTCATTCCGTTAGCGGCCAGCCATCCCGATGTCGTCAAGCGCGCCCTGCGCATGAAGAAATTAGCCGATGATATCGTAACGATCATTGCCGGGCGGCACCCGCATCCGATCTCGATGGTCGTCGACGGTTTCACTCATATTCCAACGGAAGCGCAGCTGCGGGACGCGCTCAAACAGCTCAAGACGATGCTCTCCGATGATGTCCCACCAACGCTTGACCTTTTCGCCTCGTTGAAATTCCCTGCTTTTGAGAGAAAGACCGATTATGTCGCCCTCAAACATCCCGACGAGTACGCTTATTACGACGGGATCATTCATTCTACGGAAACCGGCGAGACCAGGCACCGGGATTATAAGAACAAGGTCAAAGAAGAAGTGGTGCTCCATTCGACCGCCAAACAAGCCAAAGGACCGTTCCGGCCGTACATGGTGGGCGCTCTTTCACGTTTCAATATCAACTCTGACCAGCTGATGCCGGCCGCGAAAGCCGCGGCGCAAAAGCTCGGCCTTGCCGCGCCCAACTATAATCCTTACCTGATCTCGGCGGCGCAGGTCGTCGAATCGGTCCACAATATCGAGCGGATGATCTATTTGATCGAGGAGCTGCTGCGCCGCGGGCTCAAGGACGAGACGGTCGAGCGCCAGACCATCGCCGGCTGGTCGGCCAAACTGCCGCCGGTCAAGAAATGCTGGGGGGTGGGTGCCGTTGAAGTGCCGCGCGGCGTCCTCTTCCACGAATACCGCATCGATGACGACGGCCTCCTCTCGTGGGCGAATTGCGTCATCCCGACCGGCCAGAACCTGGCCAATATTGAGGACGACATGCGGGCGCTCGTGCCGACGATCCTCGACCGGCCGCAGGAAGAGATAACCCTGCTTCTGGAAATGCTTGTCCGGGCGTATGACCCCTGCATCTCCTGCTCGGTCCACATGCTCAAAGTCGATTTTGTCTGATGGCTAAAACCCTGGTGCTCGGGCTGGGCAACACTTTGTTAGGGGATGATGGGATCGGGGTTTTGGTGCTTGATAGATTGGGCGACCTTGGCCCCGAAGTTGAAGTGGTCAACGGCGCGACCGGAGGTTTGTCGCTCTTTGAAACACTCAAAGGCTTTCCAAAAGTGGTGGTGATCGACGCGGTCGAGATGGGGAAAGCGCCGGGCGCCATCGCGAGATTCAGCGCCGAAGAACTTTTGCGGCTGCCGGTGAGTCGGAACTTTTCCTTGCACGAGTTTGGCCTGTTCGAGGTTCTTAAGCTTGGCCAAAGCTTAAACGAAGATTTTGGCCATGTTATAATCATCGGGGTTCAGCCGAAGCAAGTTCTGCATTTGGAGTCATTGAGTTCGGAGATCGAGGCAAAGATGCCAGAAATTGTCGAGAAGATCAAACAGGAGGTCAATTATGCCGGCAGTTACGCCTGAAATACTCAAAGGGATGAACCTGTTCGAATTCCTGAAACTGGACGAGCTGGGCGATATCGCCGCTCTCTCCAGGGTCGAGGAATTCAAGGGGGGCGACTACGTTTATAAAGAAGGGGCGAAGGCCGAAAAGATCTATCTCGTGCTCGAAGGCCGCGTCGCGATCGAAATCGAGATCGGGCCTAATAAAAAGGCCGTGGTTTACACTGAAAATAAAGGGAAGATGTTCGGCTATCCGTCGCTCGCCAAGCCCAAGGTCTTTGCCTCCGACGCCAGGTGTCTGGACAACGTCAAGCTGATCACGCTCAACGCGGATGAGCTGGTCGAGAAGATCTTCAAGAACGACTGCCGGCGGGGCTACCTCGTCATGAACAAATTAGCGGAGATCATCTCGCTGAAACTAAAAGAAACGAGCATGCAATTAGTTTCGCTGGTGCATAGCTAACCCTCTCCGCGCCCAATGTCTTGGCAGTGTGATATAATACAAATGTGAAAATCAGTTTAACTCCACATGCTAAGCAGAGATTAAGCTCAAGAAAAATTAAGATCAGCGAGATTAAAATCGCCCTACAGAACAAAACTACTTCTGTCCCGGCAAAGAAAAAAGGGAGACATAAGATATGCGGGAATACGAATGGTAAATTGCTTTGGGTCGTTTACGAATTACGGAAAGCCAGCTCTATTCTCATCATTACTTCATATTGGGCATAACAAGGAGGGGTTAAGATGCAAATTTCATTAGATGCGTCGGAAGGGCTTCTTTATATTCAAGTTAGTGAAGGCAAGGTTAGTAAAACAGTTGAGCTGGATTCTGAAAATGAAATATATGTCGATTTGGACAAACGTAATAAAGTTCTTGGGTTTGAGTTTATTAACCCCGTGCATGTGTCAGGCAAGGAATTGAACACTTTTGCCAAGCAATTTAACGTGCCGTTGCTAAAGATCTTAAGCCCAGAAGGCATGAAAAAATTAACCAGACGAAGAGAATTAGTGCCTGCCTGAGTTAGGGGGATAAATTAATAAATTTTCGGTTTCTAGAAGTACAGGTCCCGGTTGCCAGTTTCCAGTTCGGCCAGTTTATCAATTGTTTTTTCTTTGATCTTGCGGTTTGTAATGTCTTTTAAATGCCGCTTAATGACTTTCTCTCCTAATTTCTTTGCCGCTTTATCCCCGTAATCCAACAGATATTCTTTATAGGTCAGCAGTGAATTGGGCAAACAGAAGTTTTTTATTAACCCCGGCTTGGCCATATCCATGAAATCCGCACCGACGCGCCCCAGCCGGTAGCAGGCGGTGCAGAAGCTCGGCGAATAACCACGTTTTGAAATATCCCGGATCACTTCGGCGAGCGAGCGGTTGTCGCTGATCGAAAACTGGCCGCTAACCTTCTTCCTCTTCCTATTCCTATTCTCCGACGCTTTGTAGCCGCCGGGGACGGTTTTTGATCCCGCGCTGATCTGCGAGATGCCGAGACCGATCACTTCATCCCTCATTTTGGCCGATTCGCGCGTCGAGAGGATAAGCCCGGTGTAGGGGACGGCCAGGCGCAGGATGGCGACGAGCTTCTTAAAATCGGTATCGGGTATGGGGTATGGGGGATTGCCGGCAATTGGGGCGTTCGAAGCCGGCTCGATCCTCGGCACCGAGATGGTGTGCGGGCCGACGCCGAACCGCTGCTCCAGCTCCAGGGCATGGGAGAGGAGGGCTAAAACTTCGAACTTATAGTCGTATAAACCAAAGAGCACGCCGATTCCCACATCATCGATCCCCGCTTTCTGCGCCCGGTGCATGGCGAATAAATGATAGATGAAATCTGATTTTGGTCCTGAGGGATGGACTTTTTCGTAGGTTTCGCGGTGATAGGTCTCCTGAAAAAGCTGATATGTTCCGAGCCCGCACTTTTTCAAACGGCGGAAATTCGCAACCGACATGGCCGGCGCGTTGACGTTGAGGCGCCTGATCTCGCCGCGCCCGTATTTTGTCGAGTAGATAGCCCTGATCGCTCTTTCCAGGAAACCGATGCCGGCCTTCGGCTCTTCGCCCGTCTCGAGCAGGATCCGTTTGTGCCCTTGTTCTTCGAGGACCCGGACTTCTCCCCTTATTTCATCGAGCGTCAGCCGTTTTCTGGCCAGCGCGAGGTTCCCCCGGCGAAAACCGCAATAGAGACAGTTATTGACGCAAAAATTTGAGATATAGAGCGGCGCGAAGATGACGAGGCGCCGGCCGTAGATGGCTTCTTTGACTTTTCGGGCAGCGCGGAATAATTTGGCGAGGACCCGCTTGTCCTGGCAGTTGAGCAAGATGGCAGTCTCTTCAAGGGAGAGCCCTTTGAGCATGAGCGCTTTCTGTATGATATTTTCGGCTGTCTTGGGCGAGGCGAACTTTGGTTCTTTGAGGAGAGCATGGATCAAACTTTCGTCGATAAATGAGGGCATACTTTATGTATATTTTACCATTTTTAAGCTATAATTTCTATATGCCTGATATCCTCATTATTGAAGACGAGAAAGACATCGTCGAAACCCTGGAATACAACCTCAAGAAAGAGGGAATGAAGGTTATGAAGGCCCATGATGGCAATGAGGGCATAAGGCAGGCGGAGGGCAAGATCCCTTCACTCATCATTCTTGACCTTATGCTGCCGGGGCTGGATGGCCTGGAGGTCTGCCGGCGGCTCAAACGCAATCCCAAAACATCCGGCATCCCGGTCATCATGCTAACTGCTAAAGGGTCGGAAACGGACAAGATCGTCGGCCTGGAAGTGGGGGCGGACGATTACATTACAAAGCCGTTCAGCGTCAAGGAATTGATCGCCCGCGTCAAGACGATCCTGCGCCGCTATGAGCCAACAATTGTTGGCCAGCCGGCCAAGGCGACCCTCAAGTTCAGAGACCTGGAGATCGATTCCGACCGGCACATCGTGTTGTCCGCCGGAAAAGAGATCGATCTGACGGCCAAGGAATTCCAGCTCCTTCACTATCTGGCCGAGAACAAAGAGCGGGTCTTCTCGCGCGAACAGCTCCTTGACCGGGTCTGGGGGATCGACGTGGCGATCGAAACGCGCACGGTCGATGTCCACATACGGCGCCTGCGCGATAAACTGGGCAAAACCGGACGGCATCTCGAGACCCTGCGCGGCGTGGGTTATAAATTCCATGTTTGAGGCGATCTTATCGGGTATGCGCGACGGCGCGATCGTCATCGATGACGCCGACGGGATAATCTACTCCAATCAATCATTCCTGGATCATTTTTCGCTCTCGCGCGGCGACGTCATCGGCAAGCGCCTACTCGAGGTAATACGCCTGCCGGAATTAGCCGAGCTGGCCGCGGCGGCCAGAGAGGCGGATACGCCGCTTGAGAAAGAGATCAGGGTCATCTATCCCGAGGAGAAGATATTTTCCTGCTCGGTGAGCTTGATCGAAACCGAAGAGGGCGAGCCGGCCGTCATCGCGCTGATCTTCCACGACATCAGCGAGATCAAGAAGCTCGAAAACCTGCGCTCCGAATTCGTCGCCAATGTTTCCCACGAGCTCAAGACACCGCTGACCGCCATCAGGGGCTATGTCGAGACACTGATCGACGGAGCGATCAATGATCAGGCGCACAACCGTGAATTTCTCCAGAAGATAGATAAGAATACACAGAACCTCTCCGCCCTGATCGACGACCTTCTCCAGCTCTCAAGCTTAGAAGCCAGGAGAGGGCTGGAACCGTTCGCCGAAGTCGAGCTCGGCCAGGAGATTGACAGAGTGATCGAGACGCTCGCCGGCAAGCTCAAGACAAAAGCAATAATGATCGAGCGGCCGGCGCCCTGCCGCCTGTTCGGGGACGCGAACCTCATTTATCGTGCCCTGCTCAACCTGGTCGATAACGCCGTCAATTATTCGCCGGCTGGCGGCAAAGTGGAGATCGGCTGCCGCAAGGCAGAGAAAACTATGGAAGTCAGCGTCAAGGATCAGGGAGCAGGCATTTCGGCCGAGCACCTGCCACGGCTTTTTGAGCGCTTCTACCGGGTCGACAAGGCCCGTTCGCGCGACCAGGGTGGGACCGGACTTGGCCTCTCGATCGTCAAGCACATCATGGAGATCCACGGCGGTTCGGTCAGGGTGGAGAGCGAAGTCGGCCGGGGCTCGAAGTTTACGCTGGTTTTTCCATCAAGATAATTTACATGCTTTTAACATTTCTGTCATCAAACCTTCATTCTCATCGCCGATAATAGAAGCATGAAAAAAATTGCGTTTCTGTTCGCGGTATCCTTACTTGCCTTTGCCCTTGCTGGCTGCGGCGGCGGGAAAAAAGCTCTTCAAATCAAGGGCTCGGACACGATGGTGAACCTTGGCCAGGCCTGGGCCGAGGATTTTATGAAACTTAACCCGGCGATTTCGATCGCAGTGACCGGCGGCGGCTCAGGGACCGGGATCGCGGCGATGATCCAGGGAACGACCGACATTGCCGAGTCATCAAGGAATATCGAACCGAAAGAAATTGCCATGGCCAAAAAGAGAGGAATATCCCCGCAGGAGATTCACGTGGCCAATGACGGTATCACGATCGTCGTCAATCCAGCCAACCCGGTCGGCAAATTGACGATCCAACAGCTCTCGGATATCTACACTGGCAAGATCAAGAACTGGAAAGAGATGGGCGGGACGGACTCAAAGATCGTCGCCCTCTCGCGCGAGAGGAACTCCGGCACACACGTATTCTTCCTTGAACATGTGGTCAAGCTAGCTCAAAAAAAGAACCCCAATGAATTTGCCCCCCCTGTCCTGATGATGCCTTCTTCACAGGCGATCATCGAAGAGGTTAAAGCCAACACATCGGCGATCGGCTATGTCGGTCTCGGTTATTTGACGGCGCAGGAGAAAGCGCTGGCGGTGGCGAAAAACAGCGGCTCGGCCTATGTTGTTCCTTCGGTTAAGACCGTGACCAGCGGCCAGTATCCGATCTCCCGCTCGCTTCTCTTTTACACCAACGGCGAGCCGTCGGGCGAAGCCAGGGCCTTCATTGATTATATCTTAAGCGACGCTGGCCAAAAGGTCGTGCTCAAAATGGATTTTGTGCCTATCAAGTGAAAAGAGCCTTCGAATTCCTGATCGAGCGGGCGATCTTCCTTTCGGGGATCGCCTCGATCATTTTCGTGGTGCTGATCTTTTTCTTTTTGCTCAAGGAAGGTCTGGCGCTCTTCCAGACCGAAAGCTTAACCGGTTTTCTTTTTGGCAAGAACTGGTACCCAATCTCCGATCCGCCGCGTTTCGGTATCCTGCCGCTATTTCTGGGATCGCTCCTGGTAACACTGGGGGCGATCGTGATCGCGGTGCCGCTGGGCCTGGCGTCGGCCATTTACGTGGCCGAGGTGGCGCCGCCCAAATTGCGCGATATCCTCAAATCGGGTATTGAGCTTCTGGCCGCCTTTCCCAGCATCGTTCTCGGTTTTATCGGTATTGTGACCCTGGCGCCCTTTTTAAAATCGGTTTTTCACCTGTCGAGCGGGCTGACCGCGCTGGCCGGCTCGATCATGCTGGCCTTCATGGCAATGCCGACGATCGTTTCGATCATCGAAGACGCCATCGTCTCCGTACCCAAGAACTATCGCGAGGGGTCGTTGGCGCTGGGGGCCACCCACTGGCAGACTATTTATCGCGTTGTCCTGCCGGCCGCCTCGTCCGGCATCCTGGCGGCCGTCATGCTTGGTATAGGACGGGTGATTGGCGAGACGATGGCGGTCCTCATGATCACCGGCAACGCGGCGGTCCTGCCGACGAGCATACTCCAGCCGGTCAGGACGCTGACGGCGACGATCGCCGCCGAGATGGGGGAGGCGGTCTCCGGCAGTGAGCATTATTACGCACTGTTCGCCATCGGCATTGTTCTTTTTATTATCAGCTTCGTCATTAACCTGCTGGCCGATCTCTTTTTGCACAGGAAGGCGGCCAGATGAGAGACACCAATCGTACCCAGCGAATAGCTTTTGCCTGTCTGCAAGCAGCCACGATCCTGATCGTCATCCCGGTAGCGCTAATCGTCCTGCTAGTCCTGTTCCGCGGCTTACCCGGTCTTTCGCTGGAATTTATTTTTAGTATGCCGCGCGAGGGGATGCGGGCGGGCGGCATTTTCCCGGCTATCGTTGGCACAACTTACCTGGTGCTGGGCGCGGCAGTTTTTTCCATCCCGCTGGGGATCCTGGCGGCGATCTATCTGAATGAATACGCGCCAAAAAGCCGGCTGACGCGGCTGATCGAGCTGGCCATCATTAATCTGGCCGGCGTTCCCTCGATCGTCTACGGCCTGTTCGGCCTGGGACTTTTTGTCATTTTTCTCAATTTTGGCTCGTCAATTCTGGCCGGTTCCCTGACGCTGGCGATCGAGGGCTTGCCGGTGATCATCACCGCCACCCGCGAGGCGCTCGGCGCCGTGCCTCGTTCGTTTCGTGAAGTCAGCTATTCGCTGGGCGCTTCGCGCTGGCAGACGGTGCGCCACGTTGTCCTGCCCAATGCCGTGCCGGGGATCATGACCGGAACCATTCTGGAGCTCTCTCGCGCCGCCGGCGAGACGGCGCCGATCCTCTTTACGGTGGCGGCTTTTTACCTGCCCCGCCTGCCGCAATCGGTCTATGACCAGGCCATGGCTTTGCCGTACCATATATATGTTCTCTCAACCCAGGTGCCGGGCGTCAGCGTCAAGATCCAATACGGCACGGTTCTCGTCCTGGTCGGCATGATCTTTATTCTGAACGTTATCGCTGCTTATATCCGGGCGCGGTTTAGAAAGAGGAAGACGTGGTGAACAAAATCGAAGTTAAGAACCTGAACGTCTTCTTTGAGGGCGTCCACGCGGTCAAGAACTTGTCGCTGGAGGTCAAGGAGCATGATATCCTTGGAATCATCGGCCCTTCCAACAGCGGCAAGACGTCGTTTCTGAAGGCCCTGAACCGTTTGAACGAACTTTATCCAAATTCCAGAACCAGTGGAGAAATCCTTCTGGACGGAGTGAGAATAAAAGAGATCGATAAACACTCGGTGAGAAAAAGGGTCGGAATCGTTTTTGCGCTTCCTCTTCCTTTCCCTCTTTCCATTTTTGACAACATTGCCTACGGGCCGAGAATGCATGGCATAAAAAACCGGGCGCGGCTCTCTGAAATCGTTGAGAAATCGCTGAAAGCCGCCGCTATCTGGGATGAAGTCAAAGATCGTCTGCAGACGAATGCCTTTAAACTCTCCGGCGGGCAGCAGCAGCGGCTCTGCATTGCGCGGACGTTGGCGGTCGAGCCGGAGGTTATCCTCTATGATGAGCCGTGCTCGGGGCTTGACCCTATTTCCACGCTGAAGGTCGAAGAGGCGATGCAGGAGCTCAAGAAAAATTACACCCAGATACTCGTAACCAACAACGTCAAGCAGTCGGCCCGCGTCTCCAACCGGACAGCTTTCTTCCTGATGGGCGAGATGATCGAGATCGGCGAGACGAAACAGGTCTTTACCGTGCCTAAAGACAAGCGCACTGAAGATTATATTACCGGGAGATTCGGATAATGATCATCAAAACGAACAAATTGAACCTATGGTATGGCGCATTCCAAGCGCTGATCGATGTTGACCTGGCGATCGAGCGCAACCGGATCACCGCGCTGATCGGGCCGTCGGGCTGCGGCAAGTCGACGCTCCTGCGCGTCTTTAACCGGATGAACGACCTGATCGAGGGTGTCAGGATGTCGGGCAGCGTCAATTTCGAGGGCAAGGAGATCCTTGACCATGAAATTGACCTGATCACCCTGCGCAAAAGGATCGGCATGGTCTTTCAACGCCCTAATCCCTTCCCTCTCTCGGTCTTCGAGAATGTCGTCTATGGCCTGCGCGTCCACGGCGAAAAGAACAAACAGGTTTTGGCCGAGGCGGCGGAGAAGAGTTTGTCGGCCGTGCTCCTGTTCGATGAGCTAAAAGACAAGCTCTCAATGAACGCCCTCGGCCTCTCGCTCGAGCAGCAGCAGCGCCTCTGCATCGCGCGGCTTTTGTCCGTCACGCCGGAGGTCCTGCTGATGGATGAGCCCTGTTCGGCGCTCGACCCCTTTGCGACCATGAAAATCGAAGAGTTGATGATCGAACTGAAAAAGCAGTATACTATCGTTATCGTGACGCACAACATGCAGCAGGCGGCGCGCATCTCCGACGATTGCGGCTATCTGCTCCTGGGCGAGCTGGTCGAGTTTGCCGACACGAAAAAGATCTTCACGACCCCGGCTGATAAACGGACGGAGGATTACATCACAGGGAGGTTTGGTTAATGATAGAACAGAGGGAGCACTTTCAAAAGGAGCTGGCGAAGTTGAACGACCTCATCTTAAAAATGGGGGGAATGGTCGAGAAGAGCATTTTCAATTCGGTCGAGGCGCTCAAGAAGTCGGATGCCAAAATGGCCGATCAGGTCATTAAATTAGATGACGGGATCGACAAGCTCGAGCTGGAGATCGATGAGCTCTGCCTGGAGCTCCTGGCGACGCAGCAGCCGATGGCGATCGACTTGCGCTTTATTACGACCGGCATGCGCATCGCCTCGGACATCGAACGGATCGGCGACCTGGCGGTCGATATCGCTTTGCGCGCCTTCGAGCTCTCCAAACAGCCGCTCCTCAAGCCGCTCGAAGACATTCCCAAAATGGCGGAACTGGCGGAAAAGATGGTCCACCGGGCGCTTGACTCTTTCGTCAAACGCGATGCGGCGATGGCGCGGGGACTCTGGGCAGATGAGGAAAAAGCCGACGGCTATCGCGACCTGATCCATGACGAATTGGTAGGGATCATGACCAAGGACCCGTCCACCATTTCCCGAGCTCTGCCGCTCATCCTGATCGCCAGGCATCTCGAGCGGATCGCCGACCACACGACCAATATCGGCGAAGACGTCGTCTATATGGTGGAAGGCAAAGTCATCAAGCACGCCCCGAAATAGTTGTGGTATAATTAAATCATGGTATCGGTAGATCAATCATTATGTACCGGCTGCGGCATCTGCTACGACATGTGTCCCGAGATCTTTACCAGCACCGAAGAAGGGAAGGCGCAGGCGACCGCGCACGAGTGCGAGCTGCACAGTTTGGAAGAAGTGGCCGACGCCTGCCCGGTCGAAGCGATAAACATTTAGAAGCCCCCGGAGGGTTAAATGGAGCTCTCTCCGAACGCGCTAACGGTCCTCGAGAAACGCTATCTTTTAAAAGACGACGCCGGCAACATCATCGAAACCCCCGACCAACTATTTCACCGTGTCGCCCGCGGCGTGGCGAAAACCAAAGAGCAGGCAAAGGTCTTTTACGGCCTGATGTCGAACCTGGAATTCCTGCCCAACACCCCAACGCTCATGAACGCCGGCACGCCGCTGGGACAACTCTCGGCCTGTTTTGTTTTGCCAGTTGATGACGACCTCGGCTCGATCTTCACGACGCTCAAGCATGTGGCGCTCATCCAGCAGTCGGGCGGCGGCACCGGCTTCTCTTTCTCGCACCTGCGCCCCAAGGCTGACATCGTGAGAAGCACGCACGGCGTGGCCTCCGGCCCCGTCTCATTTATGAACATCTTTAACGCCACGACCGATGTCATCAAGCAGGGCGGCAAACGCCGCGGCGCCAACATGGGGATACTTTCGGTTCATCATCCCGACATCCTCGAGTTCATCGCCGCCAAGCGGCAAGGGGAGACGCTTTCTAATTTCAACATCTCCGTTGCGGCGACCGACCGGTTCATGCAATCGGTCAAGGACGGTGAGAAATACGAGCTGATCAATCCGCGCACGCAAAAGGTCGTTGCCTATGCCAAGGCGCCAGAGGTGTTCGATAAGATCGCCGAAAACGCCTGGCAGACCGGCGACCCCGGCCTCATCTTTATCGACGAGATCAACCGCCGCCATCCGGCCAAAAAATTCGGCACGATCGAGGCGACGAATCCTTGTGGTGAATTGCCTTTGTTGCCTTATGAAAGTTGCAATCTTGGCTCCATAAATTTAACGAAAATGCTGAACGGGCAAGAAATCGATTGGTTAAAACTTGAAAGGACAATTAAGATTGCCGTCCCATTTTTGGATAATGTTATTGATAAGAATCGTTATCCTGTCCCAGAAATAAAGAAAGCCACTTTGCGCACCCGCAAGATCGGGCTCGGCGTCATGGGCTTTGCCGAGCTGCTGATCGAGATGGGGGTGCGCTATAATACGGAGGAAGCCATCGGCCTCGGCGAGAAATTGATGGCATTCATCTATTCTCACGCCCGCAAACGCTCAAAACGGAACTATACCGTCTGCACGATCGCCCCCACCGGCACGATCAGCCTGATTGCCAACTGCTCGTCGGGGATCGAGCCGCTTTTTGCCGCCGAGTTTGTCAAGGAAGTGCTGGGCGGCGTCCGGCTCCACCACAAACTCAACACAAAACAGAAGGACGCGGTTGTTGCCGCGCTAGAGATCGCCCCCGAGTGGCACGTCAGGATGCAGGCCGCCTTCCAGAAACACGTCGATAACGCCGTCTCAAAAACGATCAACCTGCCGGAAAAAGCGACGGTCGACGATGTGCGCCGTTCTTATTTGTTAGCTTATGAGTTAAAATGCAAGGGGATAACCGTTTACCGTTACGGCAGTAAACCTCAGCAGGTGCTCTACCTCGAGGACAGCGGTTGTCCGGAGTGCGCGCTATGATCTATTTGTTCACCGGCGAAGGCGGCGGCAAAACCATCGCGGCGCTGGGGCTCGCCCTGCGCTCGGTTGGGCAGAAGCGCAAAGTCGTGATGATCCAGTTCCTCAAAGGGCGCAAAGATACCGGCGAGTTCAAGATTGCCCAAAAGCTGAAACCATATTTGAAAGTATTCCAGTTCGGCCGGCCGGGGTTCGTCAACCTGCGTGACCCGGACGAGGCGGACAAAGCCCTGGCGCGGAAAGGTTTCGAATTCGCCCGGCGAGCGGTCAGGTCGAAACCAGATCTATTGATCCTCGATGAACTCAACCTGGCCATGGCGGCGAAGATGGTCCCCGAAAAAGATGTGATCGCTTTCCTGAAGAAAGTCCCGAAGTCGGTCGACGTCGTCCTGACCGGCCGGCATGCCTCGACCCGCCTCTATAAGATCGCCGACGGCGTCTCCGTTGTCAAAAAGGTCAAGCATGTCTTTGACCGCGGAATTCAAGCCAGGAAAGGGATCGAATATTGATCAAGAAACTCGCCTATAGTTTGGGCGCGGTGGCCACCGCCGTCTCTTATCAGGCCTTTTCCACTTACATCCTTTTTTTCTATGTCGATGTAGCCAAAATGCCGGTCTATCTGGCCGCCGCCGGCATGCTTGTCTTCGCGATCTGGAACGCCATCAACGACCCGGTCATCGGTTATCTCTCCGACCGCACCCGCAGCCATTGGGGCAAGCGGCTGCCGTATCTCATCCTCGGCGCCCTGCCGTTCGGCCTGATCTATTTTCTTCTCTGGGTCCCGCCGTTCCGCGACCTGGGGCAGGTGGCGCCGCTCTTCATCTATTTTGTGGTCATTGTCTGCCTCTTCGATGGTTTCTATTCGATGACGATCCTCAACTGGGCCGCCCTTTTCCCGGAGATGTATCCCCGCTTCAAGGAGAGGGCCGAGGTCAACTCTTACCGCCAAAGTTTTGGTTTCATCGGACTACTGATCGGAATCGCACTGCCGCCGCTCATATTTTCACGTTGGGGCTGGGGCGTGATGGGTGGCATCTTCGGAGCGGTCATCGTTCTCTCTTTGGGCGCTGCCATCTGGGGAAGCCGGGAGAGTGCGGCCTACGAGCGGGATCGGAAATTACCAATCGGCCAGGCGCTCATGGCCACGCTCAAGAACCGCTCGTTCCTGGCCTTTGTCTTTGCCAATCTTTTCGTCCAGTATAGTTTTCTGACGATCCTGGCCGCCATCCCGTTCTTTGCCAAGTATGTCTTGAATGCCGACCCGCCGACGATCGCCGGCATTTTAGCGGCGGCCTTTTTGACCGCTATCCCTATGCTCTTTGTCTGGCGCCAGTTGACGGTCAGATTCGGCGTCCGGCGCGCTTTTCTTGCTTCGCTGGCGGCCCTTGCCCTCACGCTTGTGCCTCTGTTCTTTCTCAATGACACGAACCTGATCTTTTTTAATTCAGCGCTGATCGGAGCCGCGCTGGCTGGTTTTATCCTGATCTCGGATGTCATTATTGCCGACGTGATCGATGAGGATGAGACGAAGACCGGCGCGCGGCGCGAGGGGATGTTCTTTGGCCTCAATGCTTTCGTCTGCCGCTTCGCGATCTTCCTGCAGGCGGCAAGCTTTAGCGCGATCTTTGTGATCGCCGGCTACAATCCCTATGTCCGCACCCAGCCGGCCGAGTTCCTGGCCGGCCTGCGGTTTCTCATCGCCGGCCTGCCGATCCTGGCCCTGATGATCGGCTTTGTGATCATGCTTTTCTATCCGCTGGTCGGATCGAGGTTAAAAGAGATGCGGGTGAAACTGAAAGAGATCCACCGGCAGAAGGGGATTATTTAGCGGGCCTTTTGCCCGGACGGCCGCCGCTCAGGAGAAGGAAGAGGATGGCGGTCCTGACCGCCACGCCGTTGGTCACCTGCTCGAGTATGACGTTAAACGGCCCATCGGCTACTTCGGACGAGATCTCAACCCCGCGATTGATGGGCCCCGGATGCATCACGACGATATCTTTTTTTGCCCGGCTCAGGCGCTCGGCGTTCAAGCCGTAGAGCTGGGAGTATTCCTCGATCGACGGGAAAAAGCTTTTCTCCATCCGCTCTTTTTGGATCCTCAGCATATTGATGAAATCGGCGTCTTTTAACTCTTCATCAAGCTTATAAGAAATTTTGACACCCATTGCTTCTATCCCTTTTGGGATGAGGGTTGGCGGGCCGACTACCGTGATCTCGGCGCCCAGTTTTTTCAGCCCCCAGATATTTGAGCGGGCGACGCGCGAGTGGGCGATGTCGCCGACGATGAGCACTTTCTTCCCTTTGACCGGCCCCTTTTTATCGATCATCGTGAAGATATCGAGCAGGCCCTGGGTCGGGTGCTCGTTAAAGCCGTCGCCAGCGTTGATGACGGAAGCCCGGACATTTTTGGCGGCGAGATGCGGCGCCCCCCCCATGCTGTGGCGGATGACGATGCAGTCAAGCCCCATGACCTCGAGGTTCTTGACGGTGTCGATGAGGTTCTCCCCTTTAGCGACGCTCGATGAGGAGATCGCCACGTTGGTGACGTTGGCCGAGAGAACCTTGGCGGCGGTGTTAAACGATGTCCGGGTGCGGGTCGAGGGCTCGTAAAAGAGAGTGACAATGTGTTTGCCCAGCAGTGTCGGGACTTTGGGGATCGGGCGGGCGATGACCTCTTTCATCGAGCGGGCGGTCTCTAAAATGAGATTGATCTCCTCGATCTCGAGGTCTTTGAGGCCGAGTAGATCTTTTGATTTGAGCCCTTTGACCTTGTTCATGTCGGTTGAATAATCCGCCTGTATATTATATCATAAAGAAGCCGGTAATATATATGATCATACTCGCTTTGAATTGCGGCAGTTCTTCAGTTAAATTCAAACTTTATCACTGGGAAAAACGTGAAGCCCTGGCCCGGGGGATGGTCGAGCGGATCGGCATTGCCGGTGGGCCGGCCGACCACCGCGCGGCGCTCAAGCAGATCATCAGCGGCCTCCCTTCTGTCGAAATTTCGGCCGTCGGCCACCGGGTTGTCCACGGCGGGGAAAAATTCAAGAGCTCCGTCCTGATCAGCGAAGAAGTCCTCTCCGCCATCAAAGAGGTCAAAGACCTGGCGCCGCTCCACAATCCGCCCAACATCGCCGGCATCGAAGCGGCGCGCGAAGTCCTGCCCAATATTCCCCACATCGCCGTTTTTGACACCGCCTTCCACCAGACGATGCCCGAGCACTCTTTCCTCTACGCCGTCCCTTATGAGTGGTACGGCATGTACGGCGTGCGGCGCTACGGCTTCCACGGCACATCGCACCTCTATGTTTCGCGCCGCGCCGCGCTGCTTCTCGGCAAGCCGCCGGCCGAGACGAATCTCATCACGATGCACATCGGCAACGGCGTGTCGATCGCCGCCATCAAAGAGGGAGTATCCGTCGACACCAGCATGGGGCTGACGCCGCTTGAGGGAGCCGTGATGGGAACCCGTTGCGGCGATCTTGATCCCGCCATTGTCCTCTTTATGATCGAAAAAGAAGGGTTTTATGCCGAAGAGCTCGACACCGTGCTCAATAAAAAGAGCGGCCTCCTCGGCATCACCGGCAAATACGTGGACCGCCGCGATATCGAAAAAGCGGCGGCCGAGGGCGACCGCCGGGCTTATCTCGCGATTGAGATCGAGACCTACCGCCTGAAAAAATATATCGGGGCCTACCTGGCGGCGCTCGGTCGGGTCGATGCCGTGGTCTTTACGGCGGGGGCGGGGGAGCTCGACTGGAAGCTGCGCGAAAAAGTCCTTGATGACATGGGGGCGCTGGGGATCGTCCTCGACAAGAACCGGAACGAAGCGGCCGTCAGCCGCGAAAGAGAATCGCTCATCTCAAACGACGGCTCGCCGGTCAAGGCCTTTGTCATACCGACCGATGAGGAGATCGTCTTTATCGAAGATGTGGCCGCGATACTTGAGGGCAGGTACGAGACGCACACGCACTTTAAATATTCGTTTGAGAATGCGAATTATATGAGGAAGTTATGAGAAAGCAGAAAGCAGAAAGCGGAAAGCCGAACGCAAAAAATTTTCTTCCTTTGACATATCTTCGTTCCGTTGAAGAGTTGCGTTGCGGAGCGAGGACGGTCAAAGATCATCCGAAACGGAAAATTGAGCGCCTCTGGGATTTAATAGTTAACCTGAAAGAAGATCTGGAGGAAGATCTGTCGGGTATGGGGTATGGGGTAAGAGGCATGGTTCATACTTCAGCCGTGATCTACGCGCCGGAGAATGTTCTGATCGAAGAAGGGGCGCAAGTTGAGGCCTGCGCGGCGCTCGATGCGCGGAGCGGACCGATTTACATTGGCAAGAATACGGTCATTCGGCCGCAGAGCTATCTGCGGGGTCCGCTCTCGATCGGCCACGAGTGCCGGATCGGCGGCGAGGTGACTCACACGATCTTTCACGGCTATTCGAATAAGGCGCACTACGGCTTTATCGGCCACTCGTATATCGGGGAGTGGGTCAACCTGGGGGCGGGGACGACGAATTCGAATTTAAAGAACACCTACGGCACGGTCAAGGTTTGGGTCAACGGCAAAGAGGTCGACAGCGGCCAGCAGTTCCTCGGCTGTTTTATCGGCGACCATGCCAAAACCGGCATCGGCACGCTGATCAATACCGGCGCCGTGATCGGCTTTGGGGCGAACGTTCTGGGCGGCAGTGTGACGCCCAAATATGTGCCCGACTTCCAATGGAGCGAGAGCGAAAAATATCGCTTGGAAGCTTTTCTCAAATCTGCCAAGATTATGATGGATCGGCGGGGTAAAAAGCTGACCTCTGCCGAGATTGATAAGATCAGCGAGCGTTGGGGGATCGTCTAATTGGCAGGACACCGCCCTTTGAAGGCGAGAATCGGGGTTCAAGTCCCTGTCCCCCAGTCAATTATTGATTCTTGAAGAGGAATGACCGAAGTAGTTGCACCAGCCCGACCGTAACCGCCGCTTCGCCCAGCCCCAGGAGAAAGTAGACCTTCATCGCAGATAAGAAAATTGCGCTCTGGGCAAATGTGCCGGAAAGCGACAGCTCGAGGGCGCAGGTGAACGCTCCCGCCATGACCGAAAACCACGCCGCCGCCGCGATGCCCGCTTCCTCGCCGAATTTTTGTTTGAGAAAAAGATAGACATTATAGGCGAGAAAGGTCCCAATGACCGCCATATTTATCAAATTCGCGCCTAACGCGGTCAAGCCGCCGTCGTGAAAGACGAGCGCCTGAATAATGACAACGCCGCCCATAGCCAGCCCGCCGGCAAAAGGGCCTAACAGAATGGCGGCCAGCGCGCCGCCCAAGAAATGGACCGGCGTGCCGGAGAGAAGCTGAAAATCGAACATCTGCAGTAGAAAGATCAGGCCGGCCACTGCCAGGGTTTTCGAGATCAGGTTACTGCCAAAAGAGGTCACGATCCTTTTGGCGCCGAAATTGATCGAGGAGAGGCCGGCCCCGGCGGAGGCCAGCGCCGCTTGTGGCACAACGGCGGTCACCGCCTGGGAGACCCGCGAGAGACAGTAGGAGAGGACAACGGCGGCCGCGCCGGCGAGCCCGCCCGACAGTTTGGGGTCAAGAAAACCGTCCGGGATATGCATCAAATATAAGATTAACACAGCGGCGCTAATTTGACAACCGTCGGGCGCCGCCTGTATAATCAAGGCAAATGCCTGTGGAGGTGTTGCAATGCTGAAGAAGATCGTCGGCCCGCTCCTGGTAATTTTCGTCCTCGTTTTTTCCGCCGCTTCATGTCTTGCCGTGGTCATCGGTCTGGAAGGGAGCAAACAGTCGGTCATTAAGGTTGGGGAGAGCGTAACGATTCCGTTAGGGGCTGATGTGCGATCGGTCGTGGCGGTGGGCGGCTCGATCACGGTTTTGGGCCAGGTCAGGGAGGACGTCGTGGCGGTGGGCGGCTCGGTCTTTTTGAAAGAATCCGCTTCCGTGGGCGGCGATACCGTCTCGATCGGCGGCAAGGTTATCAAAGAGGTGGGGGCGGCGACCGGCGGCGACATTACCGAGATCTCCGCGGGGGGTTTCTCGCCGGCCATCGCCTACTTTGCCAAAGGCGGACTGCTCAAGGGGCTGGCCGTTTTTTCGCTCTTAACTTTCATCAGTTTTGTCATCATGGCCGTTATCCTGGTCGCGCTGTTCACGCCGCAGCTTGGAGCCGTCTCCGGCGCGCTGGAAAGGGACTTCCTCCGCAATTTCCTGATCGGGCTTTTGATCACGATCATTTTTGTGCCCGTGATCGTCGTGCTGGCTGTTTCGCTTGTCGGGGTCGTTTTGATCCCCGTCTGGGTGATCGTGATCAGCGCGGCCTGCATCTTCGGCTACATCGCGGCGGGTCACCTGCTCGGGAAAAAGGCGCTCCAGGCTTTCAGGCGAACGAATCAATCGATGATGGCCGAAACGGTCACCGGCATCGTCCTGCTTTCAATCGTCGGCCTTGTACCGGTTGGCGGCTTTATCATTAAGATGATCGCGGTGTTCTGCGGCCTGGGCGGGGTCTACCAGACGAGGTTCGGGACCAGAAGCTAACCCATCACGACTTCGACGTGCCGATCCTTTTTGCCCTTGCCCGGCCGGATGAGGTTTGAAGTCGCCTTCTCACCGTCAACGACGATGAACTTGACCCCCTTGCTGACACCCTTGGGATTCCTTACGGTAATGTAATAGTCGACCCCCCGGAAGCGCCGCTTGACCGAGAAGCCCTGCCAGTCCCTGGGGATGCAGGGATCGATCAACAGACCGTTATAGTCCGGCCGGACGCCCAGGATGTATTGTGAGACCGCGACAAAGTTCCAGCAGGCGGAGCCGGTCAGCCACGAGTTCTTCCCCTCGCCGAAATCCTTGTGAGCTTTCCCGGCGATCATCTGGCAGTAGACATAGGGTTCGGTTTTATATATATCTGCGATCGCGTTGCGCGCGGCGGGGAGTATCGCCCGGTAATACTCGTAGGCGCGCTCGCCGCGGCCCAGCATACATTCGGCGACCATGGCCCAGGGGTTGGGGTGGCAGAAGATGGCGCCGTTTTCTTTTAAACCGGGAGGATAGACGCCGATCGAGCCCAACTGCCAGTAGAATTTTGAATAGGGGGGCGTCATGATCTGGATACCATGCTCGGTGGCGAGGTGTTTGCGGACGGAGTCCATACATTTTTTGCCGCGCTCTTCGTCGGCTGTGCCTGAGAGGACGGCCCAGGCCTGGGTTTCGAGATAGATTTTTCCTTCTTTATTAACTTTCGAGCCAACTGGCTCCAGCTCGTCGGTGTAGGCGCGCACATACCACTCGCCATCCCACGATTTTTTATTGATCGTCGCCTTCATCTTCTCGGCGATGGCCTGATATTTCTTGACATCTTTACCCTTGCCGGTGAATTCGGCGATCTGCCCCATCTCATAAGCCGCGCCGACGAGCATTTGGGCGACCATGACCGACTCGGCCTTGCCCTTGCCCTGGTCGAGGTTGAGGCAGTCATTCCAGTCGGCGAACAATATTTTCGGAATGCCATGCGCGCCGATGTTCTTGAGCGAGAACTTGATCGCCCGCTCAAGATGGTCGTACATCGTGCCGGAGTCCTCGCCGGCAAAAGTGATTTTTTCTTTGAGGAAATCGGCATCGCCGGTCTCCTTGAGATAACTCGCGGTCGAATAGATAAGCCAGAGGTGGTCGTCGCCGTATTTGTGGTCGGAGGGGTTGGCCTTTTTGGTCAGCGGCGAGTACTGGTGATAGGCGCTGCCGTCGGCGAGTTGGGTGGCGGCCAGGTCTTTGATCCGCTCTTTGACTTTGCCCGGAATCATGTGGACAAAACCGAGCGTGTCCTGATTGGAATCGCGAAAGCCCATGCCGCGGCCGATCCCCGATTCATAATAGGAGGCCGAGCGCGACCAGTTGAACGTGGTTCTGCACTGATACTGATTCCAGATATTGACCATGGTATCGAGTTCGGAGTCGGGAGTGCGGACGGAATATTTATTGAGGTTCTCGTCCCAGTAATCTTTCAGTTTCTCCAGCTCTTTTTCAATGGCTGCTTTATTGCCGAATTTTTTGACCTTCAGCGGCGGCTCCTTGATGTCTTCGGTAAAGCCGAGGACGAAAATGAAGGTCTTCGTTTCACCGGCCTTGAGCTTGCAGGCGAGCTGCAGCGCGCCGACGGGCGACCAGCCGCAGGCGATCGAGTTGTTCATCCTGCCGGAGGTCACGGCCCGGGGATTTGAGAAGTCGCCGTAGCTCCCCATAAAGTCGCGGCGCTGGGTGTCAAAGCCCTTGGGCGTGGCATTGGCGCAGGCGAGAAAACCGACGACATCATGGTTGACCCGGTAGCGTGAGAGGTGGTAAATGATGTTATTCTTGAATTCGGTCTGGCCGATATTAAGATTGTACTGGTAATCGGTCATGTCGTTCAAGGCATCCCAGAGACAGAATTCGACGAAGGGGAAGATCGATAAGTCGCGGGCTTTGTTTGACTTCACTTCGAGCATCCAGATCTCGAGGTTTTCGCCGAGCGGGACAAAATAGGTCGTTTTGGTCTGGACGCCGGCAAACTCTGACTTGATCGTGGTATAGCCCATGCCGTGGCGGCACTCGTATTTGTCGAGCTTCATGACCGGCTGCCAGGAGGGTGACCAGTAGTCGCCCTTATTATTGTCGCGGATGTAGATGTAGCGGCCGCCGCGGTCCATCGGCACGTTGTTGTAGCGGTAGCGCGTAATCCGGCGCTCCTTGGGGTCGCGGTAGAAGCTGTAGCCCCCCGCGGTATTTGACATCAGCGCGCAGTACTCCTCCGCTCCGAGATAGTTGATCCACGGCAGGGGGGTGTCCGGCCGGGTTATAACGAATTCTTTATTTTCCTGATCAAAGTGTCCGTACTTTGCCATTTCTTTTTTCCTTTAGACCGAGCTTGTCGAGATTCCTTTCTGATTAATGAAAATACATTGAAGTTGGCGTAAAGCACTTTGCCTTTGCCGATCTTCTTTTCGATCAACTGATGTTTTCTCCCCTTGCCTTCGAACACGTCGAGAAATCCGTCTTCCGTAATCTCGTTACGATCGTAGGTCAAGCCGAGCAACTTCTCCGACAACGGGCTTTGGTAGAGATGGCCGTTCTCGTCTTTCAGGCCGAAGCGCGCTTCGGTGATGAGGGTGCCGCCTCGGGAAATCCATTTTCTCAAGTTAGAGAATTGTTTCAGGGATAACAGGTAAGGGTTAGGGAGGAGCAGGGAGGAGTAAGGAAGGTTTCCCGCTTCCAGATCCTGCTCAAAGATGAAGTCGGCGGCTTTGTATTTGTCATAAGCTAACTGATAAGCGCCCCGGATCGACGTCATACCATACATCAGCCCGATATCGACGCGCACCGCTTCCCATTGCCCCGCAATGCCGCGAGGGGGGCCCTGTTCCTGGTAGCTTTGGATATCGCTGGAGCGGAGGTAAGCGACGGCGATCTTGTTGGTATGGGGTATGGGGTGTGGGGTATTAATGGTTTTTGCCAGTTTTTTTATTACTTCCAACCGCTTGGTCGGCGAGCCGTCGGCTTTTAATATCCCAAATCCCCCTGTCTCCGCGCCGAAGAGGGGCGGCCGCCAGGCGTGGTAGAGGAGAGCTTTGGCGCCGCGCTCAAGCGCCATCCTGGTCCACCACTCGATCTCCGGCCCCTCGACATAATCCGGGTTGCCCCAGCGCACGTTCTGGCCGCCCTGGAGCTCGGTGATCTGGAACTCGGCTTTTTTGCCGCGGACGTAGCTCTTCCAGAGGTCGAGCATAAAGGCATAGTCGCGCACGCCCATCTTGCCGCCTTTGGGATAGATGTCGAGGCCGTACCAATCAAGGTTTCCCGCCAGCTGGCTGTGGTCGGGGACGCGGGTGCAGAGGCCGATAAAACCGTTGGCGCCGACTTTGTGCTTGGGATCAATGGCCTTGACGATCTTCGCGAGATGATCGAGCCAATCGGTCAGACGGTCGGTCTTGAACCGGAACCAATCGAGAAAAATGTGCGGTGAGACCGCTTCCCAGACGCCGGCCTTTGGTGTCTGGATAGCATCGAATCTCGACAGGGTATTGGTCCAGAACTTTGTCCCCCAGACCTCGTTGAGCTTTTCGAGCGAGCCGTATTTCTTTTTTGCCCAGACGATGAATGAGCGGCGGGAGTCCTGGCAATGGCAGAAGTCATTTGACGTCGTGTGGTCAAGGGCGGGTAGACCGGCTCGTTGTCGATCTGCCAGATGTGAAGGGCGGGATGTCGCGAGTAACGAGTCACGAGTTTACGAGCCAGGCGTTCGGCGTGTTTGCGGTAATTGGGATTGTCACGGCAGATATTTGGCCGGGGGCCGGCTTCGGGATAGAGCGTGCCGTCCTGCGCGACGGGGCGGCTGCCCGGATATTTGCGGTGGAACCAAGGCGGGACCTGTGAGGTCGGAATGCCGAGCAGGACTTTGAGGCCGTGTTTGGCGCAGAGGTCCATGGCGCGGTCCAGCCCGGCAAAGCTGAATTTGCCGGCGTCCGGCTCGACCCAATCCCAGGCCATCTCGCCGAAACGGACGATATTAAACCCGGCGTTCTTGATATTCTTGAAATTCTCGGCCCAGGTTTCTACCGGCCACTGATCGGGGTAAAAAGTTACGCCGAAAGGGAACATATGGGGTAATTATAGCAAAGATTTAACTCACCCCCAACCCCCTCTCTTGAAAAGAGAGGGGGTGAGAAGGTTAAGCGTTGGCGGGGGTGAGGTTATAAAGCGGATGAGGGCAGTTAACTCAACTTGACGAGAATACTCCTGATCTTTCTTTCCCGAATCATTTTCGAATAGGGTTCGCTGATGAAGGATTGGTTTATTTCGACCTCTTTGCCGTCCTCAAGGGTCAACTTATAAGAGACGGGAGCGGCGCCAAAAGAGTCATTTTTGCGGCTGTTGAGATAGGATGTTCCTATCGTGCCGAGCAGATTGAAGCTGAACTTGCCGCCCTTGAACAGCCAGGCGGGCAGGACCGGGGCGAGTTTGAAACAGAGTTTGCCTTTCTCGTCGAGATAGAAGATCTTCTTGCCGGTCGTCATGATGAGCCAGATGTCGATGAACTCGGCCGAGGCGCCCGAGAGCCGGGCGACAAAACCGCGGCCGTGGTTGGCTTTATTGTGATGGGCGCTTGAGACGATAAAAGAAGAGTTCTCCAGAATGCTGCGCTTATATTTCTTGGGGTCCATGAACGGCACGAGAACGCTCTTGAACTCGGCGAAGAATTCGCGATGCATCCCTGTCTTGAGCAATTCGAGCAAATACTTGTACTCCATGTGGAGCCAGACCGATTCGTTCTCGAGCCAGCCGGGGGTGAAAATTCTTGCCCGACCGATCTCGACCGGCGCACTCTTGAGCGGCGCGTTGACCTTGTACATTTTGAGCGCCTTATCATAGAGGGGGCTGTTTTTCACTTGCTGATAAATGGCCTTGTCTTTCTCGACTTTGAGGGCGTGGACGAAGCCCTCGAGGAAGAGAGGCAGCGGCGTCTGCCTGAACTTTTTGATCCTGACGCTGTGGCCGTTTATTGGTTCATGCTCGACAGCCTCGTTGATAAAGTAGGTGGGATAGGGGCCGTATTTTTTGGCCGCCTTTTGGATGCCCCGGTCGCACCTGGCGATAACGCGCGCGAGAAAATCGGCGGCATATTTGCCGTCGACCTTGGCCATTTCACCGCTTAAGCCAAGTTTTGTCTTTTCCCGGTATGTCTCCTTGCTTTTATAGGTCTCGTCCCAGGCCTGGAAATCGTCCTTCATCTCTAACTGTCCGTTCAGTTTTTCGATGAACTCCGCCAGCTCGGCCGGCAGATCGATCTTAACTATTGCCGTCAGATGTTTGAGCGCGTAGCCGCACAATCTTTTCAGCTCAAAAGTTTCCGAAAGTGACGAGCCGCAGAGGCCGGGGAGGCCGTTCAGGGCATCGTACCAGTCGGGCTTGTCCGCCTCCATCTCAAGACCGATCCCCTCGGCGTCAAACGAGGCCGCTTTGTTAGCCGCCAGGCAGAGCAGTTTGACGATCAGCGTCGTGTAAAATATTTCGCCCTGGCCAGAACCGGACCGCACGATATTCTGCCGGCTCTCCCTCATATTCAGGAGGCCTGATTTCTCGACATCGACCCTGACACTGCCGTATTGCCGGACACTGCCGTTAGAGAGGCGGTATTTATCGTCCCTTTTCACGACGACATGGTCATTGTCGTAAAATGTGAATTTCTTTTCGCTGAAAAGAAGCTTCTCGATCTTTTCGGGAAAGAGACACTCGAAACTTTCGAGGAGGTCGGTATTATACGTGAAGTGGTCGGTCCAGAAGCCCTCGCCATGGCTGGCCCCTTCCTCGACTTCGGCCGTCTCGACCAGCTCGCGCGCGAATTCCTCCCGCGCTGTCCGGTACCGATAGCCGCCGGTCTCGATCTTTTTGAGCAGTTCGCCGAGGATGAACGGCTCTGTCAGCGACTTGGCAAGTTTTTCATCAGGATCTTTAATATGCTCATTAAGGAGGAATTCGGCCGCGGAGCGAGAGTTAAGATAGTACTGGGTGCCAAGAACGACCAACGGATTAAAGCCGTCGAGCTGAATAAGATTGAAGAATCTTAAAATATTGTCTTCGCCCACCGACGGATTAAAGAAAATATCGTTGCGCCGGTTCTGGTTGATGTCGCGATAGTTGCCGCTGCCAAGGGAATAATAGGTCGGCATGAGCTTGAAATCATTATAGTCGCGCTCCATGTCGCCGTGTTTCCGGTAATAGAGATAGGCGATCTTGCCGCCCAGACGGACAGGGAAGCCGCCGCGCATGACATTGTCGAGAAAGGTCTGTTCGGCATAGAGGTCGAGGGCCTTTGAAGCGCTCTGCGACTTCATCTGAGCGCAGATTGAGCTGATCAATTCACTGTTTTCTGACGATTTCTTCTCAAAATACTTCTGGCCCGAGACAGCTGCCTTGATCCTGTTGAGAAGCTCAACATTCTCGGCATGGCCGAAGAGCGAACAGATCTCGAGTTCCCCCCGTGCCTCAAGCGCCGCTTTCTTGCAGGCAAAAGCGCTTGGAGTGATGCCCTCGGTCAATTGACTGGCCGGAACCTTAAAATTACGGTTCTCGATAAAGTTGTGAGGCAGCTCCAAGCTCGAGCTCTCGCCAAAGACGACCCGGGGATCGACTATGATCCGGCTGGCGGGCGAGAGGAAGAAATTGCCGGCTTTAAGATATTTCGTCTCGGCCGCGTCGGAAGGGATGACCTTGAGTTTGTAGAAAGGCGCTTGATTCTCAAGATTTTCCACCGAGCACCAGGCCTCGATCGTCTGGCTGATCCTCTTTAGGAGCGAATCCTCAAAACCGAAAGGGATGATGATCGGCAGTCCGTCAATAACTTCGACCTTTCGCTTTTTCGCGGACAAGTTTATTATCTTTAGTGTTCTTGCCAGGGCCGGGAATGATTCGTTGGGCACCGTGAAATATTCGACCTCGACCCGCAACTTCAGCTTTTTGTTCTCTTCAATGAGCTTGAGCCGATCGGGGGTTATTCGCATCTCTCTTTGATAGTCGGAGCGCTCGCTAAAGGGTTCGTAAAAAGAACCGTCGATCTTGATGAAAGTCCGGAAGCCGTCAAGCGAGACGCCGCGGAAGGCCTTGTTGGCCGGCTGAAACTCGAGGATCGCGCCGTTCTTGTCCCGGACGCCGGCCGAGGTTATGCACTGGCCGCGATTAGCGTAGAAGACCCACATCGGACAGCCGAAGGGGCCGGCGATGCCGGGGAAAAAGCTAGAGAAAGTCGGCGCGGAGTTGTAATTTTCGATTACAAATTCGTTGTCTTTGGAGATGTAGTACTTCGGCTTGGCCATTGCCCAATTTTACTTTAAAAGGAGAAACTATTCAACGGTGACGGACTTGGCCAGATTTCTCGGTTGGTCGACGTGACATCCTCTTTTTACCGCGATGTAGTAGGCCAGGAGCTGGAGCGGCACGACGGCGATGATCGGGGAGAGCGGGCCGGTCGTGTTGGGAATGAAGATCACCTCATCGGCTTTTTCCCGGATGAGCTCGTCGCCCTCGGCGGCGATGGCGATGACCTGCCCGCCGCGCGCCTTAACTTCTTCGATATTGCCCATGATCTTTTCGTAGCGGCGCCCCGCCAGGGCGAGGACTACCACCGGCATATTCTCGTCGATCAGGGCGATGGGGCCGTGCTTCATCTCGGCGGCCGGATAACCCTCGGCGTGGATGTAGGAGACCTCTTTGAGCTTGAGCGCCCCTTCGAGCGCGATGGGGAAACCCTTGCCGCGCCCAAGATACAGGGCGTTGGTGGCCTGGCTTAGCTTTTCGGCCACTGCTTCGATCAGCGGCTCCGTCTGCAGGCACTGTTCGATCTTTTGCGGGATCTCGATCAGGGCCTGGATCATCCGCATCGCTTCTGTCTCGGTGATCTGCCCGCGGACTTTGGCAAAAAGGATGGCCAGCAGGTAAATGACCGTCAGCTGGGTGGTAAAGGCCTTGGTCGAGGCGACGCCGATCTCCGGGCCGGCGTTGGTGTAGACGACGCCGTCGGCCTCGCGCGAGATGGTCGAACCGGCCACGTTGCAGATGGCGATCGTCTTGGCCCCGCGCGCTTTTGCCTCCCAAACGGCGGCCAGGGTGTCCGCGGTCTCGCCCGACTGGGTGATGGCGATGACCAGGGTATTTTTGTTAAGGATCGGGTCGCGGTAGCGGAATTCGGCCGCGTACTCGACCTCGCAGGGGAGCTTGGCGATCTGCTCGAAAAGATATTCGCCCTCCAGCCCCGCGTGCCAGGAGGTGCCGCAGGCGGTAAAGATAACGCGGTCGATCTTTTTGATCTCTTCATCGCTTAGCTTGAGCTCGTCGAAATGGATCTTGTGGCTGTCGGCCGTCACCCGGCCTGCGATCGTCTTGCGGATAGCGTTGGGCTGTTCGTGGATCTCCTTGAGCATGAAGTGGGAGTAGCCGCCCTTTTCCGCCGACTCCGGGTCCCAGGAGATGAAAGTGGTCTCTTTGGCGACGCTTTTGCCGGCGAGGGTAACGACGCGGATCTCTTCCGAGTCGATCTCAGCAATTTCCCCATTATCGAGATGGACGACCCGGCTGGTGTACTTGAGCATGGCCGAAACGTCGGAGGCCAGGAATTTTTCTTTTTCGCCGTGGCCAATGATGAGCGGACTGCCGTGGCGGGCGGCCACGATCTTGCCCGGCTCGCGCTGATAGAGAACGGCCAGCGCGTAAGTCCCGCGGATCTTGTGCAAAGATTTCCGCACCGCCGGGAACAGATCACCGTCTTTTAAATAATCTTCGATCAGATGGGCGAGGACTTCGGTGTCGGTCGACGATTTAAAGTTGTGGCCGCGGGCGATCAGCTCCTTGCGCAGTTCCATGTAGTTCTCGATGATGCCGTTGTGGACGACGACGAGTTCGGATTTGCAATCCTCGTGTGGGTGGGAATTAATGTGGGAGGGCTGGCCGTGGGTCGCCCAACGGGTGTGGCCGATGCCGATCGCGCCGGCCAGGGGTTGCTGATCGAGCAGGCCTTCGAGTTCGCCGATCTTGCCGACGCACTTGCTGACAAAAAGCTTCCCCTTATCAAGCGTCGCCACGCCGGCCGAGTCGTAGCCGCGGTATTCGAGTTTTTTCAGCCCTTCAATGATGAAGGGGAGGGCTTCTTTTGAGCCAACGTAGCCAAATATTCCGCACATAATTAACAGTGTCTCCTAAATGCTCGGAACCTGAGACTGAAGTCTCGGTTCCTCGCAAAAAATGGAACCGCGAATTTATTCGCAGGTTCCATTTTTATTACTTCTGATTCAGAATAGCTTCGACTTCTTTTTTGGCCAATTTCAACTGTTCTTTGATCGTCTCCGGCTTAAAGTCCTGGCCGGCGGCGACATAATCCCAGAGAATGCCGAGGCGCCTGGTCAGGATCGGCTCTAACAGGCCCCAGGCCGGAATGGCCGGATAGGTGCGCCCATAGTAAACGGCGTCTTTGAAGAGCTTGCGATTGGGATCGGCGGCAAAATACGGGTCATTGAAGGCCTCGCGGCGCGCCGGCAGAAAGCCGGAAACCTTGGCGTATTCGATCTGGGGCGTCTTGGAGGTCAGATATTTGATGACTTCAAATGCGGCTTTCTTGTTCTTCCCCTGTTTGAAGACGCCGAGCATCGAGCCGCCGACAAACGTGAATCTCCCTTTCGGCCCTTTTGGATAACCGGCGACCGAGAAGTTCTTCGCAGCCGGCGAGCCCCCGGCGCCGCCTTCCGAAGCCGGGCGGGTCAGCGTTTTGACCTCGTATGGTCCGTCGAAATACATGGCAACGACGCCGCTGTTATAGTTGGCACTGACCTGCGCGGTATTGAGCTCAAGATATTCGGTCGGGACATAGCCCTCTTTGACAAGGTTCATGTAATAGCTGATCCCCGCGGCGGCCTGCTCGCTGTCGAGGACGCAGGTCTTGCGGTCGGCCGAGAGGAAGTCGCCGCCGGCCATCCAGATCCAGGGGGCCAGCGAGTGGATAACGTTCCAGTCGTTCTTGCCGGCGATGCCCAGCGGCGCCATCGGCTGGCCGTCGAATACGAGATCAGCGTCGTAGAGTTTTTTAAGAGCTGACTGGAAAGAAGCCCAGGTCTCGAGGTCTTTGCCGGTCACGCCGGCTTTCTCAAAAGCGTCGGTCCGATAAAAAAGCGCCCGGGCGTCGACAAACCAGGGGATGGCCGAAACAACGCCGGAGCCCTCGATGCCGGTCGTTTGCCAGGCCACTGGCACGAATGCTTTCGCGCCGCCCAGCGAAGCGACCGCTTCTTTGGAAATCTTTTCCAACGCCCCCATGGCGGCAATGGCCGAGACCCAGGTCGAGCCGAGCTGGGCGAGGTCGGGGACATCGCCCGAGGTTGCGGCGGTTGTGATCTTGCTCCAGCCGGCGCCCCAATCGACGGAAGTGACCCTGACTTTGATGCCGGTTTTTTCCTCGAACGGTTTGAGCAGGGCCTCGATGTCGCCGACCGGGTTGAGCGAGTTGGGCATGACCCACAGCTCGACGACATTTTCTTCGCCGGCTTTCTTAGCCGGCGCGCAGCCATCGAGGGAAATGACAAATGACAAATAACAAATGACAAATAAAATCCCAATTCCAAATCTCAAATATTTGGATTTTTGATTTGAATGATTTATTTGGATTTTGTCATTTGGATTTTGGATTTTCATAAAAAGACCCCTTCCCTAAACTAATGATTTACAATTATATCACAAATCGTGTGCCGACCCGCTCACCCGCCGCCACGGCCTGGATCAGGCCCGGCTTCCGGCCGTTGATGATCAGCATGTCGATGCCGGCGCCGAGGCAAATTTCGGCCGCCTGGATCTTGGTGGCCATGCCGCCGGTGCCGAGCTGGGTCGAAGGGCGACCCGCGGCATTTTTAACAGCCCAGTTTATTTCATTGATCTCGTCAGCCAAATAAGGAATACCCTCTTCGTTCTTCATATAGAAACCGTCGACATCGGTCAGGACGATGAGGGCGTCGGCCTTGATAAGCTTAGCCGTCAGCGCGGCCAGGTTGTCGTTGTCGCCGATCTTGATTTCATCAACGGCGACAGTATCATTTTCGTTGATGACGGGGACGACTGATTCGTTGAGCAAGGTCTTCAGGCAGTTCTTTGCGTTATGGGATCTCTCGCTATCGGTGATCGTGTCGCCTGTCAGAAGTACCTGGGCGACAGTTATTCCGTATTCTTCGAACGCCTTTTCATATTGCCGCATGAGGAGCGATTGGCCGACGGCGGCCGCCGCCTGTTTCTCGGGGATAGATTTTGGTTTACCTAACCCGAGCTTTTCCGAGCCGGAGACGATCGCGGCTGATGTCACGATGAGAACTTTTTTCTTTTCTTTGACCAGTTGAGCGGCTTCGGTGACGATCCTTTTGAGGTTATTGAGGTCGAGTTTGCCGTTGGCAGTCGTCAGAGTGCTGGAGCCGATCTTGATGATCAGGGTCTTGTAGGATTTGTTGGCCATTTGACAGAAGGGGACTAGGCCGGCTTGACGCTGATCGTGTTGCCGGTAAAGACGACGGTGCCGGTCGCCTTGGCAAAGATCGTAAAATCAGAGCCCTGACCGGCGTTCTCGCCGGGATAGAACTTGGATCCGCGCTGGCGGACGATGATGCCGCCGGCGTTGATCTGCTGTCCGCCGAAAACCTTGGTGCCCAGCCGCTGGGCGTTGGAATCGCGGCCGTTACGGGAGGTACCGCCCCCTTTTTTATGCGCCATGTTTGATCTCCTCGATCTCGACCCGGGTATAATTCTGCCGGTGGCCGATGGTCCGATGGTAATTGATCTTGTGTTTGTACTTAAAAGTGGTGACTTTTTTGTCCTTGTTGACGCCGAGGACCTTGGCCGAAACTTTGGTCTCCTTAAGATAAGGAGTGCCGATCTCGATCTTATCGCCGTCGGCGAAAAGGAGGACATTGCCAAAAGTCACGCTCTGCTTATCTGCAAGCAGTTCGACATCGATAATATCGCCCGGGCTGACCCGGTATTGCTTGGCGCCGGTTTCAATGATTGCGTACATGGTTCTCCTTTTAGGGTATCAGGATATCAGGGAATCAGGAAGTGGGTATCAGAATATCAGGATATCGGGGACATTATTTAATCCTGATCCCCTGATCACCCGATCTCCAAACCCTGATCCCCTGATCTTCGGATTTCCTGTCACATTATACCAGATTTGCCTCGAGTATTTCAAGCCCCCGGGGCAGCTGGCGGTTGAGGCGCTCGACCAGCTCGTGCGGCCTGATCCAGCCGTCGATCTGGATCTCGGCGAATTCGGCCTCTGAAACGGCGCCGACTTTGAGGGCGTTGCCCCAGGAAATCTTCATGTGCGGGTTAAAGCCCTGCGAGTAGGCGACCGGCAGGTCCGCCCGCCGGATCGCCCGCTGGAACGCGCGCATCAGATCGCGGTGCGAGATGAACTTGACCTCTTCGCCCTTGCGGTATTTAACTTTGATCTTTTGCATGGTGTAATAATGCCGCTTTTGGCACGCCGGTCTCGATGTAATCCCAGGGCAAGGGGAGGTCTGGGGTGCGGGGCAAGAGGTATGAGGTTGGATCGATGCCGGTTT